>Ga0105095_10001156_pt1 | contig 13575 bp, 8 predicted proteins | sample PPLLak2March2015_2_FD_79180 | JGI IMG/M metagenome (GOLD analysis project Ga0105095, IMG submission 79180) | Freshwater sediment microbial communities from Prairie Pothole Lake near Jamestown, North Dakota, USA - PPLs Lake P8 Core (3) Depth... | ecosystem: Environmental > Aquatic > Freshwater >... | reverse complement strand
GGGCCGCACCCGACCTACGGGGACACCCAGAACAAGCGTGGCCGCTACGGCCTCCGCTTCTACCAGAACACCGACAACCACACGATCAAGACGGGCCTGGATTACACGGAACAGTTCGGGTTGTCTCTCTCCGAGCGGTACGTGAAGACCATCCAGGACAACCGGGGGACTCCACAGGGCGGGCAGGTCATCCTCACCGAGAACACCTTCGCCGACCCCGACGTTCGCGATACCCAGATCGGTCTCTTCGTTCAGGACAGCTGGTCGATCCGAGGCCGGGCCACCCTCGACTACGGAATCCGGTACGACCGGGAAAGCGCCGTCGGCTACAACAACTTCTCGCCCCGGCTCGGCTTCGCCATGGATCCCACGGGAGCCGGAAACATGAAGTTGTTCGCGAGCTACGGGGTCATCTACTCGAACGTGCCCTCGATGTTCTACACCTTCGACGCTCCCGGCACCCAGGGCAACGCCACCTACTTTGTCCAGAATCCGGACGAGAACTACGACGGGACGCTGGTGCTCCGAAGCCGGACGTTCAACGAGATCCAGGGCCTCCGGAATCCCTACGTGCTCGCCGCCTCGGCGGGCTTCGAGACCGGAATCGGCCTCGACGCGAAGCTCTCGGTGACCTACACCCACCGAGACACCAGGGACAACTACAAGGTCACGAACGAGCGGCAGAATGCGATCGACGTCCTGCGGGTTCAGAGAAACGACGGCGAGGCGACCTACGACGGAGTGGAGTTCGTGGTGCGCAAGTACCTCGCCGAGCGGTGGGATCTCCTTGCGCACTATACGCTTTCGAGGGCCAAGGGCGACACCACCGACACTCTTTCGCCGCTCCAGCAGGAGTTCCAGTACGGTCCCCAGGAGTGGGACCAGCGCCATACGGTGGTCTTCATCAGCAACGCGCACCTTCCCTACGAGATCGACGCTACCGGAGTCTTTCGCTACGCAAGCGGGCGGCCCTACAGCATCACCAACAACCTCCCCGGGGTGTTCGCCGCCTGGGTCGACCCCCAGGGCAACCCGGTGAACCGCAACAACGAGCGGATGCCTGAGAACTGGACCGTGGACTTCACGTTGGGCCGCCGGTTCCTCATTGCAGGCGGCGCCCTCAACCTCGGATTTCAGATGATCAATCTCACGAACCGGGCGAACGTGATCTCGGTTACGACCTCGTTCAGCAATCCCGGCGTGCCCACGAACGTCGATACCGGGCGGCTCTTGCAGCTCAGCCTCGGATTTCAGTTTTAGGGTCCGCCTCGGACGGCGGGGAGCTCGTCGACTCCATCGGCGGCGAGCTCCCCCGTCATGGGGTCTTCGAAGCGAGCTCTCTGCGAAGGGCCGTGGCCTCCTCCGCCGCGACTCCGCCCCCGGCGACCACCCTCGCGAGCTCCGTCTCCGCGGATGCCCTATCGCCCTGCAGGAGGAGAATCCGCACCAGGTTCAGGCGCGCCCAGGCCTCGTCCGGACGAAAGGACAGGCCGCGCAAGTACTCCTCCCGCGCCTCGTCGAGCCGATTCAAACGCGCGAGAGCTGTGCCCGCGTTGAATCGCGCTTCCACCACGTCGGAGCGCAACCGAAGGACCTCCCGGTAAGCTTCGAGCGCCTCGTCCCAGCGTCCCAATCGTTCGAGAATGACTCCCTTCTGAAAGTGAGTGTCCACCCGAAGCGGGGCCGCGGCCACGGCGGCGGCAGCGGCATGAAGCGCGCGCTCGCTCTCCCCAACGGCGAGCGCCGCTCGCGACAGGTTCAGATGTCCGTCCGCGAGCTGCGGACGGAGTTCGACGAGAGACTCGAAGACCTCCATCGACCGCCGTTCATGACCCGCCGCGAGAAGCGTCAAGCCCAGATTCAGAAGAACCCCGGGAGAGCTGGCGTCTGCCGCGGCCGCGTTCTCGTAGGCGCGAAGGAGGCCGTCGCGGGTCCGGACCGTGGCCTCGATGAGCGCCGCAACCTCCGGAAGCTGCGATGGATTCACCTCCGCCGCTTCGCGGTAGCGCTCGATCGCGGCCTGGAAGTCCTGAAGGCCGTTCTGATAATGGACGTGGCCGCGGTTGAGGCGGCGGCTCGCGCGCCGATAGGGCTCGAGCTTGGCTAGGACGGTCTCGCGCTGGCGCTCGCCGTGTCTGGCGGTGAAAGGCGGCGCCCCGCCGTCGCCTTCGGCGAGCGACAGAAGCGATTCCAGGTTGCGCGCGCCCGCGAAACGGTCCACCGATCGAGGCGCGCGAAACTCGAGAAGGGGAAGCTCGTCCCGGTTCAGTTCGGATCCAGCGGTGAACGCCCGGACGTCCCTGTCGCCCAGGAGAAACGTGGCGAGCAGGCGAAAGGGGTCGGAGAGTCCGACCGACTCCAGGTCCTCGCGGACCTCGGCAACGTCCATCCGCGCCAGAAGCTCGTCCCAGTCGAAGGCGTGCGCCTCTTCGGAGCCCACGAGCAGCAGATAGTGCGTGGGATAGTTGTTCATATACCAAACGGAGACGTGAGGGAAGACCGAGGTAAAGGTGGCGAGAGCCATGCGGAACACCGGTTGGGACATTCCCCCGAGCGGCATCCAGACGACGGTGAGACCGCCCGGCCGCAAACGCCTTCGACAGAGATCGAAGTAGTCCGCGGTGTAGAGGCCGGCGTTGCCACGATACTGCAGGTCGGTGCAGTCGGTCGCGATGACGTCGTAGGTCTCTTCCCCGTGCTCGAGGTACGAGCGGGCGTCGTCGAAGATCACCCGGTACCTCGGATCGGAGAACAGGTCGTGGTTCGCCTCGCGCAGATGGGGAGCGGCGCGGACCACCTCGGGAGCAATCTCGACGCAGTCGATCCGCTCCAGCATCGGGTAGCGGGTATAGGACCAGGAAGCTCCGCCGCTTCCGAACCCGACGGTCAGGACCTTCCGCGGCTCGGGATGAAGCAGCATCGGGAGGTGGGCGAGTGACTTCTGGTCCGTCTGCATGACCGGGTCGGTTCCGGCCACGGCGATGCCATCGACGTAGATCGACTTCGTCCCCAGTGGATCGCGAACCACGCTGACCGTCGCACTCGCACCCTCTTCGTAGTGAACCAGACTCTCACCCGGCCCGACACGATGAAGCGGGCGGACGGGAACGAAGAGCGTTGCCCCGGCAAGAAGGAGCAGGAAAGCGGCGAGGCGACGCGAGCCTCCGCGAATGCCCAGGAGGGCGGCGAACGCGAAGAGGGCGGCCGCCGTAAGCCGGACGGTTGCCCCGAGCCCGAAGAGTGGCACGAGCACGAATCCGCCGGCGTAGGCGCCGACGACCGCCCCGACGACGTTGGCGGCATAGGCGGTTCCAGCCGCGGCACCCGCTCCGACGCCCCTCACCACAATGGCACGGGCGACGAGGGGAAAGACGGCACCGAAACCGATCGCGGGAGGGAGCACGGTCGTCGCGGCGAGCGCGACCATGTAGGAGAGCATTCGAAGCCACGAGGGGTCGTCCATGAGCCAGGGCTCGAGGCCCTCGGCCATCGAGGGAAGCACGATGGCGCCGGCGACGAGCGCGGCCGACGTGCCGGCGAATGTGAGCGCGAGCGCGCGCAACGGATGCGCGACCCGATCTCCGATGCGGCTCGCGAGAAAGCTGCCCATGGAAATCCCAAGAAGCATGAGCGCCAGCATCAGCGCGAAGGCGTAGCTGGTACTCCCGATGAAGAAGACGAGCTTCCTCGTCCAGACGACCTCGGAGACGAGGGCGGCGGCGCCCGAGATCGCGAACGCGGCGAGCGGAAGCGCGGGCGGCGGCCCGGAGCGCGGTCGTTCCGCCTCGAGCGGCCGCGGCGTTTCGTCACCGGCTGTCAAAGAGAAGAGCAGCGCCGCGAGCGCGACCGCGGCGTTGAGCAGGAGCGCCGCCTCGAACGAGCCCCTGGTGCCCAGCCGCTCCAGCAGCAGGAAGGCCGCGGCGAACGACCCGAGCGCGGCGCCGAGGGTGTTCGCCCCGTAGAGAAGACCCAGGGGGAAGGCGACCGAGCGCTCCGAGCGAACCGCGGCCTGGGCCAGGGCCGGGAGCGTCGCCCCCATCAAAGTGGTCGGGGCCAGGAGTACGAGGAGAGACAAAACCACCCGGCCCGCGTCCACCAGGAGCCTGGGGGCACCCGCGGCATAGAGCGCCCCGAACAAGGGAGCGCTCGCGCCGAGGAGGGGCTCTACGAGAAGCGCCCCGAGGGCCACTCCGATCTCGAGCGTTGCGTAGAGAAGGAGCGGCCGCCGGGCGCCGGACGCCCATCGCCCGCCCAGGTACCCCCCGAGACCGAGGCCCGCAAGAAACGCGCCCAGAGTCGCGCTCGCGGCGAAGGCCGTCGACCCGAACAACAGCGCGAGGCGCCGAAGCCAGACGATCTCGTACACCAGGGCAAAGGCGCCGGAGGCGAAGAACAGGGAGAGGAGGAGTAGAAACCGTGCGCGCGACAACGTCGTTTCCCTGCTGGAATCGGAGGAGCCTACGGACCCTGCGCTCAGAAACTGCGGGCAGCGAGGCGCTCGGCCTGCAGGTGAACGTTCGTCAGAGTGGTCCGCTCCGCCAGGCTCAAGTGATCCTCGACCAGCCGGCAGAGACGGTTCTCGTCCCTGGCGCGGAGCGCCTCGATCATATCCCGGTGATCCTGCACCGTCACCCTCCGGAACTCCGGCGAGCCGAGAGAGACGATCCGATAGGGCTGCATCGCCGATCGCAGCTTGCTCAGTAGGTCCTGCAGTCTCTTGCTCCCGGAGCAAGAGATCATCGTCTCGTGGAATCGACGGTTGAGCTCGATGAGCCCCTCCGAGTGGGACTCGTCGCTTCGCTCCGCCTCGTCACAGAGACCCTCGAGCCGCGCGATCTCCTCGGGAGTGATGCGGCCCGAAGCGAGCCTCGCGGCGTGGCTCTCGAGAACCCGGATGAGGCCGAAGATCTCCCGCACGTCGTCCGCCGACAGTTTCACCACCGTCAGACCTCCCGAGGGCAGAGGCTTCAAGAGCCCTTCGAGCTCCAGCTTGGAGAGGGCTTCGCGCACCGGGGTCCGGCTGGCCCCGAGCGACTGGGCGATCTCGAGCTCCTTGAGTCTCTCGCCGGGAAGCAGATCCCCCTCGAGAATCGCCCGCTTCAGTGAAGAGTAGACTTGCTCCGCCAGCGTCAGTCGCTCCACCCCGCGGGATCTGAGTTTGCTGGTCGGCAATCGGTTTCCTACCCCCGTACTCCCGAGGCGCGGGCGAGCAGCCTTTCCGCTCGAAGCGAGTTGAAGATACCACAGACGCAGAACCGCGACATGTAGCGGGCGCACTCCTTGGGGCTCCGCCGGCCGGTCTTGACCCAGTCGATCATCTTCTGCGCGAAAGCATGGGAGACCATCCCGTGACCGCACATCGTCGAGAGGGACATCGTGTTTGCCTCGGGGAGAAGGCTCGTGTCTCCCAGAAAGCCGAGGGAGTACTCCACCGCGTGCCGCCGTATTCCCGCCTTGAGACTACATTCGTTGGCGTCGTCGGTCACCGCGGCGATGTTGATCGACAAGCCCAGGTCCGCAGCCTTTACTTCCTTCAAGCAGGCCTCCAGGGACTGGAGGTTATCGAACACCGCGGCGACCGTCGTCGGCTCGGTGACTCCCTCGATCACCTTCCGGTACGAGCCGTCGTCGGCTCGCCGCCAGTGGACCGTCGGGTTCAGATCCCGTGAGGGGCGGTGGATGCCGCCCTCGCGCCCGTCCCCCATGTTCACGGGGTGATGAGCGGCGCAGATCTCGAGGAACCGGCGAAGCTTCTCCGGGGCTCCCTCGTCGTTCTTCCCGCGGGTACACATCGCGAACAGGATGTAGTCGTCCTGGAAGTCTTCTTTGGGACCGAATCGATGGAGGGTGTTGGTCATGAAGCGACTCCCACTTCTTCCCGTTGCGGCGTGGGAACCCGATTGGTGGCCCGGCCCAGGCCGAGATTCGTCTTGCCGCGAATGATCGGATAGCCCCGTCGGGCGAGAATCGGCTCCACCGGGCTTCGGCCTTCCTCGTCGCAGACCGCGCCTACCCCGACGGCGACGACGGTCTTCAGCCGGGGCGCCACGTCCTCGATGACGTCGAGCATCTCTTCCACTCTCTCGACGGGCACGACGAACTCCACGATCGCCGAGAGCACTTTCTCGTCGAGGATCTCCGGATTCAGCGCTCCGGTGTCGCGATCCACCATGAGATGGGTCACGGGATTGTTGTGCTCGAACGCCGCCCGGGCGGCGGCGAGCGCCCGGGTCATGCGCTCGATGTCGCGGAAGCGAACGCCTACCGAGGGCCGGCCGAACTCGACGACGAATCCCGCCTGTCCCGGCTTGACCCGTCCCGTCACGTCGTTGGTCTTCACCTCTTCGGTGCCGCGTCCATGAATTCCGGTGCTCTCGTGGGTCGCCGTCACATCCGAGAAAGCGCGCCGGACGTTGCGCGGCCAGATCAGATCCTCGGGCTCGAAAGCGGCCGTGGGGCAGACGTCGGGCTCAGGCTCGAAGCGCATCCGAAACCAAGAAAGGGCCGTGCGCATCGCACGAACGAGAGTCGGATTGAGGTGCTCCTGGCTCATCCCGCGGTAGCACTGATAGCACTCCACGCATTCGTCCCGATCGATCTCGGAACGCTTCGAGACGGGATTGATGGCGATGGCGCCCATCGGGCATATCGGGATACAGTTACCGCAAGCTACACATTTATCGTGACTTATTCGCACTGGCCCCCTCCCGGCTAAACACATGTGTACTGTATACTAGGAGGTCCAAGCCGTCAACCCTGAATAAGGAAAGCTCGAAAGGGTGAGCGCAACTACTGCCTCGAGTCCGGCGCCTCGGGCACGCGCTCGAAGATTTCCCCATCCTCGAGCTCGGCCTCGAGGGAAGCGGCTTTCCCCTCGGGCGAGAGCCGGAACGTCACCAGATTCTCCGGCATCACTGGATCCCGCCAGCGGACGAGGAACGTGTCGTAGTGCCAGTGTTCCAGATCCCCCACCCAGGCGGTGTGCCGGCGAAGGACGAGGCGCCCCTCCTCGAGCGAGAGCAAGAGCTTTCCGTACATCTCGTTCTCGTAAGTCCCGACGTAGGCATCGAGCGGGAGGGAGGCTGAAGTGCCCGCTACCCGGGATTCCAGGCGTTTCCTCTCCTGTTCCTCCTGCCGCTCCTCCTGCTTTCTGCCGAGCTCGCGGAAATGCGCTCGCCAATCCGAGGCACCTTCGGCCCCGAGGTACGCGTCCAGGACGTGGTAGGTCACCACCGAATGGGCGAGAGAGCCTGCGGGGGAGGTGTTCGTGAGGACCACGATGCCGAGCTCCTCCTCCGGCGCCAGGAGAATCTGCGAAAGCATCCCGTCGATGCCGCCGCTGTGCGTGGCGATGAATCGGCCGCGATAGTCCCGCAGCCCCCACCCGAGCCCGTAGGTCGAGAAGTGAGTCGAGGGAAAGAGCTCCTTCGACTCCGCGGACGTGGGATAAATGATGTTCGGCTCGAAGACCTCGGCGGCCGATTCCTTGCTCAAGATCCGTTTTCCGTCGAGCTCGCCTTCTCCGAGCATCAGGAGCATCCAGCGCGTCATGTCCGAAGCGCTCGACAGAATCGAGCCCGCGGGAGCGACGTTGTCGATGTTGCGATGGGGCACGGGGACCACTTTGCCGCGGATCCTCTCGTGGGGCTGGGCGACGTTCGAAAGGCCCTCGAGGTCGCGGACGCTCGTTCGGCTTCTCGTCATGCCGAGCGGCCTCAGGATGCGGCCGGAGACGAAGTCGTCCCAGCTCTCCCCGCCCACTTCCTCCAGGACCTCGCCCGCCGCGAGGAACATCGTGTTCTGGTATCCCGCTTCGGAGCGGAAGCTGGAGTCGGGCTCGAGGAACCGGACGCGGCGAACGATCTCTTCACGATCGAAATCGCTCGCGTACCAGTTGAAGTCGCCCCGGCGGCCGAGGCCGCTCCGGTGCGACAGCAGATCGCGCACCGTGATCTCCCGGGTCACGTAAGGGTCGCTGAGGGCGAACCAGGGAAGGTGCGAGGTCACCGGATCGTCCCAATCCATCTTCTTCTCGTCGACCAGGATCCCGATCGCGGCGGCGGTCATGGCCTTGGTGTTCGAGCCGATGGCGAAGAGCGTGTCCTCGTCCACGCTCTCGCCCCCTCCGAGCTTTCGTTCGCCGAAGCCCCGGGCGTAGACCACCTGTCCGTCCTTCACCACGGCGACGGCGAGCCCGACGACGCCCCACTCCTTGCGAACGTCTTCGACGTAGCGGTCGAGGTCCTTGGGAAGCGCCTGGAGGGGAACGTTTCCGGAAACGACGATGAGCGCGGCCAGAACGACACGAATCATGAAACGGCTCCTATCGAATGAGGTCCGAGGGCGCGTGGAAGACCAGGCCGCCTTTGACGACGACCCCGACCCTTTCGAGAACGGTGATGTCCGCCAGGGGGTCGCCTTCGACAGCGATGAGGTCTCCGGAGCGTCCCTTCTCGAGAGCGCCCACCTGGTCCTCCCAGCCCATGTAGCGGGCGGCGACCGAGGTCGCGGCGCGGATGGCGTCCATCGGCTCCATCCCCCGCTCCACCATGATGCGGAGCTGCTTCGCGTTGTCGCCATGGGGATAGACGGCGGAGTCGGTTCCGAAGACGATGGGCACCCCCGCGCGGTAGGCCTTGGTGAAGCCCTTCCGCTGCGCTTCGGTGGTCTCCTCGTTCTTCCGCAGGAACTCCTCCGGCCAGCCCTGGCGCTTGCCTTCGGTCGCGATGTAGTCCCCGTTGTAGACGTCCATGGAGAGCGCCACTTTCCGCTCCGCGGCGAGGGCGATGGCGTCATCGTCGATGAGCGACGCATGCTCGATGGTGTCGGCCCCGGCGCGGATCGCTTCCTGGATGGAGCGCGCCCCGTGGGCGTGCGCCGCGAGTTTCCTCCCCGAAGCGTGCGCGACCTCGGCGACGGCGCGGATCTCCTCTTCCGTCATCTCCGGCTCTCCGGGAACGCCTCCGTAGGCGAGGACCGCCCCCGAGGCGATGACCTTCAGGACGTCGGCGCCGCCGTCGATCGCCGCCTGGGCCTTCGCCCGAAATTCCTCCGGACCCCGCGCGATTCCCCGCCGAACGCGCTCGGGGATGTCCTTCTCCTCGAAGCCGGGAATGAGAAGATCGCCCCCTCCTCCAGGGATGGTGAGGTAGTAGCCGGAGACCTGCATGCGAGGGCCGGCTACGCGGCCGGAGTCGATCTCGTCGCGGAGGGCTTTGTCGATGAAGGCGACGTAGGTTCCGACGTCCCGCACCGTGGTGAATCCGGCGGCGAGAGTGACCGCGGAATTCTCGCGCGCTTCCCCAAGCTGCTGTTCGGGGGTGATCTCGTAGTACACGCTCAGGTCGGCGGTGCTCCCCGGCCGATCGGCGAGGTGGGTGTGCATGTCGATGAGACCCGGAAGGACGGTGAAGCGCGACAGGTCGAGAACCGGCGTCGCCGCCGGAACTTCGAGCTTCTCACCGACGGCCTCGATCCTGCCGTTCACGACATGAATCTCGACTCCGACCCTCGCCTGGTCCGAGAGACCGTCGATGAGGCGGCCGCATCGGACGAGAAGGGTCCCGGAGTCCGGCGCATGCTCGCCCGAGACCAATCCGGGTCTCGGCGCCTCGGCCGCACATCCGGCGGCCAGGGCGGCGACCAGTATGAGTTTCTTCATGGGGCGAGCCGGTTGTATTTCCGCAGGGCCTCGCGAAGCCGATCGTGCGGGAGTGCATAGACCTTCAATCCGTTCTTCCCCGTCATCGTCTCCGCCGCGACCATCGCATTGATGACGGCTTCTTCCGACGCTTCGACAGTGGCGCGGAAGATGGGGTTCAGGTCCGAGTTCCCCAGCATCTTCAGATCGTAGAGACCGCCCTCCTCGGTTCCGATGCTCTTGTGGAACGTGGAGAACGCGATGAAGATGTCTCCAGAGCCGTTCGAGGCGATGCTTCCATTGCGGCCCAGACCCAGGCTCGCCCGTTTCGCGATTCGCTTCAGCTGGTGAGGAAGCACCGGAGCGTCGGTTGCCACCACGATGATGATCGATCCGTCTCTGTCCGCGCCGTCGTCGTCTCCGGAGTCGCGCCCCTCGGGCATGAGGTCCGGAATCTCCAGCCCCACGGGAGCGCCCGCGACACGAAGCTGCGGCCTGAGGCCGTAATTCGCCTGCACCAGCACTCCGACCGTGAAACGGCGATCCTGGATCTCGAGAACCCGGGACGATGTGCCGATCCCACCTTTGAACTGGTAGACCTGCATTCCCGTGCCGCCCCCGACGTTTCCCTCGGGCACCGGGCCGGAGGCGGCGCTCTCGATGGCGGCGAAGACGTGCTCGGGCTTCACGTGAAAGCCGTTGATGTCGTTGAGGCCGCCGTCCCAGGTCTCGGCGATGACCGGGAGGCTCCAGCTCAGTCCTTCGACGTTCTTCACCGACCACTCGATGACCGCCTGATGGACGGTCCCGACGCTGTGGGTGTTGGTAATCGCGACCGGCCCCTCGAGGATTCCCGACTCCTCGATCCAGGTGGTTCCCGTCATCTCACCGTCGGCGTTCAACGTGAACCAGCCGGCGAATACCTGATTCTTCGCCCGCTTCCCCTCGGGGAGCACGACCGTGACTCCGGTCCGGACGGAGTCGCCCGAGATCAGAGTCGTGTGGCCGACCTCGACGCCCGGGACGTCGGTGATGGCGTTGAGAGGACCCGGCACCCCTTCGAAAGGAACGCCCAGATCCCGGGCGCGGGGCTTCCCGCTCTGGGCCTCGGCGCGTCCGAGAGAGAGCGCGAGCGCGGCGACGGTCAGAAAGCGAATCATCATTCACGAACCTCCAGGGGCTTCAGCCACCAGTCGAAGATCGGGCGGGTGTCGACTCCGGTGACCTCGGCGAAGATCGTCGGGAGCTCCTCGATCTCGAACGCCCTCCCGTTCTTTCGAGACCAGGAGACGAGATGCCGCAGGGCGTCCCGCAGCCGGTGAGTGCCCCGGGTTTCCTGCCGGATGCGGTCGTCGATCTCCGCCGCCATGAGCCCGCCGCGGGAGAAGACCGTGCGTCCGGTGCGAAAATCCTCCGAGTACCGGGTCGAGGCGACGCGCGAGAGCTCGACGAGCGACATACGGCGGATGAACGCGGGAGCGGTCGCGACGTTCTGGCGAAAGCGGCGCTCGAGAAGGTTCTGCCGATAGGCCCGGGCTTCGTCTTCCGGAAGACCGTCGGCGATGGCCTCGATGGCGGCGTACTGCGCGAACCCCTCGCTGAACCAGATGGTATCGAGAACCGGGGCGAGCTCCCAGGTGAATGGATAATAACCCTTACCGTACGACCGCTTCGGTATCCAGGCGTGGGCGAAGTGATGGGCGAAGTTGTAGAGCACGCGCGCCCGATCGGAAGCGGAAGAGGCCCCGGTGAGCCCGCCGTCCCGGGCGAGGTAGAACGTGGCGCTGTCGAGGTGCTCCATGCTGAACCCGTACCGGTGCCGCTCCGAGAGGGGCTCGAGGAGCTCCTGGAGAACCGTGTAGTGGCGAAACGACGCCTCGCCGAAGTACTCGATGGTGCGGAGCATCGCCTGCTCAGCGAGCTCGCTCAGGAGCGAGATATCCGTCTCTCCCTCGGCGTAGAGCGCGAAGTACGCGGGAGGCCGGGTGGCGAGCGCCCGGACCTCGAGCTCCGGACCGGCCACGATCTGGGAATCGGCGAGCGCGTAGAAATTCTCCGCCGACGCCGAGTCACGTCCCAGGGGCAGCGGCAGCCGCGGAGCGAGAGTGGTGAGAAGCGGCCAGGTCTCCGGCACCTCGAGATCGAGGCGGACCGGGCTTTCCTCCAGCCCTTCGACGTATCCGAGAACGGAGTAGCCGAGGAGGCTCAGGTATCCGGGCCGGGCCTTCGAGGTATCCGAGGCGGCCAGGACCTCCTGCTCCATCCGGGCGATATCGACCTCGTATTCGATCCGCGCCACGATCGAGTCCGGAGCTCCCAGCAGCCACCGAGGGCCTTCCGCGCTCTCGACCGCGAGCCTGGAACCGTCGGACGAGGATGCGCTGACGGAAGAGACGAAACGGTCGAACGGCTGTTCGCCGTATCCCATCGGGATCGCCCGGGGGATGACGAGAATCCGGGATCCCCGCGACGCGGGCGGAAGATCGATTCGCACCGAGACCAAGCCCGCACGGGAGTCACGGTAGGTGAGCGCGTAAGAGACTTCGGCCGGCGTGACGGACTGCGCCAGGGAGAGCACTATGGCGGCGAGCATCGCGCCAGAGGATAGTCCGACGGGGTCCTACTCGGCCAGCGCGAAAGCCAGGATGTTCGGGCCCGAGGCGACCGCCACGATCTGCATTCCGTCGAAGGCGTACGTCATCGGCGAGGCCTTCCAGAGCTGGTTCGTCTGGAACCGCCACAGAATCTCTCCGCCCGAGGCGGCGGCAGCCGTGAAGGCGCCGCCGTCCTCGCCGAAGAAGACGAGGCCTCCCGCCGTCGCGAGCGTGCCTCCCCAGGAGTCGGCGGGTCCGATCTGCGGAAGCTCCCAGGCGATCGCACCTTTCCGGACGTCGATGGCTCTCAGGATCTTCTGCGGCGCGTCCTCGGGAGGCGTTCTCGTCGAGCCGCTGTAGTAGGAGCTTCCTGCCTTCCACTCCGACGGCTTCTTCGTGAAGACGTTGCACTTCTCGAGAGTCTGCACGTAGTAGAGGCCGGTCCCGGGGTGAAACGAGGTCGAGAACCAGTTGGTCGCGCCCTCGATCGGCGGGCAGACGAGCGTCCCCTCGAAGGAAGGTTCCTGTCCGGGATTCCTGACGGGCCTCCCGTCGGATCCGATCTCGCGGGCCCAGGTCAGATTCTTAACGAAGGGCGTCGCCCTGAGGAGCTCGCCCGTCGTCCGGTCGAGCACGTAGAAGAAACCATTGCGGTTCGCGTGGAGAAGGAGCTTCCTGCGCGCGCCCTCCCAGTCGAGATCGACGAGCACCGGGGGCTGCTGGGCGTCCCAGTCCCAGACGTCGTGGGGGGTGAACTGGTAGTGCCACTTCAGCTGGCCGGTCTTCACGTCGAGGGCGAGGATGGAGTCGGAATAAAGGTTGTCGCCGAGCCGGTGATCGCCGTCGAAGTCGGGGCAGGGATTTCCCGTCGGCCAGTAGAGCGTCTCGCTTTCGGCGTCGTAGGTCCCCGTGAGCCAGGCGGAGGCGCATCCGTGCTCGATGTCCTTCCCCTGCCAGGTCTCGGAGCCGGGCTCGCCGCGCTTCGGCACCGTCCAGAAGCGCCAGACTTCCTCGCCGGTAGAGGCGTCGAAAGCGGCGAAGAAGCCGCGAACCCCCTCGTCGCCGCCGGACGTGCCGGAGATGACGAGATCGAGGACGGCGAGGGGCGCCGAGGTCGCGCCGTAGTTCTCGCGCCAGTCGGCCATCGCCGTCTCCCAGAGGAGCCGGCCGGTGAAGCGGTTCAACGCGATGAGATACGCATGGTCGGTGACCATGAACAAGCGATCGCCCGAGACCGCGACTCCGCGGTTGATCCCGGCGGAGGCGTCGCCCACGAGACCCGGAGTGCGGGGCCGCCGGTAGTGCCAGAGCTTCCTTCCGTTGCCCGCATCGAGGGCGTAG
>Ga0105095_10001151_pt1 | contig 13585 bp, 13 predicted proteins | sample PPLLak2March2015_2_FD_79180 | JGI IMG/M metagenome (GOLD analysis project Ga0105095, IMG submission 79180) | Freshwater sediment microbial communities from Prairie Pothole Lake near Jamestown, North Dakota, USA - PPLs Lake P8 Core (3) Depth... | ecosystem: Environmental > Aquatic > Freshwater >... | reverse complement strand
TAAAATCACCTCCCCGATATTTAATTGTAACAGTCTATCATGATTGTCTAGTCAGCAGTCAACAAATGCAATTTCTCCTTTCTCCTTAACGTGTATAACCCCAGAGCCCCCAGCAAACCCTTAATTCTTCGAACATGGAATAACATTCTATTTTATGCACTGTTATGCAATTAGGCTCAAATTCTCAGGTCTTCTGTTGATTTAACCGTGAATAAGGCTTGGATGACTTAAGTATCGCTGCTTTGATCACCAGCTTGATGATGATTGTCGGCGTCATAGTAGGTGCGAAGTGACAATATGGAAAAAGTAAGGCTGCTCAACCTGTCGAAGTTGCTAAGTTTTATTTTGAAGGCTGCCGACTTATTCACTGGTTTGTTTTGAAAGAAATAGAGGCATAAGCTGTTCGTTCTCTACTAGTCCAAATCCGCCTTTTTTGGCTGAGAACTCGTCGAACTTTCGAACGTGGTCAGGAACTATGAAGGTGGAACGAATTGCAAAAGGTACAGGGTCTCTCGCATGTGTGCCGATTTGAATCGGTGTTGCATGGTCCGGCAAGACAGCTACAGCGTATGGTTCTCTTAGACCATTGAGGATTCGGCCTACAATTCTCCTGTCAAAGTCCTCGATTGTTTTGACCTTCAAGTTGTAATCCTTCTCATGGGCAGCCTCGTCGGGGGCTTCAACATGAACAAAGACAAAATCATTGTCTTCAAGAGATTTTAGTGCTGAGTCAGCTTTGCCTTCATAGTTTGTGTCGTAAAGACCCGTGGCCCCGGGAACGTTGACAATTTTCATTCCAGCGTAGATTCCTATGCCTTTGACCAGATCTACTGCAGATATGACCGCGGCGCTTAAGCCGTATTTGTCCTTGAATGAAGGAAGAGCTGGTTTGTTGCCTCCACCCCATGGCCAGATCATGTTCCCAGGTTTTTTGCCGGCTTTTCGTCTGGCAATATTGACCGGGTGTGATTCTAGGACCCGTTTAGACCCAAGAATTTTCTCTTTCAACAAAAAAGTCGTTTTTTCGACTTCTGCCGATTTGGCTTTCGGAAGTATGGTCGAGATGGCTGCGCCTATTGCATCGTGTGGCGGCGTACATTCGATCAGATGTGAATTTGAAAGATTCCTCATAATTAGGAAATGTCTGTAATCTAATCCAGAAAAAAGTTCAATTTCACTGTTCTTGAAGGAATTCTTCAGGGATTGGATCAACTTTGAGGCTTCTTTGCTTGTTATGTGACCGGCTGAATAGTCAACTAATATTCCGTCTTTTTCTGTTATCAGGTTGCATCTGAATGCTACGTCGTTTTCATCTAACTCGATGCCTCTTGCGGCAGCTTCGAAGGGACCTCTGCCAGTGTAAAACTCTTTAGGATCATAGCCTAGTACCGAGAGAATTGCCACGTCTGAGCCGGGAGCAAAGCTTTCTGGTATTGTTTTAAGAAGGCCGTTTCTGCCTCTAGCTGCAATCTCGTCCATGTTTGGCGTGTAGGCTTTTTGGAGCGGGGTTAGGTTTCCCAGTTTTGGAATAGGATAATCAGCCATCCCGTCTCCAACAATAAGAACGTACTTCATCTACTCACCGAGTTCTTCTCCGAAACCTTGTTGCTTGTGACCTTTTGGATTTGCCTTTCTTTTTTTGCTTTGGAAGTATTTGCCCATCCTGTTTATCTACTTTTTCCATTTGCCTTAACCATGAGTACTGCAGACAAAATCACAAAAAACAGATTTTCAGTCCACGCCTTTTTAAAAAAGAGGTCAAGGCATGGCATCGGCTGCGGATCAAAAGCAATTTCAATATTCTTCCCAAAAAGAAGAATTCCTAGCGAGAAGCATTTCAAAGAACTTAAGAACGAGTTCAGAGAATACCTTAAGCCATGCGCGATGGAAACCCAATCCCGAGATTTCCTCAGTTCCCTCGATTCCCTCCCAGACGCCCACCACAATCGCCACCCCCCACAGCACCGCCTCCTGCAAGGCGACCCCAGCCCACACAACCTCCGAAGCAAAAACCTACCGGGCCGATTCCCAGTCGTTTTCCCTTTAAAGTCGGAATAGCAGTCTTCGGCTCTCCCTCCTACTTCAATGTCGACGCTGCCATATCAGAATTCCAGGATTTCGTTCAGGCAAACAGCAAACTCAACCTGCAAATAACGGTGAATAAACATCCAAATCTGCAGCCAAATGAGATTCACCAAATACCAGGAACAGGCGGAAAATCATTTGCAGATCCAAAATTCCTCAGTCCTGAAACACGTGCAAAGCTACCATCTGATGTGGCAGTAAAGATCGCGATTTACGACGTCCAAAACACAACAACATACTGGGGAGGAGCAACTTATCCTCCTCCACCCGTGACAAAAGTTCCCTATATCGGGATTCCCTTCGGAGGGTCAGTCAGGACTTGGGGCGTCGAACCAAATTGGAGAACCCGAACAGCAACGGCTTTGGTTCACGAATTCTATCATGCGATCAAGCAAATCCTGACTCGGAAGGGATACAAGCTGCCAAACTGCGACAAAGCAAACGATTACGGCTACACCACCCAAAACGATCCAGGTTGGATAAAATTCGACAAATTCATATACAGTCAGATAACGGATGAAATGTGCCTGGCCTTGACTCAACAGTCAGATCCTCTCTGAAGCTGAGCTATTAGCAGAGAATAATCTCCACCGGGACACTGAAGGATGTGCCGATGTGCAAATTAAGTGGTAACCATTTAAACGAGATGTTTTTGCTAGCGATTGCTTTCAAAACCAATTGTTGATGCCACCTGAAAAAGAAATTCTAAACGAAGGTGTTTTCAACAAAGAACTCGACAAGAGAAAACAGGCGAAAATAGAAGAATTGGTCTTGGATTTTCTGCGAAAAAGAAGAAGTATTGACGGTAAAGGTTATGCGATCAGGAAAATTTCAGGAGAGACTGGTCTAGGCTTGCATCCGGTTTCCCTCGTGCTGAAAACGAGTCTCCCATACAAAAAATGGGTCGAATGGGTCGAGCACAATGGCGTTGATTATTTAGCAGCAACGTCGCAAGATTCTGAGAGTCCATAGACGCGCAATGAAAAGGAAGAGCCAACTCCGCGTTACGCAGGATATGAAGACTACCCTTTGGCTGCCAAGAATGAGATGAGGTCAGACCATGACTCCCTCTTTCATTAATTCTGCTTCAGTTCCATCCGCACGTAAGACAACTATTGTAGGTTTGTCGATTAGTAAGTCAACATGGCATCTAACGTTTCCTGGAGCCAAATGACAAGTTCCTCTCAGCTTTTCGTCTTCCAGCATATTTCCAGTTATTCTTGCCTTATCGTTCAAGCCTATTCCAACCTCTTCCAGAACTGTTGGTAGACCATATTCCTTCTCAGCAAACCTGATATCTTCATGAATGCAATCCAAGGCTCGATCCTCAGAATGAAGCTCGGTTAAGACACCCTTCTTGAATTGAGCCACGATAGGCTTTTCAGGATTTATCCTCCCTGAGTAGCCACCTGCTGTAACATCACAAACCAACTTGCCGTTGGCGATTTGCTTAACAGGGTAGTGATGGTTTTCAAGTTTTCCCGTTTCTTTGTTTGTTACTTCGATAATCTCGCCCTTTTGTAACCACACTTCGCCAATAGGAAGATTGCCGAATTTTCCAGGATAGCCGTAAACATTGGGCGGCACGATTATGCAGTCCGTGTCAAACTTTACTTGTTTGGGCACCCCTATTTGGATGTCTGTTCCCCTAGGTGAGGTTATGTGGATTTTCTTTGTGTTAGTTAACTTTTGAAGCATTAGATCTGCTTCTTGAGACATTTTTCTGTAGTTACATTGAATTGGTCCGTTTGTTGCCATGTCCAAGGTTATGCCGGGAGAATGTCCCCAGCCAACTGGTACTTGCTCGATTGTCTGATGTAGAAACTCTATTCTTGCCCCGACTTCTCCAAGGTTCCAGTCGGGGTTGAGGCTGTAATCAAAGAGGCTTATTCCGGCTTTCGGGGTCTTATTATGAAGTAACGACAAGAGTTGCTTTGGAAAGTGTTTGTATGGCTTGTTTGCCGTTAGGTCAAATACCTTCACATTTAACTTGCAGTTCTCTGCTGCTTTCTGTGCAGACTCTGCAAGCACGTGTGAGTTACGATTTACAATCAGGTAGGAATCGTTGGGCTTTAGTTTTTGGCAGTGCTTCATGAACTCCTCAAACTTTTTCACTACTTTTCCAAGGTCTTTTGCGCCTATTTCCTTCAACTCAGACAACCTTCTGCTCGTGCAGTAGGGTCATTGAAGCATTTGACCTTATTAATGCTTGCAGATTTTGGCAAAAGTAGTCTTATTCATTGAATTTGGAAATGAGCGTGATTCTTGTTCATTCTCTCTGTCCGTATTTTTTCCTTTCGCACTCTGGACAGAATCTATGTCTAAATCCCCTTTTAGAATGAACTTCAAAGAGTTTTCCACAACCCCTGCACTTCTTCACGTTCATAGGCTGGGGTTCTAGCAGTTTTATTCTTCGTTCAATCTCGACTTTTATTTCGGAATCCTGTTCTTTTTTTAGGGCCTCATGCAGCAGTTTTTTTGCTGTCTCCAGACTTTTTTCACCGAATAATTTCACAAATACACTAGGTGCTTTGCCGTCCGTGCTCACTCTCAACGGTAGCATACAGACAAAGTTGGAAGGATACTTCGAGGCTCTTTCCGAATCGACGACCGCGAATCGAATACGTTTTCCTGAAGAATAATCTTTTAGATTGTCATGTTTGAGAATGTGTAGACTTATCTTCATGCGAATCGTCTTTAACAAGTAGCAAGCTTCTTTACTTAATATGAGTTTTGCTGCCCAAAATATCTCTCGGCAGCTTCTAAATAAGGATCGGCTCTTTTTTGCATGAAGACTTGTTCTTAACATGTCCTGATATTTCATTCAGTGTTCGAAGCTTTTGGCAGTTGAAGTTTAATACCCTGAATGCGAAACAGTATTGTGATGACAGAATGGCAAAGTTGACTTTCTATGGCGGAGTTAACGAGATTGGCGGCAACAAGATTCTGTTAGAAGAAAAGGGAACACGTATCATTCTGGATTTCGGGCAATCTTTTGATTTTGGCGCCAAATACTTTGCAGGCTGGCTTTCTCCTAGGTCAGTTAACGGATTGGGGGATCATTTTGAGTTCGGCTTGTTGCCGAGGATTTCTGGACTTTATGCCCAAGACAAGTTGGAGGGGACCTCTCTCCCTTACTGCGAACCAGAGATTTCGGCGGTCTTTCTCAGCCATGGGCATTTCGATCATGTAGCACATATCTGTTTTGTTGATCCAGAAATTCCCGTTCATCTTGGTGTCGGCACTAAGCTCTTCCTCGAGTCGATGGAGGAAACAAGCAGCGCCTGCGACTACAAAGATCATAGTTACATGACTTTTCGCACTGGGCAGAAAATCAAACATGATGGAATTGTGGTTGAGCCCGTACACGTGGATCACTCTATTCCAGCCGCTTACGGTTTCATCATAAGATCAGGAGATTCTACAATAGCTTATACTGGTGACTTGAGATTGCATGGTCCGAGAAGAGACTTGACTCAAGAATTCATCGAAAAAGCAAGGGCTTCTAAACCCGATGTCCTGATTTGCGAAGGAACTCGCATGGCGCTTAAAGAGAATCGTCAAAACTATTCTGAAGCCCAGGTTGAAAAGCGAAGCAATCGGATCGTTGCTTCAACCAACAAGATCGTTTTTGTATACCGCTACAGTCGTGATTTGGACAGATTTCGAAGCTTCTACAACGTGGCTAGGAAGAACCGGCGCAAAATTGTCGTGACTCCCAAGAGCGCTTATCTCCTCTCTAAACTAGCTGCAGATGAACATCTGAGTCTGCCTGATCCTCTTAAGGACGAGAACTTGTGCGTGTATTATAAGCGCAAAAAGTCCGGCAAGTATGACGACTCGGACTATTCCCCTTGGGAGCGGATGTTCATGGACAAGATGGTTAACTGCGACTTTGTCCGCAAAAACCAGAGTAATCTGATTATGGATCTGGATTTCTATATGCTCACAGAGCTGATTGACATTCGCCCCGATTCCGGGGGTCATTTCATTCGTAGCATGAGCGAACCATTCAGCGAAGAAGACATCGAAGATGATGTTCTGCACAACTGGTTGGCTCATTTTGGCTTACGTTTTCATCAGTTGCATGCTTCTGGCCACATGAACAAAGACCAGATACGCAATCTAGTTACTGATGTGGCTGCGAAAAAGGTCTTCCCTGTTCACACCGAAAATGCGCACTTATTCAAGAAGAATTGCAGAAACGTTCAGCTAACAGAAAAAGAAAAGCAATACAAAATCTAAGGTAATTAGTGTCCCCATTTATGGTTCTAAAGCCTTTTCTAATTTTCCTGTCGTCAAGGACACATCTGTGTGAGCTAGAATGGGCGAGCAACAGAAGATTTAATACTTCATGTATTTTCTTGCCTTTCAGAACGGGGCGGATTTAATGAGAGTAGTAGTGCATTGGGGCGGCGGCAAAGACAGCTGTTTAGCATACCATAAGGCAGTGAAGATGGGTCACGACGTAGTCTATCTACTTACTTACGTCTACAAGGAGCCGTACATTTTTCACAGCTTCAAACTGATGGACCTTCAATCCAATGCACTCGGTGTTCCTCAGCGAAAAGTCAAGATTAAACATGCCACTGAGGATGTATTCAATGCATTAGCCCATCTCAGAAAAGAGGAAAAAATCGAAGGTCTCGTCACGGGAGACATCGCCAATGTAAATCACAAGCCTTTCTATGAGGAAACATGTAAGAAGATAGGCCTCGATTTGATGACTCCATTATGGGATCCGAACGGAGATCATTTGAGGATCTTGAAAGAAGAGTTGTCAACGGGTATCAGACCCGTCTTTGGCTGCATCGATATTAAATATTCACCAGATCTTGCCAACTTCGCCCAAAAGTGGTTGGGACATGAAATTGATGGAGAATGCTTCAAGGAGTTGATTATGCTTTGTAGCAAGAACAAGATAGACCCATGCGGAGAGACTCCTACTCCATGGTACCACACCATGGTTGTTGATTCACCACTATTCAGAGCTTCATTAAAAATCGACAAGTATAAAAGGAAAAAAGAGGGCTCTAATCGTTACGTGGAAATCCAGAAAGCTTCGCTGATTCCGAAGGATCGGACTAATGGTCCAAGCGAAGCAGAAAAATCATATGTGGCTCAAAAAGACGTTGAGGTAAGTTGACAATGCACAAATCCGAAAAACACAAATCGAAAAACAAAGAGGAAGGCACTCTCCGCTCTCAAATAGAGAACAAGGATAAGGCATTTGTTCTTTTTTATGCTACCTGGTGTCCATTTTCGCAGCGGTTCTTGCCGATTTATGAAGAGTATTCAAAACATCATCCAGCAGAGTGCTTAAGCGTCATTGTTGACGATGAGCCTGAGCTTTGCGAAGAGTACTCTATAGAATTCTATCCGACTGTGATTCTGTTTGAGAAAGGCAAAGTGCGTAAACGCCTGGACTCACTCCATGGAGTTGGGCTAAGCAGGAAGCAACTGGAGGAATTTACAGAGGATCACTCGCCTAAGGGGCGCTAACTAACGAAAAATCTTATTAACAAAGTGCAACAAAGACCACCATAGAGGCTAATGAAATGGTTTACTGCCCAAAATGCGGGACTAAGAACGAGGACACAGCAGAGTTTTGCATAAAGTGTGGTGCAAGTCTACAGACCGGAACGGTTGCCTCACGACGTCTGGAACGCAGGAAAGCTGAGCAGCAATGCTTCGGGCTTCCCCACGGTGGAGCGATAGTTGGTATAGTAATCGGCGTAATAATACTGCTCTGGGGTGTATCAATGATGCTTCAGCAATACAATATTATTTCTCAGCCCTTCGACTTCTGGTACTTGATAATCATAGTCATCGGCGTATTGATGGTCGCAGGAGCAATATACAGAATGTCCCGCTCGCGTTCAAATCCTTAAACTCCCTTTTTCATTTTATGCACAATGCTCTAGCGTACACTCTGAACAGGTCATGTTATGATCTCTTTGGGACAGAGCGATCTTGGTTAGAATCCAAAGCACACTGAGGGCCACAAAGAAAAAGCCTATAGCAAAACTTTTTGTCGCCGAATCTATGCTGACTAACAAAACAAAGGTCCCTAATACAAAAATTATGCTGGCCAGAAATCTGGTCCACCCGTTGCTGAGTTGAGGGAATCCCGATTGCAGAAGACCTAGCGTAACTCCAGCTGTACCAAGCCATGCCAATGTCTTAGGGTTTCCTAACGTAAAACCCGCAAAAAAATAGCCAACGGTTCCAACTACAGCGATGACCGCGCCAACAAGTAATCCAGAACAGGTTGCACAGAATTTGGATTTTCCAACACTCAAAATGTGTGTGCTGTAGTTCCTACAAGAAGGATGATGAGCTCGCTGAATTATTCTTCGACCTTCAGATAGTTCGTTATCAACCCTTCTTCCCCTGCCAAACTGCGAGATTGCCAAGCAGAAGCTCGGAAACGACGCAGCCAAAATCCCGGAGATGCATATTGCAGCAAACCCGGTTCCCACGGCAAGACTCTGATAGGGGAACTCGTCTTCTATTGAAGGGGGAAAATTGACAAAAATTAGGGAAATCACTATTCCGAGAATAGAGACTGCTATCAAAAAGGGCAACGTGAAGTTGGAATGTTTTCCATCATTCAAGTTCATTAGATCACTTTCCGACCAACCCTTTCAACTGAGACAGCACGTTATGTCGTATCATGTACCTGTAGGTTCTCCTTTTTATGGGGTCCTTTGAGAAGAAACCTTGTATTCTTCGGCTCCAGGAACCAAAAAAGCTCCGATAGCAATAATGAAGTTCTCGCTGCAGTTCTTCTCTGCTCAGATATTCTGTGGGCATTATGGCGTGAACCATGTCGTAATCGGCCCAGCTCCAGTTTTCTATCCAACCCTCCTTTCTTGCCTCTGCATATAGATCAGTTCCAGGAAAAGGAGTTAGAATCATAAAGATCGCCAAGTCGGGATTCAATTCGTTGATGAATTGTCTGAGACCTTCTATGGATTTGTGCGAGTCCTTACGTTCTCCGATTATACACGTGGCTTGGGAGAAAATCCCATTTTGCTTGAGCAACCGCACAGCAGAAGCGGCGTCTTCGGGTCTGGTGCCTTTGCGAAAACTATCGAGGTTGATCTGATTGTTGCTCTCTACCCCAAGGAGCAGATAATTGATACCTGCCTTGCTCATCTTCGGTAATAGTCTCTGATTTCTGACTACATCGTCGCATCGCGCCTGCATGAAACAAGTAATGTCGTCAGTGAAATTTCTCTTAATCAGTTCGTCGCACAGGCTTTCCATTCGGGGTCCGAACCCAAAGTTATCGTCAGTTAACCAAAGTATTCTGAAATCATAGTCGTTATAGAGGAATTCAATTTCGTCTGCTATTCGCGTTATAGATTTGTGCCTGCATGAACCCCGCCAATGCTTCCATTGCGAACAAAATGCGCAGTTATGCGGGCACCCTCTTGAAGCTTCAATGAATCCATAACGAGTCTTGGAACCGCCCATCATTGTGAAGTGATATCGGTGAAGCCAATCCTTAACAAAATGGTAGCCAGAGAAGGGAAGACTATCTAGGTCCTCGATAAATGGGCGGTCAGGATTGTGCAATATCGCGTTCTCATTCCTGAAAGATATGCCTAATATTTGCGATAGTTTTGTTTTGTTCTGTTTTGCTTTCACCAATTCTGCTAATGTGTCTTCGCCTTCTCCTCGGACAATTACATCGATTTCTGGGTATTGCTGAAGGCTCTCTTCGGCAGTAGCTGTGAAATGCTGCCCCCCAACGATGGTCAACACATCAGGCTTCAGTTTCTTTGCTAACTCAACGGTCCGGGCTGCAATATAGACGTTGCAGGTAGCAAAACTGCTTGTCGCGACAATGTCTGGATTGAAAGATTCAAGCCTTGTCTCCAAGCCTTTCCAGTCGATGGACATTGCTTGGCAGTCTATGACTTCGATCTCTGTGTCTTGAACCTTGGATTCCAAGTAACCCGCAAGCTGAAGAAGTCCGTATGGCGGAGGAAGATATTCGCCCATAACGAACCAATAATCTTTTGGCGGCTCGACAAACGCAACTCTGACCAACCTAACCCGCCTCGTCTCGCAGAGATAGTCAGCTTGTAATGGCTATATACTTTGTCAAAAAACGCGTTTTACTGGGTTTTTCATTATCGGTGAGGCTCGGAATTGACGCGACTGCTCTTCTACCCGAGTGCGATTGATTACACAACGCTGAAATTACCTTTTTTCGGGGCAGCATGATGAAAATCCTTGAGACTCGTCGCCGTCGTCGATTCGGAGAGACTACGATTAGACTTAAATGTCTCTTCGTTGTTTTGACGATAATCACAGAAGCATCACTATTCCGAGGTTGAAACTTGGAAGAAATACGCTCAGTTGTATCCAACTTTGGATTTCTTCTTCAGATAACAGGTTTGCTTCTGATTCTACCAATAGCATTAGGAATTCAGAATGGGGAACTGCAATCCGTTGCCAGCATTATAGCTACCTGTTTCCTGTCCTTCGGAATGGGTTTTGTGCTTAATTCTTATTGCGAACGCAAAGAACTAGATGAAAAGACATCGCTTTGGCTCATGCTAGTTAATTTCACGGTTTTGCCAGTTGTGCTCATGATCCCCTACGTCTGGAACAATGTTTTTGGAAGTGGAAATCTATTTGACCTCTTCACGAACGCGTATTTTGAAACGGTCAGCGGCTTCACGACAACGGGTTTCACCTTCATAGCAAACGCTGACCTTCTGCCCGTATCGTTGCTTTTCTATCGAAGTCTTGTCGAGTTCATTGGCGGAATTGGCTTCGTCTACCTCCTCGTGGCTTTCTTGTATCCAAATCACAGCCTTGGCGTTCTGGCTGAAGCTTTCGGTATAGACAAGCTAAGCGACAACCTCAGGAAAGTATTCCTGTCAATCATGCTGGTTTTTACATTGATTGTCGTCGTATTCACTGTAATTTTCTACTTTGTGTATTCCCCAACAGACATAGTGGTTGCCAGCTGTACAGCCATTGATGTGCTAACAGGCGGTTATCAACCTAATATCACAGGCGGAATTGGCGTCTTCCAGATAAGCATAATTATCCTTATGCTAATGGGTTCGTTTAACTTCAAATTCTTCTTTGATCTTTTTCGACTAAAATTGCGTAGCGCTATGACACGAGAAATCAGACTGTACCTAGGAATAATAGCTGTGGCAACGGTATTGCTTGCCGTCCTTGCTTGGATAAACCCGTTTGATTCACTATTTCATGTTGTAACTATGATGTCGTCTTCTGGCATCGAATACATTAACGTGGCTGCAACACCCACAGCTGCTAAGATTGTGTTCATATTCATTGGGTTAATAGGCGGCTGCACTTTCAGCATGGCCGGTGGCATCAGGATCCATCGTATCCAAGTGATAATCGACGCCTTACGCAGGAAGAATGATCAGCCAGACCGCAAGGAGTTGAAAAATGCACTCACCAGCATAGCCGGCTTCTTCATTGTTTTGATTATTCTCAGCTTGATTTTTCAGACGATTGGCGTGTCATTTCTTGACTCACTTTATGAAATCGGTTCTGCTTTCACGACCAATGGAATTAGCATGGGAATAACGACCTTGACGATGCCAGTTAGCTATAAGTGGCTCATGATATTTGCAATGATTCTCGGAAGAATTGAAGTGGCCACTCTGTTCAAGGTTTTGAATTCAACGAAGATTTCTGAGGCGGGAAAGCGCCTGGCAGGTCGCCTAAGGAGGAGGCCGAGGCGAAAATCACTCTACACATTCTCTTCCAAATGAAGCCTCTCAAAGTTCCTTTCCTATCATCTGCAATTGTGCACTGGGTATTTTTTTTGGTTCTTGATGAAGAAAACTTTACTGAGCCTAAGCTTAAATAGTGAACTCCTTCAACGCTAGTGGCGTATTCACTGTTGCACTTTCGAGACGGGAGAATTATGGTTAAGGATTCAGACGTAATAAGAGCTGAAACAGAGTATACGTGGACAAGGGGATATGCTGACGACTATTGGAACGATCCGGTGTCCCCCTTGTTTTTTGAATTATTGGGAGACCAGCTGACTCAGATCGTCAACGTTGAGCTTAACGGAATAATGGGCTACTCAAAACCCGGAGACGACACAGATAGGTTGCTCCTCCTGCATCGGAGCCACGCTTATTTCAATCTAGAGATACTCAAGAGAAAAGTAGAGTATGAGATTCCTCCGATGCTTCGCAGTGACGACATTCTGAACTACTTTGAAGAAGGCACCGGACCATATGGAAAAGTAACAATGAAGAAGCAGCCATTTCGTTTGGCGAAAAGAGTTCTTGCTGAAATTCGGGTTATGCTTTATGACAAGAATGGTTCTATAACAAAAACCTCTTCTGCCTATGAAGAATGGAGCAAGAAGGAGTTTGAGCCGTTCTATGGGCAGTTCGATCTAAGAATGCAGCTTCTGTCCAAGAAGGGCGAAGTATCTGATTATATTGAATTGGCAACTGAGCTAGATCGACTAATGATTGGTCATTTCCGTCTTGTCAGATACGGTATTCCCGTTCACAACATCGGCATGAATCTGATTGCACAGTATCTTCTTGGGAGGTTTTTGGGGACAGCAGAGGCAACTGCAACATACCCTGTTTTGCTGTCAGGATTGAAACACAAAACAAGCGAGACAAATCAAGCTCTTTTTCGTTTGGTTTCAACTATTGAAGCTTTTCCCCAGCTCAGATCTACAATCATCGAAACTCCTTCTGATAGAATTTTGACCAAGCTCAGAGCAGACAAAAGCCCAGAGGCCACCAGATTCACATCTGAATTACAGTCCTTCTTCAATGAGTTCGGAGTTCGAGGATTCACGCGAGAGCCTTACTATCCTCGCTGGCAAGATGCACCCCAACATGTTTTCAACATACTAAAGGCAATGGTGCAGGAGGAAAGTCCGGTGATCCCTGCAGTGCTGACGGACGATCAAGAAATAATAACGGAACAAGAAATCGCCCAGCGCGTCCAATCTCAATCTCTAGGTTGGGCTAAATGGAAATTGTTTTCGACTGTGCTCAGCTTTGCGAGAAAGTACATAGTCTTCCGTGAAAACCAGCGTTTCAATCTAGACCGCTGGATCACAATGAACCGCAAAATATTCCTTGAAATCGGTGGGAGATTTCAGACTTCCGGAATTCTCAAGGAACCTTTGGACATCTTCTTTCTCCGTAAGAGTGAGGTTCGCAGAATGGCGAACGGAGGCTGCCCCTCGAGCGAGATAAGGAGGATTCTACTGGATGTTGAAGAGCGAAAAAGAGAGTTTTTGAGGAACGAGAATCTGACTCCACCAAAGTTTTTGCGAGGAAACTGTGAATCGGATGATTGCCGCCGAAGTGTTGAAGCGATGTTCCAAGGACTTCCGGCTAGTCGTGGGGTTCTATCCGGACCAGTTAGGGTGTTGGACCGTATTGATGACATCTGGCAGGTACGGTCTGGGGAGATACTCGTTGTACCGCGAACAGATCCAGGGTGGACGCCT
>Ga0105095_10001147_pt1 | contig 13599 bp, 9 predicted proteins | sample PPLLak2March2015_2_FD_79180 | JGI IMG/M metagenome (GOLD analysis project Ga0105095, IMG submission 79180) | Freshwater sediment microbial communities from Prairie Pothole Lake near Jamestown, North Dakota, USA - PPLs Lake P8 Core (3) Depth... | ecosystem: Environmental > Aquatic > Freshwater >... | reverse complement strand
CAGTTTTTTGAAACAAGATTTCTCCTCGGCTCTGAGAAAATTTATAATAGATGGAATGAAAATATTTTTGAAATAATTACCGAAAAAACCAAAGTAAAATTATTGCGGGAGTTTTTTCAGGATATTCAGAACCGCTACGAAAAATATGGCGAATCTCCAAAAGTGCTCGAACCGAATGTCAAGCTTTCGGCAGGCGGCCTAAGGGATTTCCAAACAATTGAATGGATGTATATCTTAAAAAATAAAACATTTCTTAATAAGCAGAATGAATCTGCGCAAGTAGAGATATTTATTGATCTTCTAAAAGGAAATAATTATACATCACCTGCCGAATGCGACCGGCTTTTACAAAGTTATAAATTAATTCTATCCGTAAGGAATTTACTCCATCTTTTTTCCCATCAAAAAAATGATCGCTTTGAATTCAATTCCCAGCAAAGGATTTCGCATTTGCTTAATCATAAGAAAGATTCCATTTCCGATTTTATGAAAGAATACTTTAAAGCTGCAAATATCATAAACCGGTTTTCTAAATCAATGATTAAAAAGTTTCAGGAAGAAATTTCAAATCCTCTTCCTGATTCGCTGGGAATAGAGCTGGATGAAGATTTTATTTTAAAAGGGAGAACAATTTATTATTCGGAAAATAAAAAGCTCTCTTTATCTGATGTATTGAGGGGATTTTACTACCGCGGCTTTCACTTCGCTCACTTTGATGAAAGTCTCCGCTCTTTAATTATTGAAAATGTTGAAAGCGGCGAGTACTTAAATGAAAATGAATCTGAATCTTCGGTATTCTTTAGAGAAATTTTAAAGTTGAATAAAAATGTTGGGCAAACTCTTTCCGTTATGAATGAGATGGGGGTGCTTAGCGCCTTTATGCCCGAGTTTAAAGATTTGATCGGCTTTTTGCAGCATGGCGTTTATCATTGCTACACAGCTGACGAGCACACTTTAATTACAATTCTTAATTTAGAAAAGCTGGAGAAAGATGTTTCACCTTTAGGGAAAATTTATAATAGTTTAAAGGACAAAGAAGTTTTATACCTTGCTCTCCTCTTCCATGATATTGCAAAACCGATAAATTTATCCGGGCACGAGATTATCGGTGCAGAAATGGCTTCTTCGATTATGCATCGTTTGGGATACAGCGATGAAGAAATTGAACACACAACATTTCTCGTGCGGAATCATCTTAGCATGGAGCAGGTTGCTTTTAGGAGAAATTTAAACGACCCGGAAACATTGAACAACTTCACGTCTAAATTTAATTCTATAGGCGATCTTGATTTGCTCTATCTTGTAACCTATGCGGATTTATCTGCTGTAAATCCAGCGGTTTGGACATCGTGGAAAAGCGAGCTGCTTGCAGAATTATATCGTAAAGCTAAAGCAATGCTTGAAGAGCAGGTGAGTGGGGAGGAGCTTTTAATGTCAAGCACTTATGTAATTCCTAAGGAAATAACTAAGCATTCGAAAATAATTTCGGAATCCCACGTTCAGGAACATATTGATTCTATAAACGATATTGCTTATGCCTATCATTTTTCCGATTCAGAAATTGCAAAGCATGTAGAAGAAATTCAGAAGGGTGTAAGTGTTTCAACTCTATTCAAGGAGCTGAACGATTTTACAAACATAACAATAATAACAAAAGACTTCCCTGCGCTTCTTTCGAAAATTTGCGGGGTACTTTCTATAAACGATGCTAATATTCACGATGCAAAAATATTTACCCGTAAAGATGGGATTGTAATTGACACTTTTAATGTAACTGAATTCAGGACTCATAAAAAGATTGATCCCCAGAAATATGAAAAGATAGGCAATGATCTAAATTCAGTAATTGAAGGGCTTCTCCAATTGAATCAGGAAGTTGCAAGGATGAAATCAAAATGGTGGAGAATTGAGAATAAATTTTTTAAGAGAACCGGGAGAGTTAAAATTGCATTTGAAGGCCATGAAAAGTATACAATAATAGATGTATTTTCCCCCGACAGGCTTGGTTTTCTTTATCAAGTGACAAGTAAAATGAGCGAGCTCGGCCTGATAATTTATTTTGCAAAGATCGCTACCCAGGGAGATGATATTGTGGATTCATTCTATGTGCTTGACCGGAATGGTAAAAAAATCTCGGTTAACGATTATGAATTTATAAAAACAGAACTCACCGAAACAATCACTCAAACGTTATAAAAGGATTTTAATGAATTTTATGGAAAAGGAAAAACCGATAGGAGTATTTGATTCCGGTATCGGAGGCTTGACTGTCGTTAAAAGAATATCAGCAACTTTGCCTGAAGAGAACATTGTTTATTTTGGTGATACAGCAAGAGTACCTTATGGTTCAAAATCAAATTCAACTGTAATAGAATATGCAATGCAGGACGCTAAGTTTTTAATTAATAAAAATGTAAAGACGATAGTAGTTGCCTGCAATACTGTTTCTTCAACTGCTCTTAGTGAACTGAGGAAAAATTTTCATCTTCCGATAATCGGAATGATAGAGCCGGGAGCTAAACTGGCTGTTCAAAAAACAAAGAATGGAAAAATTGGAGTGATTGGCACGCGTGCAACAATAAATAATAAAGCGTATTCAAAAGAAATAAAAAAGATTGAACCCGGAATTGAAGTGTTTGAAAAAGCTTGCCCTCTTTTCGTTCCTCTTGCCGAGGAAGGATGGATTAAGCATAAGGCAACTTATGAAATTGCAGAAGAGTATTTGAAGGAGTTGCGTGATATAAAAATTGATACGCTTGTACTCGGCTGCACCCATTATCCCATTTTAGCAGAAATAATTCAGGAAGTTATTGGCAAAGATGTTATGCTAATCGATTCCGGTGTTGCTTCTGCTGAAGTTGTTAAAAAAGAGCTTGATAGAACAGATCTGCATACAAACAGTTATGCTTTGGGACATCAAGATTTTTATGTAAGCGATATCCCGGTTAAGTTTAAGGAAGTAGCAGAACTTTTTTTAGGCATGCCGGTAAATGAAGTAAACAAAGTTGATCTTGAAGTTTTAACTGAAGTAAAATTTTCATCCTATCGCTAGGTCAATTCCCAAATATTTTTTTAAGCTCTTCATGATTTTTTGTTATCCCCAGTGCAAGCATTAATTTAATTCTTGCTTTCTGTCCATTAAGATAATCTGCAAAGATAACCCCTATTTCATGAAGCCATTTTCCGGCACCAGGATAGCTGTATATATTATCAGTCTCACCTGCAGGGCAGCGGGAAACTAAAACTACAGGTATATCCTTTTCAACAGCATACTTAATTCCCTTAAATGCGGCGGGAGGGACATTTCCAACACCGAGTGCTTCAACTACAATTCCCTCTACACCGCTGTCTGCCGAATATTTAAAGAACTTTTCATTCATTCCGGCATAAATAGTGAGCAAATCAACATTAGTAATTATTTTATTTGTATCGAGAGTTTCCAGTTTTCTTGGTAGTCTATTTAAAATTACTTTTCCATTCTGCACAAAACCGAGAGCACCGAAATCAAGACTGTGGAAGCTGTCTATTTCTTCTGTATAGGTTTTTGTCACTTCGCTGGCTGCGTTTATATCACCATTTAGGCAAACCAGCACTCCGAGATTTTTGCAATTTGGATTCAAACAAATATGTATTGCATCAATTAAATTTTTAGGTCCATCCCAATCCGGTTCCGAGCTGTTTTTCATTGAACCGATGACAACAATTGGTATTTCTGTTTTGATGGTAAGATCAAGAAGGTAGGCTGTTTCTTCCAAAGTATCAGTTCCATGTGTTACTATTACACCATTGTAATTGTCTTCACTAATTAGCTCCCTTATTTTTTTTGAAAGCTCAAACATAAGCTCCGGTGTCATGTGAGGACCCGGGTATTTTCCGAAATCGAAGCTATTTATATTTGCAAGTGTTTTCGTTTCAGGAATTTTATCGAGCAGTTCTGTGCCTGAATATCGTGGAATAGCTCCCCCAGTTGTTCGGTCAATCATCATTGAGAAAGTGCCGCCGGTAAAAATTATTAAGATGGTTTCCATATCATTATTTATAAATTTTATTGCATTTAAAATAATCAATATTAAGGAAGGAAGGAATTGGGTTAATTAAAAGATTGAAAGATTAAAAAATTAAAAGATTTAGAAAAACAATCTTTCAATCTTGTAATCGTTTAATTTTTCAAGTTACAGTTTAAAAACTGACTTGATGCAGAAATGAGTATGCATTATCTTACAATTTAAATTATGGAGCTTTAAAAATGTTGATGGTTCAAGATGTTGATTTGACACCGAATCCACATGCATTAAAATTTATTTTAAATGAAAAATTATTGAACGTAGAAACACGTCAATATTCAAATAAAGAAGAAGCGGAGAGTGATCCTTTTGCAAAAGGAATATTTGAGATTGATGGTGTTGTTTCAGTTTTTTATATGGATAAATTTGTTTCCATCGAAAAATTAAAAGATGCTAATTGGGGACAGATTCAAAGACCATTCATTAATTTTCTTAAAACATTTAATAAATCATTAATTCCTGAAGAGAAGGAAAGTATAGCTTCTGATGAAAACACAAATGAGCTCTTAAGACAAATAAATGAGATTTTGGATCAAAGAGTACGCCCTGCGTTAGCTGGTGATGGAGGCGGGCTGCAGGTTTTAGGTTTAGACGGATATACTGTGAAAATCCGCTATCAAGGTGCCTGTGGTAGCTGCCCTACTTCTATAAGCGCAACTCTAGCTGCTATTGAAGGGCTTTTAAAGAGGGATATACATCCGGCTTTGGAGGTAATCCCGGTATAAATTTTTATTTGCTGTCTAAAATTCAGTTATGGGGAAGAAAGAAATTTCTTCCCCTTTTTTTATTCTTTTTTATAAATTGCGGTAGAAATATCTCTTAAATTTCTGTTATGAAAAATTCAGAAAATCTATTTTACTCTTTCGCAAAAATCGGGGGGATACATTTCAAAGTATTCACTTCTAAAAAGGGTGTTAGAAAAATATTCATGAATAACAAAGATGGAAAAATCAAGAGGGCTAATCTTACCAGGCTATACCAGGACGATCCTTATATGTTCAACATTTTTAATGAACTTACTGAATACTTTGGTGGAGAGAGAAAAAAATTTACTGTGCCGTTCGATATAAACGGAACGGACTTTGAAAAAAAAGCATGGCAGGAATTAAGAAAAATTCTTTACGGTAAAACCTCGAGTTACAAATCAATTGCGGAAAGACTAGGAAATGTTAATGCAGTCAGAGCAGTAGGAAGAGTAATTGGTTTAAATCCTATCCCAATAATTATTCCATGTCATCGTGTAATAAATTTTAACGGCAATCTTGGCGGCTATAGTTGCGGATTAGAAATAAAAGAAAAGCTTCTTGAACTCGAAGGAAGTTTGAGCTTGGAATTGTTTGAGTAAAACAAAAAAGTGAGGCTCACTTCGGAAAATAAACCTCACTCTCTCAACTTTTGGACGGGTTACTTTATTTGTGTAATCTTGCTTATATCATCAAGCTTGACAAACCTTTCGTTAAACTTATACGTTCCTTTTGCAGTCTTTATTGTTTTAATAAGCTTAACATTTACATGAGCATCTTTCTTTTTTAATTTTGCTGCTTTTTCAGCAAACGTTTGTACTTTAGCCATTGTTTATTCCTTAAAATTTTCTGCACAAATATAGTAAAAGTTCAAGAGTAAGTTCAAGATCATCATTATTTTTTCTTGAACTTGCACTTACACTTACACTTGAACTTGATTTACTATTTTATCTCAAACTTCTCATCTTCAACTCCTGAATTTACTTTTATTGAATCAACAGTAAAAGTGAAGCTCTGTGGGCCGAGAGTCTGCTTAATTGTGAACGGATATTTTACTCCTTCAACTTCTCGGTAATCTTCATAAAATATTTCTTGAGTAAAATTTCCCTGTGGTGCAGAAATGCTTTTTGATTCCTTAACCTTTAATCCGGTTTCAGGATCAAAATATTGAATCCACTTTGTACCCGAGGGTAGAACCATTTCAATTTTATAGGAATCTTTATTATTAACTTTTTCAATACCCGCAAGCCTTAGGTTTATTCCGAGTGAATCTAAATTTAACAGCAAGTCAAGCGTTGCCTCGTATTTCAGTTTTTCCAATTCACTCCCGGTTATTTCCTGCTTATTTCCATTTATCAGCATCGCTCCTGCTTCGCCATTATAAATAATATTTTGATCCATTCCGCTTGCTTCAATATCCTGCCTAAATAAATTTGGAGCTTTTTGATAAGCAGTAATACGGACATCAAATCCCTGCACCTTTCCGGTCATTTCGGTAGTCCGATCTTGAATCTTGTCAAAATTTTCTCTGCCTCCGATTGCTTCAATGTAATTATCTATTACATTCTCCGGAGTCAATCCTTCTGGAATTTTAAACATCCCGGGTTCAATTATATTTCCATACATATCGTAATAATTTAATTGACCGAAAGAGCTTAAGCTTTTCTCAATCTGATCTGCATTTCCAACAACAAGAATGTTAGCGCTGTCAGGTTTCATATATTCTTTTGCTGTGTTTTGAACATCATCTGCAGAAACTTTTGCAAGGTTCTTTAAATAATTTTTATAGTAATCTTTTGGAAGATTATATCTTTCTATATTGATTGCAAATGTTGCAACAGTTTGGGGCTGCTCAAGTGAAATAGCAAAGTTCCCAGTGATATAATTCTTTACCGACTGAAGCTCTTTATCTGAAACTTTCTCATCTCTCATTCTTTTCATTTCATACAAAATCTGAGTTACTGCACTATCTGTAACTTCGTTTCTTACACTGGCAAAAGCATTAAAGCTTCCGACAAGCTCGTCCTTATTCAAGCTTGAATAAGCTCCATAGGTATAGCCATGTTTTTCTCTTAAATTTTCAAACAAACGAAAAACACCACCACCCAGCATAGTATTCATGACTGAAGCATCAATTACATCTTTATCGGACGGTTTTAATTGAACCGGATAAACTACATTTATAACCGATTGAACTGAGTTCGGTCTATCCACTACTGCTACTTTTATTCCACTTGGAGGCAGTGGAATTTCATAATTGAATTTTGGTACATCTTTCTTTTCCCAGGTACCAAAATATTTTTCGATAAGAGGTTTCGCATCATTGATAGTAATATCACCAACAACGGCGAGATATGATATATTAGGCCTGAAAAAAGTAGTATAGAAATTTTTACAGTCTTCAAGCGAGAAACTATCAACCGTAGCTTCAACCATCGGTTCGCCATAAGGATGGTTCTTACCGTAGGCAATTACATTTCTTACTATTGATGCAATAGCATCAGGATCATCTTTGGATGCAGCAAGATCAGATTTCATTCTTAATTTGATTTTATCAAGCTCGTCCTGTTTGAAGTCTGCATTAAGCACAACATCCGAGATAAGCTTAATCAGCTTATCTGTATGTTCACGGAGAGACATTGCAAATACTCCATCAGACGATGTGGAAAAAGTTGCACCAATGAAATCTATTTCCTTATCTAACTCTGCCTTAGTTCTTGTTTTTGTTCCTGTTCTTAATAATTCTCCTGAGGCAGAAACATAACCAGCTTTTCCACCCTCTACAATTGGATCTCTATCTACAACTAAAGAAAAAGCTACCCGTGGAAGCTTATGATTTTCAACCACAAAAACTTTTAAGCCGTTTGATAATTGAAAAGACTGGTATTCACCGAGCTTTATTTCAGGAGGCGATCCAGGTTTAGGTGGTTTTGTCCTATCTATTTGAGCAAATGCAGTGATAAAGAATGTAAATGATAAACTGAAAAGAAAAATTTTTGTTTTCATATTATTTACTTTCTGTGCTTGTTTTAGAGGATTTGGGGAGATAATAAAGTATTACCCTATTCGTATCGTTCAAATATTTTTGCGCTGCTTTTTTAATGTCTTCTCTTGTAACATCCATATATTTTTCAATTTCTGTATTAATCAAATCAGTATCTCCGAAGAATACATGATATTCAGAAAGATTTTCGGCAACCCCAGCAACAGTTGCATTCTCGCTTACAAATTGGGTCTCTATCTGATTCCTTAATTTCTGAAATTCTTCTTCACTGATTAATTCATTCTTAACTTTCTTTATCTCTTCGTCCACCGAAATTTGAAGGCTATCGGCTTGAACACCGACATTTGCAACTGCAAATGCGATAAATAAACCAGGATCTTCAAGCCCGGCAGGAAATGCGCCGACATAAACCGCTTTCTGCTGCTGATCCACCAGTGATTTGTATAATCGGGAGCTTTGACCGGTTGCAAGAAGAGTTGTAAGCATATCTATTGCATAATAATCTTCTGTTCCGAGAGCCGGAATATGATAAGCTTCAATTACAGCGGGTAGTTGAATGTTATCAAAAACAGTATCTTTTATTTCTGAAGTTTGTTCTGGTTCAATTACATTAGGAAGGTTTATTTCTTTTATCCCTCTTGGAATCTCAGAAAAATATTTTTCAATAAGGTCTTCCGTTTTGTCAATATCAATATCGCCTGCTATTGTTAAAGTAGCATTCTGAGGAACATAGAAATTTTTATAGAATGACATGAATTCATCTATAGTTGCCTGATCTATATACTGGGCTGATCCGATTGGTGTCCAATTATATGGATGAACCTTGTAAGCGTGTTTAAATGTTTCTTCCCAAACACTTCCGTAAGGCTGATTCTCAAGCCCTTGTCTTCTTTCTTCTTTTACGACTTCACGTTGTGTTTCGACACCTACTGTATCAATCTTTAAATGAAGCATCCTTTCAGATTCAAGCCATAAGCCAAGCTCAAGCTGATTTGATGGAAGTATTTCGTAGTAGAAGGTACGGTCGAAGCTTGTATTGGCATTTAGCTGACCGCCTGCATTCTGAACTAGCTTCATGTATTCCCCACGCGGTATGTTAGGTGAACCTTCAAACATTAAATGCTCAAAGAAATGTGCAAAGCCTGTTCTGTCTGCCAATTCATTTTTTGAGCCGACATGGTACATAACTGTTACTGCGACAATTGGAGTAGAATTGTCTTTATGAAGAATTACATGAAGTCCGTTATCGAGATCAAATTCCACAAACTCAATTTCATCTTCAGCAAAAGCAGGAAGCATAAAGAGAAAAGAGAGGAGGAAAGTAAATAAGAATTTCTTTTTCATTCTCAAGTCCTTGTTAAATAAGAAAATAATTCTGCATGAATTAAAATAGCTATAAAGAATGTTTTATTAAATGGGGTTTAATATATGTCAAGAGAAATTTTTAATTAAGACAAATCTGTTCAATTACTCCAACAAAGAAATAAGGTTAATAGTTTCAGTGGACGGATTTTATTACTAAGGTTAAATAGGGTTTTCTATTAAGCTTCACATCTCCGATATAATCAGGATTGTATCAAAAACCTTAGTAACAATTGTAATAACAAAATCTCTCAACCTTATTGTTTTATTTTTAAAATTAAAAAAGTTGATTCTCTTTTAAACATGGGGATTGGAAATTCGATAAGACATTCTTTTGAAAAATCTTAAAACGATTTTAACTTTGTACTATTATTATGAAAGTATTCTTACTTATAATCTTATTTGCTTCTTTTCTTATTCAATCAAATGCACAGCAATATTTTATTCGCGGAAAAGTTACAGATAATTTGGGCGAGCCGTTAAGCTTTGCCAACATCAGAGTGCTGAACTCAGCTTACGGCACATCATCTAATAAAGAGGGTGAATACGAATTAAAATTGAAAGCAGGCAGTTACCTTTTAACCGCTTCTTTTATCGGTTATCTTTCAGATACTCTTTCAATAGAACTAAAAAATGATCTTTTTGGAATTAATTTCCATCTTTCAGAGACGAATGTTGTATTGGAGGAAATTGTTGTTAAACCCGGTGAAAATCCTGCGCTTGAGATTATAAGAAGAGCAATCCGAAAAAAGAATGAGAGAGATGCTAAACTGATCAGTTATGAGTTTGAAGCATTCACAAAAGGAATTATTAAAACCGCTGAGGATTTAATAGCAGGGAATAACAGTGTTTCCATCGGTGCAGGAACAGAAGATACCGCTGAATTAAAAATTACGGGGATACTTGAAAATCAAAGCCACGGATATTTTGAAAAACCGGGCAATTATAAAGAAGTTATTATTGCAAGGAAACAAACTGCTAATTTTCCATCATCAATAAATGTTTTGACCGGGGGAAGATTAATAAAAATTTTTTACGAAGACGAAATTAATTTTTTCAATAAGCCGCTTCCGGGTCCATTAGCTAATAATGCTCTTGCATATTACTATTTTTACATTGAAAACCAGCTGGCAATTGATTCCAGGAGAGTATATCAAATTTATCTTTCTCCAGAAGATAGAAGTGATCCCGGTTTCGAGGGGAGAATATATATTGCAGACAGCACCTATGATTTAATAAAAGTTGATCTTCAACTTAACCGTGCTGCAAATATCGGGGGTATTTTTGACACGGTAAATATATTTCAACAATTCCTGGAATTCGGCGATTCGATTTATATGCCCGTTGATTACAGGCTTGTAGTTTCAGCAAATTATCTTGGGCTAATAAGATTTGGGCTTGAATTAAATACCATTCTATATGATTATAAAATAAATCCTAAGATTGATGAAAATATTTTTAATAAAGCGATTGTTACAGTTTTACCGGAAGCTGATAATAAAGATTCACTTTACTGGCAGACTGTTCAAACCATTCCAAACACTGCAAAAGAAACAACTGCATATAAAAGGATTGACAGCTTAACCAATATTCCTCGTTCCTTTTGGGATGATTTTTCCTTTCTTGCGTCTCGTTTAAATTTTAATGAGAATTTTTCTGTCAGTGCCCCGCTTGCAATGTACCATTTCAACAGGATTGAAGGGCATACAGTTGATTTCGGCTTATTCTTTTCTGATTTATTGAATAAAAGATTGAACTCTTCGCTGAATCTTTCTTACGGTTTTGCAGATAAAAGAGTAAAGGTGAATTTTTATTCAAAATATCTTCTTGGAGATTATAGAACTTACTACGTCTCGATTAATGGATATAACAAATTGAAAGTAATTGGCGAAGGTTATGATGAATTTACTTCGACCATCCTTTCTCTATTTTCAAAATATGATTTCAGCGATTACTATTATAGTTCCGGATTTAAATTTGAAGCTGGCGGTGAATTCTTTCCTATCTTAGCATTGAGGGCAGGTTTTGAAAATAATACGGACAAGGATGCGTATGTAAATACTAATTTTTCCTTCTTTGGCAAGGATAAAATTTTCCGTGAGAATCCTGCAATATTCAAAACAAGGATAAATGCATTAACGGCAGGATTTACTCTTGATTTTAGGGATTATATTGAAGATGGTTTATTTAGAAGAAGAGCTGGGCAAGGTAATTCATATATTATATTTAACGGTGACGTTGCTTATTCATCCAGAAGTATTTTAAAAAGCGAATTAAATTTTACTAATTATAAACTGCGCATAGAGGGGACTTTAAATACATTCAAATCAGCTCAGCTTAATTTTAATATCCTTGGAATAAAAAATATCGGTCGGCTCCCTTATCAGCTTTTATATGCAATCCCCGGAAATATAGATCTGCTCTTTTTAATTCATTCATTCCGTACTCTGAATATTAATGAAATTAAAGGGGAGAATATAGTAACTGTAAATCTGGAACATGACTTTGGAGATGAGCTGTTCCGGCTGATGATGATTCCCGGCTTAAAAGACTGGGAGATACAGTTAAAAGTTTTTGTTAATGCAGCTTATGCAGATATAAAAGGTGAAACTAGTTCACCACTTACAACACCGGTTAAAACATTTCCTCATCCTTTTTATGAAATTGGTTTTGGATTAGGACATATTTTAATTCCTTTAGAAGTTGAATTTGCATGGAAACTTAATTATAGAGATGGTAATAATTTTAGGGCTGGGTTAAATATTTTTATATTTCAAAGTTTTTAAAATAAAAAAGCGCTCAAAAGAGCGCTCTGAGAAATGCAAGTGAACTGGAATCAGCTTTTCGGCTTTGCTTCGCTAACGATAATGTTCCGGCCTTTAAACTCCGAGCCATTAAGGGCTTGAATAGCACTACTTGCTTCGGTTTCGTTTTCCATCTCTACGAAACCAAATCCTCTTGATCTACCGGTTTGGCGATCTGTAATAACCTTAGCAGAAACAACTTTACCGTGAGCTTCAAAAGCATTTTTCAAAGCATCGTCGTTTACTGCCCATGGGAGAGACCCCACAAATAATTTAGTACTCACTATAGTAACCTCTAAAAAATAATGAAATAACACCCGGTCCTATAACCGTGGTAAAAAAATAGTATTATTAATTAAAAAAACAAAATATTTTTTGTTTTTGAGATATTTTACAAATTCATGCTGTGATTTAAGTCAGATTGGTGTTATAGTCATTAAAAGATTAAACCGATAGTCTCACTCAAGTTTTCAACTAGGACTATCTGAATTGAGGATTTCTTATTTATTTCCTTCGAATTATTTCTGGGTAAAATAATTTTTTTGAATCCAAGCTTTTCTGCTTCCTGAATTCTTTTTTCAATATTACTTACACTACGCACCTCACCACCCAAACCTACTTCACCAACTATTACAGTTGTATTATCAATTAGTTTATCAAGAAGGCTAGATGCAATACTGCTGCATACAGCCAGATCAATTGCAGGCTCAAGGATTTTTACTCCGCCCGCCATATTCAAAAAAACATTATTTGCAGAAAGTCTGTAATTTGCTCTTTTTTCAAGAACTGCAAGTAGTATTGATAAACGCCTATAATCAAATCCCGTGGTTACTCTTTGTGGATTGCCATAATGCGATGGTGTAACGAGTGCCTGCACTTCAATTAAGATTGGACGAGTTCCTTCCATGCTTGAAGTAACTACTGAACCGGAAGTTTCTTTATCCCTCTGGCTCAAAAAAAGTTCACTAGGATTTAAAACTTCTCTCAAACCGTTTTCGTGCATTTCGAAAACACCAATTTCATTTGTGCTTCCGAAACGATTCTTTTGTGCGCGTAGAATTCTAAAAGTATGATTAGTCTCTCCTTCGAATTGAATTACTGTATCTACGATATGCTCTAAAATTTTCGGGCCTGCTATCATCCCTTCTTTTGTTACATGTCCGATTATTATAATGCAAAGATGTTTTTTCTTTGCTTCATCCATTAAGAGGGAAGTACATTCCCTAATTTGTGTGATGGTTCCCGGGGAATTATCCAGTTCGCTCCTATAAGTTGTTTGGATTGAATCAATAATTACAACTGCTGGTTTTAGACTGTTAATTGAACCGATGATGGAATTTAATTCTGTTTCGGTAAGAACATAGAGTTCTTCCGATTCAATATTTAATCTTTTTGCTCTAAGCTTTATTTGCCGTGTTGATTCCTCTCCGGTAACATATAGAACTTTTTCTTTTATCTTTGATGAAGCCTGCATTGCAAGAGTAGATTTCCCAATACCAGGATCCCCTCCGAGCAGTACAACCGAGCCAGGCATTAACCCTCCTCCAAGCACTCTGTCAAATTCTGTTATTCCTGTTTTTATTCTGTCTTCTTCGGTTGCTTCAATTTCGAGGATATTGCTG
>Ga0105095_10001146_pt1 | contig 13603 bp, 12 predicted proteins | sample PPLLak2March2015_2_FD_79180 | JGI IMG/M metagenome (GOLD analysis project Ga0105095, IMG submission 79180) | Freshwater sediment microbial communities from Prairie Pothole Lake near Jamestown, North Dakota, USA - PPLs Lake P8 Core (3) Depth... | ecosystem: Environmental > Aquatic > Freshwater >... | reverse complement strand
CGAGCTGACCGCGCTGCGTAGGCCGCTCGTCCTGGGCCCGCGGGCTGCCCGCACGCGACGCGAGTTCGGCGCGCTGCGCGTCGAGCGCCCGCAGCCGGTCGCGAGCAGACTGGACGCCGAACAGCGCAAAGCCCACTGCCAGCACCAGCAGCGCCGCACCGAGCAGGCCGGGCCAGCGCAGACGGAGCAGACCGCGCTTGATGGTCCAGCTCAGATACCGCGCGCTCAGCGCCCCGCGCCTCACCGGCCAGCCTCCGCCCATTTGGCGAGAAGCTGGAACTCCACGGGCGTTCCCGGCTCCTTCAGCTTGATCTCGTGGCTGACCAGCACCACATCCTCGAGCCGATCCGTACGCTGCAGCCGCGTCATGTAGGACAGTACTGCCGAGAGGTCACGCGCCGCGCCGCCCATCAGCACCGTACGGCTGCGGGCATCGGGCTGCACTTGCAGCAGCGCGACGTTACCCTCGTCCGCCGACTCGATGGCCTCGAACAGCTCGCTCCAGGGCACGTTGATCTGCCCGAGCACGACGTTGGCCTTCTTGATCTGGTCGCGCACCTCCGGGCTGTCGGACTCCTGTGTCTCGAGGGCCGGTCGTGTCCGGCGCGACATGCTGCGAATCTCCTCGATCTGTGCCTCACGTGCCTTGAGCTCCGCGGAAAGGTGGCGCTGTTCGAGCAACGCAACCGCACCCGCAACGATCCCGGCCAGTAGCAGCCACGGCGCGAGGCGCGACATCTGTCTGCCCGTGCGCAGAAAGTCGAGGTCGACCGGCGAAATGTGCGCCATCGGGTAACCGTCGCGTCAGTCGGCGGGGGCCAGCTGGCCAGCCGCCACCGTTGGCCTGCGGAAATCGTCGAGCGGCGTGACCTGCCAGGAATGCAACGCGAAAGTCGGCAGCGCAGCCGCGTCCTCGGCGATCAGATACAGCGTTCCGCCGTCGACCGCGCCCACCGCCGCTGCCTCCTGCCTGAGCACACTCGCAAGGGAATCCTTCAGGCTCCCGTTCACCCTGCGCGCCCGGACGGCGATCCAGCCGTCCTCGCCATGGAAGGCCAGCGTCAGGCGCCCGGGCTCGAGGCTCGCGAGGCAGAACACCTGTTCCTTCATCCCCCTGCGATGCCGGTTGATCCGGTCGGCGAGCACCGTGCGCACCGACCGCAGCCGCATGCGGCGGCGGCTGACCGTGTCGCGCAGCGCCTGAAGGAGCGCGCGATCCATCGCGCAGGCGAAGGAGCTCTGTCCTGCCGGTTGTTGATCCAGCGCGACGGACCAGTCTCCGGAGATGCTCCCAAAGGTCTCCTGGAGGGCAAGCCGGGCAAAGGCCAGGCGCTCGGCGTCGTCCACAAGATTCTCGTTCCAGGGCACCAGCGCATAGCGCAGGAAGTGGTCCGATACGATCAGGTGCACAGACGCCGACGACGCTGCTTCTAGCAACACTGTGTCCAGCGCATCGACGCTCGCACGCCACGGCTCGACGTCCGGCTGCGTGCCGACGGGATACACCTCGACTCTGGCGCCCCGGTCCGGCAACAGCGCACGCCGCTGCGCCACCCGGATCTCGCCAGGGCGGAGCAGAACTTCGAGGTGCGTGGGCCAGAGCATGATTGAGAAAAGTGCTGAGTGCTGAGTTGCGAGTACTGAGTGAGGGGCGGGCATAGAGGCAATAGAGGCGATCCGCTTCCCAGGCCCTTCGGCCTTCATCCGTTCACCTTCGTCCTACGGCCACTGTCCGTCGTTCCTCAAATCGTTCCGCGGGGGTCACCCCACCAGCGTCACGCGGTTGATCTCCTGCAAGCTGGTCACCCCCGCCCGCACCACGTCCAGCGCAGTCTCGCGCAGGAAGTGCGTGCCGGTGCGCCGCGCAGCATCCTTGACGCGCCGGATGGGCTCGCGGGCCACGATCAGCTCCCGGATCTCGTCGTTCAGCACCATGATTTCGGCGATCGCCTTGCGGCCGCGGAACCCGGTGCCGCGGCAGTGCCCGCAGCCGCGCCCTGCCCGCACGTCCCACCCGTGCACTTGCTCGGCGGTCAACCCCGACTCAGCGAGCAACTGCTCGTCCGGCTTCACAGGTTGTGCACAATGGACACAGTTCAGCCGCAACAGGCGCTGGGCGGCGATCCCGTTCAGCGCCGACACGAAGCTGTAGGGGTCCACACCCATGTGCATGAAGCGCCCGATCACATCGAAGACGTTGTTGGCGTGCACCGTGGTGAATACCAGGTGTCCCGTGAGCGCCGCCTGCACCGCGATCTGCGCCGTCTCGGGATCGCGGATCTCGCCCACCATGATCTTGTCGGGATCGTGGCGGAGGATCGAGCGCAACCCGCGCGCAAAGGTCAGGCCCTTCTTCTCGTTGACGGGGATCTGCAGCACACCTGGAAGCTGATACTCCACCGGGTCCTCGATGGTGATCAGCTTGTCGAAGCCGTGGTTGATCTCGGTGATGGCGGCGTACAGCGTGGTGGTCTTCCCGCTGCCGGTCGGACCCGTCACCAGTAGCATGCCATAGGGCTCGGCCGACAGCCGTCGCAAAGTGGTGACGGAATGCCTGTCGAAGCCCAGCGCATCCAGCGACAGGCCCTTGACGTGATCGGTCAAGCTCTGCTTGTCGAGGATACGCAACACCGCGTCCTCCCCGAAGATGCTGGGCATCACCGAGACCCGGAAGTCGATCTCGCGGCCCTGCGCCAGCACCTTGAAGCGGCCGTCCTGCGGCACCCGCCGTTCCGCGATGTCGAGCTCCGCCATGACCTTGACGCGCGAGATGACCTGCTCGGCCGTATCCAGCCCGGGCGCCGTCCCCATCATGCTGAGCACGCCGTCCAGCCGATATTTGATCACGAGCTGATTGGCGGTGGTCTCCAGGTGGATGTCGCTGGCGCCAGCCTTCAAAGCATCGTAGAGCGTTGAGTGCACCAGCCGCACGACCGGGCTCTCGTCCTCGCTGATCGTCTTGAGCGACAGCTCTTCCAGCCGGCTGCGGCCGCCCTCCTCCCGCACTGCCTGCGTCAGGAGCGAGTCCATCGCGCGCATGGTCTCGCCGTGGCGCGCGAGGAAGGCAGAGACATCCGCCACGTGCGCCAGCCGCCAATGCACGGCGGCCGGGATGCGCTCTTCGGCCCATGGCCGCAGGCTCGCATTGAAGGGATCGCCGAAGGCGAGGACCAACTCATCATCGGCACCGTTGCGGAACAGCACGCACCCGCGCGCCAGGGCCTCGGTATAGGGAAGCAGATCGAAAGCCGGGGAGAGCCGATCCATCTCCGCCATGGCCAGCACATCGTAGCCGAGCGTGGCTGCGAGCGCGGCGACGAAACCCTCGGCGGGCAGCCCCACCGCTTCCTCCAGCAGCTCGATGGCCGGCTTGCCGCTCGCCTGCGCCATGCGGCGCGCCCGCGCGATCTCGTCGGGCAGGATATGGGACACCGATTCCAGCTCGCGCGGGTTCACTGCATACTCCCCGCCAGCTCGAAGATGGGAAAGTACATGAGCACGACGATGCCGCCGATCACCACGCCGATCAAGGCCATGAGCAGGGGCTCGAAGGTGCGCGTGAAGCGCTCCACCCAACGCGCCAGCTCTTCTTCGTGGAACGCGGCGATGCGCTCCATCATCTCACCCATCTGGCCGGTGCGCTCGCCCACGCGCAGCATGCGCAGCGCTACCGGTGTGGTGAGCAGCTGCCCGTCCAGCGATACGGAGATGGGCTGGCCCTCGCGGATGCGCTTGATGGCACTGTCCAGTCTCTGGCGCAGCTCCTGATCGAGCAGCCCCGATACCATGAAAAGCGCCTGGGTGACCGGCGTGCCGCCAGCCAGCAGCATGCCGACCGTGCGGTAGAAGCGGGTGAGCTGGTATACCCGCACACGCTCGCCGATCGTGGGGAAGCGCATGATCTGGCGTGCGATCAGCTGCCGCGCGGACGGCTGGCGCAGCCAGAACACCAATCCGGCGGCCGCGGCGACGATCCCTGCCAGCAAGATCCCGCCGCGCGCTTCGACGAACTTGCCCCACACCATCAGCACGCGGGTGAGCCAGGGGAGGTCCCCGCCGATGTCCTCGTAGATGTGGGAGAAGCGCGGCACGACATAGCCGAGCAGGAACAGACCCACCAGTCCGCCCACCACGATCAGGATCACCGGATAGATGGACGCGCTGACGAGGTGCTTCTTCACCCCATCGAGCTGAGTCTGATAGGCCACGTACCGCGTCAGCGCCTCCGACAGGTTGCCGGTGCGCTCGCTGGCGCGCACGGTGGCGACGTACAGGTCCGGGAACGCCTCGGGCGCGCCCTGCAGCGCACTGGAGAACGACTGCCCTTCGCGTAGCTTCTCGAGGAGGCTGGCCAGCACCGGGCCGGAGCTGGCTCGCGAGTCCTTCTCGGCCAGCGTCTCCAGCGCCTCCACCAGGCTGATCCCAGAGCGCAGCAGCGCCAGCAGCTCCTGGGTGAAGAGGACCAGCGGGAAGCGCGCGGCACGCAGGCTCGGCAGGGCGGCCCTGCCGGCGCGCCGGACTGCGAGCACCGTGTAGCCCTGCGACTGCGCCTGCCGGTTGGCGTCACGGTCATCACGTGCGTCCAGTCCGAGCGAGACCACGACTCCCCCGGCCTTGACGGCTTTGACCTCGTAGCGCATTGGGAGTCAGGCGAGGAGGAAGAAGGTTAGAAAGAAGTGTGACACATGACCCGGGCCAAGTGCGGCTCGACACCTCGGGAGTCGGCGCAGAGCACGTCTCTGCCCTATCCTCTGAGTTCGCCCCGGCAGGAGACTGTCGAGGCAGCCGGCGGAGACAGGTCCGCGGCGCAGCGCCGCCCTGTCGGGGCAGCCCGATCGCTGCCCAACGCAGAAGCCGAAGGGTCAGTTGCTGCTGAGGTCGGCATCTTCGCCGGTGCCCCCCGGCTGACCGTCCTTGCCGAGGGAGAGGAGATCGAATTCCCCGCGCTCGCCAGGCTGCCTGTAGACATATGGTTTGTCCCAGGGATCATTGGGCACGGCCTTGCGCAGGTAGGGACCGTTCCATTTGGGCTCGTCGTTCGGCCGCGTGTTCAGCGCCGCCAACCCCTGCTCGGTGGTGGGATAGCGCCCGGTGTCGAGACGGTAGGTGTCGAGCGCCTTTTCGAACGCATCGATTTGCGCCCGCGCCACCTGGATCTTCGACTTGCCCTCCTGGGCGAAATAGCGCGGCGCCACGTAGCCGGCGAGCAGGCCGATGATCACGATGACCACCAGCAGCTCGAGCAGGGTGAAGCCGCGATGAGAGTGACTGGACATGTGCGCCTTTAGAGTATGAGATGTCTGCCAATGGCGACGCCCCGCCAGCCCGGACCTGGCGCATTGGTCCGGACATGCGCGGGGCCGGCCGTTCCTGCCCAGAACAATGAATCAGAGCGCGACTCTACGCAAGACGTGTGAAATCGCAGTTACGGCCACTGTGGTTATGTAACACCCGCTCATTCTGGGCGTCAAGCAGCCTGCCGGGCAACTCTTTAGCAACGGAAAAATTGGGGCGTCCGGGGTAGGCTGCCGGAAAGCGGTCAGGCGATAACACCGGGGGCAGAACGAATCGTCAAGGAAGGTGCGGGCCCGCAGGGAGGCTCACAGTACTCCGCCACCAGTCCCACTCGGGCTGAGACGGCAACCACGTCCGCACCCCGAGCGCTTATAATCGCCGCAATTTGGTCCGCGAACTCCCTGTCCGGAACCGCGGATGGCCGCACCGGGACTAACATGCCAGCGCAACCCGCTGCCAAACAAGAACCCGCCCGCGTGGCCGAGCTTTCGGAGAACCCAATGACCGTTCGCACCACTGTGGCCGCCGCCGCGCTGGCCATCGCCAGCACTGCGCAGGCCGACATGAATGCAGATCTCAACCGGATCCTGGAGGACAACGCCTCCTCTGCTGCATACGCGCGCGTCTGCGACGAGGAGCCGATGTCGGAGCAGCTCAAGGCCAACACGATGATGCTGCTGGCCGCAACTGGGATGGAGCCGCACAACGTGCAGCTCGGCAGCGCCAAGTTCAACGACGTCATGCGGCGGGAGATCGTGTCCCTGCGCGGCAGCAAGAAGGTGGACTGCTCCGCCCGGGTCCAGGAGGCACGTGATCGTCTCGCTGCAACCCAGGGCATTATTCGCGACAACCGCCGTGACAGGGCGTCGGACAACTGAGCGTTCCAGAACCCTGCTCGAATCCTCGCAGCGAGGCCGGCGGCCGCCCGTATTGAGCTAGCCCAGGGCTAGACGATGCCCGCCTCCCGCAAGGCCGCGATTTCGGCGGGCGCCATCGCCAGCACCTGTGTGAGGACCTCATCAGTGTGCTGGCCCAGCAGCGGCGGCGGCAACCGGTAGGTGACCGGCGACGCCGACAGCCGCAGCGGACTCGCCACCAGCCCCAACGGCCCGGCCTCGGGATGGTCCACCTCCATGCGCATCTGCCGCTCGCGCACCTGCGGATCGTCGAACACGGCGGCGATGTCGTTCACCGGAGCGCACGGAATACCGGCAGCAACCAGCCGATCCACCCACTCCTTGACGGTGCCCCGGGCGAACACGGTCTGCAGGAGCTGCGTGAGGGTATCGCGGTTGCGCACCCGCGCGGCGTTGTCCACGAAGCATGGCTCGTTGGCCAGCCCCGGCATTCCAACGGCCTGACACAGCCGGGCGAACTGCCCGTCGTTCGCCGCCGCCAGCATGATGAGCCCATCGCCGCACTGGAAGGACTGCGACGGGGTCACGCTCGGATGCTCGTTACCGTTGCGGCGGGCGACCACGCCCGCGGACAGATAGGCCTGCGCGATGTTGATCATCGCGGCGACCTGCACGTCCAGGAGAGCCAGGTCCACGTGCTGCCCCTCCCCCGTCGCATCGCGATGGCGCAGCGCTGCGAGGATGGCGATCACAGCGTGGGCAGCGGTCAGGACGTCCACCACGGCCACGCCGACGCGCTGCGGCCTCCCGGTTCGCTCGCCGGTCACGCTCATCATGCCGCCCAGCGCCTGCGCGATGGGATCGTAGCCAAGCCGCTGGGCATAGGGGCCGGTCTGACCGTAGCCGGTGATCGAGCAATACACCAGGCTCGGGTTGAGCGTGCTCAGCGCGGCGTAGTCCAGGCCGTAGCGGGCCAGGTCGCCGACCTTGTAGTTCTCGGTCACCACGTCGCAGTGCTGTGCCAGCCGCCGGACGATCTCCTGGCCTTCGCGGCGCGACAGATCTACAGTCACCGATTTCTTGCCGCGATTGCAGGACAAGAAGTAGGTGCTGTCGCGAGTGGCGCGCTGCTGCCGGTCCTTGAGGAAAGGCGGACCCCAGGCGCGCGTGTCGTCGCCTGTTCCCGGACGTTCGATCTTGATTACCTCCGCCCCGAGATCGGCCAGCATCTGCGTGGCGTATGGCCCTGCGAGGATGCGGCTGAGATCCAGCACACGAATACCGGTCAGCGCGCCAGACATTGGATGCTTACCTCTCACCACGAAGACACGCAGGCACGAAGAAACGCTTGAAGAAGTGCGCGTCAAGGTCGCTCATGCGGTCCTTTCGAATGCCATCAGTATCACCACTGCGCCGCTTGGTTAGTCTTCTTCGTGTCTTCGTGGTGAGCGGTACTGTAGTAGGCAGTAGAGGCTACTCAACGGTGGCGCCCGAGGCCTTCACCACCTTTCCCCATGACACGAGTTCTTCGCGGATGCGCTCCGCGAACTGTTCCGGCGTGCTCGATTGCGGCTCGAAGCCGCGTTCTGTCAACAGCTGGCGCATGTGGGGATCGGCGAGGATCGCGACCAGCTCGCGGTTCAGCCTGTCCACCACCGGCCTCGGCGTTCCGGCCGGCACCAGAATGCCGAGCCAGGACTCCGCCCGGTAGCCCGTCAGGCCGGACTCGTCCAGCGTAGGGATCCCGGGCAGGACACTCACGCGCTGCAAGGTAGGCACGGCGATCGGTTTCAGCTTCTCTGCACGGATGTGCGGCAGCGTGGACGCGACACTGTCGAACATCACCTGCACGCGCCCGGCCAGCAGGTCCAGCACCGCAGGTGCGCTCCCCTTGTAAGGGATGTGCTCCATCTGGATGCCGGCCATCTGCTGCAGCATGACCGCCTCCAGGTGAGACACCGTTCCGGTGCCCTGGGACGCGACGTTGAGGTCGCCGGGGCGTTGCCTCGCGAGCGCCAGCAGATCCTTCACCGTGCCCACGCCCACGGCGGGATTGACCACCAGGACGTGCAAAGCATTCGCGACGGAGGACACCGGCACGAAATCCCGCACCACGTCGTATCCGGGCTGCGCGTACAGCGTCATGGCGATTGCGTAGATCGAGGTGGGCGCCATGATCAGCGTATAGCCGTCGGGCGGCGCCTTGGCCACGATGCGTGCGCCGATGTTGCCGCCTGCACCCGGTCGATTCTCGATGATCACGGGCTGCCCGACGCGCTTACCGAGCGCGTCGCCCACCAGGCGCGCCAGCACGTCTGTTGCCCCCGCAGGCGTGAAGGGCACGACCATGCGCACCGGCCGGACCGGGTAAGGATCCGCGGCGGCGGGACCGATCGCGAGCCACATCAGCAGGACGACACAGCAGCGAACCATCTGCTCCCTCCTCCCTCCGCACTCTAGGCCGGCAGAAAAAAAATGGCAACGCCAGAGCGTTGCCATCCGGACCGTGTGCGCGGGTCTACTTCATCATCAGCCTGAGCTTGGCCATCACCTCGGCCGCGTCGGGCTCGGTCCTGGTCGCGAAGCTGTAGACGTCCTTGCCGCCCGGTGCGATCAGGTACTTGTGGAAGTTCCAGCCCGGCTCGGTGCCAGTGGCCTTGGCGAGATCCTTGAACAGGAGGTTGGCATTCCCGCCCTTGACCGCGCTCAGCTCCATCATCGGGAACGTGACGCCGTAGTTGACCAGGCAGAACTCGCCGACCTCCTTGTTGGTAGCCAGCTCCTGGCGGAAGTCGTTGGAGGGGAAGCCCAGCACCACCAGGCCCTTCGGCTGGTATTGCTGGTACATTTCCTGGAGCTTGGTGAACTGCGGCGTGAAGCCGCAGCGGCTGGCGGTGTTCACCACCAGGATGGGCCGATCGGCGTACTCGCACAGGTCGACTTCCTTGCCCTGCACGGTCTTGAACCGGTGGTCGAGCAGCGCGGGGCAGGTGGCGGCGAAAGCGGAGCTGGAAGTCAGCATGGCGGCGATGAAAAGCAGTATGGGTCTCATGGGCATTGATCCTGTCATGGGCACTCTCTTGCTCCCCAACGCCGAGCATACAACAGGCGGCGCGTCCCGGTTGCTCGCTCGACCGGCGGCTGACCTGTCACTTCCCGCCGAAACAAGCGTTCCTGCCGCTGCCGGTCTATGCCTGTGCGCCTATGCCGTTGGCGAGCGGCCTGCCGTATAGTAGCCGCTGCATGGTCGAAACTCGCTCCTACGCCCGTATTACCCGGACCGACCTCAAGCGTCTCATCCGCCTCGCCCGGGAAGAACGCGAGGACTTCTTCGCACGCCATCCGGAGTGGGCCATCCTCTATCGCAAGAGCGTGCTGTGCGCGGCTCTGTGCGGAGACGGCGCATTGCACTACCTCAACGGCATCACGGGCGTGGACGAGTTCAAGGTGGTTACGTTCTATGCCGAGAACTCCGAGGCGCCGTTCCCCCCTCAGCACGTCTCGCATCTGGACTATGGCGAGTCGAAGTTCGGCCGCGGCCCGAGCTTGCCGGACAGCTACAGGGGATTGCGCGTCGAATTGCAGGGGCGCTCGCTGAATGCGACGCCGGGTGAGGATCCCCTCGAAGTCCTGCAGCGCTATTTGAAGGCTCGCGCATCGCCTACGGCGCGTGAACTGGCCAGCAAGGCTGTCGTGCTGCTGGAACCCGATGAGTTCCTCGGGGTGGAGGCGTGGCCGTCGCTGGTGCTGCCGCCGCGGCGGTGATCCCCGAGAACCAGGCACCACCTACCAGCGGCCTTCCCCTCACCGATTGCTGTCGCAACGGGAGAGGGAGGCTTGCCGCGCACTAATCCGCCAGCACAGGCTGCGGCGCGGGGGCCTGGTTGCTGTCGGCCAGCGCAAAGCTCACCGCGTCGTCCACGGTTTCCAGCCAGACAAAGCTGAGCTTCTGGCGTGCTTCCTCCGGCACGTCCTGCAGATCCTTTTGGTTGCGCTTGGGCAGCATCACGGCAGTGATGCCGGCGCGCATGGCTGCGAGTACCTTCTCCTTGATCCCGCCCACCGGGAGCACGAGCCCGCGCAGGCTGATCTCGCCGGTCATGGCCGTGTCGTTGCGCACGGTGCGCTCGGTCAGCAGCGAGGCGAGCGCCATGAACATGGCCACGCCCGCGCTCGGCCCGTCCTTGGGGATGGCGCCGGCCGGTACGTGCACGTGCACGTCGGATTTCTCCAGCGACCCGACGTCGATGCCCAGCGAATCGGCGCGCGACTTCACCAGCGTCAGCGCCGCCTGTGCGCTTTCCTTCATCACGTCGCCGAGCTGGCCGGTCAGGATCAGCCGGCCGTTGCCGGGCGTGCGGCTCGCTTCGATGAACAGGATGTCGCCGCCCACCGGGGTCCAGGCCAGCCCGGTCGCCACTCCCGGAACCGCAGTGCGGGCAGCAAGCTCGGACTCGAACTTGCCCGGACCGAGCAACCCCTCCAGGTCGGCCGCGTCCACCTGCACGCGCTCCACCGTGCCTTCCGCGATGCGCACGGCTGCGCCGCGTGCAATCGACCCGAGCTCGCGCTCCAGGTTGCGCACGCCCGCCTCGCGCGTGTAGTCGCGGATCACGGCCGTGATCGCTGCGTCGCTGATCGCGAACTTCTCCGGCGCCAGCCCGTTCTGCTCCATCTGGCGCTTGACCAGGTACTTGCGCGCGATCTGCAGCTTCTCCTCCTGCGTGTAGCCGGGGAGCTGGATCACCTCCATGCGGTCGCGCAGTGGCCCAGGGATAGTGTCGAGCATGTTGGCGGTGGCGATGAAGGTCACGCGCGACAGGTCGAACGGCACTCCCAGGTAGGCGTCGCGGAAGCTGTGGTTCTGCTCGGGATCGAGCACTTCCAGCAGCGCCGAGGACGGGTCGCCCTGGAAGCCGCCGGCGCCCAGCTTGTCGATCTCGTCCAGCATCATCACGCAGTCGCGGCTGCCCACCTTCTTGATCGACTGGATGATGTTGCCCGGCAGCGCGCCGACGTACGTGCGGCGGTGACCGCGGATCTCCGACTCGTCGTGCACACCGCCCAGCGAGACGCGCGCGAACTTGCGGCCCAGCGCCTTGGCGATGCTCTGGCCGAGCGAGGTCTTGCCCACGCCGGGCGGACCGACGAAGCAGAGGATGGGCGACTTGCCCTGCGGATTGAGCTTGCGCACAGCCAGAAACTCGAGGATGCGCTTCTTGATCTTCTCCAGGCCGAAGTGATCCTCGTCGAGGATGCGCCGGGCCTGCGCCAGATCGATTTGCGCCTCACCTTCGATCTTCCAGGGTAGCTCGATCAGCCAGTCGAGGTAGCCGCGCGCCATGGAGTACTCGGTCGACGCCTCGGGCATGCGCTGCAGGCGCTTGAGCTCCTTGCGGACATGCTTCTCCACCTCCTCCGGCATGCCGGCCTCGGCGATGGCCTTTTCCAGCTCCTGGATCTCGGCTCCCCCGCTCTCCTCGCCCTCACCCAGCTCCTTCTGGATGGTCTTGAGCTGCTCGCGCAGGATGAACTCGCGCTGGCGCTTGTCCATCGTCTCCTTGGTGCGCTCGTCGATCTCGCGCGAGAGCTTGAGCACCTCGATCCGGTGCGACAGCAGCGACAGCACCTTGTCGAGCCGCACCTGGACATTGAGAGTCTCCAGCAGCTCCTGCTTCTCGGCCGGCCGGATGTCCATGAAGCCCGCAACCATGTCGGCAAGCGCGCCGGGCGAGGTGAACGTCTCTACCGCCGAGACCAGCTCCTGCGGCGTCTGCGGCAGCAGCTCGAGCACTTCGGCGGCCCGCTTCTTGAGCTGCAGGAAGCGCGCCTCCACGTCCTGGCTTGCGCCCACGCCGTCGGCAAAACGCTCCACGCGCGCGACCAGGAACGGATAGCCCGGCAGAAACTCCTTGACGCGGAAGCGCTCCTGCCCCTGCGCGATCAGATGGTGGCCGCCGTCCTGAGTGGTGATGTAGCGCAGCACCTGCGACACCGTGCCCACCTGGTAGAGATCCTCGGGAGCGGGGTTGTCGTTGGTGGCCTCTTTCTGCAGGAGCAGCCCGACGGGTCGCTCGCCCTTGACGGCCTGTTGAGCGGCGGCGATCGAGCCCTCGCGACCGATGGTCAGCGGCAGGATCATGCCCGGGAACAGCACGAGGTTGCGCATCGGCACCACGATGAGCGCGTCCTCAGGGAGTTGGAGCGCACCTGCCGAACCGGAGGAAGGTGCGGGCTGCGACTCGGGGCGAGGCTGATATTGGTCCACAGCGTAAGTCATGAAGGTTTCCTCAGGCGGCGCGGCGCAGGCCGAGAACCAGACAGCCGTTCTCGAAACGTTGCTCGTGCAGCTCGAAATGACCGGACGGAATGGCGATGCGACGCTCGAAGCGCCCGTACGGCAGCTCCAGGCGACGGATGGCCCCCTCGTGGTACTCCGCCGGCAGGGGCCGCTCGCCGCGTACCACCAGGACACCACCCTCGAAGGACACCTGCACGCGCCCGCTCGCCACACCCGGAAGCGCCACCAGGATCCAGGTCGCGCCCCCGCTCTCGACGACGTCTATCGGCGGCTGCCAGCATGGACCGGCCGCACGGGTCGGTCCCGGCTCGAAGAACTGCCGATGCAGGCGATCGGCCTGCTCCAGCATCTCCAGGGCTTGCGCCCACATCCAGGTGCGCGGATCGCGCGATCGCATCGGCTGCTTCCCCTTAGACAGGTGCCGACGAGCTTCGGCACACGTCAGCGATATCAGGGCCGGAGGTGGGATTTCAAGGCGGGCGACCCCCACTTGAGCGGGCTAACGCCTTGAAACACATGAACCGCATATAAGGACGCAGAGGACGCGGAGGAACAGCCAGAACCGAGATGGGCGCCGCGAGCCGCCGGTGAGACCTACAGGTAATGGAACTCCTGTCCGGGACATCGGTCTGGGCGAGGCCTCTTCAGGCCGCATAGCCGACCTCTACCCGGATTCTGGGGTTCCTCTGCGTCCGCGGCGTCCTCTGCGGTTCAAGCTTGAGAGGAAGCGGCTCAAACCCAGACCTGAAGCACGTAATCGAAGGCCGCCTGCGCGTTGGTCATGTCCACGCGCTGCAGCTCGATGCGGTAACCGTCGCTGGTTTTCTTCAGGTGATGGACGTAGGAGCCGGCGAAGTGGCGCACGTTGTCGCGCCGCAGCTCCATCATGTGGAAGCGCGAGCGCACCACCACGTCGCCGTTGGCGCCCACCCGCTCCAGGATGACGTTGCCCACCACGTGGTTGGTGCCCCACAGCGGCCGTTGCGACCAGGCGTCGGGATGCTGCACCCGCCCCATGCGTACGGTCATCAGGTTCTTGTCCTCGGCGAAGATCGAGGGCACGCCGTCCCAGGTCGTGTCCTCCGGCCGCGCCGGCATCCAGTAGACCCCGTCCTCGGTGAACAGGTCGACGTAGTCCTGCCAGCGCTTG
>Ga0105095_10001145_pt1 | contig 13605 bp, 9 predicted proteins | sample PPLLak2March2015_2_FD_79180 | JGI IMG/M metagenome (GOLD analysis project Ga0105095, IMG submission 79180) | Freshwater sediment microbial communities from Prairie Pothole Lake near Jamestown, North Dakota, USA - PPLs Lake P8 Core (3) Depth... | ecosystem: Environmental > Aquatic > Freshwater >... | reverse complement strand
GGCCCTCGTGGGAGCCACCGACCCGCGTGCGCAGCGTGGCCAACGCCTCGCTCTGCTCCTCGAGGGCTCGGACGCCTCCCACCCACAGGTCGCGCGCGTTCGCAGCGGCGAGGTTGGATCGCGCCGCCTGCAGCAGCAGTGGGATGGCCTGCAGGCGCGTGGCCAGCTCCGCACCCTGCGCGGGAGAGAGGGGCTCCACCTGCTCGAGGCGCGTCCGAGGCCAGATGGGGTAGTCGTACAGCTTGATGGCGCCGTGGATGACGGGGCCTTCCTTCGACGGCGTGTCGGACTCGTCCGTGATGACGGATGCGTAGTACGCGGGGTCGCGCGCGAACGGCTGCAGCACGCGGAGGTGATACTCCATGCCGTTCATCTCGGCGCGGACGAGATGATGATCCACCTGCTGCGGCACCGTCCACCCGGTCCGGTCAATCGCGGCGAGACGCGCCTGCAGTGCGCGGAGCCCTTCGAGCCGCTTCGCGTTGGTCGCCGGCGTGTAGTCGGGCACCCCGCCGGCGAGCCGCGGCGGTTCCTCGAACGCGCGCCACTCCTGGAAGAGCGCCAGCAGTTGGCCGTAGGACCCGGGCTGGGCGTCGCTGACGCTCGCGGCCGACAGGGCCAGGACAATAGCAAGCGCCAGACGAATCGCAAGACGAGGGGTGGTCATCAGGGTAGCCCCGGCGGCGTGACGCTCGCGGCCGGCTTGGTGCCCTTCAGAATCCAGCGCTGCATCCGGCGGCCGTTGCCGGCTTCACCGGTATACATCCGGTTCTGCGAGTCGATGGCGATCATGTGCGCGCGGATGAACTCGCCGGCCTGTCGGCCGGGCTTGCCGAAGCGGTCGAGAATCGCCAGGTCCTTCCGGCGCAGGATCCACACGCGCTGGTTGGTGCCGTCGATGAGGTAGAGCAGGCTCTGCTCGGGGTCGCGCGAGAACTGCAGGCTGAAGCCGCTGCCCGACCCGCCGGTTTCCGGACGAACGTACTTCTCCGTGAGGTACTCGCCGTCCTGCCGGAACACCTGGATGCGGTTGCCCCGGCGGTCCGAGACGTAGATCAGCCCGTCCTTCGATCCCACCAGGCCGTGCAGGGTGGCGTATTGCTGCGGTGGATTCGCCACGCGCACCGGGTACTGGTACTTCACGGTGTCATCAGGGCGCTTGCCGTACGCGCCCCAGTGGCGCTTGTACTTGCCGGTGGCCGCGTCGTACACCACGACACGCTTGTTGATGTAGCCGTCGGCGATGAAGATCTCGTTCGTCTTCGGCTCGACATAGAAGTTGGCCGGGCCGCCCAGGTGATCCGGATCGTTGCTGCCCTTGTTCACGCCCGGCTCGCCGATCGTGAGCACGTGCTTGCCATCCCGCGTGAACTTCATCACGTGATGGCCGTTGCTCGTGCCCATCCACACGAAGCCGTTGTGGTCGATGTAGATGCCATGCTCCTGGTCGAACCACGTGTAGCCCTCGCCGGGGCCGCCCCAGGCCTGCAGCACCTTGCCCTCGGGGTCCAGCTCCAGGACCGGCGGGGCGGGAACGCAGCAGTCGGCGATGGGCGGCTTGACCGCGGCGCCAATCTCCTGCGGCGTGAGACTGGACGGCATGTGGATCACCCACAGGTGGTCCCGGTCGTCCACGAACAGCCCGCGGATGTCGCCCAGGATCCAGTCGTTCGGGAGCGTCGGCGGCCACGTAGGATCGACCTGGTAGATCGGCAGCTGGTCGGCCGTTGGCGACCCGGGGGCGGGCTTCGCGTTCGCCCCTTGCGCGACCGCCACCGCCGGCAGGAGCAGAGCGGCAACGAGTGCCGCGCATGTGCGTGAAGGTGTCCGCCGGAGCGTCGTGCCCGTCGTGTAGAGTCTCTCTGTAGCCATGATGCGCGCGCGACCGAATCCTACACTACCAGGTGAGGCCTGACATGATGACTGCCCTCGTTGTCGCCGCGGCCGTCGCCTACGCCCATCCAGAACAGTTGGTAGACACTGCCTGGCTCGCGGCGCATGCCACGGATGCGAACGTGCGCGTGCTGGACGTGCGGCGGTCAGGCTTTGACACCGGTCACATTCCCGAGGCGCTCTGGCTGGATCCCGAAGCGATTCGTGATTCGGAGAACGCGCCGAGCTTCATGCTGGCGCCCGCGGCGTTCTCGCGGGCCATGGGAGATCTCGGCATCTCCAACCGCACGCGCATCATCCTCTACGACGATCGCGGCGGGCTCCTGGCCGCCCGCGTGTGGTGGATGCTCCATGCCTACGGCCACGCGGACGTCGCGCTGCTGGATGGCGGCTGGGCGCGATGGACGGCCGAGAAGCGGCCGACGACCACCGATTACGCTCCCGTGCAGCCTGCCACGTTCACCGCCACGCTCCAGCCTCGATGGCTGGCGACGGTAGACGAGGTCGTCGCGGTGATGGGGAAGCCAGGCGTGAAGATCCTCGACGCGCGGACCGTCGCAGAGATGGATGGCAGCGACACGCGCCTGAGCAGCCGCGGGGGCGTGATTCCCTCGGCGCAGCCGCTCTATTGGGAGGATCTGCTCGATCCGGTGCAGAAGACGTTCAAGCCGGCCGACGAGCTGCGTGCGATCGTCGAACGGCGCGGCATCAAGCCCTCCGACGATGTGATTGCCTATTGCTGGGTGGGGCATCGGTCCGCGGTCGACCTGTTTGCCTTGCGCCTGATCGGTTACGAGCGGCTGCGGAACTACCTCGGTTCCTGGGAGGAATGGAGCCGCCGCACGGACTTGCCCACCGCGCCGCTCGGCAAATAGGCCGTGGGCGCGATTGGTCAGGGCGCCAGGCCCTCCCGCGACCACCTCGGGGGTGCACACGCAGGCCGGGATTGGCCCCGGCTGACATCGCGCGGCCCCTGCGGGTCGCGCGAACAAAGGGCTTGACGCCCAGAACGGCGTGGCATATTGTTGGCACTGACAACTATATGTTCCCGACCTCTTCGCCTCCCGCCGCTTCCCCGGCCGATCTGCAGCGCGACGCACAGGCGCTCCAGGCCGCCGTCGCCGATCTCGTGCGCGTCTACCAGTATCGCGACCGCGATCGCATCTGCTGCCACGACGTCTCGGTGACCCAGTGCCACGCGCTGGAAACGCTCGTCGAGCATGGCCCGATGCGTCTGAGCGACCTCACCGACCGTCTGTATCTCGACAAGAGCACGACGAGTCGCGTCGTGCACGCGCTGGTGAAGAAGGGGTACGTGGAGCAGCACGCGGATCGCACCGATCGGCGCGCCACGGCGCTCGGTGCCACCCGCGCCGGTCGCGACCTATGTGCGCGCATCACCGACGATCTGGTCGAGCAGCAGAAGGAGCTCCTTGCGGAGCTGGATCCCGAGCTGCGTGCCGGTGTCGTGGACGTCATTCAACGCCTGGCGCGGGCGGCCGATTCCCGGTTTCGCGCTGGCGTCTCGGCCCAGGCCAGGGGTTGTGGGACGGACGCGTGTGACCCCGCATGAAGCCGCTTGCCCGCTTTTTTTTGACCGATTAGTTGTTACTGACAATCAAGAACATCGCCACCAGGAGTGAACCCATGCGTCACGAGTCCCTGCCTGTAGTCATCATCGGTGCCGGCCCGGTTGGCCTCGCCGCAGCCGCACACGTCGTGTCCCGTCATCTCACGCCGCTCGTCTTCGAGTCCGGCGCCGCCGTCGGCGACGGCATCCGCCGGTGGGGCCACGTGCGCATGTTCTCGCCGTGGACCTTCAATGTGGATGCCGCGGCAAAGGCCATCCTGGAGCGATACGGATGGTCGATGCCGCAGGGCGACGACTATCCGACCGGGCACGATCTCGTGTCCCGCTACCTGGAGCCCCTCGCGGGCACGGGCGAGCTCGCGCCCCACATCCGGCTGAACACGCGCGTCGTGAGCGTCGCGCGGCAGGACCATGACCTGATGAAGGATGGTGCGCGCGTGGATGCCCCGCTCCTCGTGCGTGTGGTCGGGCCCGATGGTGAGCGCGACGTGCTCGCGCGGGCGGTGATCGATGCCTCGGGCACGATCGCGACGCCCGGGCCGCTCGGCGCGTCGGGACTGCCGGCCCTCGGCGAGCGAGCGGCCGCCGATCGCATCTTCTATGGCATCCCCGATGTGCTCGGCGCGTTGCGGCACCGCTATGCGGGGCGTCGAGTGCTGGTGGTGGGAAGCGGACACTCCGCCTTGAACGCGCTGCTCGATCTCGCGCGGCTCGCCGACGAGGACGCCAGCACGGCGATCGTCTGGGCCATTCGCCGTCCGGCCCTGGGCCAGTTGCTCGGCGGCACGCGCAACGATCAACTCGAGGAGCGGGGGCGACTCGGCTCGCGCGTGCGGCGCCTCCTCGACGAAGGGCGCCTCGAGCTGATGACCAACTTCCGCCTGGACCGGCTGACCATGACGGCCGCCGGGATTGTCGCCAGCAGCGGCCCGCGGTTGGCGGCACCGGTGGACGAGATCATCGCCGCCACCGGCTTCAGGCCGGATTGGTCCATCCTCTCGGAGGTACGGTTGGACCTCGATCCCGCCGTTCAAAGCCCCCGGCCGCTGGCGCCCCTGATCGACCCGAACATTCACAGCTGCGGCAGCGTCCGTCCGCACGGCGCGGAAGAGTTGAAGCAGCCGGACGGCAACCTCTTCGTCATCGGGATGAAGAGCTATGGACGGGCCCCGACGTTCCTGATGCTGACCGGTTACGAGCAGGCGCGGTCGGTGGTCGCCGCCATTGCCGGCGACTGGGAGGCGGCCCGCCGCGTCGAGCTGGTGCTGCCGGAGACCGGTGTGTGCTCGGTGGATCGCAGCTCGAGCACGGCGACGAGCGCGTGCTGCGGCCCGGTGCCCGCGGAACCTGTCGCCGTGACGATTGGCGCGCTCGCCAGCTCCCGTGCCGGTGGCACCACACCGGTGCGGCCTGCTCCACAGGCGAGCTGCTGTTCGTAGGCCTCTCGGGACCCGGATCATGACACCGCGCGCCATCATTGCCCTCGGGATGGGGCAGTGCGTGAACTGGGGCGTGCTCTACTACGCCTTCGCGGTCCTCGTGCAGCCTCTCGAGCGGGAGCTCGGCGTCTCGACGTGGATCGTGACCGGGGCGTTCTCGCTCGCCTTGCTGATGTCGGCCGCGCTGGCGCCCGCGATCGGACGGTGGTGCGATGGCGATCGTGGGGCGTTGGTGATGCAGGCGGGCGGTCTGACGGCGGCGGGGCTTCTGGCCGCCTGGACCCTCATGCCGGGCGTGCTGCCGCTCTACGTTGTCTGGGCCGGAGTGGGGCTCTGCATGGCGGCCACCCTGTACGAGCCGGCGTTCGTGATCGTCGGACGCGCCTTCGAGGATCCGGCGCGGCGCCTGCGCGCCCTCGCCGCGGTCACGTTGTTTGGCGGGCTTGCCAGCACCGTCTTTCTTCCGGTCACGGCTCTGCTGGTTGCCGCGTTAGGATGGCGTGGAGCGGTCCTGGTGCTGGCGGCACTGGTGCTGGTCTCCACGCTCGTCACCCGCACATTCGTGTTTCGCCAACGGCGTGACGCCGCGGCCGGGTCGGCTTCCGAAGCACCCAGGCAGGCTGCCACGGATCGTGAAAGCGATCCCCCGCGGTTCCTCTTCCTCGCAACCATGTTCGCACTGGCCAGCCTTGCCGGCGCGGCATTCACCACCAACCTCGTCCCCGCGCTGGGCGAGCGGGGCATTTCGCCGACCCGTGCGGCGATGCTGGGCGGACTGATTGGCGTGATGCAGTTGCCCGGGCGCGCACTGCTGATGAACGGCGTGCTCGCTGGTTCTCCGTCGCGATTGCTGGCGGTCAGCCTCCTGCTCCAGGCAGCCGGTCTTGGTGCGGTGGCGTTTGCCCCTTCCATGCTCACGGCCGCGGTGGGAACCATGGTCTTCGCCCTCGGGGCCGGCCTGATGACACTCGCGCGCCCACACCTCATCCAGGCGATGTTCAGCGTGCAGATCGGAGGGCGCCTGAACGGGCGAATCGCCCGGCAACAGCAGCTCGCTCGCGCCGCTGGCCCCCTGGCGGTGGCCTGGCTTGCCGGCGCCCTCGGTTACGCCACCGTGTTCGCGGTCATCGGTGGCGCATTTGCGGCCATGGCCCTGGCATCGCAAAGAGCGCTCTGCAACCTCGGCGGGCTAACCGTCGAGAAGGAGATGGGGGAGGCTCGTGGGCCAGCCCGAACAGCACGGCGCTGACGCTGACGGCGATGGCATCCGCATGGCGCGGGCGCCCAGCGCACCAGCCGAGCAGCAACACACTGTCGAGTGTCTCGTGCTGTCCGCTCCTCCACCCAATGTGCGTCATCGCCTGCCCACCCTCGGCATGCGGATCGCCAGCTGAATCTCGCGCGCGTCTCGCGCGCGTGCGTGCCGTCGATCGTCGGCCAACGCCTCCCTGTTGGAATTGCCCGTGTAATTGCTTCCATGCGCTCCCTGGGTTGCCGCGCCTGCAGCGATCTGGCGCCGCCAGCGCGGGTGGCTTGCGTTGGTACGCGAAATGCTCTCGCCTTGGCAACAACCGCGACCGTTACGAAGGAGGCTCGACATGGCTGAAGCAGGCACGCTCCACGATGCATTCATCGACGAACTGCGCGACACCTACGACGCTGAGCGCCAGCTGACGAAGGCGCTGTCCAAGCTGGCGAAGGCCGCGACCGCCCCGCCGCTCCGCGAGGCGTTCGAATCTCACCTCGAGGAAACGCAAGGACAGATCGAGCGGCTCGAACAGGTGTTCGAGAGCCTCGACGAAAAGGTGCGCGGCAAGCACTGCGAGGGCATCGCGGGGATCATCGAAGAAGGCAAGACGATCATGGAAGAGGACTTCGACGACGACACCATGGACGCCTGCCTGATTGCCGCGGGCCAGCGCGCCGAGCATTACGAGATGGCCGCCTACGGCACGCTCGTCGCCTGGGCCCGCGCGATGGGGCACGACGAGGCCGCGGACCTGCTGCAGCAGAACCTGGACGAGGAGAAGGCGGCGGACGAGAAGCTGTCCAGCCTCGCGGAAGGCGGGATCAACCAGGGCGCCGCCGATCGCGCGCACCCGGAGGACGCAGAGCCGGCTGGCGTCGGCGCCAGGAAGACCGCGGCGAAGGTCAAGCCGGCCCGCCGTTGACACGCGTCTGTGCAGGCGCGTGACGCGGCTGAGGCAGCTTCACGCGCCCGCCCACCAAACCCTCAACGTCGAGCCCGCCAACGGAAGGGCTGCCATGCGCACCACGCACAAAGACACCACTCCCTATTGGGAGGCCTCCGACAGGCTGCCGCCGTTCGGCAGGCTGTCCGAGGACATCCGGGCCGACGTCGTCGTGGTCGGTGGCGGTGTGACGGGTCTCACGACCGCCTACCTGCTGGCGAAGGGCGGCCGCACGGTCGTCGTCTTGGAGCGCGATCGCTGTGCGCGCGCCGACACCGGGCACACTACCGCCCACCTCACGATGGTGACCGATGCCCGTCTCACCGCACTGGCCAGTCGGTTCGGCCGCTCGCACGCGCAGGCCGTGTGGGACGCGGGCCTCGCCGCGATCGGCCAAATCGATCAGATCGTCCGCGACCACGAGCTCGAGGCGGGATTCGAGTGGGTTCCGGGCTACCTGCACGCCCCGATCGATGGCGATACCGTGGATGAGGGTGACGCGCTGAAGGGCGACGAGAGCCTGGCGAAGGAGTTCGGCTTCGACGTCGAACGGCTCGATGCCGCACCGCTGGTCGGCGTGCCGGCTGTGCGTGTCGACGGCCAGGCGCGGGTGCATCCGCGGAAGTACCTGGCCGGGCTCGCGAAGGCGCTCCTGGACTCGGGCGGGCGGATCTACGAACAGAGCGCTGCGACCGCGTTCGACGATGAGCCGCGCTCGGTCACGGCCAACGGTCGAAGGGTCACCTGCGACGACATCGTCATCGCCACGCACAATCCGCTGGCTGGCCTCGCGGGCACGACGGGCGCCGCGCTATTCCAGACGAAGCTGGCGCTCTACACGAGCTATGTCGTCGCCGGGCGGGTGCCGCCGGGCACCGTCGAGGACGCGCTCTGGTGGGACACGGCCGACCCGTACCGCTATCTCAGAGTCGAGCCGCGCCGCGAGTACGATCTCCTGATCTTCGGTGGAGAAGATCACAAGACGGGTCAGGAGACGGAGACAGAGCGCTGTTATGCGCGGCTGGAGACGCAGCTCTCGAGTCTGGTGCCTGGTGTCGAGCTCACACACCGGTGGTCCGGCCAGGTCATCGAAACGCCCGACGGCCTGCCCTACATCGGCCGGAGTGCCGAGCACCAGTACTCCGCCACGGGCTTCGCGGGCAATGGGCTCACCTTCGGCACGCTCGCCGCCATGATCATCGCCGACGCCATCGAGGGACGCGCGAACCCCTGGGCGGAGCTCTTCGACCCTGCTCGCAAGGCGCTCGGCCGCGGGTTATGGGAGTACGTCAAGGAAAACGCCGACTACCCGTACTACCTGATCCGCGACCGCTTCGCCGGGGCCGAGACTCGGTCGCTCCGGACGGTCAAGCGCGGGCAGGGCAGCATCGTCGAGCGCGACGGCGCGAAGCTCGCCGCGTATCGAGATCCGTCTGGCGCCGTGACGCTCCGCTCGGCGACGTGCACACACATGGGATGCGTGGTCGCGTGGAATCCGGCGGAGCGCACGTGGGACTGCCCGTGTCACGGGTCGCGCTTCAAGCCCGGCGGCCAGGTGATCTCAGGGCCCGCGGAACGGCCGCTCGGTGAAGTCGAGTGAGGCCGGCCGTCATTCCGTTCGCAGCGCCGTCATCGGCGCGATGCCCGCTGCCCGCGTCGCCGGTACGATGGACGCTATGAACGCCGCGGCCGCGAGCGCCCCGGCCGCGACGGCCAGGGCCGCCGGATCCCAGAACGGCACGCCGTACAACTGCGAGGAGAGCAGGTAGCCGGCGCCAACGGCAAAGGGAACGCCCAGCACGAGCCCGCCCACGACGCGGCGGAACGCACCGCCCAGCACCAGCCCAATGACCCGCTTGCGATCGGCGCCGAGCGCCATGCGGACGCCGATCTCGCTGGTGCGGCGGGCCACCGAGTACGCCGTCACGCCGTAGAGGCCGATCGCGGCCAGCACCAGCGCGATGACGCCGAACAGGCCGGCCAGGCTCGCCACCGCGCGCTGCTGGTCGAAGGTCCGCTCCACCTGCTCCTGCAGGGTGCGGACGCTGATCACCGCCAGGTTCGGATCCGCCTCGGCGAGGGCACGCGCCACCTGCGGTTCGAGGGCGCCGGGCGTGGCAGTGGTGACCAGCAGCAGCCCGCCGACATAGTGCGAGGCCGTCTCGACGCGCTTCATCATCTCGTTGGCGTAGTTCACCGTCTGCGCGAGCGGCACGAAGAACATCGGCCGCGCCGGGCGATCGAGCTGGAACGACGCGAACCGGGCATCGCCCACGACGCCGACGATGCGGAAGGTATTGACGTTCTCGGGCATGTTCAGCCCGAAGTGCTGGTCGAGCGGATCCTCTTCCGGCTTGAAGAAGCGGCGCACGAAAGCCTCGTTCACCACGGCCACGTTCTGCGAGGTTTCGTTGTCGGCCGCGGTGAAGGGGCGGCCGCGCACCAGCTTGACCCCCAACTGCTGCAGGTAGTCCGCGCTTACGCGGTCCCACGAGGCACCGGTCTGCTCGCCCGGGGCCGGCGTGGGCTTGCCGGCAATCAGGACGCTCTCGCCCCAGTTGTTGGTGAGCGGGTTGTAGAGCGCGAGCCCCGCGCCCTGCACGCCCGGGATGCGCGAGAGCCGTCCCTCCAGGTCGCGGTAGAACGCGGTGAGCCGCTCACCCGTGATCGACGCCGACGGCCGACCCACCGACACCAGCACCCGACCGTCCCGGTTGAAGCCGAAGTCCTGTCCCTCGAGGTTGCCCAGGCTGCGGCCGAGCATCGTCGAGCCGGCCACGAGCACCACGGAGAGCGTGGCCTGCACCACGAGCAGCGCCTTGCGCGCGAACGACGCCCGGTCGCCGGTAGTGCGGCCCGAACCGCGCAGCGCCTCGATGGGATCGGTGCGCGTGGCGAGCCACGCGGGCGCGGTGCCGAAGAGCAGGCCCGTGACGAGCGCGAGGCCGGTGGCAAAGGCCAGCACCAGCGGCGAGGGCATGGTGTCGATCGGCAGCATGCTCGCCCCGGAGAAGGCGAGGGAGAGGAGGAGCCTCGAGGCGCCGACCGACACGATCAATCCAGCCACGGCACCGCCGATGGCGAGCAGGACGCTCTCCACCAGCGCCTCGGTCACGATCTGCCGGCGGGAAGCGCCCATCGCCAGCCGTATCGCGGTCTGGCCGCGCCGTGCCACCGCGCGGGCCAGCAGCAGGTTCGCCACGTTGGCGCAGGCGATGAGCAGCACCAGCGCGCACACCGCCAGCAGGATCCGCAGGCTGCGCCCGTACTGCTCTTTCATCACGCCCACGCCGGCGCCGGCCGGCACCACGGTGACCACCTGCTCGGGCAGCGTTCGCTCGATGCCCGGCATCCAGTTGGCCGGGTAGCCGGCCTCGTGCTGCATCCACTGCCGCAACAGCCCGGTGAGCCGCGCGTCCAGGCCGTCGATGGACGCGCCCGGGCGGAGCCGGCCGATCACCCGCAGCCACGCCGAGATGGGCTGGCGCAGGAGCGACGTCTGGGCCCCGGTGATCAGCGGTTCGTGCTGCAACGGCACCCACATGTCGGGTGGATCGGCCTTCAACGTCTCGCCGAAGAACCCTGGCGGCGTCACCCCGGCCACGGTGAAGGCCTGCCCCTCCACGACCAGCGTGGCCCCCACGATGGAGGGGTCCCCGCCGTACACGCCCTGCCAGGCGTGATAGGCCAGCACCACGACGGGGGAGGCCGCCGCCACGTCGTCGGTGGCGGTAAACACGCGGCCGGCTGAAGCGTTCACGCCGAGCGTCGTGAAGTAGTTGCCAGTGACGTAGGTGGCGCGGAGCGGCCGCGGCGCGTCGTCCACGCCCTGCCGCCGCACACTCATTCGTCCCATGCCGGCCTGGAAGGCGGTGAGCGCCTCGAACTCCGGCACCTCGGCCCTGATGCGCTCGAACAGCGGGAAGGAGAACATGCCCCAGCGGTCCTGGGGACCGCCCTGCACGCAGCAGTTGTCGCCGTCGCCGATGCGGTACAGCCGGGAGGGGTCGGCCACCGGCAGCGACTTCAACATCACCGCATGGATCAGCGTGAAGATGGCCGTGGTGCCGCCAATCCCCAGTGCGAGCGTGAGGACGGCGGTGGCCGTGAAGGCGCGCGCCGAGCCGAATTTCCGGAGAGCGTAGGCCAGATCGCGGAGGAAGGTCCCCATGCCCGCGTTAGACGACGCCCTGGCCGGATCCGTTGTCGTCGCCCGGCCGCGCGGCATCGGCCCACGGCGCTCCCGGCGTAACATTCGAGGATGACGAACGGGCCTTCACGGCAAGCGCGCGTATCGCGCGAATCCCGGCTCCTGCTGCTCACGGTCGCCGTTTGCGCCGCTGTCCTCCTCCTCCTGGCGCGACTGCGGTTCCCCGACGCTCCGCTGGCCGTCGACACGGCGGCGCCGCCCCTCGAGCGCCTGGCGGCGCGTGCGTCCTACGATGCCCTCGCCGCGGACATCCAGCGAGTGGAGCCGATGATTGCGCCGAATCTCATCGCGCTGCGCGTCGCGCCCGAGTTGCCGCCCGCGCCACTCGATCTTCGGGACGTGCTGGCGCGTCCTGACGCCCCTTCCGGTGTCAGGCATGTCGCCGCGCTGCGCATCAGCAGGGACACGGCCCTCGCCTCCCTTGATCCCGGGGCGCGCATCGACGGCATCGTCGGCGGGACGGGTGGCGCCGACCGCGCCGCTGTGCTCGCGGTGGATCCGGTTCGGCGCATCGCTCGTATTCGGGTGCCGGACGCACCCGTGCGAGAGATCGCCCCGCTTCCACTCGCGTCGCTCCAGACGCCGGTCTATGTCGTCGTCGTGGAGGGCACTCAGGCTGGAGTGACCCTCAGGCCCGTCTTCCTCGGGCGCGGTGACCGCTTTGACTCCGTCCGGTGGACGCGGCCGCTGCTCCCACTGGGCGGCATGGCCGTCACGCCAGGCGCACTGCTGTTCTCACTCGAGGGCGAGTTCATCGGTACCGTGGTGGTGGAGGATGGGGCACCAGCCATCGCCGGCGGTCGGGATGTCCTGGACATCGTGGGGAGCCTGGCATCGTCCACCCGGCCAGCGCCGCTCGACCTCGGCGTCGCCGTTCAGCCACTGACACCTGCGCTGGCGGCGGCTTTGGCGGCCGAGCGGGGCGTGGTCGTATCCGAGGTCGCCCCTGGCGGGGCCGCCGCAGCAGCGCTCGAGCCCGCCGACGTGATCACCGACGTCGACGGCTGGTCCACGGACAATCCCCATGAGTTCCTCCTACGCCTTGCATCCCGTCAAGCCGGCACGTCCGCAACCATCGCCATCGTCCGAAATGGCGAGCCACGCACGGTGACGGTGCCGCTGGAGGCTGCGCCAGCCGAGGGATCGCCTGGTGACTCGGACGCCTTCACCTCGGAACGCGGCGTGGGAACACGCGTCGGGCCGGATGCCCGCGCGTCCGGTTCCGGTTTCCGGCCGGGCGACGTCATCACGCGGGCAGGGGCGACAGCCGCTCCCACACCAGCAGAGGTGCGGCGGTTCCTGGCGACGCCGACACCCACGGGTTGGGCCACCTTGATGGTTCGCCGGGATGGCCGTCAGCGCGTCGTGGCGGTGCCGGTTGCCGGGCGGAGCGATGCAGCCGCGCGGTGAATGGCCCGAGATAGGCCCCGACCACCTGGACCCGCCGATCCCTGAGGCTCAGGGCGGGTGGCTGCGGCGGCGCAGGCCCTCTCTCGGCGCGCGGGCCACCGCGGCGCCTACGCTGTTGTTCGTCCTGCTGGGCGTGGCGCTGGGGCCACTGGGGTTCAACATCCTCACGCGCACCGCTCTCAGTCACCTGCAGGGTGCCACCTGGGTCGCCCTGGCGGTGATCGGGGTCTTCATCGGTCTCGGTCTGGCGGCGGTGACGGCAGTCTCGACCCGGCGGACCATCGCCAGCAGCGCGACCATCGCCCTGATCACCATCCCGACCGTCGCCGTCGGGCTGTACCTCCTCGCCGCTCAATCCGGCATCCCTCTTCCGGGGAACACCCTCGCCGGGTCGATGCTGATCGGTCTGTGTGCGTCCGTCTCGGCGGCTCTCCAGACGACCGCCCGGTCGACGGCCGAGGTCCGGCATGCCGCCCGCCTCGCCGATCTCGATGACGTGCCGCTGCTGGTGTTCGGTGTGGCGATCGTTGCCGCACTCGCGGGCGGGTCGGTGTGGCTGCGCCTGGTCGCGACCGCCGCCGCCGGTGGCGCCATCGGCCTTGCAGGGTGGCTGCTGTTCGAACGCGCGGACGACTCCGAACGAGGCGTCTTCGTGACCGGAGCGGTCCTGTTGCTCGCCGGCACCGGGGCGTTTCTCGGCACATCGCCGCTGATGAGCGGCTGCCTCGCGGCACTCGTCTGGGTCCGGGCCCCTGGCGCTGCCGATCGCATCACCGCGCGGGATCTGCGCACCCTCCAGCACCCACTCGTGGCGCTCATGCTCATCATCGCCGGCGCCACCGTGGAGTGGAATCCCGTTGTCCTCTGGGT
>Ga0105095_10001143_pt1 | contig 13609 bp, 11 predicted proteins | sample PPLLak2March2015_2_FD_79180 | JGI IMG/M metagenome (GOLD analysis project Ga0105095, IMG submission 79180) | Freshwater sediment microbial communities from Prairie Pothole Lake near Jamestown, North Dakota, USA - PPLs Lake P8 Core (3) Depth... | ecosystem: Environmental > Aquatic > Freshwater >... | reverse complement strand
AGTGTCCTTGGCCTGCCATTAACCAGAGCAATATTATTTACATTAAAGCTCGACTGTAATTGAGTATATTTAAGCAGCTGATTCAGAACAATATTAGAATTGGCTTCTTTCTTAAGAATGATTACAATCCTCATACCATTCCTGTCAGATTCATCGTTGATATATGAAATACCTTCAATCTTCTTTTCATTAATAAGATCGGCAGTTTTCCTGATCATCTCCGCCTTATTAACCATATAAGGTATCTCAGTAACAACTATTTTTTCTCTCCCGGAAGGTGTAATTTCAATTTCTGTTTTTGCACGGATCACAATTCTCCCGCGACCTGTCCTGTAGGCTTCGCGCACTCCCAGGTAACCATAAATGATCCCCCCTGTGGGGAAATCTGGTGACTTAATAATTTCAATCAGCTCATCAATTTCAATGTCTTTGTTATCAATATAGGCCACAATTGCATTAATACTGTCGCGCAGATTATGGGGAGCCATATTTGTCGCCATTCCAACAGCAATACCTGATGTTCCGTTTATCAGGAGAAGCGGGATCTTAGTCGGAAGCACAGTTGGCTCCTGCAGAGTATCATCGAAATTAAGCTGAAAATCCACAGTGTTTTTATCGATATCAGCAAGTGTCTCTTCAGCGATCCTTTTAAGTCTTGCTTCAGTGTATCTCATTGCAGCAGGACTGTCACCATCGATAGAGCCAAAATTGCCCTGTCCGTCAACAAGCGGATACCGCATTGACCAAACCTGGGCCATTCTCACCATTGCCTCATAAACTGAGGAATCACCATGGGGATGGTACTTCCCGAGTACTTCCCCGACGATTCTTGCTGATTTCTTATAGGACCTGTTGGAAGCCAGTCCAAGGTCAGACATGCCGAATAATACTCTGCGGTGGACAGGTTTCAGTCCATCCCTTACATCCGGCAGAGCTCTTGAAACAATAACAGACATTGAATAATCAATGTATGCCGATTTCATCTCTTCCTCGATATTCACCTGAACAATCTTCTCACCTTCATTCATACCTGTTTATTTTTAAATAATCCGCTGTCAGATTTTGGCAGAAATATTGACTCAATTGTAAACATTGAAATTACAGATTTATTGCCTTTTACAGCTATTTTACTATCCCTATTTTTCAACACGGAGATGTTTATAAAACTTATAGTTTTTATTGCTATATTTGCACTGGTATGTTTACTTTTCAGGTAGTCATGGATGCAAGGTTTTCACAACGGATTAAAGATGTTTTATCCTACAGCAAGGAAGAAGCTATCCGGCTTGGTAATGCCCATATCGGAACGGAGCATCTTTTCCTTGGCATTCTGCGTGACGGAGAAGGTCTTGCAATAGACATACTCATTCTGCTCGGGGCAGAGCTCTACGATCTCAGAAGATCTATTGAAGAGATGATCCGTCCTCACAGATCTGCAAAAATTCAGGACTCAGATAATATCCCATTACTGAAAAGTGCCGAAAAGGTGCTCAAGATGGTCTATATTGAAGCCAAATCCCTGCAGGATGAAACCATTGATACAGGGCATCTTCTTCTGGCCATTTTGAAGGACGAAAACAGTGTTGTGACGCAGGTTCTGAAAGAGAACAACATTGACTATGAAACCGTAAGAGAAGAGCTTGAAAACAGCAAGAACAAGCCCAGGTCTGAGTTTCCGGGGAATGAAGATGATGATGATGAACCCAGTTCACAGTTTGAAGGAGGTAAAGGTTCAGGCAGCACACAGTCACCGAAATCAACTTCTGATACTCCTGTCCTTGACAATTTCGGAATTGATCTTACGAAAGCTGCAGAAGAAGGAAGACTGGATCCCGTTGTTGGCAGAGAAAGGGAAATTGAAAGGCTTGCCCAGATATTAAGCCGCAGGAAGAAAAACAATCCAATCCTTATAGGAGAACCCGGAGTCGGCAAATCTGCAATAGCAGAAGGGCTGGCTAACAGGATCATCCAGAGGAAAGTTTCAAGGGTTCTGTTTGGAAAAAGAGTTGTTACACTTGATCTCGCCAGTATAGTCGCGGGAACAAAATACAGGGGGCAATTTGAAGAAAGGATGAAAGCCATACTGAATGAGCTGAGTAAAACTAACACTATCATCCTCTTCATCGACGAAATTCATACTATTGTCGGAGCAGGCGGAGCCACCGGATCCCTGGATGCAGCAAATATGCTAAAACCCTCCCTTGCACGTGGAGATATTCAGTGCATCGGAGCTACAACCCTTGATGAATACAGACAGCATATTGAAAAGGACGGAGCGCTGGAAAGAAGATTTCAGAAAGTAATGGTTGAGCCGACCACCGTTGAGGAAACAATAGAGATACTGAATAATATTAAGGAACGGTATGAGGAACATCATAACGTTACCTATACTCCCGAGGCCATTAAATCATGCGTAACACTTACTCAGCGTTACATATCCGACCGTCATCTTCCAGATAAAGCTATAGATGCACTTGATGAGTCAGGCTCACGTGTTCATATTTCCAATATTGTAGTGCCTGAAAGGATTTTAAAGCTGGAAGAAGAGATAGAAAATACAAAGAAAGAGAAGATACGGGCTGTTAAAAACCAGAATTTTGAACGGGCCGCGAGTTTCAGGGATAAAGAAAAGGAGCTGATGGAGAACCTGGAACAGGAAAAAGTCAGATGGGAGAAAGAACTTTCAAAGAACAGACAAACTGTTGGTGAAGAGCAGGTTGCAGAGATTGTAGCTATGATGACCGGTGTTCCCGTTCAGAGAATTGCACAGGCTGAAGGAATGCGTCTGCTCAAAATGGATGAAGAGCTTAAAGGAAAGGTCATCGGGCAGGACGAAGCAATTGCGAAGGTTGTGAAGTCCATACAAAGGAACCGTGCGGGGCTTAAAGATCCTAATAAACCTATAGGCACATTTATATTCCTCGGACCCACTGGTGTAGGGAAAACCCAGCTGGCAAAAGTCCTTGCTGAGTACCTTTTTGACTCTATGGATAATCTCGTCAGGATCGATATGAGCGAGTATATGGAGAAATTTTCAGTTTCGCGGCTGGTGGGTGCACCTCCGGGATATATTGGCTATGAAGAAGGCGGACAGCTTACTGAAAAAATCAGAAGGAAGCCCTATTCTGTTGTCCTTCTTGATGAGATTGAAAAGGCGCATCCCGATGTTTATCACATACTACTGCAGGTACTGGATGAGGGACAGCTCACAGACAGCCTGGGCAGGCGTGTTGATTTCAGAAATACAATTGTTATTATGACCTCTAACATCGGGACCAGGCAGCTTAAAGATTTCGGACAGGGAGTTGGGTTCTCAACAAAGACCACAGCTGAATCCACGAATGAATATGCAAAAGGTGTCATTCAGAAAGCGCTGAAAAATGCATTCTCGCCTGAATTCCTGAACAGAATTGATGATATCGTAATGTTTAATGCCCTCACCCGTCAGGATATACATAAAATTATAGATATTGAGCTGATGGGGCTTTATAAGAGGATTAATACACTCGGCTACCAGATTAAGTTATCTGATGCGGCCAAGGATTTTATAGTAGAAAAAGGTTATGATATTCAGTTTGGCGCTCGTCCATTAAAAAGAGCAATTCAGAAATACCTCGAAGATCCGATGGCAGAAGTAATTATTGAAGCATCACTGCGTGAAGGAGATACAATTGCAGTTGGCTTTGATGATGAAAAGCAGGAAATAAACATTAAGGTCCAGAAGAATAAAAAACCAACCAGGGCAGAATCAAAGGATTCCTGATGATTTCCCTGCTATCTCACCGTATAAATCATAATTTTCAGCACCTGTTATCCTGATCCGGTAAAATTTACCCGGTTCCAGTTTATTATTCTGATCTTTCACCAGTACTTCATTATCAATATCAGGTGAATCGGATTCTGTCCGCCCTACAGCATATTGCCCTTCCCTCGAATCGATTAAAATGTTATAAATCTGTCCGACCTTCTTATTATTGATATTCAGAGAAATATTCATCTGCATCTCCATAATTTCTTTGACTCTTCTGTTTTTGATATTTTGAGGTATAGTATCCTTATAATGCTTTGCCGCAAATGTCCCTTCCTCCTCAGAATACGCAAAAACACCAAGTCTTTCAAATTGCTGGCTTTTAACAAAATCAAGCAATTCTGAAAATGCGTTTTCATCTTCACCTGGATGTCCGACAAGTAATGTAGTACGAAGAGCGATCCCTGGAACAGTGTTCCTTATTTTTCTTATGAAATCAAGTATATCTGAACGATCGGTACCTCTGTGCATTTTCGAGAGCACTTTATCTGAAATATGCTGGAATGGCAGGTCAAGATAATTGCAGATCTGCTTTTTTTCAGCCATTAAGTCGAGTACCTTCATCGGGAAGCTGGCAGGATAAGCATAATGCAGCCTTATCCATTTAAATTCTTCTATCCCGGTCAGTTCTTCAAGCAGTTCAGGCAAAGTCTGTCTGCCATAAATATCTGTACCATGAGCTGTAAGGTCCTGTGCTATCAGGATAAGTTCTTTCACTCCCTTTTTAGCAAGGTAACGGGCCTCAGCAGTTAGATCATCAATAGTCCTTGATCTCTGTTTGCCACGGATCATGGGAATTGCACAGAAAGAACATAACCTGTCGCAACCTTCAGAGATCTTAAGGTAGGCATAATGTGAAGGTGTACTGAGCAAACGCGCACCGTACAACTCTTCCCTCCAGTTCCCTCCCAGCTCATTAATTATTCTTTGAAAATCATTTACCCCAAACCAACCATCAACTTCCGGAATCTCTTTTCTTAGTTCAGACATATATCTCTGAGAAAGACAACCGAATACGAAAAGCTCACTTACCTGTCCATCCTTTTTAGCCTTTGCATATCTCAAAATTGCATCTATCGATTCCTGTTTTGCATCATTAATAAATCCGCAGGTGTTAATCAGGACTGTTCCTGCATCAAAATTGTCAGAATTATGCACAATCTGAAAACCTGATTCATCCAGCTGTCTCATCAGAACCTCTGAATCAACAAGGTTTTTGGCACAACCAAGTGTAATGATATTAATCCTGATACGTTTCTTCAAAGTGATTTATAATTGATAATTGTCCATTTTAATTTTGACGAGTTCCCTCCTCATTGCGTTCGTTGGGATGACTTATTATAATTAAGGTGAATTTTAACTATGAAGTGAACAGAGAATTTACGAATTCGGTCCTGTTAAAGATCTGAAGGTCTTCCATTTTTTCTCCGATTCCGATGTACTTTACGGGGACTTTCATCTGGTCGGATATTCCTATGACAACCCCGCCCTTTGCAGTACCATCAAGTTTAGTCAGTGCAAGTGCATTTACATCGGTGGCAACTGTGAACTGTCTGGCCTGCTCAAAAGCATTCTGACCAGTGGAACCGTCAAGTATCAGTAATACTTCATGAGGAGCTCCCGGGACAACCTTGGTCATTACTTTACTGATTTTTGACAGCTCATTCATCAGATTAACTTTATTATGCAACCTTCCGGCTGTATCTATGATTACCACATCAGATTCCTTTGCAACAGCGGACGAAAGTGTGTCAAACGCAACTGAGGCAGGATCAGAACCCATTTTTTGCTTAATTATTTCCACCCCTACTCTCTGTGACCAGATTGTAAGCTGGTCTATAGCTGCTGCCCTGAAGGTATCAGCAGCACCAAAAAGCACTTTTTTGCCGGCGGCTTTAAAATGATAGCCAAGCTTACCAATTGTTGTGGTCTTCCCTACTCCATTTACTCCGACAACCATTATTACATATGGTTTCGCAGGCAATGGATCTGTAAAAGCAAATTCCTGTTTTGAATTATTTTCTGTAAGCAAATCTGCAATTTCCTCTTTCAGTATAACATTTAATTCTTCCGTCCCAAGATATTTATCGCGTGCCACCCGTTTCTCCACACGTTCAATAATTCTGAGTGTGGTTTCCACTCCCACATCAGAGGAGATAAGCACCTCCTCAAGATTATCAAGGACTTCCTCATCTACCCTGGATTTACCAATGACAATGCGGGAAAGTTTTTTCAGAACACTATCTTTCGTTTTCTCAAGACCCCTGTCAAGGTTGTTTTTTCTTTCTTTGTTAAATAGTCCCATGTTAGCTTCCCTGTTAAACAAAAAAAGCTTTCTCTTTCCGGAAAGCTTTTTTAAATGGAAATCAAAATTTATAATTATTCGTCTTCTTTATGTGTGAAGAATTCATTAACATGGTCATTATGCACTATCTCTTCTTTAAAAAAGTAGGCACCTGTTTCCTTCGATTTTACCATCTTGATCACCCGGGAAAAATTTTTACCAACCCCGGTACGTAATGTTCCAACTGCTTTTTTTGCCATGACACAGATTATTTAGTTTCCTTATGAATAGTATATTTTTTCAATACAGGATTGTATTTTCTTCTTTCCAGTCTGTCCGGTGTATTTTTCTTGTTTTTTGTAGTTATATACCTCGACATTCCAGGCATACCACTCTCTTTATGCTCAGTACATTCCAGAATTACCTGTATACGATTGCCTTTTTTTGCCATTTGTATTATTTATTAATATGTCTTGATATAGCCTTTTTCAACTGCTCCATCCAATGCTAATTTCAGGCCTTTCTTATTGATGGTGCGGATACCTGAAGCTGAAACCCTCAGTTTTATCCAGCGATTTTCTTCCGGAAGGAAGAATTTTTTATCAAAAAGGTTTGGATAAAACCGTCTTTTGGTTCTTCTTTTTGAATGAGAAACATTATTCCCGACCATGACCTTTTTGCCTGTTATCTGACAAACCTGCGACATTTTTCTATGGATTTTAATTACTCCTTTAAAAAACAGTTCGCAAAATACGGGAATTTTGTTGAATAAATCAAATTTATTTTTAACTATTTTTTATCCAGGATTAACTTCCTCAGCATGTTGAGGGCTGTCAGGGAAGCCTTTTGGATATTAGTGTCTCGCTGGTTGCCAAAATTGAATTTTTCAACAACGATCTTTTCAGAAGATGCAACAGCAATCCATACCAATCCAACCGGTTTTTCGCTGGTACCTCCATCCGGACCGGCAATCCCTGACGTAGCAATTGAGTAATCAGTGCCGAAGTAGTTAAGTGCACCGGATGCCATCTCTCTTACCACCTGTTCGCTCACAGCACCAAATGAAGCAAGGGATTTTTTATTAACACCTAGTAATTTTTCTTTTATTTCATTTGAGTATGCAACTACTGATCCCGAGAAATAACGTGAACTGCCCGGTACTGAGGTGATCAGATGAGCGATCATCCCTCCTGTACAGCTTTCAGCCAAAGACAGAGTAGATCCTTTTTTGAACAACAATTCACCTATGACTTTTTCGAGTTTGTCATCAGATGTTCCAACGACATGCTCAGAAACAATAGTCAGTAATCTCTCAAGTTCGACATTTAGTATGTTTTCAGTTTTAACCCTGTCTTCGCCTGTAATTGATAATCTTAGCCTTACCATTCCCGGTGAAGGAAGGTAAGCCAGGCTGATTTCCCCCGACAGAGCATCTTCATAATTCTGCAGTAACCGGGCAAGATGAGATTCCGGAATGCCTTGTGTTATAATAGTTCTGTGGAGTATAACAGGAAGATTGTGTTTTTTTCTGAGTTCCGGAAGAATAAAACCAGTCATCATGCCTTTCATTTCATATGGAACGCCTGGTATGGAAATGAAATCCTTATCCCCTTTCCGGAACCACATGCCGGATGCAGTGCCCCAATGGTTTGGAATGACAACGCAATTATCAGGGACCATTGCCTGTCCAATATTCAGTTCATTCATTTCGACACCCCGTGAAGCAAGAAATTTTTTAACTAAATCCAGTGCCTGTTCATTTCTGACAAGCTTCCCACCGAAATACCCTGCAAGAACATTCTTGGTTATATCATCCCGTGTCGGCCCGAGCCCTCCGGTTATCAAAATTATATCTGCCCTGATGCCTGCCTGATCAAGTGCCTGCACAATTGCCGGTTCACGATCGGGCACTGAGGTTATCTGAATTACTCCGATACCTATACCATTTAATGATTCAGCCATCCAGGCAGAATTCGTATCGATAACCTGACCGATCAGAAGCTCATCGCCGATTGTGATAATTTCTGCACGCATTATTCAATCACTAAGATATCATTATTTCTAAGATTGTTGATCTGGTACTTTGGGATGTGGTTGTTCATTACATTTACAAATTCGAGATTGGTAAGTCCGAACAATGGTGAAATATCATTAATATCATTACCGGATATATCAATTATCCTAAGTTTCCTGAGATTGTAAAGGACATCAATTAATCCGATCTGGTTATTCTGGAGATATAATTCTTCAATATTAACCAGATTAATTATTCCTGTAATATCTGATATCTTATTATTAGAAAGATCAAGTTTCTCAACATATCTGCAATGCTCAATCCCATCAAGATTTTCAACTTCAAAACCTGAAAGGTCTACTTCTTCCATTTCTTCAAGATAATAAAATGGAAGATCTATCTCTTCTGTCCCGTAAAGTCTGATTTTTAAAGCCGAGAAAAAGCTTCTTTCAGAATCTGCACCAAAATAATCATCGTATTCATAATCAGAGTAATCATCATCATCATAGATCATACCTGAGGGATCATGCTTATATTCCATCCGGGATTTCCCGGACCTGGAAACCCATCTGAACTCAGGCTGATAGTCCATATCCTCATCAAACAGGTCCGGTGTGATAATACTTTCAAGATCCTGCACAATGAATATATGAGCATAATCATTGATCTTACCTGGGAAGGCGGATTTTATTATCTGGTCAATTTCTTTTAAATACCGGGCAGAATTATCGGGATGGTAGGTCATTATCAGCTTTGAGAAGCATTTGTTGACCTTTTCATCGTAGATATCAATATATTCAGAAACAAGCTTCGTTATCTCCTTAATCTTACTGTAATCTCCTGATCTGTACAGACTTATTATTCCTGCTGTGATGGTGTTCAGGTTTTTATCTGAATAAGCTTCCTTAAGCTTAAAATACAGATCATTATATGCTGTTTCTGCATTCGTTACCATTTAACTGTATCAGAGCGGGAAACGGGATTCGAACCCGCGACCCTTAGCTTGGGAAGCTAATGCTCTACCCCTGAGCTACTCCCGCAAATTTTTAATTATATTTTAACTTCTGGTATGAGCCTCCCATGGGATTTGAACCCACGACCTGCTCATTACGAGTGAGCTGCTCTACCGCTGAGCTAAGGAGGCATTCCCGGAGTTCCTGCAAAAGTATTATTTTTTCATTAATTTTCTTAAACTCCTGCAGATTGCTGTTTCAATATGCCTGCCCCGGCTGATCAGATTTTCCTTAAGGCCCTGATCCTCTGTACTAACGTAGGATGCGAATAATTGAACCACACATAAACAGGATGCGGCGTAAGATTGCTGAGATTTTTCCCTGACAGCTGCTTCAGGGCATCTATAAGTGATCCGGGATTAAATTTCTCCCCCGCGAACCGGTCAGCCTGGTATTCATGCTTCCTGGACATGATGTTTCCGCCAAGTCCCAGAGCTATTGAAATTGGACTATAAAGAAATCCAAAGGTGATAAGGGCAATATGGAAACTGGTTTCTTTAACACCAAGTGCCTCAGACAGCAATGGATTGCCAACAAAAAGTGAAAATATGAACAATATGATACCTGATTGCAGAATTGAAAGAATCGTGCCAGTAAGGGTATGTTTCTTTTTATAATGTCCGATCTCATGAGCCAGGACAGCAGTGATCTCATCTGGTTTCATTTCCGCTACCAGTGTATCATAAAGGACTATTCTTTTCTTTGCACCTAATCCGCTGAAATAAGCATTAGCTTTTGTTGACCTTTTTGAGCCGTCAATAACGAATATATTCTGCAGTTTAAATCCTGCTTTTTCACTGAATGCCATTATTTTCTCGCGCAATTCACCTTCTTCCATTGGAGTTTGTTTATTGAACAGCGGGACGATAAGCGTTGAATAGAACATTGTCATGAATATTGAGAAAAGACTTACAAATATCCATGCAATAAGCCAGAAGTAGTCGGTGGTCTGCTGGTAAAACCATATTACTGCCGACAAAATCCCGCCACCTATTATTCCTCCAAGCAGCCAGCCTTTTATTTTATCCAGGATAAAAGTCCGGACAGTTGTTTTATTGAATCCAAACCTCTCTTCAATAACAAATACATCATAAACTGAAAATGGAGTATGTAGAAGATCTGAAGCGAGCATAATTATACCAAAGAAAATAAGCGCCAGCAGGATTGGGTGTGATGTAATACTGCGGGCAATGTCATCAACAAATGCAAATCCCTGGAAGGCAAACATGGCCAGAATAATAAGTATGCTGAACGTAGAAGTAATAATTGAGAACCTGTAGTTAACTCTTTTATATTTCTGAGACTTCTGGTACTGTTCATTATCATACACATCTCTGACCTCTTCAGGAAGTTCATCATTATAGTGCCTGGCATTAAGGTATTCAAGCAGCCTGCCCAATGTGTAATTAAATATTACAATACAGATTACAATATATAATAAGGTCTCTGGTTTCATTTTAAAGGTATTTGTTGCTGTAATTTAAGTTTATTCATTTTCCTGTGTTCCAATATTTCTATGTAAATTTTTGTATATTTTTCATTGATAAGTTCATATGATTTTTTTGCCCAGTCGATAGCTGGTATTAACAAGTCTCTCTGTTCAGAATATAATGCAAGATTGAAGGCAGATTTTGCAGCGATTTGGGGATCATCTGATCCGGATTCCAGCTTCCATAAGTCCGCTGCTTTCTCCCATTTCCCTTCATAAACATAATCAGCGGCTTTTCTGATGTTCTTGTTTCCTGATATAAAATAGAACCTTCTGACCTGCGACCAGATGGGGCTAACCCGCATTCCGAAATCATATCCTCTTTGATATGCAAATTCCCTGTATGCATCTATTACCTCAGGCAATTCATTCATAGCTTCCTGATAATATCCATACACAGTCCAATCCGTGGTATCTGTTGTTATGAATTCATCAATTACTGATCTGTTAATTAAATCATATATACGCCATTGGATGGTTCCTTGAACAAAAAAAACGACACCACTTTCTGTTTCATAATAATCACCGAACCACGCATCTTCTAGATTATTAAATACTGCAAGCGAATCTGTCATGCTATAACCCTCCAGGCAAATTATTGCATCTGTAAGGACTGTTTCACTGATGGCCAATAATTCTTCTTCTGACAATGGATCAGGAAATCTTATTGAATCAGCTCTTCGAAACTGAAATAAGACCAGCTTATCAATATCAAATAAAAGTGATGAATTCAAGGCATCAAATATGCCGAGGAAGAATTTATTGTTAACGATCGAATCAATAATGAACAGATCCTCCGGCGGTCTATGAATTGTATCTTCCGGAGCTTTTGTCAGCCAGGGATTATAACTTCTGTTTACAAATGTCACACTCTGCACATCTGTGGGAATAGTAACTTCGGCAGGAACCATGACCTCAATAGAAATTTCTCTCACCGTATTGCAGCCAAAGAAGGAAAGCAGAATAATTCCATTAATCCCCAACAACCCAGTCATTACTATTGATCTATTGTGATTCAATTTCTCCAATCTCCTTTATATCAATCCCTTCCTAAGTTATTTATTTTTCTTCCTTCCCATTCTCACATCTCACTGTTCACTGCTCACTGCTCACTTCCCTCCGCCCTTCACTCTTTGCTCTTCGCTCTCCGCTCTCCACCCCCTAGTGCATCCCCCCGCAAACATTTATAACCTGCCCTGTCACATAACCTGAAAGATCTGAAGCGAGGAAAAGAGCCGCTTTTGCTACGTCTTCAGGCGTTCCGCCTCTTTTCATCGGGATGGTCTTTATCCAGTTTTCCCTGATATCTTCAGGTAGTGCTTTAGTCATATCAGTAATAATAAATCCGGGAGCCACTGCATTACAACGGATATTCCTGGAGCCGAGTTCTTTTGCCATCGATTTTGTGAATCCAATTATACCTGCCTTTGATGCTGCATAATTAGACTGTCCAGCATTTCCTGCCACTCCCACCACCGAGCTGATATTAATGATTGACCCCTCTTTTTGTTTCAGCATTGTCATCTGAACAGCTTTTGTAAAATTGAAGACTGATCCCAGGTTAACTCCTATCACCGTATCCCATTGTTCCTGTGTCATTCTCATGAGAAGTGAATCTCTTGTTATTCCTGCATTATTAACAAGAATATTAATTGTACCGAATTCTTCAATAATTATTTTTACTGCCGCTTCAACCTGATTGAATTTGCTGGCATCTGAAGAATACATTTTGGCCTTAACGCCAAGGGCTTTACATTCATCCTCCAGGGATTTGGAATTTTCGTCATATGCGAGATCAGTAAATGCAATATTCGCCCCTTCTTTTGCAAATGCAAGAGCTATAGCCCGACCGATACCACGGTTGGCACCAGTAATTAATGCTGATTTTCCTTCAAGAAGTTTCATAAATGTTTTATTAATGAAAAAATGTCAAAATAATGAAATAATTTATAATTTGGTTTAATAATTAGCTTTCTAATCTGATTTAATCCCAAAATATGATCAAACTAATTATTCTAATTCTTTTCTACCTGACTTTTCCCCTTCTAATAATCCTGATGTGTCAAAAATGGTCCGCCGCAAAAAAGATCGGATGTATTGTACTTGCCTATGGCTTTGGATTGCTGATCGGTTCGGTTGGTATCTTGCCAAGAGGGAGTGACAGTTACAGGAGTGCACTTAAAGGAAATCCTGCTTTGCCAAAAGCAGAGATTGAAATGATGATCAGCCAGGGTAAAGCTGAAGAAAGTGATTATTTTGTAAATCAAATCGGTACAATCCAGGACAATTTGAAAAACCTGGTAGTACTGGCACTGCCTCTTATGCTGTTCTCATTAAATATAAAACGTTGGTTTCGTCATGCCAGCAAAGGATTTATTTCGGTCATTCTTGCAATTATATCAGGTCCTATTATGGTTACAGCAGGATTTTTTATTTTCAGGAATTTAGTTCCGGATGCATGGAGACTGGCCGGTATGTTCGTTGGTATGTATAGCGGTGGAACACCTAATTTTGTTGCCCTGGGCATGGCATTAGAAGTGGATACAAACCTGTTTGTTATTGCCAGCACTTATGATATGATAGTTGGTGCCTTTCTGATCCTGTTCTTTATCACCATCGCCCCAAAGATATTTCGCTTCATTCTTCCTTCACCTGCAGATAATCAGATCGAAACGGATACTGATCAGGTAGTCCCGGAAACTGAAGATATGGAAGATTTTACAGGAATGCTTCAAAAAAATAGATTATTGCCTCTGCTTCTTGCACTGGTTATTTCCATTTTAATTGTTGGCATTTCACTTGTTGTCAGCATATTAATGAAAAAACCATTTCCGAAGCTGCCCGATATGGCGGTAATTATTCTTACAATAACCACACTTGGAATTCTGGCATCATTTATAAAAAAAATCAACAGGATTGAGAAAACCTTTCAGCTTGGAATGTACTTCATCCTGGTATTTTCCCTCACAATTGCTTCAATGTCGGACTTAAGAACAATGTT
>Ga0105095_10001142_pt1 | contig 13610 bp, 12 predicted proteins | sample PPLLak2March2015_2_FD_79180 | JGI IMG/M metagenome (GOLD analysis project Ga0105095, IMG submission 79180) | Freshwater sediment microbial communities from Prairie Pothole Lake near Jamestown, North Dakota, USA - PPLs Lake P8 Core (3) Depth... | ecosystem: Environmental > Aquatic > Freshwater >... | reverse complement strand
TCGGATAACGGGAGCACCGGGTCCGATTAACCGGATCTTGCGCCGCGCCGGAAACGCTTGTCCAGAGCCGCTTGACAGGCGGATACTGTACATTTATACAGTATTACCCTGCCATGAACTCCGGCACCCTCCCTTCGCCTCCCCCGCTGGGCTCGGTCCGCCTGCTCGACCAGCTGCGCGAGCGGATCCGGTACCGCCACTACAGTCTGAGCACCGAGAAGTCGTACGCCTACTGGGTGCGCGCCTTTGTGCGCTTCCACGGACTGCGCCACCCGCGCGAGATGGGCGGTCCGGAGGTCGAGGCGTTTCTCTCGCATGTGGCCAATCAGCGCGGGGCCTCGGCGTCGACACACAAGCAGGCGCTCGCGGCGCTGCTCTTCCTCTACCGCCACGTGCTCGACCAGGAACTGCCGTGGATGCAGGAGATCGGCCGCCCGCAGACACCGGCGCGGCTGCCGACCGTTCTCAGCCGCGACGAAGTGCAGCGCCTGCTGGCGGCGATGTCGGGCGTGCCGGGGCTGGTCGCGCGGCTGCTCTACGGAACCGGCATGCGAAAGATGGAATGCCTGCGGCTGCGCATCAAGGATCTCGACTTCGACCGCGGGCTCATCGTGGTGCGCGAAGGCAAGGGGCAGAAGGACCGCATCACGATGCTGCCGCAGGCGCTCGCGCCCGCGTTGCGCGAGCACCTGGCCTACGCGCGCTCGCTGTGGGCGGCGGATCGCGCGGCCGCGCGGCCCGGGGTCGAACTGCCGGGCGCGCTCGCGCGCAAGTACCCGCGCGCCGGCGAGAGCTGGGGCTGGTTCTGGGCGTTCCCGGCCGACCACGAGTCGACCGATCCGCGCAGCGGCGTGCGGCGCCGGCATCACCTCTTCGAGGAGTCTGTCCAACGCGCGCTCAAGCGGGCCGCGGCAACCGCGGGGATTTTCAAGCCGGTCGGCGCGCACACGCTGCGGCACTCGTTCGCGACGCACCTGCTGGAGCGCGGGCAGGACATCCGCACGATCCAGGAGCTGCTCGGCCACGCGCACGTGGACACGACGATGATCTACACGCACGTGCTGAACCGCGGCGCCGGCGGCGTGCTCTCGCCGCTCGATTCGCTGCGCTGCGCCGAACGTTCCGCTTGCTATTCCGTTCAGTACTGTATACATTGACAGCATATTTTCACCCCGCCCGAGGCCGCCGATGCCGCCGATCAGTTCGCGTTCGTTTCCGTCTCAACTCTCGCCCTCCTCGTTGCTCACGCCCCGCCAGCTCGAGATCCTCGAGTTCATCCGCCAGACGCTCACCGAGAGCGGCGCGCCGCCCACGCGCGACGAGATCGCCCGCGCGTTCGGCTTCCGCTCGCTGAACGCGGCCGAGCAGCACCTGCAGGCGCTGCAGAAGAAGGGCCTGATCGAACTCGTCGCCGGCACCTCGCGCGGCATCCGGCTGAGGGACAGCGTGCGCGAGCTGATGGTCGCCGCGCAGGAGATCACGCTGCCGCTGATTGGCAAGGTGGCCGCCGGCAGCCCGCTGCTCGCGCAGGAAAACGTGCTCGCCAACCCGGCGATCGACCCGGAGACCTTCAGGCCGCGCGCGGACTACCTGCTTTCGGTGCGCGGGATGAGCATGCGCGACGCCGGCATCCTCGACGGCGACTGGCTCGCGGTGCACAAGCAGCCGCAGGCGCAGTCGGGGCAGATCGTCGTCGCGCGTCTCGGCGACGAGGTCACCGTCAAGCGCCTGAAGCTGCGCGGCGCACGCGCTGAGCTCGTCGCCGAGAACCCGGATTTCGCGCCGATCGTCGTCGACATGCGGCGCGAGCCGTTCGCGATCGAGGGCATCGCGGTCGGCGTTATCCGCTCCTCGCTCTAGAACCCAGCCCCTCGCTTTCCCCCCCGATTGGAGGACGCACATGCGTGCGGCCACGGCCTTGTTGTCCCTGTTCCATGCTGCCGGCGGTGCGCCGGTGTGGCGCGCCGACGAGCTTCCCGCCGACGACGCGGCCGGCCCGGTGCTGCCGAGCGGCTTTGCCGAACTCGACCGCGAACTGCCCGGCCACGGCTGGCCGCAGGGGCAACTGGTCGAGCTGCTGGCGGACGACGCCGGCATCGGCGAGCTCTCGCTGCTGGCGCCGGCACTGGCGCAACTCGCGCTCACCCGCCGCAGCGCGGTCTGGGTGCTGGCGGCCGATGCAGACACGCGTTCCGTGCGCGCCCTCCCCTACGCGCCGGCACTCGCTGCCGCCGGCATCGATCTCACGCGCACGATCTTCGTGCAGCCGGCCACGCCGCGCGAGGGCCTGTGGGCGATCGAGCAGGCGCTGCGCGCGCAGCACCTGGGCGCGGTGGTGGGCTGGCTGCCGGCCGGCAGCAGCGCCGGCGACTTCAAGGCGCTGCGCCGGCTGCACCTGCTCGCGCAGCGGCACCGCGCGCTTGCGTTCGTGCTGCGCCCCACGCGCGATGCGCAGGCGCCGTCGCCGGCGGCGTTGCGGCTGCAGCTCGCGAGCAGCGGCACGCACCTCGCGGTCACGCTGCTGAAGCGGCGCGGCCGGCCGCTGCTCGAGCCCGTCACGCTGGCGCTGCGTCCGGCGCACTGGGGTCGCGCGCGGGTCGCGCTCGATGCCGCCGCACCGAACGTGCAGCCGGCGGCGAAGGCTGCATTGCTCGCGGCGCGTTCGCTGCAGGCGGTGCTCGACCACTGACGGGGGCGATCGCCGCGTATCGGGCTTCGCATCACGATGCTGTGGCTGGCCATCGTTCTTCCCGCGCTGCCGCTGCAGCTCTCCGAGCGTGCGATCGAGCAGCGCGCACCGCTCGCGATCGTCGACGGCCAGGCGCAGCGGCTGTTCGTCATTCACTGCAACGAGGCCGCGCGCGCCGCCGGCATTGCCCCCGGCATCAAGCTCGCGGCCGCGCAGGCGCTGGCGCGCGACCTGCTCGCGGTCGAACGCAACACCGAACGCGAGCGCGATGCGCTGTCCGAACTCGCGCTCTGGGCCTACCAGTATTCGGCGCAGGTGGCCGTGCAGGAATGCGGCCTGCTGCTCGAGATCGGCGGCAGCGAGCGCCTGTTCGGCGGCCGCGCGCGCCTCACCCGCGCGCTCGATGCTGGGCTGGCCGAGCTCGGCTACCGCGGCGTCCTCGCTTATGCGGTGACGCCGCGCGCCGCATGGCTGCTGGCCTTGGCTCGCGAGCAGCGCCTGGCCGCGCGACACGTTGCGGAAGCCGCACAGCTCGAGCCCACGCTCGCCCCGCTGCCGCTCACGCTGCTGCAATGGGATGAAACGACGACGTCCACGCTGCGCGCGCTCGGGCTGGCGACGATCGGCGACCTGCTCGCGCTTCCGCGCGCCGCGTTCGCGAAGCGCTTCGGTGTGGCTCGCCTCGAAGATCTCGACCGCGCGCTTGGCCGCCGCGCCGATCCGCAGCGGTTCTACGAGCCGCCCGCTCGCTTCGCGTCGCGCATCGAGTTGCCGGCCGACCTGACCGAAACCGCGCAGCTGATGTGTCCCGCGCAGCGGCTGCTGGCCGCGCTCGAAGGATTCCTGCGCGGGCGCAACGCGGGCGTCACCGAACTCGTGTTCCGCGCCATGCACAACCTGCGCCGCGATGCGCCGCGGCCGCCGACCGAAATCCCGCTTGCGCTTGCCGCGCCGGAGCGCGATGCGAAGCGGCTGGCCGCGCTGCTCGCCGAGCGGATCGCGCGCGTGCAGTTGCCGGAGCCGGCGGTGACGCTCGCGCTGGAAGCCGGCGCGCTGCAGCCGTTCGCCGCCGCCAACGCCAGCCTGCTGCCGCAGGCCGCCGAGCTGGGTGTGGACTGGCTGCGGCTCGCCGAGACGCTGCACGCGCGGCTCGGATCGGAGCGCGTGTTCCAGCTGCAGGCGGTTGACGATCACCGGCCCGAGCGCGCGTGGCGCGCGGTGCCACTCGCGGTCGATGTCGACGGCCCGGCCGCCCGGATTGTTCCGTCAGCGCCCTCGCGGCCGCTGCTGCTTCTGCCGACGCCGCAGCCGCTGCCGGTGCGCGACGAGCAGCCGCTGTACCGCGACCGGCTGACGCTCGTCACCGGACCCGAACGCATCGAAGGCGGCTGGTGGGATCTCGCGAGCCCGGCCGCGGGCTCGCCCGCGCGCGCAGTGCACCGCGACTACTTCGTCGCCCGCAACGGCCGCGGGCAGTGGCTGTGGATCTACCGCGAACTCACCGCCCCGCGCGGCTGGTTCCTGCATGGGTTGTTCGCGTGAGAATCATTGGCCAATATCCTGATTGACGTATCTACTCATTGTATATACAGTGCCATGAAATTCAACTGGAGCGAAAGCAAGCGCAGGGCAAACCTCAGGGACCACGGCCTCGACTTCGTCGATGCGCCGCGTGTTTTCGACGGGCCCACTTTCACGTTCGAGGATGACCGCTTCGATTACCCGGAGAAACGCTTCATCACGCTGGGTTTCATTGGCGGAATCACCGTTTCCATCGCCCACACCGAAACACCTTCGATGATCCGGATCATTTCCTTCCGCAAGGCCACCCGAAATGAAGAAATCATCCTCTTCGAAAGCCTCCAAGACTGACTGGACCCGCGTCCGCTCGCTCAAGGACAAGGACATCAGGCTCTCTGCCGAGCACCCCGAGGCGGACGTCAGGCACATCGTCCGCGGCATCGTGCGCCGAGGACTTGCGCCCGCTCCGGCGAAGACCTCGATCGCACTTCGGGTCGACGCCGACGTGCTGGCGTGGTTCAAGTCCCAGGGACCCGGCTACCAGACCCGCATGAATGCCGTGCTGCGCGCATTCAAGGAAGCCTCGCGCTGACTGCGGCCCGTGGCGCTCGATGCTTGCCTCCTACGCCGAGCTGCACTGCCTGTCGAACTTCTCGTTCCTGCGGGGCGCGTCACATCCTGAGGAACTGGTCGAGCGCGCGCTCGCGCTCGAATACGCGGCGCTGGCGGTCACCGACGAGTGCTCGTTCGCGGGCAGCGTACGCGCGCACCTCGCGCTGCGCGAGCTGCGCGAGAACGACGAGCTCGCGCGCGCGTTCCGGCTGATCCACGGCACCGAGATCCATCTCACCGAGGGCACAGGCAAGGCGGCACAGTCCGGTGCGAAGCTGGTGCTGCTCGCACAGACGCGCGCCGGCTACGGCAACCTGTCGCAGCTCGTCACGCTCGCGCGGCGGCAGGCGGCCAAGGGCAACTACCGGCTGAGCGCGGCGGATCTCGAGGTGCACGCCGAATGGCTGCAGGACGTGCTGGTGCTGCTGGTGCCGCTGCGCGACTGGCGTGAGCCGCTCGACGCAGTGCGCGTCGAGCGTGAGGCGCGCTGGCTTGCAGGACTGAAGCCGGGCGCTGCCTGGATCGCGTGCGAGCTGCTGCGCGGGCCCGACGACGCGGCGCAGCTCGCCGCGCTGCAGGCGATCGGCGAGGCCGCCGGGCTGCCGCTCACGGCGGCCGGCGACGTGCACATGCATGTGCGCCGCCGCAGGAAGCTCGCCGATATGCTGACGGCCGTGCGGCTGAAGACGCCGCTCGCGCAGTGCGGCCGCGCGCTCGCACCGAACTCGGAACGATATCTGCGGCCGCGCTACCGGCTCGCGCGCATTTATCCGACCGAACTGCTGATGCAGACGCTGGAGATCGCCGAGCGCTGCAACTTCTCGCTCGACGAGCTGCGCTACGAGTATCCGGAGGAGATCGTTCCCCCCGGCGAGACGCCGGCCACCTGGCTGCGGCGCGCGACCTACGAGGAAGCGCGGACGCGGTATCCGCAGGGCATGCCGGAGAAGGTGAAATCGATCGTCGATCACGAGCTCGCGCTGATCACGGACCTCGGCTACGAGCCCTACTTCCTGACCGTCTACGACATCGTCAAGTACGCGCGCTCGCAGGGCATCCTGTGCCAGGGACGTGGCTCGGCCGCGAACTCGGCGGTCTGCTACTGCCTCGGCATCACCGAGGTTGATCCGGCGCGCATGAGCGTGTTGTTCGAACGATTCATCAGCAAGGAACGCAACGAGCCACCCGACATCGACGTCGACTTCGAGCACCAGCGCAGAGAAGAGGTGATGCAGTACGTGTTCGCGAAATACGGCCGGCACCGCGCGGCGCTGACCGCGGCGCTGCACACCTACCGGCCGAAGGGCGCGCTGCGCGACGTCGGCAAGGCGCTCGGGCTGTCGCTCGACCAGGTCGACAAGCTCGCGAAGACGATGGCCTGGTGGGACGGACGCAAGATCATTCCGCAGCGGCTCGAGGAAGCCGGATTCGATCCGGCCAATCCGCTGATCGCGCAGCTCGCGGAGCTCGCGCACGAGGTGATCGGCTTCCCGCGGCACCTGTCGCAGCACTCGGGCGGCTTCGTGATCGCGCGCGACCGGCTCGACCGGCTGGTGCCGATCGAGAACGCGGCGATGGACGAGCGCACGGTGATCCAGTGGGACAAGAACGATCTCGACTCGCTCGGCCTGCTGAAGATCGACCTGCTCGCGCTCGGCATGCTCAGTTGCATCCGCCGCGCGCTCGACCACATCGACACCTTCCGAAAATCGGGGTCTGACCCCGATTTTCGGAAGATGAAACTGCAGGACATCCCGGCCGAGGATCCTGCGGTCTACGACATGCTGTGCCGCGGCGATTCGCTCGGCGTGTTCCAGGTCGAGAGCCGGGCGCAGATGAACATGCTGCCGCGGCTCGCGCCGCGCTGCTTCTACGACCTCGTGATCGAGACCGCGATCGTGCGGCCGGGGCCGATCCAGGGCGGGATGGTGCATCCGTACCTGCGGCGGCGGCAGAAGCTTGAGGAAGTGACCTACCCGTCAGAGGCGGTGAAGGCGGTGCTCGAACGCACGATGGGCGTTTCGATCTTCCAGGAGCAGGTGATGCAGCTCGCAGTAGTCGCCGCTGGCTTCACGCCGGGCGAGGCCGACAAGTTGCGGCGAGCGATGGCTGCATGGAAGCGCAAGGGCGGCATCGGGCCGTTCCGCGACAAGCTGATCAGCGGCATGCTCGCGCGCGGCTACACGAGCGAATACGCGGAGCAGATCTACCGGCAGATCCAGGGCTTCGGCGAATACGGCTTTCCGGAGAGCCACGCGGCAAGCTTCGCGCTGCTGGTCTACGACTCGTCCTGGCTGAAGTGCCACCGGCCCGCGGCGTTCTGCGCGGCGCTGCTCGACTCGCAGCCGCTGGGCTTCTACGCGCCGGCGCAGATCGTGCGCGATGCACAGAACCACGGCGTCGAAGTGCGGGCGATCGACGTCACCGCGAGCAACTGGAACTGCACGCTCGAGCCCTCCTCTGCCGATCCGACTACGCCTGCAGTGCGACTCGGGCTCGAACTCGTCAGCGGCTTGCCCGAAGCGGCAGGCGAACGCATCGTCACCGCGCGGCGCGCAGCACCGTTTTCCGATGCGCAGGACCTCGCGCGGCGCGCGCAACTCTCCCGCGGCGAGATCAACGCGCTCGCGCGGGCCGACGCGCTGGCCGCGCTCGCGGGCCACCGGCGGCGCGCGCTCTGGGCCACGCTCGGCGTCGACGGCGATGCGCCGCGCGCGGCGCCCCTCGCCGCGCACACCGCGGCCGAGCCCGGAGTCGACTTGGGGGTCGAACTGCGCGCGCCGACCGAAGGCGAGGACATCGTCGCCGACTACGACCACACGTCGCTGACACTGCGCCGCCATCCGCTCGCGCTGCTGCGCGACCGCTTCAACGCGCGCGGCCTGCTCTCCGCTGCGCAGATCGGAGAGGCGCGCGACAAGCAGCGCGTGCGCACGACCGGCATCGTCACCTGCCGCCAGCGGCCGTCGACCGCGAGCGGCGTCACCTTCGTGACGATCGAGGACGAAACCGGCACCGTGAACGTCGTCGTCTGGAACTCGACCGGCGAGAAGTACCGGCGCGCGCTGCTGAATTCGACGCTGCTGACCGTCTACGGCCACGTCGAGCGCGTCACCTCGGGCGTGGCGCCGATCGTGCACCTGATCGCCGCGCGGCTCGAGGATCACTCGCGGCTGCTCGGCGCGCTGGTGACGCCCAGCCGGGACTTCCACTGACCTGCCGCAATCGGTGGATGGCAACGCGCTCCCGACTGAACTAACGTTCGACCGAACGCGTTCCGGAGCTGCGATGTCCGATCCAGGGAACCCCCAGGCGGCCGAGGGCGAAGTCGACGCCCTCTTCGCCGCTGCCTATCGCGAGCTGCGGCAGCTGGCACGCGCCCGGCTGCGCGCCGGCGGCCGCAACACGCTGCTCGACACGACCGCGCTCGTGCACGAGTCGTATCTGCGGCTGTCGAAGGCGAGCGACGTGCTGTTTCCCGATCGGGCGCGGTTTCTGGTTTATGCAGGACGGGCGATGCGATCGATCATCGTCGACTTCGCGCGGCAGCGGCTGACCGACCGGCGCGGCGGCGATGTCGCCCACATCACCTACACGGTCCAGCTCTCCGACGGCAGTGCCGCCGGCGAGCAGGAGATCCTGCGCGTGCACGAGGCGCTGGACACGCTGGCCAAGGTCGATGAGCGGATGGCAAAGGTGGTGGAGCTGCGCTACTTCGGCGGACTGACGGAGACCGAGATTGCCGAGGCGCTCGGCGTCACCGACCGTACCGTCCGGCGCGACTGGGAGCAGGCTCGCCTGTTTCTCGCCGCGGCGCTGAAGGGCTGAGCCGCCCCCACCGCCAACCAGCCTACTCCGGCCACGAGACCAACCTCGGACTGGCGCCGGACGACACGCCGTGTCCGGATCTGCGCCGATATCGCGTTCCTACTTACTGTCTGGCCCTCAATGCAGCTCCAGAGGCAATCCGAGGCACTGAGTTCAGGCCCACCGAAATGACCACCATTGAAGTGCTTCGCATGTCGCACGGCAGCACATCGACTGCCTGGTGGTTCTTGATCGCAGCGGGCGCGCTCGACGTCACGTGCGTCGCCCTCGCCAAGTTTTCGGGTGGGTTTGGTCGTCCATCGCTGGCGGTGTTGACCGGGCTGGCGGCGTGGCTCAGCTTCGTCGCCGTCGGCTTTGCGCTGCGATCTATGCCAGTCGGACCGGCTTACGCCTTCGCCACGGGGATCGGCGTTGCAGGCGGCACGCTGGTCGGAATGATCTTCTTCGGCGACCCCTGCGATGCTCCCCGGCTGTTCTGCATCGCCTTGATTCTCGCAGGAATCGTCGGCGTCAAATTGCTGGCCTAGCGAGGCGCAATGCGGGGGCTCCATGTTCCGTTCTGGTGTGTCCGCTTTCCCCATCGTGTCCGCTTTCACCGCCGGCCTGCGTTCTTACTTGCATGTTGACCGGCGCGAGGACGAAGAAGATGGCCCTGCCTGCATTCGAAGCCGTTGACTCCACGAGTGGGGTCGCGCGAGTGCGCGATGCCCTGCGCGCACGCGGTCAACCGTCCTGTTGGCTGTCGCCGGCGCTCGTTCATCTCGTGATCGTCGGCTTTGCCTGCGGTCTGCTCGGCCTGATGCCTGCGAGTGTTGCTGCCGCGAACGGCAGCGCGGCAGCGGACATGACGCGGTCGTTCAACAAGGCGCGCGCCGCGTGCGATCGAATCGTGGTCTCCGCCGACTGCTGCAGGCATTCGAAGGCGGTCGCGACGCCGCCTGTAAGGCCGGCCGCCGATGCGTTGCGTTGCTGCCGGCTCCGGGATCGCTCAAATGAGGTACGCGTATCTGCTGTCACTCGGGATGATGGTGCACCTCGAAACCTCTGCTTCGCGATGCGCTGACTGACGCGCCCTCCCGCGCCGACGCCGCTGGTCAAGTCGAATATTCCATGGATGCAGAACTCCCGTAGCGGCATACTTCACGAGCGTGCGCGCGCTCGCGGCCGCTCCGAAGAGCTGCGCCACGTCGCCGGTCAGCCGAGGCAGGAGGCACGGCCATGAACAGCAATTTCGATCTGGCACCTGCACAGTGGGTCACGCTGCGGCGGCTGCTGGATGAAGCGCTCGACCGACCGCCAGCCGAGCGGACGACCTGGGTCGATGCTCTGGCGCCGGATTACGAGGCTCTGAAGCCGCGCCTGCATGCGCTTCTCGCCTTTGACGTGCGCGGCACCAGCGCGCTGCCGCTGGATTCCTTGCCCCGGATCGAGACCGCACAGTTCCTGGCCGATCGGCGGACCGAGGCCGACGGGCTGCACGCCGGCGGCAAGGTCGGACCGTACCGCCTTGTCCGTCTGCTGGGAGAAGGCGGCATGGGCGAGGTGTGGCTGGCGGAGCGCACCGACATGCTGCACAAGCGGCAGGTGGCGCTGAAGTTGCCGCGCCTGCTGACCGGGCGCGCCGCGCTGGCCGAGCGGATGGCGCGCGAGCGCGAGATCCTGGCGGGGCTCGACCATCCGAACATTGCGCGGCTGTACGACGCCGGCGTCACAGCCGATGGCCAGCCTTATCTGGCGCTCGAGTACGTCGAGGGCGAGCGGATCGACGCGTACTGTGCGCGCGGGCAACTCGACGTGCCGGCGCGACTGCGTCTCTTCCTGCAGGTGGCGCGCGCCGTTGCGCATGCGCACGCGAACCTCGTCGTGCACCGCGATCTCAAGCCGACCAATATCCTGGTCACGGCCGCCGGCGACGTGAAGCTCCTCGACTTCGGCATCGCCAAGCTGCTGGAAGACGGCCGCGCGGCGGAAACCGAGCTGACGCAGCTCGCCGGCCGCGCGCTGACGCCGGACTATGCGGCACCCGAGCAGATCCTCGGCCAGCCGATCGGCACTGCCGCCGATGTGTATGCGCTCGGCGTCGTGTTGTTCGAGCTGCTGACCGGGACCCGCCCGTATCAGCTCAAGCGCGAATCGCGGGCGGCGCTCGAAGAGGCGATCGTGCAGGCCGAGCCGGCGCGGCCGAGCAGCGTGGTGGCCGAGCCGAAGCTGCGCACGCAGCTGCGCGGCGACCTGGACACGATCGTTCTGAAGGCACTGAAGAAGGCGCCGGCCGAGCGCTACCCGATGGTGCTTGCGCTGGCAGAGGACATCGAGCGGCACCTCGCATGCCGGCCGGTGCGCGCCCGGCCCGACAGCCGGGGTTATCGCCTGCGCAAGTTTCTCGAGCGCAACACGCTCGAAGTCGGCGCCACTGCCGCGGTGATGACTGCGATCATCGTCGGGGCAGGTACAGCGGTCTGGCAGGGACGCGAGGCGCAAATCCAGCGCGATTCCGCGCTCCAGCAACAACGCCGTGCCGAAGCGACGAACGAGTTCATGAACCTGCTGCTCGATTCCACCGGCCGCGACGGCAAGCCGGTGACCATGGGAGAACTGCTCGACCGTGGTGTCGCCATGCTGGAGGCCCGGGCAGACAGCGACCCGCGGTTGGTCGGCAATCTGTACTTCGACGTGTCGAGGCGCTACGCCACCCTCGGCGCCGTCGACCGGGAATTGGACATACTGCAGCGTTCGATCGATGCCGCGCGCAACGCCGGCGACGAGGAGCTGCTCGCCGCGTCCAACTGTGCGACCGCCCTGGCCTTGCTTGCGCGCGACGGCTCCGCGGCGCGGGCCCGGCTCGCGGAGGCCGATGCCGCGCTGTCCCGGCGCGGAGCGGCCGATGCCGGCACGGAGGCGACCTGCGCCCGCGCGCGATCGCAGATCCAGCAGGCCGACGGGAACCCGGAGCAGGCGATCGCGACGCTCCGGTCCAGCCTGCAGAAGGTGCAGAGGTCACCCAGCCCGCTCCCCGGACTGCAGATTCCGCTCATGGGCGAACTGGGCGATCTGTACTTCAAGACCGATCGGATCGCCGAGTCGCTGCAGATCACCGAAGCGGCGCTTGACCTGTACGAACGATCCGGCCGCGGCGCGACGATGGGGCGCGTCATCACGACGATGAACTATGCAGCGATACTTTCCCGCTCGGGGGAGGTCGTCGCCGCGGCGGAAGCGCAACGCCACGCGCTGGAGATCGCACGCAGCTTCGACCGCGGCCGCGAGCTTCCGATCGGGTTTGCCGGGCACCTGGGCAGCAGCCTGCTGCGCCTGGGCCGCCTCGAGGAGGCTCGCGACCTCTTCACGGAGGACCTCGCGCGAGCGCGCGCCGGGGGCAATAGTCGTTTCGCCGCCAGCACCGAGCTCATGCTGGGCAGAGCCCTTGCCAGGTTGAAACACTTCGACGAGGCCGAGCAGCATCTCCAGAGCGCCGAAAGTGCGCTGAGCATCAATCGCGGCGGCAACGCCAGGCTCCTGAACGAACTCGCGCTGACCCGGGCCAGCATCTACCTGGACACCGGGCAACTGCAGGAAGCGGAGCGGATCGTCCGCGCGGTCCTTGGCGATCTTAGCTACCCCGCACGCAAGAATGCGGCAGGTCTCGGAAGCGCCTTGTACACCGCCGCACGGGCGGCGCTGGCCAGGAATGATGCGGTGACCGCTGAGACGTACGCGACCGATTGCCTCGGGATCGTCACCGCCATCGCGCGCGATGCGCGACGCAGCGCCGACGTCGGCCAGGCGCGCCTGCTGCGCGCGGAGGCAAGACGACGACAGGGGCAGCATGCGGCGGCGCTCGACGATGCCGCTGCCGCCGTCGCCGCCCTGGAAGTGGGCTTCGGCGCGATGCACCCGGAAGCGAGGGAGGCGCAGACGCTGCTGGCGGCATTGTCTACCGGTCAGGCCGCTGCGGCTGGCACGCGCTGAAGAACGCCGCTGCGTCGGCGCAGGGCAGCAGCCGAACCAGCGCGAAAGCCGGCGCGGAGACATTGGCATCCTGCGATCCGCACCGGTCGCGACCTGGGGCGCCTGACTCCTTCAACGAAGATCTCCGAAGCTGTCCAGGTTCGGGTCTGCATCGCGTTCTTACCGTCATCAGGTTCGAACGAAAACAAACCATGATCGATCTGCTCGATGCAACACGGGTGCGGGACGCCGCGCTGCGCGTCCAGGGGCTTCGCATCCGGCTCACCCGCGGAATCGGCCGCGGGCCCACCGAACTTGCCGCGTTCGACGCTGCACTGATGGATGCGGGTGTTGCGAACTACAACCTGATCTGCCTGTCTTCGGTCATCCCGCCGGGCAGCGAGATCGAACGTGGCAAGTACCGGACTCCAACGGACGAATACGGGAGGAGGCTTTACGTCGTGATGTCGCAGATGCGGGAGTCGACACCGGGCGCGTGGGCACATGCAGGCGTCGGCTGGGTCCAGAACGAGGCACGCCGGTACGGGCTCTTCGTAGAACTGCACAACGACGATCGCGATCGGCTCGAAGCCGATCTGCATGCGACGCTGCATTCGATGCAGGCGTATCGAGCCGATTCGTACGGCCCCGTGCAAACCGAGATCGCAAGCGCGCGCTGCGAGGGCCCGCCGGTCTGCGCCCTCGTGATCGCGGTCTACCGGAGTGTGCCGTGGTAGCCGCATGGCGGTCGGCCAGTGCGGAGCCGGCGTTCGGCTGGGTGATTCTGGCGATCGCGGGCGCGGGAATCGTGCTCCTTGGCGAGCCGCGCGATGCAACGCGTCTCGCCTCGCTGGCACTGATCGTCGCCGGGATCGACGTGCAGTCGGGGCACTGAGCCCGTCGAGTTCAGTGGAGCTTTACGCGCGGCTCGACCCGCCCGCGCAGCATGCGGCCGAGCGTGTCGAACGCGACGCGCACGAAGCCGTGGATCGAGATCTGGTGCAGCTTGTAC
>Ga0105095_10001141_pt1 | contig 13615 bp, 10 predicted proteins | sample PPLLak2March2015_2_FD_79180 | JGI IMG/M metagenome (GOLD analysis project Ga0105095, IMG submission 79180) | Freshwater sediment microbial communities from Prairie Pothole Lake near Jamestown, North Dakota, USA - PPLs Lake P8 Core (3) Depth... | ecosystem: Environmental > Aquatic > Freshwater >... | reverse complement strand
GAAGAAGACGCTGCTGATGGACGATCCCGCGACCAGCGCATACCTCCGCCTGCCCGCGTACTTCATGGGCGGCGGCGGCCTGGTTTCGACCGCGGCCGACTACCTGCGCTTCTGCCGAATGCTGCTCGGCGGCGGCGAGCTCGACGGCGCGCGCATCCTCGGCCGCAAGACGATCGAGCTCATGACCCGCAACCACCTGCCCGGCGGCCAGGACCTGACGCAAGCCTCGATCGGCATGTTCGCAGAAACGACGATGCGCGGGACCGGCTTCGGCCTCGGCTTCTCCGTCACGCTCGATCCCGTCGCCGCCGGCAACGCCGGCAGCGTGGGCAGCTACGCCTGGGGCGGCGCCGCGAGCACGATCTTCTGGATCGATCCCGCCGAGGAGCTGATCGTGATCTTCCTGACGCAGCTCTTCCCGTCGCGGACCTTCAACTTCCGCGGCCAGCTCCAATCGATCGTGTACGGCGCGATCACGGACTGACGCGACCGCGCGCCTCAGATCTCCTCGCGGCGCTCGAGGGCGCCGAGCATGGCCTCCTCGCGGCCCTCGTGTCGCAGGAAAATCGTGATCAGGTCGTCGAGCCCCTCTGCTGCCGCTGTGGCGTCCTGCTGCGCAAGGGCGGCCAGGATTTCCGTCACGTACGTCAGCATGCTGTCGTGCTCCTCGCGGAAGCGCTGGAGCGTCCCCGCGAGATCGGCCCGGAGCGTCGCGAGCGCCGGGAAGTAGACGCGATCCTCGAGCGCGAAGTGCATCTCGAGCGAGCGCCCGAGGCGCTCGATCGCGATCCGGGCGACCTCCAGGTCGCCGACCGCGAGCGCGGTCTGCGCCTCGTGATGGAGCTCTTCGGGCGCGCTCGATCCGTGGGCGTGTGCGCGCCCCGGACGTCCCTTGCTTTCGTGCGGCGCCATCGTCGTCTCCGTCGGAGCGCCATCGGCCATGGCCAGACACTAGGGACCGGGCGCGGGCTCGGGTATGATCGAAAACATAGGAGCCACGGGTGACGGCGACGAACGGCCTCGGACCCGAAGTCTCGCTCGCGCAAGTGGAGTTCTTCCGCTCGCTTCCACCCGAGCGCCTCGAGCAGGTGCGCCTGCAGGTGCGCGAGCGCGCCTACCCGCGCCGCAAGGTGTTGTTCCGCGAAGGCCAGCCGGCCGAGTTCCTGTGGGCGGTGCGCAAGGGCGAGGTCCGGATCGTGAAGACGACGGGCGACGGGCGCGTGATGACGCTCGAGACGATCCATCCCGGCGAGATCTTCGGCGCCGTCGCCGCGCTCGAAGGCAGCACCTATCCCGCCAGCGCCGAGACCACCGTGGACACCAGCGTGTGGCGACTCTCGCGGGTCGGCCTGCTCGGCCTGGTGCGCGCCGATCCGAACCTCTCGCGCGAGATCATCGCCCTCATCGCGCGCCGCCTGCGCGGCGCGCACTCGCGGCTGCGCTCGGTCGCCTACGACCCCGCCGAAGCGCGCCTCGCCCAGGCGCTGCTGCGCGCCGTGCGCGACGGCGAGGCCCACGTCACGCGGCGCGAGCTCGCCGAGGCCGCGGGCACCACGGTCGAGACCGCGATCCGCGTGATGCGGCGCCTCGAGAAGGAGGGCGTGGTGCACGGCGACGTGAACCAGATCCGCATCCTCGACGAGGCGGAGCTGCATCGGGTCGCCGGCGAGGACGACGGCGAGGGCTGAGCCGCGGCGGCCGCCGTGCCATGACCGCCGTCATACGCTCCACGCGCGGAGTCCCCCAAGATTGGCCTCGATCCCAGCGGAGGATCGATGGCCCAGCTCACCCGTCGCCAGTTCCTGGTCGGAAGCGTCGCCGCGAGCCTCGTCCTGGGGCTCGACCGGCTCGCCTTCGCTGGCCCGCTCCGGCCGGACCGCGCCAAGCCGCCGCTCTACACGGACTGGCGCGACGTCTACCGCAAGCGCTGGACCTGGGACCGCGTCGCGCGCGGCACCCACACCAACGTCAACTGCGTCTCCTCCTGCGCCTGGAACCTCTACGTGCGCGACGGGATCGTGTGGCGCGAGGAGCAGTCGTCGCCCTACGTCGCGTCGAACGCGAGCGTGCCCGACTTCAACCCGCGCGGCTGCAACAAGGGCGCCTGCGCGAGCGATCTCCTGACGGGGCCCTCGCGCATCCTGCACCCGATGAAGCGCGTGGGTCCGCGCGGCGGCGGGCGCTGGAAGCGGATCTCGTGGGACGAGGCGCTCGGCGAGATCGCCCGCGAGATGGTGGACGCCCTGGCCGCGCGCGGCGGCGAGGGAATGGTGTGCGAGCTCGGCCCGGAGGTGGACTTCGGTCCGAACACCGTCGCCGCGATGCGCTTCTTCCGCCAGGTCGGCGCGCCCATCACGGACTCGATGGGCCAGATCGGCGATCTCCCGATCGGCGGCACCATCACGCTCGGATTGCCCCACACCGAGGGCAGCTCCGACGACTGGTTCCGCTCCGACTGCATCGTGCTCTGGGCGTTCAATCCGTCGGTGACGCGGATCCCCGACGCGCACTTCCTGAACGAGGCGCGCTATCGCGGCGCGAAGATCGTCTCGATCGCACCGGACTGGAACCAGAGCTCGCTGCACGCCGACCTGTGGCTGCCGGTGAAGCCCGGCAGCGACGCCGCGCTGGCGCTCGCGGCATGCCAGGTGGTGGTCGCCGAAGGCCTCCACGACGCGGACTACCTGCGCGAGCAGACGGATCTGCCGTTCCTGGTGCGGAGCGACGACGGTCGCTTCCTGCGCGAGTCCGACCTGAAGGCGGGCGGCAGCGACTCCGTGTTCGCGGTCTGGGACGAGGCGCGCGGCCGTGTGGTGTTGGCGCCCGGTAGCCAGGGCAGCACGAATCCCAGCCTCACGTTCCCGGCCGGTGTGAAGCCGGCCCTCGAGACGAAGCAGACGGTGAAGCTGGCCTCGGGAAAGTCCGTCGCGGTGCGCACCGTCTTCGCGCAGCTGCGCGAGCGGCTCGCGCGCGATCACACGCCGGAGCAGGCGGCGCCGGTCACCGGCGTGTCGGCCACGGCGATCCGGCGCTTCGCGCGGACTTTCGCCCGGTCGAAGGCGGCGCTGATCCTCTCGCAATACGGTTCCTGCAAGAACTACCACTCGGACCTGATCCAGCGCTCGCAGATCCTGCTCGCCTCCCTCACCGGGAATCTCGGTCGCGCCGGCGGAGGCTGGCGCTCCGGTGCCTACATCGCCCTCGACGGCATGGGACTTCTCGCGATGCAGGAGAAGCTCGACCTGCCGCACCTCGCGCTGCTGGCCGCGAAGGCGAAGCTCGATCCCGAAGGCGTGCGACGCGCGTTCGAGTCGGTCTACGTGCCGAGCACGCTGTTCCACGCCGTCCACGGCGGGCTGGGCGAGTCGCTCGAGGCGCGCAACGGCGACCCGAAGCTCGCGGACGGCACGGGCCCGTACCTGAAGAAGGCGCTCGACGCGGGGTGGTTCCCGATGGCGCCGAAGCCGGGCGCCGAGTCGCCGCGCGTGATCCTCTCGATCATGGGCAACGTCCTGCGCCACAGCCGGATGGGAGACCGGATCAAGGACACGCTCTTCGCCAAAGCGAAGCTGATCGTGGACGTGAACTTCCGCATCAGCGAGACCGGGCGCAACGCCGACATCCTGCTTCCCGCGGCGGGCTGGTACGAGAAGATCGGGATCAAGTACGTCGTCTCCTTCGTCCCCTACGTGACGCTCGGGGATCGCGCCGTGCAGCCCCTGGGCGATGCGAAGCCGGAGTGGGAGATCTTCGCGCGCCTGGCCGAGCGCGTGAGCGCCGAGGCGACACGGCGGGGCGTGGGCATCACGCGGGGCTTCAACGGCGAGGACTGCGATCTCGCGCGCCTGGGCGAGCGCTTCAGCGACGGCGGTCGCTTCGGTCCCGAGGCCCAGGAGGAGGCGCTCGCCTTCGTGCTGAAGCTCTCGAGCGCCACGAAGGGCATCGACCTGGCAAAGCTGCGGGCCGAGGGCGGCGCGGTGCGCCTCGCGAGCCTCGGGCCCCAGGGCGGCACGGCCGGCATTTTTTCAGAGTACTCGCAGAGCGAGCCCGTGGTGCCGCTCCGCGACTTCGTGGAGAAGAAGCAGCCGTACCCGACGCTCACCGGCCGCCAGCAGTTCTACGTCGACCATCCGTGGTTCCTGGAGCTCGGCGAGGAGCTCCCGACCCACAAGGAGCCGCCGGCGGTGGGCGGCGACCATCCCATGACGATGACGGGCGGCCACGCGCGCTGGAGCGTGCACGCGATGTGGCGCGACCAGGGTCTGATGCTGCGCCTCCAGCGTGGCGAGCCCGTGGTCTACCTGAACGCGGCCGACGCGCGCCAGCGCGGCATCCGCGACCACGACCTGGTGCGCGTGCGCAACGATCTTTCGGCCTTCGTCGCGCGGGCGAAGCCGAGCGGCGCGATCCGGCCGGGGCAGGTCCACATCTTCCACGCCTGGGAGCCGTACCAGTTCCGCGGGTTCGCGACCCACCAGCATCTCGCGGCGAGCCCCCTCAAGGTGACGCAGCTCGTGGGCGACTACGGGCACCTGAAGTGGGGCTACGCGCACTACGAGCCGAACCAGACCGATCGCGACACCCGGGTCGAGGTCGAACGGGTCGAAGGCCTCGCGTGAGGCGCCGGACGCGCGCAGCGCGCGGCTGAGCCGCCCGCGTGTCGCGCCCGTCGCAGATCCGCTTCCTGTCGCGCAGCGCACGCCTCTACGACCCCGTGGTGCGGGCGATGGGCTTCTCGGGCCTGTGGCACGAGCTTGCGCGCCGCGCGGATCCGGCACCGGGAGCGCCCTGCCTCGACGTCTGCGCGGGCACGGGAGGCGTGGCCCTCGCGCTCGCGGCGCGCGGTGCGCAGGTGCTGGGCGTGGATCTCGCGGCCGGGATGCTCGGCCAGGCGCGGCGCAAGGCCCGGGAGCAGGGGCTCGCGGCGCGCATCCGGCTCGCGCGCATGGACGCACGCCGTCTCGCCATCCCCGACCGATCCTTCCCGCTCGTCACCTGCGCGATGGCGCTCCACGAGATGGCCGAGGCGGAGCGCGCGCGCGTGCTCGAGGAGCTCGCGCGTGTCGCGAGCGGGCGCGTGGTCGTGGCGGAGTACCGCGTGCCCGAGCGCCCGCTCGCTCGCGCCGCGTTCCTCCTGACCCACGCCTTCGAGTTCCTGGAGAGCGACGACTTCGCACGCTTCCTCGCGCGCCCGATGCCCGAGCGACTCGAGGCGGCGGGCCTCGGCGTCGAGACCGCCTCGGACGCGGGCCCCTATCGCATCTGGAGCTGTCGCGTCTCCGCCTGACGGGCCCGAAACTCAAACTGCGACGGCGGGGGGTGGCCGCCCACCCGACCGGGCCGAAACTCAAACTGCGACGGCGGGGGGTGGCCGCCCACCGCCCCCCGCCGCCCCCGCCGACTCACTTCCAGACGATGTCGGCGGGATCGCGGGTCAGGTGCCCGAGGGCGTCCTTCCAGCGATAGAGGATGAGCGCGTCCATCACGTCGGAGTCCTGGCCGCGGCGCTTCTTGTCGAGCTCCGCCTTCAGCACGTCGAGGGCGCCGTGCACCGGCGGCCCGAAGAGCTTCTCGAGATAGCCGGGCGGGATGCGCGAGGCCGACTCGTCGAAGCTCCCGTCCTCGCGCAGCGGCGCGGGCGCGAGGGGCGGCACGTAGTAGACGTTCGGATGCGTCCCGAACTCCGGGTGGAGCGGCAGCGCGACCTTCCACTTCTCGACCAGCTTGTGCACCGCGCTGCCCTCGTCGTCGAGGAAGCCGATGAAGGCGGCGCGACCGGGGCACTGGCGCACGCAGGCGGGCGCGACGCCCTGCTCGATGCGGGGGAAGCAGCCGATGCAGTGCTGGCTCACGTTCCGCATCTTGTTGAAGTAGATCTTCTTGTACGGGCAGGCGCGGCGGCACAGCTGCGCGCCCTTGCACTTGTCCTCGTCCCGCAGCACGAGGCCGTCCTCCGGGCGCTTGAAGAGCGCGTCGTTCGGACAGGCGTCGACGCAGGCGGGCTGGGTGCAGTGGTTGCAGAGGCGCGGCAGGTAGAAGAAGTAGGCGTTCGGGAACTCGCCGCCGCCCTCGTCCTCGTCCCAGTTCATGCCCCAGGTCTTCGAGCCCGAGATCTTCTGCAGGTGCGTGCGGCCCTGGCCGCCCTCGCCCCGCAGCACGGCGTCGTAGTTGAAGTTCCAGCCGCCGCCGATCTCCTCCTCGGACGGGTTGCGGCCGAGGGCGAGCTTGCCCTTCGCGTCGTAGCCGCCGCCCATGTCCTCCCAGTCGCGCGGCGTGCCGCGACCGGGCTGGGTGTTGACCGTCATCCACCACTGCTGCTCGGTGCCCGGATCCTCCCCGGGCCAGAGCACCTTGCAGGCGACGGAGCAGGTCTGGCAGCCGATGCACTTGTTCAGGTCGAAGACCCAGGCGAGCTGGCGCTTGGAGGCCGTGATCGTTCCCATGAAACGACTCCTCGTTGTGGCTAGCGGACCTTCTCGACGTCGACGCGCACGGCGCGATCCGCGGGGATCGGCTGCCAGGAGAAGATCCGGTACTTCAGGTGGCCGTAGTTCCCGACGAGCCCGAGCGGCTTGATGTGGCCGGGCTCCACGTCGGCCTGGCTGTCCCAGCCCTCGTGCATGTACGGCTCGAAGCCGTTGTACACGATCACCTGTCCCGGCCGGCACGACGGCGTGAGCTTGGCCTGGATCAGCATCGAGCCGGCGTTGCTCGTGACGCGCACCTTGTCGCCGTTCGCGATCCCGAGCGTCGCGGCGTCGCGATCGTTCAAGAAGGCGAAGGGCTCGCCGCGGTGGGTGTTCAGGATCACGTTGTTGGTCATGTTCATGGAGTGGACGCTCCAGCGGTTGTGGCCGCTGGTCATGAGGAAGCGCCGGTTCCGGCCGCCCTGGGGCGGCGGCTCCTTGTGGGTCGGCAGCTCCTCGCCGACCTCGAGGAACCACTCGTGGTCGATGTAGAACTGCGCCCGTCGCACGAGCGTGTCGTACGGGACCTTGTCCTCCGTGTGCCAGCGAAGCGGGTTGTGCACCTCGTCCGGCTTGAGCGTCGAGCCCTGGGAGACGCCGTGGCCCACCATGCCCCAGTTGGCGAAGCGCACGTGGCCCTTCTCGCGCAGGGTCTCGAGGGTCGTGCCCTTCGGCAGCACGCCGTAGACCGCGTTGTCGGCCACCGCCTCCTCGAAGTGCTTCTGCTCGTCGCGCACGGCGCCCTTCAGGGTGACCATGTCGACCATGCCCGTCAGGCTGCGCACGTTGCCCTTCACGTCCTTGAAGTCGGTCATGCCCCGGGCGGCGGCGCGCTTCTCCACGGCCTCGAGCAGGCGCACCCCGATGTCCCAGTCGGAGAGCGAGTCGCCGAGGGGCTTCGTCGCGGGCTCGCAGAGCACGAAGTTCAGGTGGTGCACCGAGGGCATGCTGTTCCCGAACTTCTCGTAGTGCTGCGCGGCCGGGAGCACGTAGTCCGAGTAGAGCCCCGTGGTCGTCATCCGGTAGTCGATGGAGACGATCATCTTGAGCTTGGGCCAGAGGTGGTCGACCAGGATCTTCCGGCCGCCGCGCTGGCGCCGGATCATGTTGCCGCCGGCCTCGATCAGCACGCGCGGCTCGATCTCGCGGTAGGCCTTCGAGTAGCGGGCATCCCACCAGCCCTTCTCGATGGCCTCCTCGAGGTACTCGCCGAAGCTGCGCTTGAAGGAGGGGTCGTGGTTCTCCGGGTCGTTCCACCGATCCTTGTAGCCGTACTGGTAGTACCAGACGAAGGCCGGCGGCATCACGGCGCCCTGGCCGCCGATCTCCGCCGCGAGCTCGGCGCCCCGGTTCTGGATCATCTCCGGCGAGAGCGTCGGATCGCCCATGGAGAGCAGCTTGCGCATCGCCATCATGTTCACGATCAGGCGCTGCGCGGCTTCCTGGCCGGCGCCGTCCTTGCGGGCCATGAACGCGTTGCCGTCCATGCCCATGATCGCCCACGAGCGCGTGCCGGTGCCCTTCTTGCCCCAGTTGCCCGTGAGGCCGAGCAGCAGCGCCATCGAGCGCTCCATCAGGTCGCCGTGGTAGTACTTGCCCGAGTTCCAGCCGATGAAGATCTTGGTCTTCCGTGTGGCGACCTTGCGCGCGAGCGCGCGGATGTTCTCCGCGTTCACCTCGCAGATCGTCGCGACCCGCTCGGGCTCGTAGTCCTCGAGATGGCGGCGCAGCCTGACGAAGGCCGGCTCGACGTCCACGGTCTTGCCGTCCTTGAGCATCACCCGGAAGCTGCCCTCGAGCGCGGGCTCGACCCCCGTCGTCGCGAGCGTGTGGCGCGGCGCCGGCGCCAGGGTGTTCGACGACTCGTTCCACCAGAAGAACTGATCCTCTCGGTCGCCGTCGCTCACGTCGGTGCCACGCAGGAAGCGGCCCGTGTCCTTGCGGACCAGCAGCGGCAGGTCGGTCTGCTCCTGCACGAACTGCTTCTGGTACAGGCCCGCGTCGATGATCACCTTGCACATGGCGAGCGCGAGCGCGGCATCGGTGCCGATGCGGACGGGGACGTGGTAGTCGGCGTGGATCGCGGAGGGGCTGTAGTCCGGCGCGATCGTCACGACCTCGCCGCCGTTGTAACGCGCTTCGGCGAGGTAGTGGTACCAGTGGATGTTCGTGTAGACGGGGTTCGCGTGCCAGATCAACGTCAGCTCGGCCAGGAACCAGTCGTCCATCGACGCGGTCGGGTTGAACAGGCCGAACGTGACGTGGAAGCCGGGGCTGAAATCCTGGAACTCGGCGTTGCCGTCCGTCGTCGGCGTGCCGAGCGCGAGCGCGAACTGGCGCGCCGGCGCCGCGCCGGGCTCCGGCGTGAGCGGCGTCAGGATCGACTCGGGCCCCTGCTCCTTCAAGGCGTCGAGGATCGCGTCGGCGATGTCGGTCAGCGCCTCGTCCCACGACACCGGCACGAACTTCCCGTCGCCACGAGCGCCCACGCGCTTCATGGGCTTTGTCACGCGGTCGGGGGAGTAGTGGCAGTGGCTCCAGCTCGCGCCCTTCTGGCAGCCCATCGGGTTCATGTCGGGGACGCCGGCCTCGGTCGGCGTCCAGTCGCCCGCCTGCTCCTCGCGGATGATCTTCCCGTCGCGCACGTAGATCCGCCACGGGCAGCCGCCGGGATAGCAGTCCACCGAGTGGCTGCCCCACGCGACCTTGTCCCAGGTCCACTTCTTGCGATAGCCGTCGGCCCACGCGCCGTTCGTTCCCGCCATCGTGATCCTCCAGGGTGTCGCATGGAGCGCGGTCGATACGGACCACCGCCGTGCACCCGTAGGAGCGCAGGCTACGAGCGGCCGCGAGGCGCGGGTATGACGTCGGGCATACGCGTCCGCACGCAAAGGACGCAGGCTCGGGGCCACGACATCGGGACCGTCGAGAGGGGGAGAGCATGCAGGCCCTGGCCGAGCGCTTCGCCCGCTACGCGGCGCATCGCATGAGCGGCGCACGCGACGTGCGCGTCGACGGGCTGTCGCGGATCCACGGAGGCGCGTCGCGCGAAACCTATCGCCTCCGTCTCCGCTGGAGCGAAGCGGGGGAGCCGCACGAGCGCGGCCTGATCCTGCGCCGCGACCCGCCGAGCAGCCTGATCGAGACCGACCGCGAGCACGAGTTCCGCGCCTACCGTGCCTTCCGGGGCACCGACGTGCCCGTGCCCGAGCCGATCTGGCTCGAGGAGGACGCGTCGTGGCTCGAGCGGCCGTTCTTCGTGATGGAGCGGGTGGACGGCTGCGAGTCGTCGCTGCGAGGCCTCACCGAGGCGCCCTGCGTGGCGCACCGGGAGAAGCTCGGTCGGACGAAGTGGCAGGTGCTCGCTGCGATCGCGCGCGCGGACCCGTCGCGGCTCGGCCTCGCGAAGGGACGCTCGGAGCTCTCGCCCGAGAGCTGCTGGGAGCACGAGCTCTCGCATTGGGAGCACGTCATCGACGCCGACGAGCTCGAGCCCGAGCCGATCGCGCGCGCGGCGATCCGCTGGCTGCGGCGCAATCCGCCGCCGCCCGCCGAGCGCATCTCGGTCGTGCACGGCGACTATCGCAGCGGGAACTTCCTCTACGACGCCGACGGGAACCTGCGCGCGGTGCTCGACTGGGAGATGTGGCACCTCGGCGACCCGCTCGAGGACCTCGCCTGGTCGCTGAACCCGCTCTGGAGCTGGCCCGAGGCCAAGCTGGCCGGCCGGCTGCTGCCGCGCGAGCAGGCCGTCGCGGTCTGGGAGCAGGCGAGCGGCCTCCATGCCCCGTCCGAGGCGCTGCACTGGTGGGACGTCTTCACGCAGGTGAAGTCGCTCGCGATCTGGATCTCGAGCGGGCGTGAGTACGCGGATCGGAGGAGCCAGGACCCGATGCTCGCGCTCGTGGGCTGGGTCGTGAAGGGCGCACAGGATCGCCTCGCGCTGGACGCGCTGCGGAGCCCGTCGTGAAGCCGGAGGTGCCCGCGACCCTGCAGGCCCTGGCGGGGGTGCTGCTCGCGGAGATCGCGCCGCGGCTCGTCGACGACTACACGCAGAAGACGAGCGGCGTCGCCGCCGGGCTGCTGCTCGTCGCGGCCGAGGAGTGGGATCGCGCGGCCGAGCGACGCGTGCAGGAGAACCGCGCGCTGCGGCGTCTCTTCGCCGAGGCCGCGCCCCAGGTGCGGAGCGAGGGCCTGCGCCGCCGCATCGAGCTCGCGTCGCGAAGCCGCGACCCGAGCCTGCGGCTCTCGAGCCTCGACGAGCGCAATGCGCTCCTGCGCGGGCTCCTGATCGAGCTGCACGCCCACGTCGAGAGCCTGACCGGGCCCGCGGCGACGCGCCTCGAGGCGCAGATCTGGGACGAGCTGCGGGCGGGTGTCGAAAGGCGCGCGATCGGGTTCTGGCCGCTCTAGCAGGCGGTCGAGAGCCCAGGGGGGAGCCGGGTGGAGACGCGACACCGGGTCGTGCCGCTCGTCGCGGCGGGCTTCGCAATCTCTTTCGTGCTCGTCGGCGGCGGCATCAACACCGCCGGCGTGTTCCTGTCGGGAATCGCGCTCGACACCGGCTGGCTGCGCTCGACGCTTTCGCTGGCGGTGAGCGTCGGGGCCGTCGTGGCGGCGCTCTCGATGCCTGCGGTCGGCGCCGCCGTCGACCGCTTCGGCGTGCGCGTGCCGATGGCGGCGGGGACGCTGCTCCTCGCCGGCGGCTACGCGCTGTGCGCGAGCATGGCCGAGCCCTGGCAGTTCGTGGCGGCGAACGTGCTGCTCGGCGCCGGCTTCGGCGCGAGCGCGCTCCTGCCCATGACGCTCGCGATCTCGATGCTCGTTCCCGAGCGCAAGGCGTTCGCCCTCGGGATCGCTGCGACGGGCTCGAGCGCCGGCGCCCTGGTGATGGCGCCCGCGGTGCAGCTCGCGATCGAGCGCTTCGGCTGGCGCGGCGCGTACGTCGGGATGGGCGCGCTCGTGGTCGCCATGCCCCTCGTGCTCCTGGTCGCGGTGCTGCCGCGTGGTCGCCTGCCGCGACCCCGGGACGAGAAGCGGTGCGAAGGGCATGGGGCGCAGGCGGCCCCGGCTGCCGTGGCCGCGCGCAGCGCGTGGCTCCCGCTCGCCGGCGTGATGGTGCTGCCCGGGCTCGTGACCTTCGGGCTCGCCGTGCACCTCGTGCCGCATCTGGTCGCGAGCGGCTTCCCGCAGCGGGCGGCCGCGCTCACGCTCGGCGCCGCGCTCGGCCTCTCCGCGCTCGGCAAGGTGGCGGGCGGCTGGCTCGCCGATCGCATCGGGCTCGTCCCGACGCTCCGCGGTGCGCTCGCCTGCGGCGCGGTCGCCGTGGCGCTGCTCGCGGCGCCGGCGTCGGGAGGCGTGCTCGCGGGCTTCGCGCTCCTCTACGGCCTCTACCTCGGCACGACGGTGGCGGTGATCCCGCCGATCGCGCTCGAGCTCCTCGGCGCGGCACGCTTCGGGAGTCTCTTCGGCGTGCTGCAGCTCGTGGCGATGCTCGCGGGCGCCGTCGGCCCCGTCGCAACGGGCGCGGTCTTCGACGCGACGGGCAGCTACCACGACGCGATCCTCGCGTGGGTCGCAGCGCTCGGAGCGGCGCTCGGCGTGGCCTTCGCCTTGCGCGTCAGGTCAGCGCCGGCCGCTCCCGCTCGCGAAGCGACGCCGACAGGCGATTCGGATCCGGCGGCCGCGCCGAGGCCAGCGTCGTCGTAGCGGCCCAGCGCTGGAACGACTCGCCCATGGGGGCCCAGGCCGCATGCAGCGGGCAGGGCGCGCCGGCGTCGCAGGCGCCCCAGCCGAACGCACAGCGTCCCGGCTCGGCGGGCGTGTCCACCGCCGCGAGCACGTCCAGCAGGCGGATCTCCTCCGGCGGCCGCGTCAGCGCGAAGCCGCCGCCCTGGCCGCGCCGCGACGAGAGCAGCCCCGCCACCACCAGGCGTCGCAGGATCTTGGGCAGATAGTGGGCCGGGATGCCGGTCGCGCGCGACAGGTCCCGTGCGCGCACCGCCGTGTCCGGCGAGCAGGCGGCAAGCCACGTGGTCGCGCGCAACGCGTACTCGGCGGTCTGCGACAGGATGGTGTGGCGGTTCGCCAGGCGGGGTCCCTCCTCCACGCTCCAGGTCCAAGACTAGGCGCGCGTCGTCGGGGCGATATGACCCGGGTCATAGGTAGGCCGGCCTCAAGGGAGTTAGAGGTCCTTGGTGATCGCACCGTAGACGGGAGGCCGGACCATGCCGCGCGCCGCCATGTCGCATGCCGCAGCTCCGGATGGCGTGATGCCCCGCGTCGCGACGCCGCGCGACGAGGCGCCCTCCCGATCCGATCCCGGGCTGCGTGCTGCGCGCCGCTGGCTCGGCCTTGCGCTCGGCGTGCTCGTGGCTGCGGGGATCTGCGCGCTCGCGGTGGTGGTGGGGCGCATGCCGCCCTTCGATCGCTTCGTCACGGATCCCCTCTTCTTCCGTCGCTGCCTCGCGGCCCACGTGAACTTCGCGCTGGTGGTCTGGTTCTACGCGTTCGTGAGCGCGCTCCTGGCGCAGCTCCCCGCCGTGCGCGCGCACGGTCGGCTCACGCTCCATGCCGCGCATCTCGCGTGGGCCGGCGTCGCGTTGATGCTCGTGGGCGCGGTGGCGCCCGGCGCGAGCGCCGTGCTCTCGAACTACGTGCCGACGATCGACCATCCGCTCTTCCAGGCGGGCCAGATCGCATTCGCCCTGGGCGTGCTCGCGAGCGCCCTCGACCCGCGCGTCTTCGCCCGCGGCGAGGCCGGCGTCGCGTCCGCACGGCTGCCCGAGGCGGCGGCGATCGGGCTGCGCTTCGCCGCCTTCGGGCTCGCGCTCGCGGCGACGAGCTTCGCCCTCGCGCTGCGCGGCATGCCCCCCGGGCTCGAGCCCGAGGCGCACTACGAGCTCCTGTTCTGGGGCGCCGGCCACGTGCTGCAGCTCGTGAGCGCGATCGCCATGGTCGTGGTCTGGCTGATGCTGCTGACGCCGCTCCTCGGACGCTCGCCGGTGAGCCCGGGTGCGGCGCGCGCGCTCTTCGCCGCGATGCTCGGCCCGTGGCTGCTGTCGCCCGCGCTCACGCTCGGCGGCAGCTTCACGCCCGCCTATCGGGCCGGCCACACCTGGCTCATGCAGTGGTCGATCGCGCCGGTG
>Ga0105095_10001136_pt1 | contig 13630 bp, 13 predicted proteins | sample PPLLak2March2015_2_FD_79180 | JGI IMG/M metagenome (GOLD analysis project Ga0105095, IMG submission 79180) | Freshwater sediment microbial communities from Prairie Pothole Lake near Jamestown, North Dakota, USA - PPLs Lake P8 Core (3) Depth... | ecosystem: Environmental > Aquatic > Freshwater >... | reverse complement strand
GATGCGGCCAACCTCGATGGGGAGAAAGCAATACTGAAGGTGGTGGGATGGAACTCAAAACCTTGGGAAAAAACGCTATAGTTCTCGGTTCTCGGTTCAGGGGAATAGTAATCTTAATTAATCAAGTTTGTCCTAATCCTGGTGATCTTTACCGGTCCTGCAATCCCCGATTCCTGTAGTTTCATCTCCTTATTCAGAAAATCCTCAACCGGAGATGTAGTCCATAAACTTTTGATTTCACCATATTGTGCCAGGTCACCTATTAACCTGTTCCTGTAAACATTGGCAACTGTAACCTCTAACCGGTTTTCCCCCTGTACAGGTATCCCTGAAATATTAAATCTCTGTCCCGGCATCCAGGCATACCCGAGTTTTTTACCGTTAAGGATGACTTCCCCTGTTGCCTTTATTCCTCCAATAGATAATTCCAGTGGATCATTCCCGGTTAAAAAGTTCTCCGGCAGGGTAAAAGGAATCGTATATTTCGCTTTACCTGAATAATATTTTATTTCAGGATTATCAAATGTATTCCAGTACCGGAAGTTTGAAATCTCAACCGGATCAGGTGATCCTTCAGAGCTTTCAAAACTGATGGTCCCCGAGAAATCTTTAATCTCAACCATTTCATTTCCCGGTGCAGTTAATGAGTATTCTTCCCCCAGGTCTGAAGTCATGGTAAATTCTCCAGGGTGCTCCGAGATTACTGAAAAAGTACTTCCATCTGACGTGTTTTCGGGCAACGGATCATTCTTATATGGTGCCCCTGATACAGGAAATATTTGCGTTCCGTTCTGATGAACCGCTACAATATGCTCTCCGGGTTTATCATCAGTGAAAACAATAAACAAAGATTCCTTTGGTCTGAAACACACAGGGATCCTGATCAGGTCTTCTTCTTCATTATATACTGCCGGTTTTAATACCCTTCCATCCTGAGGATTCCAGATCTCAGGCGACATTCCCCCAACCCTGAAAATACATTCGGTCTGTATCGTTTTGTCTTCCTGATTTACCAGAAAATAGACCTCGCTGGCATCAATCTGCTTATGTATAAATAAAAGATTTACAGTATCGCTTTTCAGAACCTTAAGATCAGGTTGAATATTCATTTCTTCAAGTACTTCCAGAAGTGAATTGCCCCAGATCACTTTTCCTCTGCCATAATTGTTTTCAGTTACATTTTTACCGTCAATTTCACCCCAGACTTCATCAGCCAGCTTCCTTATATCTGTATTATTCTGGTTACGGCCATTATACGAGAGAACGCCTGCAGGTTTTGGTCCAACAACAGTAGCACCATCCTTTATAAGGGTGGCTATTCTCTGTAATGTTGAATATTCCATCTGGTCGTTATCCGGCAGTAAAAGGATCTTATATGTAAGTCCGTTTTTAAGCCTTATCAGGCCATTCGTTACTTCGCTGTGATTTAACAGAATATCCATATTGCACAACTGGGTGTTATATCCGTATGGAACATTATATAAATCATTATTTTTTTGATATTCCGGCAACTGGTCGCCGATGAAATAAAGGATGTCTGCAACTGGCTGTCCTTTTTGCAATATATACTGAACCCTCGACTGGTAGGTAAACCATTCAGAAACATGCTCCCACCAGGTATTGTGACGGTTAAAATGAGAGGCAAATGGGCCCAGTGTCATCCCTGGTTTTCTTTCCGTTGGCTGATGGACATAACTGTGCAACACCATCCGATTGATACCTGAACAATATGCCCTGTCGCCATAAAGTTTCAGATCCCATGGTGATTCACTGTAATGTGCAAAACCGGTATAAGCCTCAGAAGGAACTACAGGTTTATCATATACCACTGAAGCATACATCGGTTTATCAAAACTTACATTCTGCACAGGCATATAATGAACGAAACCGTCTTCATCCTGGTTTGTCCAGAATTCCCACATAGGGACATCAATATAACTGTTTGATCGCAGGATATTAAGCGGCGGATAATGAACCCCTCCATAAATGACTTCAGCATGAAGGTCCATTCCTTCCCTATGACACAGTTCTCTGAAATGTTTATAATAGTTTTCTTCGATGAGATCTGCGATAGTTTTCCTGAAATCGTGCAGAAATGCTTCTGTTTCTTCAGTGTTATTTTCTGTTTCACCGATAAGAACAGGGATCCATGGTATCAGGCTGTAGCCGTTTCTCCTTTCGAATTCTTCCGGAAAATTTTTTGTCCAGTTCTGATAGTTACATTCCCAGCTGTCGATGAAAAGATATTTGAAAGTGTTGCCTGCAAAATTTCCGGCAGTTTGTATGAGTTTTAAAGGAAAACTCCTGAAATGAATATTCAGTGCAGCAGTATCCATTTTGTCGCATTCCAGTCCCTGGCCCGCTTTGGTGGCAGGACCATTTACCACACCTGTTGTGGTATAACCGAAGCGGATTATGGTCCAGTTGCCCTCAGGAACATCCCATTTTAACTGCCCATTGTTTTCCATATTTCCTTGAAGGTCAATTATTTTTGAAGATACAACAGGATTTAACTGATCTGTTAAGGATTCTTTAACAAAAACATCACTGACCTCTTCCGGCCTGGTTGAAACTGTTTTTTCAAGATGGGACATAAGGGATGGTGAATACAAAGGCTGTTCTCCCTGTTTTAATAGTTCGATTTCTGATAAATTAATGCGGGTATAATATGGAATTTCAGATTGATGCTTCAGTTCGATCCGATAGTACTTTGAGCTTGTACCAGGAATTTCAATACTGACTGTCCTGTTCACACCCTTTATTTCAAAATCCATGACATGTGTATAATTCCTGCCATCCTTAGAAGTCAGAATTTCAAAACCTGAACGGATGTTTTTCAGGCTCTCCCAGCTGCTGGCCATTCTCAGGTGAACTGCAATTTTATCAGCAGTAAACATTTCTTTAAACGCGATATCAATAAATGCATCACCTCTGAGATTCATATTACTGAATGGATTGCCGTCAAATAATATTTTGCCGTCAATAGTATCATTTATTGTTACCTGTGGTCCTGCGAGCTGAAACGAATTAGGAGAACCAGAAGCAGGATATGCAATTATAGCAGCATCTTCATAATAATCATTGTTACCGTGCGGTTCAGGAAGAGTTATATCAATTGTCTGACCGCCCCTGACATTAGTTTTACTCCATACATATTGTTTCATCGACATTTCAGGAGTGATCCACGGACCACCGCTTGTGCTCCACCCGTCACAGTTGTGAGCACCTATGGTAATTCCAAGACGATTCGCCTCCTCCAGTGCCCATTTGAACATGTCGTACCACTGATCTGTTCCAAAAATGACCTGGGGAACGCCCATATCTTTTTCTCCAAAAAGGCCGACATTCAGAATTGTTGCTCCAGTTATTCCCTGTTGCTTCATTGCCTCAAGATCCCTGGTTATTCCTTCCTTTGTAATTGCATTATCCAGCCAGTGCCACCAGGCATAAATCCCGACAGATTCAGGAGGATTCAAAAACTCCTCACTATTGAGTATCACTTTCGTTTTGTCACTGCAACTGTTAAAGATTAAAACAGTTGATAGAGAACAAACAGAAATTAAGAATGTGATCCTGAGTATTCTTTTCATTATTGATAAATTATGGTAAATTTTGAAAACTTATAATCTGATATCTAATAAAGTTAGTGATAATCTTCTGATTTGGAAAGACTGGGAATCTTGTCCTGATGAATATCAGCATCTGACATAATGCTTCTCCCTGAGAAGTAACTGTTTCACAACAGAATAACTCTCTCCGTGGAGGGGCTGTGTTATTACGAAATTTAAATGTTGAAATTCCTAAGAATTTTGAAGTGGAAATGATAACAAAGGCTTATCATCAAAACTCTGAATAGAAGTAATAATCAGCGTTTTCATTTAAATTGAGTAATAATACAGCCCCGGAACAAAAAGGGAGAGAGAAATTCTGTTGTGAAACAGTTCATGGGTAAGAACTATTATCGGAGTTACATCCACTTCTTCCTTCTGAATAAGAGAACACCAGAAGCAGTAATCAATACCGATATTAAAACAATACCTATAAAGGAAAACTTGCTTTCTTCCATGAAATTGGGGACGTTCATGCCGAAGAAACTTGCGATCAGGGTGGGGATCATCAGTACAATGGTTACTATGGTAAGTTGCTTTAAAACATTGTTCAGATTATTCGAAATGAGTGATGCAAATGCATCCATCATCCCACTCTGAATATCACTGTAAATATTTGCCATTTCAATGGCCTGCTTGTTCTCGATCATTGCTTCATCAAACAGATCAGATGAATATTCATTGAGCGTTATGAACTTGGAACTCCTGAGCTTTGCAATTAACAGATCATTTGAACGAAGGGAGGTGGTAAAATATACAAGGCATTTCTCCATTTTCAGCAGTTTGTGCAATTCCTTGTTTTTGGTGGATTTAGCCAGGTCCTGTTCAATCTGGTTGGTTTCAATATTTATCTGCTTAAGATACTTATGGTAGAAAAAGGTCGTCCGGATAAACAGATGAAGGATCAGTTCAAAATAATTGCTTAATTCGGAATGTTTCCTTGACCTGCTGAAAAAATCATCCAGTAGCTCGCAACTTTTACTACAGATGGTAATCATATATTCCGGAGATAAAACAATTCCAAGGGGAACTGTTGAAAATGGAATACCATTATTAATATTTCGAACAGGTATCCTGTATATGATATATAGCTTACCCTCATCAACCTCTGTCCTTGATCGCTCATCAATATCCATGACATCATGAATAAAATCTTCTGGTACGCCGAATGTGGTTCTCAGGATGTTCAGCTCCTTTTCATCAGGATCCGTGACATTAATGATACTGCCTTTATCATAAGAGACAAGAGGGAGCAGACCGGAATTTATCATCTGCCAGTAGGTAATCATATCATATACCTCCTTTTTTAGTCTTCCCGGAGATATATGAAATATCTCAGAGAAGCAGGTTTATAAATAATCCTCGGTGATAGTCGTCCATAAGACGTTTTTTAAAGTACCGCAAAAATATTATTTTTATTGATATATTATACAATCCAATTCTCTTTTTTATAAGCGCTTTCCCAAAAAATATACTCAAGCCTGACAGATGTTTTAAATACTTCTGTCATTTTTGACCTGGTCAATTCATTTGCCATGCCTGCAATTTCGTCTGTAAACTCGATTGCTGTGTCTGTTGCTTTTCTGAATTCTTCAGCAGAATAAGTGTCAATCCATTCCCTGTAGGGGTTATCAGGAACTGCATTTTTATAGATATGATCTCCAACTTCCCTGTAAATCCAGAAACATGGCAGAATCGATGCTACGGCTTCTTCAGTGCTTCTGAAAGCTGATGTAGCAAGAAGAAAATTTGTATAGCTAAAACAGGCTGGTGATTTTTGGATTTCTTTTTCTTCTTTATATTCTGAAAGGAATTTTTCGTGCATGGCTTTCTCAACCAGAATTGAATCCTCTGCAAATTTCAGGAACTGAAGCATTCTGTCAGGATTATCCAGTTTTGAAGCTATCACTGACAGAACCCTGCAATAATCTATAAGATAAAGTGAATCCTGCCGGATATAAAATATAAACCTGTCCGTACTCAGGGTACCTTTCATCAACTCCTGGTTGAATGGCAGAGAAATGATCTTATCATAGATCTCTTTCGTTGATTCCCATAAATGTGTTGAAAATTTCATCCTGTCAGTTAAGTTTCTGAGGTTTATAAAAATGATTTACCGGCCCGTTTCCATGCCCGGTCCTGTAATCTTTTCCATGCTGAATCGCACCCTGGAGGTAAATAATGGCTTTGCCCACTGCATCTGCAGTCTTATTGCCATGAGCCATGAATGAAGCTATAGCTGATGAGAGCGTACATCCTGTTCCATGAACATTATTGGTGCTAATAAATTTGTTGCTGAATATTTTTATGTCATCCTTCCTGTCCCGATGAATGTAAATATCGAATAATGTTTCTCCGTTTAGGTGTCCTCCTTTTAGCAGAACCGATCTGCTTCCATAATCCAGCAATTTTAAAGCAGAATCAATCATATCATCCCTGTTAATAATTTTTTTACCTGTCAGGATCTCTGCTTCAGGTATGTTTGGGGTAATAATCTCCGCCAGCGGAAAAAGATTTCCCGTAAGCGCATCAACTGTATTATCTTCAATTAATTTGTCCCCGCTGGTGGCGACCATTACAGGATCCAGCACAATTTTTTTCAGTCTGAATTTCTTTAAAGCTTTTGCTACGGTTTTTATAATTTCTGCAGAATGAAGCATACCTATTTTTACTGAATCAGTGCCAATATCACTGAGTACTGCATCAAGCTGCTTTCTGACTATCTCGGGAGGGATGGGATGAATACCGGTCACGCCAAGGGTATTCTGAGCCGTAATTGCAGTTATCACTGATGTGCCATAACAACCGAGCGAGGAAATAGTTTTAAGGTCAGCCTGGATCCCTGCCCCGCCTCCGCTGTCTGAACCTGCAATTGTCAGAACTTTTTTATATGTTTTCATCAGATTCTGTTTGGACATTGTTTAATAACCGCAGATTTTTTTTGATATAACCTGTTATCTGAAATGATCAAATCCATGTTTGGTCGGCTCTGCAACCTTCCCGTCCAATAAAAATTTCAGATCGTGTTCTGAATCAGTTATTTTTCCGATTTTGTATAGCGGCCTTTTAAATTCTTTTTCATAATTGAGATAAAGTTTATCCGCGTTTTCTTCCGAAACGGTAAACATCAGGCAGTAGTCCTCTCCGCCGCTTACGCTTATTTCACGGGCATTCCATTTATATTTTTCTGCTGTCCTTTCAAGTTCCTCAGATACAGGAACACGATCCAGGTTAATTTCAGCCCCAACTCCTGAGCTCTCCATAATACGACGGATATCAGATTCAATTCCATCTGAAACATCTATCATTGCATGGACATCTTCCCATCCTGACAGCCACTTACCCTCCTTTACATTTGCTCTCGGACAATTATGGCGTTTAACGAGGTATTTTGAATCATTATCTTCCGGGAGATCATTCAGCAATACCTGTAATCCGCCGCCTGAGTCTCCTGTAAAATCGTTCACACAAATAATATCCCCCGGAATGGCAGCGGACCGCCTTTTAACCTCTGACGCGATGCCCCTGCCAAGAACGACAAAATTGATCACCACCCTTTCAGGAGATCTTGTTGTGTCTCCGCCCATAAGAAATACACCATATTCACTGCATACGCTTTTTATCCCTTTAAAAAAATTATCTATCCATTCAATTTCAGACCCGGCAGGTATTCCAATCGAAAGAAATGCACTGGCAGGAGTGCCTCCCATTGCAGCAATATCACTCAGATTTACCATCAGGGATTTTTTCCCGAGGTCAAATGCAGATATTTTATTCTTAATAAAATGACTGTCCTCAATAAGCATATCCGTTGTGACCAGCCACACCTCCTTATCATTCAGTGGAATAACTGCACAGTCATCACCTATGCCAGTATAATCCCCTGGCAGATCCTCCAGGAACTGCTGTGAAAACCTTTTAATAAGCCCGAATTCACCAAGTTCAGACAGATTGACCATATTTTTTTAATGATTTATCGATAATGTATCTTAATTCTCTGGCGGCAACCTTCGGGTCAGGATCGGAGCAAATTGCCGAAACCACCGCTATGCCTTTTGCACCAGCCTTAATGATCTCTTCAGCATTGGATTTATTGATGCCGCCGATCGCAACAAGTTTATGCTTTGTGGTTGCAGCTAATTCACGCAATCCTTTGATACCCCATTCCTTTTCAAGCTCAGTCTTTGTAGAAGTCAGGAATACAGGACTAACACTTAAATAGTCCAGGTCATATTTTTCTGCTTCTGCAGCCTGCTCCGGCGTTTCAACTGAAAGGCCCCGGATCATCCGGCCGGGAATTATTTTTATAAAATATTCATACGGCATATCACTCTGGCCAACATGAATTCCATCAGCATCCACAGCCAGTGCAACATCGATCCTGTCATTTATTATAAGAGGGACATGGTATGCCGAAAGGATTTTTTTAAGCTGAAAAGCGCGATCAAGAAATTTCCTTGTGCTCAGATTTTTTTCACGAAGCTGAACGGCAGTTACTCCGCCGGATACAGCCTGTTCAACGACCTCTGCCAGGGGTCTTCCAAGACATAATTTTTCATCTGTGACAAGGTACAGGTCAAACATTTCTGGTTATTTTCAGTTTAATTGTACTAAAAAATTCTTCACTTTTAATACTATGCAGCTTATCAGTAAACTGCAATTGCAGGCTACCCGGTCCGGGAGATTCTGCTGCTGCCAGTTCGCCTGCCACTCCCATTAATGCCATTCCGCTTACAGTCGCTTCAAAAAAATTATTTGTGACACCGGTAAATGCTCCTATCAGGGCGGACGCAGAACACCCCATCCCGGTTATCCTGGCCATCATTTCATGACCATTATGGATCTCTGCAATCTCATCCTGAGATATAACGTAATCTACCTTCCCGCTGATGCAAACAATACACTTATTTTCCTGTTGCAGTTGTTTTGCACTTTCCACAGCATTGCCTGCAATTTCTGTGCTCTCCACACCTTTTGTTTTATAGCTGCCTGAGACCAGTGCCATGATCTCTGAAGCATTTCCCCGTATTACAGATACCCGGCCCGTTCTGAGGAAATCCTTAATGGTCCTTGTCCTGTAATCTGTCGCACCTGCACCCACCGGATCCAGGACAACCGGTTTACCAAGCCTGTTTGCCTCCTGCAACGCAATTTTCATTGAATCAATCCATTTTTTGCTCAGCGTACCAATATTCAGGACAAGGGCATTTGCTATACCGACCATATCTCTGACTTCCTCTTCAGCATGGGCCATAACAGGAGAAGCGCCTGCTGCAAGGAGAGCATTGGCCGAGCTGTTCATTACAACATAATTTGTTATGTTATGCACAAGCGGTGACAAAGCCCTGACTTTCTGAATATTATCCCAGATTTTTTTTTCCATCTGACCCCCGTTTAAAATTTATCTGAATGAAAACAAAATTACCTTTTGCCCCGTTATTTTTACAGTAATTTATTCATTTTTTTTAATCACCCCGGATTTTGCTTAATTTTATGTTCACGAAAGAATATTTCAGGTAATTGAACCTAATAAATAACCATGTTGGAAAAAGATACCGGGAAGAAGCCGGTCGATAATCTTCAGGACTTTTTCTTTGAGCTGGCAGATACCATTAGGTTTGCCGGAAGAGCCACCCGTGAAATATTCCGTAAGCCCTTTGAAGGTGAAGAGCTGGTCAATCAATGTTATTTAATCGGTTACAAAACTCTTGCTTTGATTAGCATTACTGCATTTATTATGGGACTTGTGCTGACACTTCAGACTTTCCCGATGCTTGAAGATCTGGGGGCAGAAGCTGAGCTACCCGGACTGATTTGTGTATCAATCCTCCGTGAAATAGGTCCTGTTATCACTGCACTGATTTTTGCAGGGAAAGTCGGATCCGGACTCGGAGCTGAACTAGGGTCAATGCGTGTTTCAGACCAGATAGATGCCATGGAAGTATCAGGGACAAATCCAATGAAATTTCTGGTTTCTACAAGAGTGCTGGCAACAACTCTGATGATGCCATTGCTGGTAGTTTATGCCGATGCTGTTGGAATGTTCGGTTCTTTTGCCGGTATCAATCTCCAGGGAAATGTGTCGGTCAGGCTGTTCATAACCCAATCTTTTCAGGACATAATGTATTATGACATAATCCCGGCAACTATAAAATCGTTCTTTTTCGGATATGCTATCGGGCTTATTGGATGTTATAAAGGATACACAACTACCGGTGGTACACAGGGTGTTGGCAGTGCAGCTAACTCTGCTGTGGTTATTTCGTCAGTTGTGATCTTTATAATTGATCTTATCGCTGTTCAGATAAGCGAACTTATAATATGACAGATATTTTAAAAAACGGAGAGCCGGTAATCCGGGTGGTTAACCTGCATAAGTCTTTTGATGACAACCAGGTTCTCAGGGGCATTTCACTGGATCTCAACAAAGGACAGAATCTTGTAGTAGTCGGGCGTTCGGGAACCGGTAAGTCAGTCCTGATCAAGTGCCTGGTTCGTCTGATACTACCCGATGCCGGGAGTATTAGTGTGCTTGGCAAAGATGTGCTTACCCTTCCCGAGGATGAACTGAATGAACTCAGGATAAGAATTGGCTACCTGTTCCAGGAGGGTGCTCTTTACGACTCCATGTCGCTTGAAGAAAATCTTCTGTTCCCTCTTAAAAGAAACAGGCCAGGATTGCCGCAAAAGGAAATGCAGGAACTTATAAGGATTGCACTTGAAAATGTTGACCTTGCAGAGGAAAGCGAAAAAATGCCCTCCGAACTCTCGGGCGGCATGCGCAAAAGAGCCAGTCTTGCCAGGACACTTATTCTGAACCCTGAAATAATACTGTATGATGAACCGACAACCGGTCTTGATCCATATACATCACATGAAATAAGCGAACTTATCGTCAGAATACAGGAAAAATACTCTGCGTCATCAATTGTAGTAACCCATGATATGAAATGCGCCCGTACGGTTTCTGACCAGATATCAATATTGCATGACGGACAATTTATAGCAAGCGGATCCTTTAATGATCTTAAAAATCATGAAAATCCAACTATCAGAAATTATTTTATTTAATAATCAATAAAATGAGACCATCACGCAAAAGCAACATTCGCCTAGGCATTTATATTGCCTCCGGTGTATTGCTGTTTATCGTTGTAATATATCTCATCGGCAGTCAGCAACACTTGTTCCAGCGGAATGTTAAAATTACTGCCGTTTTCACTGATGTCAAGGGCATTCGCGTCGGAGCCAATGTCCGGTTTACTGGTATAGACGTGGGAACTGTGAGCAAAATGATAATCCTATCCGATACCTCAGTCAAAATCGAGATGGCAATAAATGAAAAAGTAACCTCTTTCATAAAAAAGAATTCTATGGCAACTATTGCTTCGGAAGGATTAATGGGCGGTAAAATAGTTGTTCTCCTTCCGGGAAGTCCTGATGAGCGGTCAATCAGTGATGGAGATAATCTTCCAACTACGGTCCCTGTTGAAATTGATGATATTATCCGGGAAATTAAAACCTCCAGCGAACGAATATCAGCAGTATCCTCAAATCTTGTTGATATTACCAATAAGATCAACCGTGGTGAAGGGATCTTCGGAAAGATTTTCACAGATACTACTGTTGCATATAACCTCAGCCTTTCCAGTCAGAATATTCAGGAGATTTCTGCCCGTATGAAAAGGGGTGAGGGACTCATGGGCAGATTATTTGCTGATACTTCTCTGGCATCAAACATTGATTCGGCAACCATTTTAATGGAACAAATCTCGCGGAATCTCGAAGGAATAACTTATAAAATCGACCGTGGGGAGGGCGTTGTGGGACGTCTTCTTACAGATACATCCCTTATAAATAATCTGTATCTGGCTACTGAAAATTTAAATAATTCCACTTCAAACCTTGAGAAATTTTCTAATAATCTTATTGGCGTTACTGATAAAATGAATACCGGCCCGGGTGTATTTAATAAATTGCTTGTCGACTCAGTTTTTGCCGATAGTCTGAATATTATAGTCAATAATTTGAATGAAACTATAATAGAAGTCAAGGCAGCTTCTGAAGCACTTCAGCGAAGCGGATTTGTAAGGGCCTTCTCCAAAAAACCCAAAGAAGAAAAATAGTACTCATTATAAATTTTTAATCTAATGAAAAACATTATGAGCCTGTTTCTGATAACAATGATTTCTGTTCCGTTGTTTTCCCAGGAAAAACTCGAAAAAGATGTTATAAAGACAAATTCAGGAGATTTAACTATGACTTTTATCGGTCATGGCACCCTGATGTTTGAGTATAATGGTTTGACCATTCATGTAGATCCTGTTTCCAGGGAGGCAGAATATCAGAATTTGCCTGATGCAGATCTGATCCTTGTAACCCATGAACATGGCGATCATCTGGACATTTCCGCTATTAAGCAGATCCTTAAAGATGACTGCTCTGTGATAATGACGCAAACCTGTAAGAATAATCTTGAAGATTTTGCAACTGCAGTAATAATGAGAAATGGGGATGTAAAAACACTTAAATCTATTACTATTGAGGCAATTCCGGCTTATAATATAGAGCATAAGCGGCCAGGCGGAGAACCGTTTCATCCTAAAGGACAGGGGAATGGTTATATTCTGACATTTGACAATATTCGTATACTGGTGGCAGGTGACACCGAAAATACTCCGGAGCTCAAAAGCCTGAAGAATATTGATGTCGCTTTTCTGCCTATGAACCTGCCATATACCATGACCCCGGAAATGGTTGCTGATGCAGCCGGATCGTTCCGCCCAAAAATTCTGTACCCTTATCATTACGGAGATACAGACACAGGTGAGCTGATGGAACTATTACAGGGAGAGAAAGATATCGAGGTAAGGATCAGGAAACTTCAATAACCGAGTGCTTTGTTATAGTTCTCGATTTTGAGCATACGGTCCATGGAATAATCTTTTCCTGAATCCTGCAGGTATACCAGAATTGTGATCGCCTTTCGCAGGAGGTTTTTACCTACCTCCATTCTTTCATTCTTAAAATAATTCTCTGCCGTTTCATGTAAAATATCTGCCATAGTTTCCAGGTGATTATCATTATACTTATACCTGTTTTTCAGAAACATGATCAGCTCATCCACCGGTATCTGGATAAGCTCATCAAGATCAATATCCAGCTCACTTTTATATGTCTGCATAAGTTCCTCCAATCCTAAACTTCCGCCACCCTTTTGCCTGATACCAAGTAACCATGCGAGCATCTGAGCCAGTACCTGTCCCAGCTGTTCAATCTGACGCATAAGATAATCACGCTTCTCCATAATAGTTTTCAGTTTTCGGTTTTCAGTTTTCAGTCTGAATTTTGAAGTAATTCTTATCAATAGCTTGATAGTTCATAATTTTATTTAATTACCATGCGATATTTAGGGAGTATTGTTATAAATAATTAAATATAATCTAATATCTTAATCATGGCAACTATTAAAAAATTCGAAGATACTGAAAGCTGGCAAAAGTGCAGGGAATTATGCAAAAAAATCTATGTATTAACAAATAAAGAGAATTTTTCAAAAGACTATTCAATGGTCTGGCAGATAAGAAAATCCTCTGGTTCAGCAATGGACAATATCCCTGAAGGATTTGAAAGGTGCGGCAACAAAGAATTTACAAATTTTCTGAGTATCTCTCGCGGATCATTGGCAGAAGTTAAATCTCAATTATATAGGGCTTTTGATCAAAATTACATTACAATAATTGAATTTAATGAGACATACAATCTTTCTACAGAAGCTGCCAAATTAATCACTGGATTAATGAACTACTTAATAAATTCAGACATCAAAGGATTAAAATTCAAATAACCTCTCATACACAAACCGAAAACCGAAAACTGAAACCCGAAAACTGAAAACCTATAACCCCTGTCCTTTTATTTCATTAATTTTGCATTTATTAATTATCCCCGGTTTTTTAAAAGTTTATGTCATATTGAGCCCTCGTATTATCTATATTAGTTGTATTCTTCTTCTCACCCTG
>Ga0105095_10001130_pt1 | contig 13645 bp, 8 predicted proteins | sample PPLLak2March2015_2_FD_79180 | JGI IMG/M metagenome (GOLD analysis project Ga0105095, IMG submission 79180) | Freshwater sediment microbial communities from Prairie Pothole Lake near Jamestown, North Dakota, USA - PPLs Lake P8 Core (3) Depth... | ecosystem: Environmental > Aquatic > Freshwater >... | reverse complement strand
GGCCACCATCTTCAAGTTCCGGGGCGATCCAACCGGAACGCTGACTCCGTACTTCACGTCGGTGGTGTCGTGGTACCAGCCGGCCGTCGCCCACAGCGTCATCGCATCGTGGTTCCCGTCCGTCGAGGTGGGTGACCGGGTTCTCTGGATCGTTTACGTTCTGGCCGTTCCCCTCCTGGTGGCGCGGATCGCCCGGCAATGCGGGGGCGACGGCGCGGCCTCGGCCCTAGCCGTGCTCCTCCTCTGGAACCACGTCACCCTCTGGGGCTTCGTAGGTTTTACCCTCTCCATCCCCCTGGGGCTCTTGTGCCTGTCGCTTCACCTCGACCACCTCCAGCGCCGCACTTGGCGGAGCGCCGCGGGCGTGGCCCTGGCCATAGTGGTGACCTACTGGTTCCACGTGCTGGCCGCAGCCCTGGTAGCCTTCGGCTACGTTCTCATCGAGGCATGGCATATGGTCAAATCCCGATCCTGCCGTCCTGCGGGACGGCGCTGGCTGCCGTTGGCGCCGGTCGTGATCCAAACCGTCGTGTGGATCTCCCGAGGCCAGGAGTTCAACGCGAGCCGCGATTTCTCCTTTCTCAAGGCCTACTACTCTGAGGAGTACCTAAACAGCCTGATGACGCGACTCACAGGCTTTGTCCTGCGGGACTGGAGCGGACTGGCCGCCGCGCCGTATGGATCTCTGTTCGCCGTGGCCTGCGCCGCGGTGTTCCTGCTACCGTTTGGCGTCTGCCTGCGCCGGCTTCTGCGAACGAAGGAGCCCTTGACGATCCCCCAGACGGGGACCCTGGTATTCACGCTCGCGGCGGCCCTGGTCTACGTGGTCCTTCCGGACCGTCTGCCCTACCAGCACATATTCTACGAGCGCTTCAGCGTGTTTATCTTCCTGGGCATCGCCGCCACGCTGACGTGGGCCCTCCCGCGGTACCTCCCCCGACTCCCTCGGATGCTCCCCGGCCTCGCCAGCATGGTGTACGCCGCGCTCTGGTTCCACTACTTCCTGGGCTTTGCCGCCATAGACCGCGACTTCTGTCGTGCCTTTCCCCGCAGCGAGGAGGTCCGCCGCTCGTCCATGGTCACAGTACTGGACAACCCAGAGTACCGGGGACGGGCGGTCCTGATCCACTACAACAACTACCAGATCATCTGGAACCGGTCGCCGTCGCCCACGAAGGCGGCGGAATACCGGTTCGGCGTCATCCGTCGCGGCCGCGCGAGCCTTCCTCCGTACGAGACGTGGCTGTACTGGAGGAAGAGGCAGGCCGAAGTGGAGCGGGCCATGCGCAAGTACATGGACATGGACTATGTGCTGGCCCAAGGCGAGCGTCCGGCGGCCGTGCTCCGAAAGCGGCCCGACTTCGTCCTCGTGCGGGAGACCGGAGACTGGCGCCTGTTTAAGAAGCTGGACCCGCCGGCACCGGGCGGGGAGCCAAACGACTGAATCGACGGGCGGAGACGTAACCCCGGACTTAGTATCTCTGCCGCCTTCCTCATTATCTCGATAGGGGCTCAGGTCGCCTGGCCCGGACGTACCCGTCCGGAAGCCCGCCGGGCCTGACCCAGATCTATGATGACGCCAGATTGTCCGGCGTCAAGCCCGACCTCAGGAAAGCTCCGGATATTTACTATCTGATCGTGGACCGCTATGCCAACGGAAAAGTCCTAAAGCAGAAATTCGGTTTCGACAACCACGAATTCCTCGATTTCCTTCGGGCCAAAGGCTTCTGCGTAGCCGACGACAGCCGGTGCAATTATCCTAAGACCCATATGTCCCTGGCCAGTTCGGTCAACATAGACCAGGTAGCTCCATTCCGGGGACACTAACTTTAGTTCAGTCCTATTTCCTTGAGGAGAAATTCTGCGCCGGCGAACTTCTGGGTGATCCACAGGACATACCGCATATCTACGGCGATCGACCGGCTGTATTCCTTGCTCCAGGCGTAATCGTTGATCGTCGCCTCGTAGGTCCGGTCGAAGTTGACTCCGACGAGTTCCCCCCGGGCGTTGATCACCGGGCTTCCCGAATTGCCTCCGGTGGTGTCGGTATCGTAGAGCATGCAGACGGGGATGTCCTGGAGTTTGGGATGCACGAATCGACCGAAGTCGCGGGCCTTGGAGAGGTCGAACAGGGCGGCCGGCGTGTCAAAGGGCTCCCGGCCTGTCGTCTTTTCCAGGACACCACGGAGCGTCGTGAAAGGCTCGTAATAAACGGCGTCCGCCGGCGAGTATCCTTTGATCCGCCCGTAGGTCAGCCGCAGAGTGTTGTTGGCATCGGGGATGAAACTCTTTCCCAGGTAGAGTTCCTTCATGTCGCTCAGGCGGGCATAGAGCGGGTCGAGCGCGCCGCGCCGGGCTTTTTGTTTCTCGCGCACCTCCAGGACCGCAGGATATAGAGCCCTGGCCAGGTCGAGGAACGGGTCCTCGACTGCAGCCATCTGCTCCGGAGTCTTATCAAGCAGCTCCTCCACGAACTTGGCATCGCTCATTCTGGTGGCTTCATACATTTTATTTAAATAGGCGTCGATGGCCGGCTCACTGAAGCTACCCTGCAGCATCTCCTCGACTGCCTTGATCCGGTTCGGCTCCTTGAGCTTGGAGGCCCGGAGAAGCAGCTCTTTGAATATCGCCTTGTCGGTTGGTTCATAGAAGTTGCGGAGGGAGAGAAGGAGCCTCTGTTTCGTCTGGGGAAAGTTCCGGTCCATGTACGCCGGCTCCCGCTCGAGGTCCGGTTTACTCCGCTCGAGCGCCGCCTCGTTCGTCGTAAAAGCATACCCGGTGAGGTTCACCGAGCCGCGCAGATAGTCCAGGACCGTCTCGTAGTCAAAGGCCTCGCGCATCTCCTCGTACACCGCGCCGATTTCGTTCACGATCGTCCCGTTCAGGGACTTCCGTTTCTCGTCCGCCTCGATGAAGTTTTGGAGTGCCTTCTCTTCGTCGCGCCGGCGCTCGGCCAGCCCGAGCCGCTTCATCCCCTTGAGCTTGCCGCGGTAATTCTTCATCGTGTTGGCCAGCCCTTTGATGCGCGCCGCGTGGAGGAGAGCCACCCCGCGGTCCGCTGCGCCCATCTTCTCCATGAGGTCGATCTGCCAGCCGTACCAGTCAACGATATAGGGCATCCGGACCTCTTCTTCGTAAGCCAGGTAGCTGGCCGTGCTGTGCCGATAGGTCCGGCCGGGATAGCCGAGGAGAAAGACAAAATCACCATCGTCGACGCCCCGGGCGGCCACCCGCAAGAAGCGCTTAGGCTTAAAGGGAACGTTCTGCGCGGCGTAGTCGGCCGGTGACCCGTCGGGAGCCACGTAAGCCCGCAGGAACGAAAAGTCTCCGGTGTGTCGCGGCCACATCCAGTTGTCTTCCTCGGCGCCGAATTCGCCGATCGAACGGGGCGGGACGTAAACCAGGCGGATATCCTTTAAATATGTGTAAATAAAAAGAATATAGGTCTTCCCGGCGAACATCTCGGCCACTTCGGCCCGTTTGCCCGGGTCTTCTTTCTCCGTCCGCGCCACGATCTCTTTCATCCGCCTCTCGATAGCCTTGGTGCGGGCCGCAAAGTCCAGGTCCGGTTTCACGGCGCTCAGCACCTCGGCCGAGACGTCCCGGTAGGATTCGGTGATCCGGGCCGTCATCCCCTTGGCCTGAATTTCCTCGGCCCTTGTCCGGGCCAAAAAGCCATTGCGGAGGTAATCGTTCTCCTTGGTGCTCGCCGCCTGAACGGCCCCGAAGGCGACGTGGTGGTTCGTTATGAAAAAGCCGTCAGCTGAAAGAAAGGAGCCTGTTGCGCCGACGCTGACAATGGCAAAGATCAGGCTCCTATCCGTCGCGAAGATCTCGGCCGGGTCAATCTCCAGGCCCTTGGACCGGAGGTCGAGCTTCATGATCTCGCTCGTCGGATACATCCCCTCGTCGGCGACCGCCGGCACCAAAGCCGGGAGGAGTATCCAGAAGACCCATAAACCAACTACTATCCGTTTCATAATCGTCGACTCCTTGCAGATTAGACTAGATAAAATGATACATCAATGGCGGCTGGAAAACGACGGCTTAGCGAAGGTGACGCTTGAACGACAATTCAGCGGCCGCTGCAGAAAAAGAAATTCTGGTCCTTAAGAGATTCCTCTATTTTCGACCATTCAGGAATGATGAGGCCGCGGGCGAGTCCCAAAGGAGGCGTTATCTTATTCGTTTGACCAACAGCGAGTCTATCCTGAGGAATCCCCGCCCCCGATAAAATGTCCGGATCTCGGTTTGACCCGGCCGCCGAATGGAGATGACCTCGGAAATCATGCCCCTTCCTCTGGGACGGATCTCGCCTTTTTTAAGCACGATTTTCCGACCTTTCGAAACACGCAGGATCGCGTCCCAGTCTCCCGTCGGAGAGCCTCCCGTCGACGACGAATAGACGATCTCGACCCTGTAATCGCCAACCGGCAGTCTGAGTCTGGGGCTTTCCGTCAGGCCGCCTTTGTCGTCGAGCCCCTCTTCTGCGATCCGGGAGGATCCGATCACGCGTCCGGTCTCGGACGGCAATCGAACGGCGTCGAATGACCGATTGAACAAATCGAGGAACTGCTGTCGGAACGCGATGTCTTTCGCACGATCATAAACCAGGACCTTCCAGTCGTGACACGCGAAAACGGCTGCCGGGGAGCCGTATTTCGCCTGAACGCGTTTGGATTCGACGGATTGCCGCCTCCCGGACCTATCGTCCACGACGACAAAATCGAACTGGCGATTGTACCAATTGAGATTATTGATCCAGTGGAAGGGGGTAAGCTTCTTTCTGACCTGGACTACCATCAGCCCTTTCTTGGAGAGCATTGTGATCGGCTTCGCGAGCCAATATTGGGCCATTCCATTATGGAGGTTCCGGCGCTCGGCAAAGCTGTCCAGACATCGGATTGGAGAGGGATAGAAATCGGCCAAACCTGTCAACCGAGCGGCCTGCGAGAAGTTCCCGAACAAGGCGAGGAGTCCCGTCAGGGTCAGCAGAATCCCGACCTGGATGCCGGCTCGGCCCAACAGGTCGAGGCATCGCTTCCAACAGCCTGACAGGAACGGCCAGCCAAAAGCCAACGGGATCAGCATGGCTGGCAGGAGATAACGTGACTGGGCCTTCCCGGCTATTATCGCCCCGCCCACCGATACGATCACCATCAACAATAACCAGGTAACGAGGAAGAGAGGGCCGCCTCGTGTTCTTGAGGCGGGGACCCCGGCGGCGGATTCCTTATGAGATCCCAACCATAGGCCGAGAGAAGCGACCACGAATGTCCCCCAGAGGATTCCCGGATACCGAAAGGTGAGAATCGGAATGCCTGTCCCGACGATCCCGAATGTCAAGAAGGCTATCATCGCTCCCCGATCGTGCGATCGAAACGGCCCGGGATCACGACGCTCGCCGCGATATAAGAGACAAAGGACCGCGATCAGGCAGGCCAGTAGGAAACAGACCCAGACTATCGCCAGAGCCGACAGCCATGTTCGGGGAAACCAATCGCCCTGGGCCCAAGCGGAGGCTAGGGTCTCTTTCGCCCGGACCATATTCCCGGCGATGACCTCCGGGGTTATTTTTTGCGCGGCCCGAGGTTGTCGATAGATCAGTACCGCACGATTCAGCCAGAATCCAATGGGGGCAGCGGGGACCAGAGCGATATAAGAATAGAAGAGCTGCCGATGTGAAACCCGCGATGCCAGCAGGAGCATCCAAAAGCCGCCAAGAGCCGGGATCAGGAATTGGACGAGAAAAAGGGCGTCGGACGCGCTAGCCAAGAGCGAAACCATGAACAAGGCGCAGCTATGAAGTATGATCGACTTTGAGGAGAGGGTCCTTCCGGCTTGGAGAATGCGAGCGACGATGAGCAGGCAAAGGATCGAGTTTAAGACGGTCCCGAAATGATAGCCGCTAAGAAACATGGGGATAAGGGCACGGGCCTCTCCACCCGAAATAAGCAATCCCGTCAGCGTCCCCGTCGCAAGGATCAAGAAATGGATGCTCTGGCGCGGCCCGAAAACAAACTTGCTCAGGAGTATGAGTCCGATGATGAAGAGCACGTACTGAACGATCCCGTAGAGGAAGATCGCAAGGTGAAAGTTTCCAACAATGAAGTTGATCAGAAAAAAAAGCGGGATGTCAGGAAATAAATAGGGGGTGCTGGGCGGATTCCACCCCATGAGCTCGGACCCGGACCGGAGATCCCGATAGAGGGCCGGGAGATAGAGCGCGTCAGCCTTGTAGAACGTATCGATCCGCGGAATCCTATCCATGGCGATGCTGATGAGGACGGCGACCAGCGCCGACAGCAGGACGCCCCAAGCCGCAACGAGAAATACTCTTTTCCCCAGCGGATTCTCCTTCAGCCGACGGATTTAGGGCAACGTATTTGTTCCATGGAGGAAAAAAGTATCAGAACAGTCCAGACCCTGTCAAGAATCGAGCGGCTCCCGGGGCCGGCATCTTCTCGTCTTTCTTTCTCCTGGAAATCCTAACTCCCTCGCGCCGGAAACATAAACTGGAAATTCCCTTTCTCGGGGCGTCGGGACGACAGCCGCCCAGTCCGATCTTGTCCGCCGGGGGCTTATGAGCTCCATACGCGCGGAGGGGATTCTCTCGTAGTGGCATTCCGGCTTCTCAGCCCACATCGAGGTCAGGGCCAAGACCCTGGAGGGGAAGTCGACAGGATTTCGAACGATCTTGAGCTTGGCCTGCGCTCCGTGATTTGCCCTCCACGTTCACAAGATTTCCCGAACCGAGCCCCGGCGCCGGGTGACGCCCATCTGGTCGAGAAGCTCGAGAAGCGGGATGGCGTACTTCCGGCTCAAGCCGGTGAGTGCCTTGAATTCGGCCACCGTCATTTCTTTCTTCTCCAAAGCCCGCACGCGGTCGACGATATCATCCAGCCAGAGGGAGTGAATGAACAACCCCTCCGGCCCCTGGATGACCTTTTTTCGCTCAGTCAGGAGGGAGAGCAGCTTCTCCAGCCGGTCCCGGGACAGGCGGAATTGCCTGCGGATTTCCTCCAAAGATACGGACTTGAATTCTCCCCGGTAGCACATCTCCTCGAGCTTCTGGAGGATTTTCTGCTCCTGGGCCGAGAGGGCCACCTCATGAGAAGGGAGCATCAGACGCTGCCCGGCCTGGCGCACTTTTCCGGCCTTTTCCAGCGTCTTGACGGCGAGCCGCAGGACTTTGTCGGAGACGCCAAACCTCTTCTTGATCCTCTCGAGAAGGACGCCATTCTGGGCGGGCTGCTTTTCATGAGACTGCTCGAGGTAGGCCAGGATTTTCTCGCCGAGGTGGTCGAAGCTCTCCCGGTAGATCAGGTGAAGCGGCGAAAAGGACAGGATCTTGACCTTGCCCTCCTCCTCCAGTTTTTCACCCCAGTAGAGGAGCCTCTCCTCGCTCAGGTCACAGAACTCCACAATCTCCCGCTCGTGGAGGCCGCTCGTTCCCCTTTTCCGGCAGAGCGCAGCGAGCATGTCCATCTCGTCGCCGGAAAGAGCCAGGAGCAAATCCCAGTCGACTTCCTTCTTTGCTTTCTCCTCCTCGGGCAGTCCAGGGTTGAGGACCGTCCCCCGTCCGATCCTCTCCCGTTTCTGAGTGTCCAGTACAGCGAAGGGGTCCTTCCACTTAAGCGCCAGAGGACGGCGCACAGCCGCCCGCAAGAAAAGGCGCCCTCGCTTGGGCTCGGGTCCGGGGCCATAGATACGGAGCGAGGCCGTCACTTTTTCTTCGGCGATGAGAAGCGCCGTCTGGGACGGGAGTGTCTCCCCCCTGTCGTCCAGCGTCACCAAGGCCTCGAACTCGCGCGTCCTCATCGCGACTGTCTCTTACCCTCGAGCTTCGGCACCAGGGTCATCCGGCGGAGCAGCGGGTCGACGGCCGCCAGGATAACGGTGACCCGCTGGCCCATGGTGAACCGCCTTCCCGACCTTCGGCCGACCAGGAGCTGCTTGGACCGGCGGTAAAAATAGTCCCCACCGAGGTCGGCGAAGGGGATGAGCCCCTGGACAAAGTAGTCTTCAAGCTCCACCACCACGCCGGCCTTGGCGATGTCGACAATGATGCCCTTGAACTCCTCTCCGAGCTTGGCCTTGAGGAAGCGGAAGATACGCCACTCCACCAGCTCTTTCTCCGCCCCGTCCGCCTTGCGCTCCCGCTCGGAGCAATGGAGGGCCAGAGAGGGCAGGCCGGGGATGTCTTCTCTTTCCCGCCGCAGCGCCGCCTTCAGAGCCCGGTGGACGATGAGGTCCGGATAGCGCCGGATCGGAGAGGTGAAATGGGTGTAGTCTTTTTTTGCCAGGCCGTAGTGGCCGGTGTTTTCCGGCTCGTAGGCGGCCATCCGGAGGGCCCGGAGCACATGGAACTGGATGATTTTCTCCTCCGGCTTTCCCTCGACCGCCTTCAAAACCTTCTGCAGGTCCCGGGAGGTTGTCTTCTCGGGCTTGGGCAGCATCAGCCCGAAGCTTTCGAGGAGGACCCTCAGCTCCTCCAGGTCGGCTCGGCCCGGAGGGGGATGGACCCGGTAGAGAGACGGACGCTCCCCCTCGCTTAGAAAACGGGCCACGGCCTCGTTGGCCGCCACCATGAACTCCTCGATGAGACGATGGGCCTCGTTTGTCTCGAACGAGGCTATACCCTGGAGACGGCCTTCCTGGTAGACGAGCTCGGGCTCGAGGAGGTCGAAGTTCAGGCTGCCCTGCTCTTCTCTCCTCATCCTGAGGATGGACGCCAGCTCCCGCATCAGCAGGAAATCCGGGACCAGGCCCGCGTACTTTCGCCTCTCTTTCTTATCGCTCTGCAATATCTTGAACACCGACGTATAGGTCATCCTCTCGACCGTCCTGATGATCGAGGGATGGAATGTGGCCTTGACCATCCTTCCTTTGGGGTCGAACTCGAGGAGCGCAGTCACCGTCAGCCGGGGCCTCCGCGGCCGCAGGCTGCAGAGGTCGTTGGAGAGCTCTTCCGGGAGCATGGGAAGGGTGAGGCCCGGAAAATAGACGCTTGTGGCCCGGCCCCGCGCCTCCTCGTCCAGGGCTGAACCCGGCCGGAGATAGTGGGAGACGTCGGCGATGTGGACAGCGAGCCGATATTGTCCCGAAGGCAGCTTCTTGATACTGACGGCGTCGTCGAAGTCCTGGGCCGTTTCGCCGTCGATCGTCACCGTCGGCCAGTCCCTGTAATCGACCCGTCCCTCTATGTCCTGGGCCGAGATCCGGCGCAGGGCTTTCTGGGCTTCGGCCGAAGCCGCTGCGGAAAATTCAGTTTCAAGGCCGAAGCGTTTGATGATCACCCGGGTGTCGACTCCGGGGTCGTCGGGCCTCCCGAGCACATCCCGGATGGCCAGCGAATCCCTGTCCACTTCGACGATGACCCCGTCCGAAACGGAGAACGTGCCGGTCGAGGAAAGCGAGATTTCCTCCGCCGAGGAATCAAAGGGCGCCAGGAACGGCTTGCCGAACCGCTCCCGATAAACCCCGAGCAGCGTCTCCCGCCCCTTTTTGAGCAGACGGATGACCCGCCCCTCCGGCAACCCCTTTCTGCCCTTTTCCTTGACCGATATTTCGACGAGGTCGCCGCCGAACGCTCCCTGAGTGTCGCGGGCCGGGATGAAAATGTCCTCCCGGTCTCCGCCGCCCTCGGGCCGGACGAACCCGAATCCCCGCGAGGTCGCGAGAAACTCCCCGCGCACGACGGCTCTGTCCGCGGGCGCCAGATAATTGTCCTTCTTCTTGTAGACCGCCCCCCGCTTCTCCAGCACCTTGAGCGCCGCCCGGAGCTTGGTCTGCGAGCGACCGCGAACACGGAGCAGGCCGGCCATCTGAGGAAAGGTCAGCCCCCCTTTTTTCTGTGTCAATAAAGCCAGTATTTTGTCTTCCATTTTCCTAGTAATAAAAATAGCTGAGATAGGGAACCCGGTATCTCTCGCGCCACCGCCTGACCAGCTCCAAGAGAGATATCCGCTGGAGCTCTTCCGCCGGGCGGCCGGGAAAATCCGCCCGGACTCGCTTTTCCACTTGGGCCCGGACTGCGGTATCGGCGAGCCCGGAGATCAGATCCTCGGCCCTTGCGTCCAGCCGCTCGAGAGTTGCCTCGGAGGTCCCTTTCCGGCTGAGGACGGCCAGAGCCTCCCGGTAGACTTCGCCGAGGAAGTCCGTTTCCCGAGGCATAGACTCAAGGAACCGCTCGACCTCTGCCCTGATCCGTTTTCTCTTGTCTTCCCGGGATTCCCCTTTTTCGGCCCGGCCGATCCCGCGGTCTCTGTACTCGGCGTTGGCCTTGGCGATCTCGGTCTCACAGAAGGACAGGGAGGAAATCCTCCGTCCGTCAGCCGCCCTCTTCCTGTATTTTTCAAACGCCCGCTCCATCCCCTCCAGGACGACCCGTAGGGGAATCCCCCTCTCCTCCCAGGAGGAAATCGTCACCATGTCCCTGGAGGAGAGGACAAAGGGTGCTCCCCGATGGCCGAAGAAAGCCCTGGCGATTTCCTGAAAATAGAAACTCCTCTTTTCGCTTCGTGGCATGAGCGTCCTCGGCTGGGCCGTTTCTCGACCGTCAAGCGGCCGGCTTCTCCTCCTTGTTCCTTTCAAAAAGAATCCGCAACCCTTCGAGAACCAGGTGCGGTTCGTGGTGATGGGGGGCCTTGATCTCCGGCCCGAGCTGGGAGGCGAACCCTCCGGTCACGACGATCTTGGGCTCTGCTCCGATCTCTTTGCTGATCTCCGCGATGATGTTGTTGACCAGGCCGACATAGCCGAAATAGATACCCGACTGCATGCTGGCGACGGTGGTCTTACCGATGGGTTTTTTCGGCTTGACGACTTCAATCCGGGGCAGCTTGGCCGTCCTTAGGTAGAGGGCCTCGGCCGAAATCTGGATTCCTGGAGCAATCGCCCCCCCCAGATACTCTCCTTTGGCCGTGATCGCGTCAAAAGTGGTGGCCGTGCCGAAGTCCACGATGATGCAGGGGCCGCCGTATTTTTCAAAGGCCCCGACCGAAGCGACCACCCGGTCCGCCCCGACTTCGCCGGGATTCTCGTAGAGGATGGGCATCCCGGTCCGCAGGCCGGGACCGACGACCAGGGCCTTCACTCCGAAGAGACCCTGGCTCAAGGCCTGGAAAGCCGGGGTCAAGGGCGGGACGACACTCGAGATAATGGTGCCCCTGATGGCCGAAGGGTCGAGGCCGGAGGTGCGGAGCAGTTCGAGGAGAGTGATGCCGTACTCGTCGGCCGTCTTTTCGCGGACAGACCGGATCCCCCAGTCCTTGAGCAACCGCTTCCCCTCAAAAACGCCTAGGGCGACCGTGGTGTTCCCGATGTCTATGGCCAGCAGCATGGTTCAGCCTCCTTATTCAGGGCGCGCCTCAATTATAATCGATAGCCAAAATTTCTGCCGGGGACAGGAGGACTCTCTTCCCTTTCTCTTCTATCATGAGTCTCGCCCGGAGGTCGATCCCGCGGAATATCCCCTTCACGCTCCCTCCTTCCCTCCGAACATCCACATCTGTCCCGGTCGGAATTGTCAATTTTGATTGGTACGCCCGGACGATCTCTTCCCTGCGGCCGCGGACCCAGGCTCCGTACCAGCGGTTGAGAGCCGGCCAGAGGGCCCTCTCCAATCCTTCCTTGTCGACCTCCCGGCCCAGGGCGAGCCGCAGCGAGGTCGCCCTCCTTCGCAGGGAGGCGGGGAAGTCGTCTCTTCTCTGGTTGATGTTCAGGCCGATGCCCAGGACAGCGAAGCTCACGACATTTCCCAGGAATTCGCTCTCACAAAGGATGCCGCCGAGTTTGCGGCGTTTCCGGACGATGTCGTTGGGCCACTCCAGAGCGGCCTGGAGCCCGGTTGCTTCCCCGATCGCCTCCACGCAGGCGACCCCGGCCGTGAGAGGAAGCAAGGAGAGGTCCGCGCGACGCGGCCGCAGGATGACGGACGCATAGAGTCCCTGGCCGCGGGGTGAGTGCCAGCTCCGCCCCTTCGTGCCCCGGCCCCCTGTCTGCTCTTCAGCGACAACAACCGTCCCCTCGGCGGAGCCCTCTTGGGCCAGCCGCTTGGCCAGGTCGTTGGTCGAGGGACAGGAGGAAAAGCTGTGAATGATCGTTCCGATGGTCATGGGAGGACCGCACGACGCGGCTATGCCTTTATACTGTCCAAGCTCTTCTGAAGCTTGGCTTTTTTATCCCGACACCCGAGGAGGCTCTGCTTGGCCTCCTCGATGACCGGCCCGGGCGCCCGCTCAAGAAAGTCTTTCTTCTGGAGCCGGCCCTCGAGCTTTTCGATCTCGGCCTCCACCTTCTTGATCTCCTTCTCCAGCCTGACCCGCTCCGTTTCCAGGTCGCCCGCTCCTTCCAGGGGAATCGCCACTTCCCAGGATCCCGCCACTCCCTTGAGAAGCCGGGTTTCGGGCGCGAACCGGTCCTCGATTCTGACCTCGGAACCATTGGCCAAGGCGACGATATAGGCCCGGATCTCGGGGATGAATTCCTTCTCTTTCTCTCCGGGCGCTTTCAACAGGACGGGGATCTTCTTCTGGGGCGGAATCTTGTTTTCGGCCCGGATCGTCCGGACCTCGACCACGAGGTCCTGGAGAAGGCCCATCTCCTGCTCGGCATGCGGGTTTATGTCCGCCGGCTCGCTCCTGGGGAAGGCCGCCGTGACCAGGGATCTGCCATGACCCGGGAGATGGCTCCAGATCTCCTCAGTGACAAACGGCATGAACGGGTTCAGGAGCTTCAGGATATGGTCCAGAGCTTGAACCAGTACGGCCTTTGTCGTCTTGTTCCCCGCCTGGAGGCTGGGCTTGGCCATCTCGATGTACCAGTCGCAGAACTCATGCCAGACGAAGTGGTAGAGCTTCTCCGCGGCCTCATAGAACTTGTACTGGTCGAGCGCCGCTTCGAGCTCGGCCGTGATCCCGGCCAGGCGGCTGCGGATCCAGCGGTCAGCCAGGGTCAACTCATTGTCCTTGATCGCCGCCGCGTCCTCATCCAGGTTCATCAGGACAAACCGGGAGGCATTCCAGATCTTGTTGACGAAAGCCCTGTAGCCGACCATGCGCTCTTCGGAAAGGGAGAGGTCCATGCCCGGGATGGCCAGCGCCGCCATGGTGAAGCGGAGGGCGTCGGTTCCGTATTTTTCGATCATCTCCAGCGGGTCGATGATGTTTCCCTCGGACTTGCTCATCTTGCGGCGCCTGAAGTCGCGGACCAGGCCGTTTATGAACACGTGGCGGAAAGGGATATCCCCCATGAACTTGAGCCCTATCATGATCACCCGCGCCACCCAGAAGAAGATGATGTCGAAGGCCGTGCCCATGAGGTCGGTGGGATAGAACATCTCCAGATCTCTGGTTTTTTCCGGCCAGCCCATGGTTCCGAACGGCCAGAGCGCCGAGCTGAACCAGGTGTCGAGCACGTCCTCATCCTGCTGCAGCTTGCTGCCGCCGCAAGCGGGGCAGGCTGCCAGCCTCTCCTCGGCGGTCACGGTCATTGCGCCGCAGGCGTCGCAGTACCAGGCCGGAATGCGGTGCCCCCACCACAGTTGGCGTGAGATATTCCAGTCACGGATGTTCTCCATCCAGTGATAGTAGACCTTGGTGAAGCGCTCGGGAATGATCTTTATGCGACCGTCCTGCACGGC
>Ga0105095_10001129_pt1 | contig 13648 bp, 12 predicted proteins | sample PPLLak2March2015_2_FD_79180 | JGI IMG/M metagenome (GOLD analysis project Ga0105095, IMG submission 79180) | Freshwater sediment microbial communities from Prairie Pothole Lake near Jamestown, North Dakota, USA - PPLs Lake P8 Core (3) Depth... | ecosystem: Environmental > Aquatic > Freshwater >... | reverse complement strand
GCCTTCTCCTGCTCGTGCGGCGGAATGCCCATCTGGGCGATCTCGCGGCGCAGCTGCTCGCGCGCGCTCTCAGGGTTGGACAAGTCGATGGGCTCGGGTACCGAAAGCGTGTAGTCGGGCAGCGGACGCTGGCGCAGGCCATCGACCCATGCACGCAGCCGCGCAGCCTCGATGCCCTGCGCCCCCAGATAGCTGTCGGCCACGGCACGAGCCGGATCCTCCGCCATCGCCTCCAGCGCCTCGATCAGCCCATCGTAGTCCCACCCGCTCTTGCGCAGCTTGGCCAGCCAGAACCGGGCGCGCGCGGACGCCTCCTCGAAGCGGTGCTCCGCCACCAGCAGCGTGACCTCGTTGAGCACGAGCGAGGGGTTGTCGGGGTCGGCGCGCTGGGCCTTGCGGAACGCCTCCCACGCGGCATCGCGCTCGCCACGGTCGAACAGCATCGAGGCCATGCGCTCGTGTGCCGCACGCGCCAGCTCCTTGCTGCCACCGTGCGCCACGCGCTCGAGCAGGGCCATGCGCTTGTGCTCGTAGCCGAGGTCGAGGTAGGCGTCGCACAGCGCGTCCAGCGCCTCCTCGTAGCGCTCGTCCAGCCTGGCCAGGTCGCCGGCGAACAGGGGCTCTAACAGGTCGGCCGCCTTGCGGTTGTGACCTTCCGATAGGTACAGGCGTGCGACCCCCGCGAGCGCAGAGCCGGGAATCCGGCGGTGCTCCAGTGCGGCGTTGAGGGCGTCCGGACTCAGATGCCGCACGACGCGCGGCCAGAGGTCCTCGGTCTGCGCGATGTCGAGCGCAGGCAGGCCGGCACAGCAATGCTTGTACTTCAGGCCGGAGCCGCACGGGCACGGGGCGTTGCGCTCCGGCGGCGGCAATGGGCGCGGGCGGAACTGGTGTCCAGGAAGCGGGGTGGCGTTCCAGATCGAGCGGGCAGCGGCGGCTGCTATTGCGATGGGACCGTTATCGTCGACGAACGGCATGCGACCGAAGAACTGCCTTGCCCTCCCGCGCATCCAGGCGAAGTACTGCTGTGGATCCTCGTGCCGCAGGATCTCTTCCACCGATTGCTCGAGGATGGCGTCGATCTGCTCGAGGGTGAGCAGGCTCGGGTCGTGGTGTTCGGGCACAGCCGGAACTCGTGGGGCAGGTGGAAGGAAGAACCTAGTCTAGCATTGGGCGGCGCGTCGCATTCACCACCCGCTCGTTCCGGGCTCGCCCTTGAACGGGCCCACGATATCCCGCGTGATCCAGCCGCCGTAGAACCCGCCGGGCGGGGGCGTGACGCGCTCATCGTCGACGTAGCAGGCATCCATCGGCGCCGCGTAGAAGGCGAGATGGCCGCGGATCCCGGCGAAGGCGGGCGTCGGGTTGGGATAGCTCCACGCGACCCGCGGCTCGGTGCGGGTGCCGACCACGAGGTCGAAGTACTCGGCGCGACCCTTCCACTCGCAGAACGAGGTGCCGGTCGCAACGCGCAGATGCTCCATGCGGATGTCCTCGCGCGGGATGTAGCACACCGGCGGGTGACTGGTTTCCAGCTCGCGCTTCGCGCGCGTGGTGTCGGCGATGGTGACGCCGTTGAAGATCACGCGGATGCGCTTCGAATAAGCCTCCAGATGCGGCAGCCGCGGGTAGTCCCAGACCGATTCCCGGCCGGGACCCTGCACTGCTTTCTCGACCTTCATGTCGAACAACACGTCTGGCCACAGAGCGCGGTGAGCCGCGCGGCGGGTCGGTGGAGCGCGCGGAACGTGGTGTGACGTACCACCCGGTCACGCTGCACGTGCAACCCCTCCTCGGGCAGGCTCCCACCACCCCGTCACGCTTCGCGTGCCACCGCTCCTCGGGCAGGCTCCCACCACCCCGGCCCTTCGGGCCACCCCTCCTCGGGCAGGAGGGGAAAACTTCTTCCACCCCGGTTCGATGCCCGGGGCCAGCTCTACCTGCACGATCAGTTTGCTCAGGTGCGATAGTACCGCCCGGCCCGCCGCTCCGCGCGCTGCGCCGCGGCCTTGGGCGACTGCCCGCCGACGCAGACCTCGGCGAACATGTCCACGATGACGAAATCGGCGAAGGCGGCAGCCGACTCCTTGCCGACCCGCCCGGCGTAACCGAAGTGGCGCATGTGCTTCATCGTGTCCTTCAGGTAACCGTGCTGCCGGTCCGCGGTCCACACTGGTGCGGTTTCGTAGGCACGCAACGAGTGCGAGACGTAGCCGATGCAGGCGCTCTGCCACGCCTCGTACTGCTCTCTCTCCATCATGAACCGCAGGTATTCCTTGGCTGCGTCTGGGTACTTCGTGTACTTGAACACGAACGCCGGGAGAACCAGGCCGGCACGCGTCGGCACCCCGCTCGGCCCCACCGGATAGAGGGCGTGGTCGATATCCGGAAGCAGCGCTTTCACGCGCGGGTCGCTGGTGGTCTTCGCCGTGTAGTAGATCGAGATGCCGTTGGCCGTCAGGCTGATCTCACCCGCGAGGAACGCTTTGTTGTTGCTCGGGTCCAGCCACGAGGCACAGCCCGGCACGAAAGTGCTGTACAGCGCCCTGGCATATTCCAGCGCGGCGATGGTCTCGGGGGAGTTGATCGCGACGCGGTTGTTCTCGTCGGCGAGGCGTCCACCGTGCCCCCACAGTATCCATAAGGTCCAGGAGTTGGCGTCCCCGGTGGCGTGGCCGAGCGCGAACCCGGCAGGCGTGCGGCGCGCCTTGAGCCTGGCACAGCGCGAGGAAGCCCGGAAAGTCCTTCGGGAACTGCTCGAAGCCGGCTGCCTGCACATGGCTGCGGCGATAGACCATGGTGCCACCGGCTGCACCGGTGGGGATGGCGATCCAACGCCCTGCGTGCATGCCGTACTCGCGGCAGGTGTCGTACCAGCCACCGTACTTCCGGCCGAGATACTCGGCCAGGTCGGTCAGGTCGATCAGCTTGTCGGGATACAGGTGCGGCTGCTCGTCGGTGGCGATGATGATATCGGGGCCGGCGCCGACGTTGGCCGCCACCGCCGCCTTGGGCCGCACTTCTTCCCAGTTCTCGCTGTCGATCTGCACCCCGACGCCGCTGAGCTGGGTGAAGCGGCGGGTGTTGGCGAGCCACTGCTCTTCGTCGCCCTGCACGAAGCGCTTCCAGCGCAGCAGGCGAAGCTTCGCGCCCGGCTCGGGCGTGAACCTGAGGTCCGCTGCACTGGTCTTCGTCGCGCCCAGCCCGCCTGCGGCCGCGGCCAGCACCCCGGTTCGCTTGAGGAAATCGCGCCGGCTCGCGGTCATCGCGCACCTTCGGTCGATCTGCGATCGACCTGCACCGCTCCGCCTTTGAGCACCAGGGTGAGCTTCTCGCGCTGGCGCAGCAAGCCGACGTCGCGCAGCGGATCGCCATCGACCAGAAGGAGGTCGGCCAGATAGCCGGGCAGGATCTGCCCCAGCTCGTGCGCCCTGCCCATGATCTCGCCACCCAGGCGGGTCGCCGCCAGGATCGCTTCCATCGGCGTGAAGCCCAGCATGCGCACGAAGTGCTCGATGTCGCGCGCGTTGGCGCCGATCGGCACCCAGGCGAAGCCGTAGTCGCCCCCGGGCAGGATGCGCACACCGCGGCGCTTGAGCTCCTTCATGTTCTCGATGCCGCGCTCCAGCTCCGTCTCGAGTCCGCGGCGTCGCAACGTTTCCGTCGAGACCCCCCAGGGCGCGGACTCATACAGCGTGGCGTAGAGGTTGCCCAGGGTGGGCGCGATGAACACCCGCTCGCGCGCGACCGTGAGCATGTCGCGGGCCTCCTCGTCCACCAGCGTGGCGTGGTAGAGCACGTTCACTGCGTAATGCAGACAGCGCTTCACTGCTTCTGCACTGCGGGCGTGCGCGGCGACGCGCTTGCCGAAGTCGTGCGCCACGTCGCAGACGGCCACGATCTCGGGCTCCGACATGACTGTGCGATCAGAGGAGGCCGACGGCGTGCCGGCGTCCCCCGACACGTTGATCTTGAGCGTGTCCACGCCTTCGCGACACATCTCGCGGGCAAACAGGCGGAACTGATCCGGGCCGTCCAGGATGACCGCGAAGTTCTCGCGATACAGATGCGGCAGGCGCACGTCGCCCAGCCCGCCGGTCACGGTCATCTCCGGGCTGGCCGCGAGCAGCCGGGGGCCTGGGAACTTGCCCGCTTCGATGGCGTTGCGCAGGACGATGTCCAGGCGCTTCTTGGCGGATGCGGCGCTGAAGCAGCTGGTAAAGCCAGCCTCCAGCATCGTGCGGGCGTTCTCGAGCGCGATCAGCAGATGCTCTTCGACCGGGATGAAGCCCATCTCCACCGACTGCACGCAGTTGGTGAAGGTCAGATGAGCGTGCGGCTCGATCAGACCCGGCATCAGGGTGCCGCCACGGCCGTCGATGCCTTGCGCGTCGTCGACCCGCGGCGCCTCCTGCGCCGGCCAGACCTCCTTGATGTGCTCCCCCTCGATCAGGACCTGACCGGGAAACGGCTCAGCGCCGGTGCAGTCGAGCACGTTGACGTTGGTGAACAGCAGGCGGCCCATGATCTCCTCCGCGGGTTGCCGCAAGCCGGAATTCTATTCCTCGGCGGCACGTACCGTAATGACACGCGTGATGTCTGATCGTTCGCGGAGCAGGGATGGGTTTCACCTACCGCAGGACCCATCCCCCTACCTTCCCCCGGATCAAGCCCGGAGCAGGCTCTCGAAGGGGAGGGAGAATCCGGTATCGAAACGTCTGCTGGCTCGATCCTGTTCGCGACGGGATCGGGTGCGGATACAACCCGCGTGGGCCGGATCGGGCCTGCCTTGAGGTAACAGCCTCAGGGCTTGGGCCGCTCCATGCCGCCCACGTATATGCGGTTCCAGGTGGGGCTGATGATGATCTGGTTGATGCACGCGTGCGCCGGCATCTCGGCCACGAAGCGGATGGTCTTGCCCAGGTCCTCCGGCTGGAGCATGCGGGCGCGATCCTCCGGGCTGGGCGGGATGGGACGCCGGTCCATGATGGGCGTGGCCACCTCCGCGGGGCAGATGGCGCAGGCGCGGATGCCGTTGGTGCACTCCTCCATGTTGATCGTCTCGGTCATGGCGATGACCGCGTGCTTGCTCGCGTTGTAGGCCGCACCAGTAAGCTGTGCGTGGTACACGCCGGCCCAGGAGGAGACGTTGATCACGAGCCCGTCGCGCTGCGTGCGCATTGCCGGCAGCACGGCAAAGGCGGCGTAGAAGGAGCCGTCGAGGTTGACGCCGATGACCTCGTCCCAGCCTTCGAGCGTCTGGTTGCGCCAGTAGCGGTTGGTGACGTTCAGGCCGGCGCTGTTGACCAGGATGTCGACGCGCCCATGGCGGCGCAGGATCTCGGCCGCCACGCGCGCCACCTGCTCGTGATCGCTCACGTCCAACGGCTCGATCTCGGCTTTGGCGCCGGTCTTGCGGATCTGCCCGGCCTCATGCTCCAGCACGTCGCCGCGCCGGCCCGACATGACCACCACCGCACCCGCTTTGGCCAGCGCCTGCGCGCCCGCCAGCCCGATCCCCGTGCCCGCGCCCGTTATCCAGGCGACTCTCCCTTCGAGACTCATCTCTCCTCCCCACGCGCGTTATGGCCGCACTGCGGCCATCATAGCCTGTCCTCGACCCGGTCTGGGCGGGAACGACATCAGAGACTCCCTAAGGAAACGTCAAGTTGTCTTCCTCGCGAAAGCGGGGACCCAGAAGTGGCTTGGCATCCGGGCTGCCCCCCGACGTCCTGGATCCCCGCCTTTGCGGGGATGACAATTCAATGGATGTGCGCTAGCGCAGCAGTGTGCCCGCCTGCGCAGCGAAAGCCTCCTTCAGCGCCTGCGCCGACTGCGCAACCGCCCGCTTCGCCGCGTCCACGGCGCCGCCCATCAGGAAGAAGCCGTGGATCATGCCTTCGTAGTTCACCAGCGTGACGCGGTTGCCGGCCTCGATGAGGCGTCTGGCGTAGTCCACGCCCTCGTCGCGCAGCGGGTCGAAGCCCGCCACCAGCACCAGCGCCGGCGGCAGGTTGGAGACATCGTCGGCGGCGAGCGGCGCGAAGCGGAAGTCGTAGAACTCCTTCGGGCTGCGCAGGTACTGCTTGTAGAACCAGGTAATGGTGTTGCGCGTCAGCACGTAGCCTTCGGCGAACTTGCGGTGCGAGGCGGTCTCCGGCTCGGGCGCCGTGCAGGGATAGATCAACAGTTGGAAGATCAGCTGCGGATACCCCTCATTGCGGGCCAGCAGCGCGCACACCGCCGCGAGGTTCCCGCCCGCGCTGTCCCCGCCGACCGCAATGCGTTCGGGATCCCCACCCAGCTCGCGCGCATGCAGCGCCACCCAGCGCAGCGCAGCCATGCTGTCCTCCACCGCGGCGGGGAACTTGAACTCGGGCGCGAGTCGGTAGTCGACCGCCACGACCAGGCAGTCGGCCTGGTTGGCCAGCATGCGGCAGGCCGAGTCGTGCGTGTCGAGGTCGCCGATCACGAAGCCGCCGCCGTGAAACCACACCAGCACCGGCAGCCGCTCGCCGGGCTTGCCTTCGCGCGGCTGGTAGATGCGGATGGGCAGCTCGCTGCCCGGCCCGGGGATGGCGCGGTCGCTGGTGCGAAAGATCGGCTCCCTGACCGCCAGCTTCCCGACGCGCAGCAGGTACTGCTCGCGGGCCTGGCCGGGGGTGAGCTGCCAGAACTCCGGCAGGCCGGATTGCTTGACCAGGCCGATGACGAGCTCGGCTTGTGGATCGAGTGGCAATGTTCTCTCCTCAATCAAATGGACAGGATCGACAGGATTAGACCCCGTATTGGGTATGCAAGTGTTGATGCCACCCCCTCCTCGGGCAACCTCCCACCACCCCGGCACGCTTCGCGTGCCACCCCTCCTCCGGCAGGAGGGGAGTTCTTCTTTTCCTCCCCACCTCTCACGAGGCGGGGTGGCGCCCCCGGGCTTCTGCCCGGGGCAGGCGCCGGGGCGGTGTGGGCTTGGCGGGTGAGGGGCTTGTTTCTCGAGGAATGAAAAGCTGTGCTGGGGTAGTGTAGCGTTCGCCCGTGCTCGGTGTATGTGCCGCGATCGGGTGCGGACTGCGAGCTTTCTCCCGAGGCGCGCGCATGCATGCCCGTCTCCTTCCTCCCGCCTGCCCGCCACCCGGGCCACTGCGCTCTGTTGCCGGAGAACGCTAATCCTGTCCATTCGCCGTAGAAGAGCCCGGAAGGCAGGCGGTGCGCGTCGCGGGAATCAGCAGCACGACCAGGAAGACGCCCAGAAGCACGGCAATCAACCAGCCTGCGCCGCCGACCGTAGCGCCGCTCACTGTCATAACGATCAGTTGCAGCAGATGCGACACGAGCTGCCAGGCGGCAGCAATCAGGCCGGCCCACCAGGCCCACCCGGCACGCAGCCACAGGCCCACGGCCACCGGAAGCGCGACGGCGCTGATCACCAGCCCCGCCGTCGTGTTGTAGCCGGAGGAGCCGATGACATCCCCCAGCCGCTCGCGCAACAGCACGTCCGCCCAAAGCACCAGCGCCATCGCCAGCACGATCAGCGCAGCCACTCGCGGCAGCACGCTGGGCGGCGGCTGCCCAGGCGCGCTCACTCCTTCGCCCCGGAGGGGTAGATCAGCTTGAAAGTGCCCACTGCTTTGGCCAGCGTCGCTCCGGACTCGTCGCGCAGCTCGCCCTCGGAGAACAGCAGCGAGCGGCCCGCGCGCTGCGCACGCGCCTCCGCCACCACCGGACCGGCAGCCGCGGCGATGAAGTTCACCTTGATCTCCACCGTCAGGCAGCCGATGCAGCTGTCGTCCAGCGCGCGGCAGGCGCTGGACAGGGCCACATCCAGCAGCGACATCACCGCGCCGCCGTGGATCGCCTTCCAGCTATTGAAGTGCTCGGGCTTCGGTTCGAAGGCGACCCGGGCGGTGCCGTCGCGCTTCTCCAGCAGGCGAAAGCCCAGAAGCTCGACGAAGGGCATGGTGATGTCGAAATTTTTCGATTGCACGTCAGAAGAACCTCATCTACCACAGAGGACACAGAGGAACACAGAGGAAACCAATAGAGAACAGGGTCTGCGGGGGGATGCCGGATGGAGCCAAGAGAAGCTTCATCGAATAATCGCGCCGCTCGTCGGCCGAGTATAACCTCGGCTGAGCGCCCAGGCCGCTACGCGAGGTTCCTTGGACTGCAGAGGGTTAGCAGGCTGATGCAAAAGTGGCATCGCCCGCAACGACTCCTTGATTGAGCATGACCATGCATTGGTTCATCGCCATGGTCGGAGTTAGATCCCGCGTTTTGCATCACGCTGTTAGAGAATCGGGTTCCGGTTTCCTCTGTGTCCTCTGTGGTGAACGCGTTTGCCCTAGATAGCGCTCATCCCGCCATCCACTGCGATGATCTGGCCGGTGATGTAGCCGGAGGCGTCCGAGGCCAGCAACACCGCCACCCCCTTCAGGTCCTCCTCGCCGCCGAAGCGCTTGAGCGGGGTGAGCTGCATGATGGTGTCCTTGTGCGTCTCGGCCATGACCTTGGCCATCTTGGTGGGGAACACGCCCGGGGCGATGGCATTCACGGTGATCTCGTAGCGCGCCCACTCCGCGGCCAGCGAGCGGGTGAAGTTGACCACCCCGCCCTTACTGGTGTTGTAGGCGATGGTGCGCATAAAGTCGGCATGGGTGCCCGATAACCCGGCGACGGAGGCGATGTTGATGATGCGCCCGTAGCGGGCCGGAATCATCGCCAGGTTCGCCGCCGCCTGGCTCACCGCAAACACCGCGGTGAGATTCAGGTTGATCACCTTGTTCCACGCGTCCAGCGGATGCTGCTCGGCGGGCGCGCCCCAGGTGGCGCCGGCGTTGTTGACGAGGATGTCGAGGCGGCCGAACCTGGCGAGGACCTGCTCGACCAGCGGCTTGGTCGCCTTGGTGTCCTGCAGGTCGCAGGCCACCGTCATGACCTCCACGCCTTGGGCCTTCAGGTGCGCCGACGCCTCGTCGAGCTCCGGCTGCTTGCGCGCGGTGATGGCGACTTTCGCGCCCATCTCGCCCAGCGCCTCGGCGATCTGCAGGCCCAACCCGCGCGACCCGCCGGTGATCAGCGCCACCCTGTTGGTTAAGTCGAAGAGCTTTCGGACACTCACGGCAACCCTCATTGACCACGAAGGACACGAAGGTACACGAAGAAGAACGAGAAGGACAGGTCCGGACGGGATGCGATCTAGGAGCGCGACGGGCTGTTGCGCGCACTGTCGGCTCTCTGCGGCGGGACCCGCTATGGCTGTCCCGTTCGACGCGATTCGGATCTGCCTAGCGGCCCGGCGCCAACGTCGATGGCACGGGCTTTCCTTCGTGTCCCTTTGTGTCCTTCGTGGTCGATGCGTTCCGGGCTAAGCCAGCTAGCGCAGCGCCAGCGCCGAAGGCCGCACCCGAGCGCCGGTGACCGCGCGCTTCTTGAGCAGCAGCTCGATGGCGCGGGCCGAGAGCTCGGCACGCTCGAGCGGACCGCAGATGACTTCTGCGATCGGCGACACCCCCGCTCCGCCATGGGGTGAGATGTCCAGCTCCATGAACGGCACGATGTGCCCGCCTGCATGGCGGAAGCGCAGCTGCGACAGCCCCTCGCCGGCGTAGCCGGTGTCCGCCACCACCAGCAGGCGCCACTCCTCGTCTTCCTTGAAGGCGACGTGCTTGAAGCAGGCGACGAGCTCGACCACGTGATCGGCGAGGAAGTCGAGCACGGCTTCCATGCCCTCTTCGCCCTGACCGTCCGGCGAGCGCAGAGCGAACATGGCACGGTCGAGCAGGCCGGACAGGATCGCGTTCTGGCGCTCCGGATCGTAGATCACGCGGCGCAAGGCTGCGGCCGGATAGCCACCGGCACCGTAGGTCAGCGCCTGGCTGCGCAGGCCGACGGCGTACCCCCCGCGCGGGCCGGCATGGGCCCGCCACTGCCCGAGGGCGTCGCCGTTCTGGCAGAAGCAGGTGGCGAAGATGCTGCGCTGCCAGGTGCGCGGGTCGAGCCGCTGCTCGGCCTTCTCGCAGAACTCGCGCAAAACCGGATCGCTCACGTTGGCGCGTCTGCGCAGATGGTCACGGATCAGATCACCCACGAAGTCGGTCTCGCGCGAGCCGGCCAGGTACAGCAGGTCGCTCGCCCAGATGCGGCCGGCCTCGAGGATGGCGTTCAGGCTTGCCGCGTCGGTGTAGTGATACACCGCGTAGGGCGCCTGGCCCTGCAGAGCCGTCCAGTCGGCGTAGAACGCCTGGGTGCTGGTCAGAAGCGGCACCGCCAGCCGGCTGGAGGTCCAGCGCGCCTCCGGCACCAGCGGGTGCAGCAGCTCCAGCGGCGGTGGGGCCGCGATCTCGAGAGCTTCGTCGATGCTTTCCATGATTGGCCCGAATTATCTAGCGCGACCACACCGCTTGAACCACGGAGGACACGGTGGACACGGAGGAGAACAACAGCGAAATGGGATGGGTCCCGGTAGGCTCCAATGAACCCAGCGAGTCGTCAGCCATCAGGGGGGCTGGCGTTTCACACGGCTGCCGTGATGTCGGCGCCGGATGCCAGCGTCCCCGCTCTCTTCGCGTTGCTTCCCTCTGGAAGTCCTGCGTGTCCACCGTGTCCTCCGTGGTTCAGCTTTGCATGGTTCAGAACCAGGCGTCCTGCATCTCGAAGCAGGTCCGATCCAGGTTGTTCAGCAGCTCGTTCTGGTGGCGGGTCCGGGGCAGCTCCCAGCGGAAGAAGTAAGCGCACGCCGCCAGCTTGCCCTGGTAGAAGTCCCGCTCCGCCCCCTGTGCCCCGGGCAGCCTGGCCACCGCCACCAGCGCCTGACGCAGCCAGATCCATGCCACCACCATGTGCCCGGCCATCTCCAGGTAGACCGACGCGTTCGCCAGGGCCAGCTCGATCTCGCCGTTGGCGGCCGCGCACAGGAGGTTGCGGGTGGTTTCCATGATCCGGTCGACTGCCCCCGCCAGATCGTCGGCGAAGCCGCGCAGCTCGGGGGAGTCGCACTTGCGCGCCTCGCGCAGGGTTGCATGCATCTCGCGCATCAGCAGCTGCAGGGCCGCCCCGTCCTGCATGCCGGCCTTGCGCCCGAGCAGATCCAGGCCCTGGATGCCGTGGGTGCCTTCGTGGATGGGGTTGAGGCGGTTGTCGCGATAGAGCTGCTCCACCGGATACTCGCGCGTGTAGCCGTACCCGCCGTGCACCTGGATGGCGAGGCTGTTGGCTTCGAGGCACCACTGGGACGGCCAGGACTTGACGATGGGCGTCAGGATTTCCAGCAGCAGGTGGGCGTCCCGCCGCACCTGCTCGGTCTCGCCGGTATGCTGGTCGTCAACCAGGCGGGCGGCATACAGGCACAGCGCCAGCCCGCCCTCCACGTAGGCCTTCTGCGCCAGCAGCATGCGCCGCACGTCGGCGTGCTCGACGATCCTCACCTGCGGCCGAGTGGTGTCCTTGCCGGCCAGCGGGCGGCCCTGCAGGCGCTCGCGCGCGTACGCCAACGCATGCAGGTAGCCCGTGTAGCCGAGCATTACCGCACCGAGCCCGACACCCACGCGGGCTTCGTTCATCATATGGAACATGCAGCTCAAGCCCTGATGCGGCTCGCCCACGAGCCAGCCGAGCGCGCCGCCGTTCTCGCCGAAGTTGAGCACGCAGTTGGTGGTGCCGCGGTAGCCCATCTTGTGGTTGAGCCCCGCCAGCGCGACGTCGTTGCGCAGCCCCAGCGTGCCGTCGTCGTTCACCAGGTACTTGGGCACGAGGAACAGCGAGATGCCCTTCACCCCAGGCGGCCCGCCGGGGATCTTCGCCAGCACCAGGTGGATGATGTTCTCCGACAGCTCGTGGTCTCCGCCCGAGATCCACATCTTGCTGCCGAACACGCGGTAGCTGCCGTCCGGCTGCGGCTCGGCGCGCGTGCGGATGTCCGACAGCGACGATCCGGCCTGCGGCTCGGACAGGCACATCGTGCCGAAGAACCGTCCCGCCAGCAGGTGCGGCAGATACTTCGTCTTCTGATCGGCCGTGCCGAACGCCTCGATCAGATTGGCGTTGGCGATGGTCAGGAACGGGTAAGCCGCGGTGGATACGTTGGCGGCGTTGAAGATCGCCAGACAGGCCTGCGCCACCGTCGCCGGCAACTGCATGCCGCCCTGCGCGTAGGCCTTGCCCGCGGCCAGCAGACCCGCCTTGCAGAACACCTCCAGCGCGCGCTTCACCTCCGGGATGATGTGGACCTGCTTACCGTCGAATGTCGGCTCGTTCAGGTCGGCCTTGCGGTTGTGCGGCGCGAAGTGCTCGGCGGCGATGCGGTGCGCGGTGTCGAGTGCCGCGTCGAACGTCTCGCGCGAATGGTCCGCGAAGCGCACCCGCGCGCACAGCGACTCGGTCTCGAGCAGCTCGTAGAGCACGAAGGCGAGGTCGCGGCGGTTGATCAGGCGGTCTTGCATGGAGCTACCCTTAAGGCAAACCTCTCACCGCCAAGCCTGCCCCCGACCCCGATCGAGGGACGCAAAGGACGCCAAGGAAAGCCAAGGGCGAATGATTTCTGCGGGGACAACCGGCATCACCGGCGTTGGACCCGCAGGTTGCTACGGCAATCCCCGTCTATTCGCTCGTCTTTGCGTCCTTTGCTTCTTTGCGCCTTTGCGTTGAGGTGCAGCGCTCGAGAACTGGCACGGAACTGGCAATCGACCATGCTAACACGCCACCTCCGCACGCCCTCGCGCCATGCTCGCCCTGCCGGATCCCCGCCCGCTCGCGGCCCTCACGCGACCAGGATTGCTCGCCTTCGCTGCCGCGCTCTCGGCAGCGCTCGCGGCGCTCGCGCTGCGCAACGGAGCGGTGGCGTTGATGGGGCTCTGCGTAGCCGTGTTCCTGCTCGCCACGCTGTTCGGCTGGCTGGGCAGCGTGCAGCGCCGCGATGCCATCCGCGACACGCCCACGTCCACCGCGACCGGTGCGGCGATGGGTTACGTGGAGCTGATTGGGACAGCCGAGGATGTGGCCTGGCCGCCGCTGCGCAGCCAGATCCGCAAGACGCCGTGCGTGTGGTATCGCTACCAGATCGAGCGCCGGGTGACCGGCACGTGGGTTACCGAGTCGAGCCGGGCCAGCACGCAATGCTTTCTGCTGCGCGACGCGAGCGGCGAGTGCATCGTCGACCCCGAAGGCGCCGAGGTGGTGCCCCGCCGTTCGCGGGTGTGGCGCGAGTTCGACTATCGCTACCACGAGGCGGTAATCGCCCTCGGCGAGACCGTCTACGTGCTGGGAGAGCTCACCTCGGTGCACGCTGCTCTCGACACGCCCGCTGAGCAGCGCGCGGACATCTCGGCGCTGCTGGCGGAGTGGAAGCGCGAGCCCGAGGAGCTGATGCGGCGCTTCGACGCAAACCGCGACGGCACGCTCAGCGACGAGGAATGGGAGGTGGCGCGGCGCGAAGCCAAGGCGACCATCGAGCGCGAGTACGCCGCCCGGCGGGCGCTTGGCCCGGTCAACCTGATCCGCCGCCCGCGCGCCGGCCGCAAGTTCATCATCTCGGCCTACCCGCCCGAGCACCTGATGCGCCGCTTCAGCCTATGGGCGTGGCTGCATCTCGGGCTGCTGGTCGGCGGGGTTGCGGTGGTGCTGGTGGGGGTGGGGGTAGTGGTCTTGACGTGAGGCG
>Ga0105095_10001127_pt1 | contig 13655 bp, 14 predicted proteins | sample PPLLak2March2015_2_FD_79180 | JGI IMG/M metagenome (GOLD analysis project Ga0105095, IMG submission 79180) | Freshwater sediment microbial communities from Prairie Pothole Lake near Jamestown, North Dakota, USA - PPLs Lake P8 Core (3) Depth... | ecosystem: Environmental > Aquatic > Freshwater >... | reverse complement strand
CTTCTCTTCGGCTCGTTCCCCGCCTGGCTGGCTTCGCGGGCGGCGCCGAGCGATCCCCTCAAAGAAGGAGGACGAGACACCGGAGGAGGCTCCGCGGGGCGATGGCTCCTGGTGTCCGAGGTCGCGCTCGCCACCATGCTCCTCATCGGAGCGGGCCTTTTGATCCGGAGCCTCGTCGAGCTCACGCGCGTCGACCCCGGCTTCCGCCCGGATGGGCTCCTGACGATGAACGTGGGGCTTCCCTACACGCGCTACGAGGGTGAGGCGCGCGTCGCGTTCCTGAGGCGTCTGGACGAGAAACTCTCGAGCCTGCCCGGCGTGGAGCGGGCCACGGTAGGCCTGGTCCTCCCGATGATGGGGTCGAGCTGGAGCTCGATCTTCATCGTCGGCGACCGTCCCGTCCCCGAGAGGAGCGAGCTTCCCGCCTCCCTTTTCACCCCCGTCGCCCTCGGCTACTTCGAGACGTTCGGAATCCCGCTCGTCCGCGGACGGCTCTTCGAGCCGGCGGACGGCGCGGATTCCGTCCAGGTGGTCGTCGTCAACCAGACCCTCGCGAACCGGCTCTGGCCCGGCGAGGACCCCGTCGGAAAAAGACTGAAGCAGGGCTGGCCGGAGAACGTGGGTCCGAACAACCCCTGGCGGGAGATCGTCGGCGTGGTGGGCGACGTGAAGCAGTTCGGCCTCGGGGAGGAGGTCGGGATGCAGACCTACATCCCCCTCGGCCAGAGCGGGAGCCAGATGTGGTCGGTGCAGGTCGCCCTCCGCACGGCGACGGGTCCCCTGGCCCAGGTCGAGCCGGTGAAGCGCGCGCTCTCCGAGCTGGATCGCTCGCTCCCCATCTACGACGTGCGGACGATGGAGGCGGCGATCGCGGAGTCCGTGGCTCCCCGTCGCTTCGCGATGATCCTGCTCGCGCTCTTCGCGGGACTGGCGCTCGTCCTCGCCGCCGTCGGACTCTACTCCGTCATCGCCTATTCGGTCGCGAGGCGCACGCGGGAGATCGGCCTCCGCATGTCGGTGGGAGCGGACCGCGGTTCGGTGTTCCGCCTGGTCGTCGGACAGGGGATGCGCTTCGCGGTCCTCGGAGCCGCCCTGGGAGTCGCGGTCGCGGCGGCGGCGAGCCAGGTTCTCGCGAGCTCCCTCTTCGAAGTGAGCGCGCGCGATCCGCTCACCTTTCTCCTCGTCCCCCTGCTGCTCCTGGGCGTCGCCTTCGTCGCGACCGCTGTTCCCGCCCTCGCCGCGACCCGCATCGATCCCATGCGGGCGCTCCGCTTCGAGTAGAGACCGCCTGCCCGACGACAACTCGACTGCCGGGATCTCGACCTGCTCCGGCGCGGGAAAATTCGCTCCGGTTACCCTGGTCGAGGCCCCGACCCTCCTGCGGCGCGGTTGACCTCGAGCCGGAGCTCTCAACGAGCGCCGCTGAGCCGGCGCTGCCGGAACACCTCATAGACGGCAATCCCGACCGTGGTCGAGAGATTGAGCGAGCGGACGGCGCCCTCCATCATGGGAACGCGCACCTGCCGGTCGCGGCGCCGCTCGCGGATTCGAGCAGGCAGTCCCGAAGTCTCCGATCCGAAGAGGAGCGCCACGCGTTCTGGATAGGAGACGTCCCAGATCGTCCCCTCCGCATCGGGCGTAACGAAGAACGGCTCTCCGAGCTCGGGAAGCGCTCTATCGAGCTCGTCGAAGCTTTCCCACAACCGGAGGGGGACCTTCTCCCAGTAGTCGAGCCCCGCTCTCCGGACCTCCTTCGCGTCGAGAGAGAACCCCAGCGGCTTCACCAGGTGGAGCGTCGCTCCCGCCGCGAGGCAGGTGCGTCCGGCGTTTCCCGCGTTCCAGTGGATCTCCGGCTCAACGAGGACGACGTGAATCTCGCCCATTTGTCGTTTTTTCAGGGGGGCGCCTGAGGTCCGCAGACGTACCGACAGAAGACCACGGCCGCGCCCCAGATCTCGGATCGGGAGACGTCAAGCGGACACAAGCGCTCCATGTTCTCTTCGAAGAAAATGGCGCACCGATCCACGGTCAGCACCTCGTCCGGCGCGGTGGCGGGCGTGCTGAAGATGCGCGTCCGGGTCCGGAGCTCGACTCCCTCGGCCTCCGCCCATTTCTTCAGGTCTTTCAAGAGGAGCTGGACCTGGCGCCGGGCTTCGGAAATAGTGATCTCGTTTTCCTGGTTCTTGCGGACGATCTCTTTCGCGCGAGCCTGGAGCTCCTCCTGGGGGGACGATTCGAGGAAGAGAGCGAGGAGGACGATCGCGAATCTCACCTGGAAAGATTAGCTCAGGAGCTGGATCGGGTCGCCCCGCTTGATCATCCCCTCGACCAGGACGGCGCCGTAGACTCCCGCCTTCCCGTCGTGGGCTAAAGCCACCGTCCGGAGGACGTCGGGGTTCGCCTCCCCGGTATCCGGGTCGAGCGAGATCATCATGCAGCGCGGATCGCGCTCGAGTATCGCTATCGTCGCTTTCGACCCTATCCGCAGCGTCCCGCCGACGTACGAATCCTCGACGAAGCCTTCGGCCGACCCGAAATCCGCGTAGAGGTTCGCGCGGAACCGCCGCCGATCGACCGCGGCTCCGAGCTCCTCGCCGAGGCGCCGCGCGGTTCCGACGCCGAAGAGCGAGACCGGGCGACAATCGGTCAGGGCTCGCTCCGATCTCAGCAGCGTCAATGTCGGGTCGCCGAGGCTTTCGATCAGAGCCGGGTCGTCGATCGCGAGCACCTCTCCGGACGGCGACTCGACGTCGACCACGAGCTCGGATAGCTCGGGGTACAGAGGCGTCAGCCCCGGCCCGAGGCTATCCGCCTCGGCCAGGTTGACCGGCTTCGCCGCCTTCTCCGGATGACGGAACCGCGGCCGATGGAGGAGCATCTCCTTCCGCTCCCGCCCCGTCAGGTACGGGAACCCCTTCTTGGCGCCCTCGCGCCGGAAGGCGAAGAGTCGATCGCCCAAGATCCCGGCGAACCCGAGGAACGCCTCCTCCAACTCCTCACCCCGCATGCTCTTGACGGGATAGCGCCAGAGAGCTTCGACCCTGCCGACGGCGGTCATGCATAGCGATAGTCCCAGGATGGTTCGTGGTTGTCAACCCGACGAAGTCCCAGGCATAATCGATCCAAACCTACAAAGCCCGGAGGAGTCATGACGGAAGCCGCGGTCGAGTGGCGGGCGACGAATCTCGTCGCTCTGGGGGAAGAGCTTCGCAACAAGATCTCCAGGGTCACGCAGCAGTTCGAGGAGCGGGCTTCGATCGCGAGGACCCAGGACGAGGCCAGCCGGCTTCGCCAGCGGTTGTCTCAGCTCGTGGACTCGATCCAGGTGAGCTACCGCTCCCAGCTCGAGCGCATGACCGGCGAGCAGGAGAGCCGCGACGAGTCCTTGTACGACACCACTCTCGCCGGCATCGACATGAACCGCCTCGTGTACCGCGGGGACCGCAAGGCGCTCGCGGAGCTCCTGGCCGACGCCGAGTTCTCGTCGACCGTCAACCAGCTCCTGTCGGACCTCAAGCCCTACAACGCCCGCAAGGATCTCCTGACGAAGGCGCTCAAGATCACCCGGGGAATGATGGGCGGCCTCTACCAGGTCACGGATCGCTGCGCGAAAACGTTGAAGCTGAACGCCGAGATCGAGGTCTACGTCAACCAGGACGGCCGCTTCAACGCCGCCTGCTATCCCCCGATGAAGGACAAGGTCCTGCTGTTCCTCACGAGCTCCCTCCTGGAGAAGTTCTCGCAGCAGGAGCTGGCGTTCGTCATCGGCCACGAGCTCGGGCACTACCTCTTCGAGCACACGCGCTTTCCCGTGGACTACATCCTTTCGAACCACGGAGGCCGGCTCTCGCCGCTGCACGCGATGAAGATGTACGCCTGGATCCGGAGCGCCGAGATCACCGCCGACCGGGTGGGTATGGTCTGCTGCGGCGATTTCGACGTCGCCGCCAACACCTTCTTCAAGCTCTCCTCGGGCATCACCACCGCCCAGTTCCAGTTCAATCTGAAGGACTACCTGGCGCAGCTCGAGGACCTGCAGGGCGAGGTCTCGGGACAGGAGGCGGACCCTCAGGACTGGTTCAGCACCCACCCGTTCAATCCGATGAGGCTCAAGGCGCTCGAGGTCTTCATCCAGGGCCAGGCCTACCACCAGCTCACCGGCAAGACCGGCGGCCGGCTCACCTCGGACCAGGTGGAGAACGAGGTCTCCGAGCTGATGAAGATCATGGAGCCGACGTATCTTCAGGATACCGGCGACATCGGGACCAAGGCCCGGCGGTTCCTCCTCGCGGCCGGGTTCCTCGTCGTGGGGGCGAACGGAGTCATCGTGTCCTCGGAGGTCAACGCGCTCGCGTCCGTGGTCGGCGCCCAGGTCTCGCCCGACGAGATCCGCCAGATGTTCAGCCGGCCCATCCCCGAGGTGAAGGAGCTGGTGCAGTCGCTATCGAAGGACCTGGTCGCGCTCATGACCGGGATGCAGAAGCTCCAGCTGGTGCGCGACCTGATCGTCATCTCCTACTCCGACGGCGCCATCGACGAGGCGGAGATCAACTGCCTGGTGTGGCTGTGCGAAGGTCTGGGCGTCGATCCCCGCTTCATCGAGCAGGTGCTGACCTCCGCCCGCCGCGGTGTCGATTGACGATCCGGGTCAGAGCCCGCGGACTTCGGCTTCGAGCCGCCGAAGCTCGCCCATGGATCGCTCGAGGGCGTCCCGCGACTCGGTGAGACGGCTCATCTCCGAGCGCACGAAGCGGGTGTAGGGGCCTACCGCTTCCTGGATCCGGGAAACGCTTCCCGCCGTCTCCTTCTCGAACTGCTGCCGGAGAGAGCTCATGAGCTGTTCCCTGACGACCCCGACTTTCCGGTTCAGCTCCGCCTTCGCCCGGCGCTTCTTCGCGGGAAGCACCAGGAGGCCGACGACGGAAAGGACGCTCGCGGCGAGGACTCCGGTCACGTCCGCGGCGGTCGTGGTGGCGATGATGCTGATGAGGGCGCCGAGCCCCAGGGCGGAGACTTCGATGACCGCGGTCGACGCCACCGCCGTCTGAACGGAATCCGCCAGCCGGCTGGATTCCCTGTCCCGGTCGTACCCCTCGATCGCCCGATGGGAAGCTGCCCCCACGGTCTCGAGCAGCCGCTTGCGGTCCTGGACGAACGTTCCCGGAAGCCGCCCCACCATCCGCTCCTCTCCCGTCTCCCGCGAGGCGCGCCGCTTCTCGATATGGTCCATGACCGCCTGCCATTGCGAGAGCTCGCTCTCGACCATCCAGTCGATGACCGCCTCGACCCGCTTCTCGACCACCCGAGGAAGGTCGCCCACCACGTTCCTCTCGAAATCGGCCTTGACCTTCGATTTGTTCACCAGGTCGAACACCCGGCCCAGGCGAAGCGTCTCCTCGAAGAAATCGGCGCCGCGGCTCTCGAAGTCGAGAAGGGCGTTGTCGATGTCCGAGAGGCGGTAGGCGAAGTTGCGCTTCTGATCCTCCTCGTAGAGCGCGAGCTGGCGTTCGATGTCCGAGAGCATGAGGACGTCGTCCTCGAGAAGGTCGAGCTCGGTTCGGGCGATGCCCGCGTACTTTCCCGCGAGCGAGAGGCCGACTCCGAGCGGATCGAGGAGCTTGAGCCGCACGCGCTCGCGATCGTCGAGGACCGAGACCACGTGGTCCTCGAGGGGAGAGAACCGGCTTTTCGCGAGAAGCGCGGGGTCGTTCTCGGCCTTCGCCCGGAGCGCCAGCCTCGCGGAGACGGAGAAGACCTCGGGGGAGGCGCCCAGGAGCTTCTTCCCGTTCTCGCGCACGAAGCCCTCCACCTCCGCCACGTCCTCCTCCCGCTCGAGGATGTCGACTTTGTTCACCACGAAGAGGATCTTCTTCCCCCAGCCGCGGATGCTCTCGAGAAACGAGCGCTCGCTCTCGGTGAATGGCCGGTCGGCGGAGGTCACGAACAGCACCAGGTCCGACCGCGGGATGAAGTCGCGGGTCAAGGCCTCGTGCTCCCGGGTGATGGCGTTGGTGCCCGGGGTGTCGACGATCTCGATTCGTTCCAGGACGGAAAGGGGAGATTCGACGACCTCGACCCCGTCGGCTCGGCGCTCGCGGCGCTCGTTCGCTCCGTGTTTCACCAGGGTGATCCGTTGGGTGGTAGGGGTGACTCCCTCCTCGAGGAGGCTTCTTCCCAGGAGCGCGTTCACGAAGGCGCTCTTTCCCGCGTTGAACTCGCCCGCGACCACCAGGAGGAAGAGCTCGTCGAGCTGCTGGATGGAAGCGTCGAAGGCGGCGGCGTCCCGCTCCTCGATTGCGACCCGCTCGAGCGAAAGCCGGCACTCGGCGAGAGCGCGGCGCTCGCGGGCGAGGATCTCTTCCTCGTCGTCGCTCAGAATCTTCGAAAGGCTCATGAAGGGACCCTGCGTCGCCGACGCCCTTCTCCGAAGAAGCCCTCGCAGTACGCGAGGCTATTGACCTCTTCCACCTCGCGATCGCGGCCTCGCGCGTGGCTTTCGAACGCCCGCTGGATCGCCGAGAGCGCCGTTTCGAGTGGAACCTCCGAGCGGTACCAGGCTTCGGCGCGGGCGAAGTCGGCGGGCGACAGGGTCCCCGGCCGTCCCTTCGAGCGAAAGAACTCGCGCTCGATCCGCTCACAGTAGGCGAGGAGAGCCGGATCCCTCAAGGGCGAGCCTCGAGTCGGGCTTCGACCGCCTCGCGGGTGGGAATGCCTTCGACCCCCGGCGCCTCGACGGCGAAGGAGGCGACGCAGGCGGCGAAGAGCGCGGCGCGCACCACCGGCCGCCGCCGCTCCCGGAGCGCGACGAGAAGCGCCGTCGCGAAGACGTCGCCCGCCCCGGTCGGATCCACCTCGACGGTGGTGAACGCGGGAAGATCGTAGACGTCCCCTTCGGAGTAGACCCGAACTCCCTGCGCTCCCTTGGTCACCGCGAACGCCCGACCCGCGAACTCCTCCGCGAGCTCTTCGGGGGCCGGGTGATCGTCCTCGCTCATGGAGACCACGTCCGCGGGCTCGAGCGCGGTCTTCGCCTCGGACCAGTCGCGGGCCTCGACCAGGCCCAGGCGCTTCCACTGGCGATAGAAGCCCTGAGGCGCCACTCCCGAAAGCCCGGAGGGAGCGAGGCGCGCGAGCGGGAGCTGGACCTCATCGAGCACGGGACAGTACAGCACCGCGGCGTCGTCGGCCAGGCGCTCCCGAATCGAGGCGAGGCTGTGTTGAGTGAGAGGGTCCGCCTCGGCCAGCACCCGCTGCCGCCGGCGGCTTCCTTCGTAGACGTTCTCGAACTCCGTGGTGCCCGCGGCTTCCTGGCAGTGGATTTCGACTCCGTCGAAGAGCTTCCAATAAGGGAAACCGCCTGCCGCGGAGGTGACGAGGCCCGAGCGGAGCCCGAGGCGGGCGGCGGTCAACGAGGCGAACGCGGCGGCCCCGCCGAGTCGTCTCCGGCCCGAGACGCGGTCGATGGTGACGTGGCCCACGGCCACGAAGTCGAGGGGAGCTTCGGTGAGCCCGTTGAAATCGACGCGACGTATCACGGGTTTGGCCCTCCCGGCTGGCCTCCCCGCGGAACCGGGGATAGGATGCCGGGTGCATGATCTGGACCTCCCTGATCGCGCAGGGAAAACGCCGTCTCTGGATGTCGCTCTTCGTCGCGATCCTGGTGGGGCTCATCTATATCCATTTCACGAGATTCTACCAGGGCCGCGTCTCCGGCTGGATTCTCGCGGCTTTCGGCGTTCCCGTGGTCCTGAATCTGCTTCGGGCCGTTCTTGGGCTCGCCTATCGCCTGGACCGCCATCCGTTCCGCCAGTTCGACCTCGGGCTGGTGGACGATTCCATCCGGCCGGGGAAGCCTCTCGAGGTCGAGCTGGTGCTCGAGGCGCGCCGTCGGGGAGCTCTCACCCGGCTGGACCTCGAGCTTCGTGCGATCCGGCAGAAATACGCGGAGCGGGGTCGGGAGAGCTCGACCCTGCACAAAGAAGTGAAGCCCGTCGCGCGCGGACTAGCTCTCGAGCCCGGAATTCGAAAGACCTACCGCGTCTCGATCGATCTCCCGGTGAATGCGCCGTACTCCTTCCGATCGATGGAAGGCAAGCTCGTCTGGTTCGTCGCCGTTGAAGCCGAGGTCGAGGGCTGGGGAAGGCTCCGGGACGAGATCGAAGTGACGGTGGCCCCGGATTGAGAATCGTTCTGGTCTTCAACCCCGAATCCGGAAGAGTGCGGGACAAAGCGACGATGCTCGGCCGCGTGCTGCCGGTGCTCGGGCGCTCGGGGATGGCCGTGGATATGCGGCCGACCGAGTGGCCGGGCCACGCGACCGAGATCGGCGCGCAAGCCGTGCGGGACGGTGTCGAGCGAGTCCTCTGCTGGGGAGGCGACGGCACGGTGAACGAAGTGGCGCGAGCGCTCGCGGGCACGGAAACGGCGCTCGGAATCCTCCCCGGCGGCACGGTGAACGTCTTCGCGCGCGAAGTCGGAATCCCGCGGCGGATGGAAGCGGCCGCGAAGACCTTCGTCGAGGGAGAAGTGCGGAGGATTCCCGTGGGGGTCGCCTCCGATCGTCCGTTCCTCCTCATGGCCGGTGTCGGTCTCGATGCCGAGGTCGTCCGGCGGCTGAAGGCGGGATTCAAGCGGGCGCTCGGCGTTACCGCCTTCTGGCTCGACGGATTCCGCGGGCTGGCGCGCTACCCGATGCCGTCGCTGCGAATCCGATCCGAGGGCCGCGAGGTCGAGGGGACAGGTCTCATCGCCGGGAAAATCCGGCGCTATGGCCCGAGGTACTTCATCGCGAAGGAGGCGAGGCTCGAGGAGCCGCTGCTGCACGTCGTGGTCTTCCGCGGCAGGAACCGCCGCGACTACCTGCGCTATCTCGCGGGGGTCGCCCTGGGGTCGCACCTCCGCTTCAAAGACGTCCTGTCCTTCAAGGCGAGCGCTCTCACCGTGGAAGCGGACGCGAGCGTTCCCTACCAGGTCGACGGGGAGTTCGGGGGATACACCCCCGTCGATCTCGGCGTTCGCGACCAAGCGCTTTCGGTCGTTCTCCCACCGCGTTGAGCGCCATGGTACAGTTTTCCTTTCCGACGTCGCGCGAGGTGATGACCATGCAAAGATTCGTCTTCTTCTTCGTTCCGCTGATCGCCGTCGCCCAGGCCGCCGCCGAGGACCGCAAGCCGGTCGTGGGGCGATCGGTCGTGTCCACCGAGTACGGGATCGTGGCCGCGAGCCAGCCGCTCGCGGCGAGGGCCGGGGTGCAGATCCTGGAGCGCGGCGGAAACGCCGTCGACGCCGCCATCGGCGCCAACGCCACCATCGGACTCATGGAGCCTACGGGAAACGGAATTGGAGGCGACCTCTTCGCCATCGTCTACTGGGCGAAGACCGGGGAGCTCATCGGGCTCAACTCCAGCGGCTTCTCGCCCTCGGGCATGAGCGTCGAGCTCCTCGCCTCGAAAGGCATCGAAGAGATGCCGCATCGAGGGATCTACTCCGTGACCGTGCCCGGGGTCGTCGCCGGGTGGGACGCGCTCCGTAGCCGTCTCGGGAACCTTCCGTTCTCGGAGATCCTGGCGCCGGCGATCCACTACGCCGAGAACGGATTTCCCCTCTCCGAGGTGATCGCCCGCGGCTGGGCCCGCTCGCAGGAGATGCTCGCGAGCCACCCGAACTCGAAAGAGACGTACCTCATCGAGGGCCGGCCTCCGCGCGCGGGAGAGGTATTTCGGAATCCGGACCTTGCCCGGTCCTTGCGGCGGATCGCGGAGCGGGGAAGAGACGGCTACTACAAGGGGGAGACCGCCCAAGCCATCCTCTCGATCTCCGCCGAGACCGGCGGGGTCTTCACCGCTTCCGACCTCGAGGAGTTCGAGCCGGAGTGGGTGACGCCCATCGAGACCAGCTATCGCGGCTGGAAGGTCTACGAGATCGGGCCCAACACGCAGGGAATCGCGGCGCTCATGATGCTCAACCTCATGGAGCGCTACCCCATGAGCGAATACGGCTTTCACTCCGCCAACGCTCTCCACGTGATGATCGAGGCGAAGAAGCTCGCCTACGCCGACATGCTGCACTACGTCGGCGATCCGCGGTTCTCTCCGGTGCCCGTGAAGGAGATGCTCGACAAGACCCACGCCGCCGAGCGCGCGAAGCTCATCGACCTGGCGAAGGCGCACTGCGCGGTGACTCCGTCGGAGCTCCGCAGCGTTACCGACGCCGAGGGCGGGGACACCATCTACATGTCGGTAATCGACAAGGACGGGAACATCGTCTCTCTCATCCAGAGCAACTACTCGGGGTTCGGCTCGGGCCTGGTTCCGAAGGGCGCGGGCTTCATGCTCCACAACCGCGGCGCCCTCTTCACCATGGAGCCCGATCGGCCGAATACCCTCGGCCCGCGCAAGCGGCCGCTCCACACCATCATTCCCGCGTTCATGGAGAAAGACGGAGTCCGCATCGGTTTCGGAATCATGGGCGGATGGAACCAGGCCCAGGCGCATGCCCAGTTCGTCGCCAACGTCGCGGATTTCGGCATGACGATCCAGGAGGCTCTCGAAGCCGGCCGGTTCACCAAGGGGAGCTTCGACGGATGCGACCTCGACATGGAAGCGCTCGTGCCAGAAGCGGTGCGGGCCGAGCTCGCGAAGCGCGGGCACGCGATCGAAGTGGCCGCTCCTCGAAGCGGAACCTTCGGCTTCGGCCAGGCGGTGATGTCGAATCCCCAGGGCGTTCATTTCGGCGCTTCGGAGCCGCGCCACGATGGCGCCGCGATTCCGGAAGCTCCGCCGGTGTTCCGCGAGCGGTAGCCGCTCGTGAGCACCGTAGCCCTCCTATTCCTCGAGATCGCGCTCGAGGCCTACGTGCCGCTCGCGCCGGCGACGCTCCTCTACCGTTCTCCCGCCGACGAATTTCTGACGATCGAGATCCTCCCGGTCCAGATCGAGGGCGCTCCCGCCGCCGTGCGCATGGGGAGCGACCGGCGCCGGCGGGTCGAAAGCTTCGATGCCGAAGAGGGATTCCGGGTGCACCGTTTGGTACTCGGCCGCGCCGGCGAGATCGTCTACGAGCGACCGCTTCCGCTCCTTCCGGCGACGATGATCTCGGGAGAGGTCCATTCGAGCCAGAGGCGTTTCGCGCGGATGGCCGGAGGCAGCAAGCAGGACGTGGGCGCGCACTACGTCGAGGCGGAGCTCCTGGGCGCCGAGGCGGTGACGATCGGGAGCGAAGTCTTTTCCGACTGCATTCGCATCCGAAGACACGAGACGCGGATGGACTTCAGCGGAGGCCAGGAGATCTACGACGCCACCGAGTGGTACGCCCGCGGCGTCGGCCTGGTGAAAGTCCAGGGCGAGAGGAGCGAGAAGAACGAAGAGGGAGAAGTCCTCTCGACCGAGGTCATTGACCTCTCGCTGGTGACTTCAGGGAAGCCCTAGGAGCGCGGCTGCGTTGTCGTGGAGGAGCTTCCGCTTCACCTCCGGGGTGAAGCCCTCGAGAGCGTCGAAGTCCTCGAGCCAGCGCTCGGGCAGGATGAACGGATAGTCGCTTCCGAACAGGATCCGATCGGAGAGCCGCTTTCTCGCTTCGTTCATCACCGCTTCGGGAATGTACTTCGGAAGCCACCCCGAGAGATCCATGAACACGTTCGCCTTGTGACCGATGATGGCGAGCATTTCCTCGTGCCACGGCCAGGCGGGATGGGCGCCTACGATCGTGAGCTCCGGAAACTCCGCCGCCAGGTGATCGAGGTAGATGGGCCGGGTGTAGTCGAGCCGAATGCCCATGCCTCCCCTGACCCCGGCCCCGAGGCCGTTGGTTCCGGTGTGGAAGAGCGCGGGGACGCCGAGCTCGGCGACTTTCGCGAACAGCTCCGAGAATCGCGGGTCGTTGGGGTAGAACGCCTGGATGCCGGGATGGAACTTGGCGCCCTTGAGGCCGAGCTCGCGGACGGCGCGCTCGATCTCGGCGACGGCGCGCTTGCCCTTCCAGGGATCTACGCTCGCGAAGCCGATGAACCTCCCGGGGAACTCGGCGACGATTCCCGCGATCTCGTCGTTGGTCAGGGGCGGAAGTCCGGTCGCCGTCTCCGCGTCCCAGGCGAGGAGCACCCCGACGACGTCGAGCTTCTCGTAGTGCTTCGCCACGTCGTCCATCCGGGTGATGGGAACCTTGCGGCGGAAGAACTTTTCCGCGGGCTCGCGAAACGGCCGGATGGCGGAGTCGAGAAAGCTCACCGTCGGCAGGTGAACGTGCATGTCGATCGCGTAAGGCGCGAAGGCCATGGGATCAGCCGTGAATCTGCTCGGCGAGGTAGCGCTCGCGGCCCACTTCCTTGACGAGGTGGAGCTGGCTTTCGAGCCAGTCGATGCTGTCCTCCTCGTCCTTCAGGATTTTCTCCAGGAGCTCCCGGGTCCCGTTGTCGGCCTTTTCGCGGCACAGAGCGATGGCATTGTTCAAGCGCTTTTGCGCGTCGACCTCGAGCTCGAGATCGACCTGGTGCTGCTCCACCGGCTCCTCGCCCACCTTGACCGGGTTCAGCCTCTGCATGTTGGGAACGCCGTCGAGGAAGAGAATCCGGTCGATGACCTCGTCCGCGTGCTTCATCTCTTCGATCGACTCTTCGCGCTTCTTCGAGGCCAGCTTCTCGTAGCCCCAGTTCTCGCACATCTTGGCGTGGACGAAGTACTGGTTGATCGCCGTGAGCTCCGACGTCAGAACCTCGTTCAGCGCCTCTACGATCTTGGAATCCCCTTTCATTCTTTCGGCTCCTCTCGGGGTTATGCGCCCCAATCTTACAGCGCGGAGCGGGAAAGGGATAGAAAAGGCGTCAGAGGGCGGGAGCGAGCTCGGTGAGGACGAGCTCCGCGCGGGAGCGTTCTTCCTGGCGCACGATCTGTACAATCTGCTCGACCGCGAGCCGGCAGCCGCCGCACCCGAGCCCCGCGGAGCAGTCGAGGCCGATCTCGGAGACCGTCTTCGCGCGGCCCTGACGGACGAGCGTGCGGATGTCCCGATCGGTAATCCCGGTACAATGGCAGACGATCACGATAGAAATAGCCTACCACCTCCGATTATGAAATTCAATGTCAAAGTGGGGCGGGCGAGATTTCCCACCCAATCAATCGTTTTTCCGTTTTTACCGGATTCTCGCCGTCTCGGGCGATCGCGGTTTGGAGGCTCTTACCGTCGAGCTCCACTGGACCCTCAGCCCGAGGCAGGGGAGAGGTCTTGTTGCAGTCCGAGACTCAGCGAGCGTAGCCTACGAACGGACGAACGGCCAAGTATCGGTCGGGATATCGGGCAAGCCGAAGGAGGAGAACGATGGCCACCACCTGGACTCGTTGGATTGTCGCAGTGGCGTCCCTCGCGGGCGCGGCCTGCGCGCAGAAGACGGTAAACGACGTGCTGGCCGATCCCGGCCGCTACGCGAACAAGGACGTCTCGCTCTCGGGCCGGGTAGTCGAGAGCTACTCGATCGCGGGTAAGGGATTCTACTGCGTCGAGGACTCGACCGGTCGCCTCTGGGTGTTTTCCTCGAAGGGTGTTCCTCGCAAGGGCGCCGGCGTAACGGTCAAGGGGAAGATCCACGATGGCTTCGACATCAGCTCCCTCGGCGACGTCATAAGCCTCCCCGAGCCCATCCGGGAACGCATCGAGAACGGACT
>Ga0105095_10001126_pt1 | contig 13668 bp, 11 predicted proteins | sample PPLLak2March2015_2_FD_79180 | JGI IMG/M metagenome (GOLD analysis project Ga0105095, IMG submission 79180) | Freshwater sediment microbial communities from Prairie Pothole Lake near Jamestown, North Dakota, USA - PPLs Lake P8 Core (3) Depth... | ecosystem: Environmental > Aquatic > Freshwater >... | reverse complement strand
GCAACCGGAGGGAAAAAGCCGAAGATCTCGTCCATGTAGAGAATCGCTCGAAGGCTCCCGGTCCCCTCCTGCGCCCGCATCCAGCCGATGACCTCGTTCAGAAGGAGGGTCACGAAGAACATGCGGGCGTCGTCGCTGAGATGCGCGATCGAGAAGATCGCGGTCCGAGGCTTCCCGTCGCTCCCGTAGAGAAGGCGCTGCACGTCGAGGGGCTCTCCCTCCCGCCAGGCGGCGAAGGCCGGCGACGCCAGGGGGCTGTTGAGCCGCGCCGCGAGGGCGAAGCGATCCTTCTCGGGGTAGAAGGTCTCGAGGTCGAGCGCCCCGAGCTTGTGGAACGGCGGCGACTGGACCGCCTTCAGGAGACTCTCGAGGCTGGCGTCGTTTCCGGCCGCGCCAGGCGCGGTCGAGGAGGGTCGCGAGGAGCACGTGCTCGCGGCTCGTCAGCGGATCGGCTTCGATCCCGACGAGACCGAGAAGACCGGAGACGATGTTCACGATTCTCTCGCGGAGCGCGTCCTCGTCCTTGAGAAGGCTCGCGGAGGGAGCGCCCAGACTCCGAAGCGCCGCGACGGGCCGCCCCGAGGTACTCCCCGGGGTGTAGACGTCGACGGCCCCCGCTGCCACCAGCGCGCGGAGCCGGTCCTTCGACTGGCCCCACTCCCCGATTCCCTCCTCCCACATCCGCGCCGTCTGGCGCGCCAGGTCGTCGTGAGTGATGCCACGCGAAAGTGCTTCGCGCGGCTCGATCCACGGAAGGAAGTCCTCGGCGCGCAGTTCGGGAAAACGGAGGGCGAGGTTCGCCATGTCCCCCTTGGGGTCGATGACGATGGAAGGAATCCCGTCGAGTGCCGCCTCCTCGAGCAGCACGATGGCGAGGCCGGTCTTGCCGCTTCCCGTCATCCCCACGATGAGGCCGTGGGTCGTGAGGTCTTTCGAGTCGTAGAGGAGCGGCGCGGAGCTCGGCGCGGCCTTCGCGGGATCGAAGGGCCGGCCCAGATAGAAAGCGCCCAGCTTCTCGAACGACGTCACGGCGCCGGAAACGCTATCAGGAATGGCGTTTCCGATCTAGCTCGTCAGCGAACGATGCGCTCGTGGCTTCGGCGGAGCCGGAGCGCCCGCTGGATCGAGCCGGGCACGAGGCGCTTCAAGAAGAGGGGCGAGGGCACGCGCTCGTAGCTCAGGCCCAGGCGGAAGTCCTTCCGGCCGCCCCTGGTGAGCTCGTCGACGCGGAACTCGTAGCGGCCGAGCTGGATCTTGCTCCCCGGCCGGAGCTCCTGCTCCTGCGCGTTCAGGCCGTAGATCTTCGAGACGACGCAGGAGCCGGTGAGCTTCTTTCTGAGCTTCTCGTTGTGAATCAGATGGACCTTGGCGCGCAGGAAATCGTTCGCCGAGAGCTTCTTCCTCTCGGCGGGCGAGCTGGTGATGAGCCGCTCCACCCTCGGCTCCTCCATGTCCTTGGACACGTACTCGAGGTTCAGCGCGTAGATCTGCTCGTCCTTGTTTCCTTCCCGCGCCAGCGCTTCGAGCTTTTCTCCGAGCGCGGGAAGGGGCAGGGCGATGAGCGCGGCCGACGTCTGGTCGAGCCCGTCGAGAGCGAAGCCCGCGGGCGGGAGCGCCACGGAATCCTCCTGCGCCGTAAGCATGGCGACGGCGCTTTTCGACGACTCCACCAGAGACAGTCCTTTCCAGCTCCACGCGGGAACGTCCGAGGAGAGTCTTCGCAGTCGATCGACCGAGACCTGGACCGGCTCTCCGGTGCGAAGCTCGAGCACCTCCCTGTCCCCCGCGCCCGGGTAGGACCGCACGCCGACTCCGACGAGCATCGCGACGGCGAGGACGAGAGAGCCCGCGATATAGAACTCCACCTTGGGACTGGCGGGGGTGGCGATGCGGGTCACCACCGGCTGAATCACTTCGAGCCCTTCGTCTTCCTCGACGCGGAAGATGAATCGGCGAAGGAGCATCCCGTCGTCGGCGAAGAAATCCGCGATCCCCTGGGCGTACTCGCTCGCCGCCATCTCGCCATTGGCGGCGACGACCATTCGCTGGATGAGCGCGAGGTCGACTTCCTGGCCGATCACGATCGCGTAGAGAGGCTGGCGGATCTGGTTCAGGAGCTCGATGGTTCGATCGCCGGCGACAGTCCGGAGGTCCGCTCCCGGAGGGACCTGCTGATCGGCCCACTCCTCGGGGGACGGGTCGATCTTGCCGTCGGTGATGAGGACCATCTTGAACTCGGTCCCCGCGGGATACTCCCTGGTCAGCTCCTGCGCCGCCTGGAACGCGAAGTAGAAGTCGGTCCACTGCCCCGAGTTCCGGTAGTACTGGGGCGCGTCGATGTAGACCTCGCTCCGGCCGCCGAAGAGAACCAGTCGATAGGGCTGCCCCTTGAGGAAAGAGTAGATCTTCTCGATCGCGTCCCGTCTCTGGACTTCGGGGTCGAGGGGCGGGAGGCTCGCCGAGTTGTCGAGAAGGAACAGGAGCACCGCCTCGCCGTCTCTCGGGAGGAGCGGAGGTTTGACTTCGTCCTCGGAGCTCGCGGCGCTCGCCGAGGAGCAAACGAGAAGGCAGGCGGCCAGAAGTTTGCCTGGTTTCATGGAAGTCGCTCGAATTTCCGGAGTGATCTCATTATCCGCGCCGGATTTGGCACTTGCAACCGGGGCGTATTGATAGCAAGGTAGTGCCCTCCGAGAACGACCGAACCCAACGGAGGCAAGACCGCCATGACGCGACCCGTTCTGCTCTTGATGGCTTTCTCTGTGGCCCGAGGAGGCGTCGCCGTCGCTCAGGAAGCCCACCAGTGTCCTATCGACTGGGTGGGGCGCGGGGGCGAGATCGAAGAGTTGCTCCTGACGGCGGAGCCGGTTTCCGTCGAGGACGTGGGGATGGGGGTGACGAAGCCGAGCAAGGTCGTCCTGAAGAAGGACGGGGTCGAGCTCGGTGCCGCGTTCAAGCCCATCCAGCGCGGGAGACAGAAGGGGTTCTGGGAGAGCTACGAAGCGGAGATCGCAGCCTACGAGCTCGACAAGATTCTCGGCATGAACATGGTGCCGCCGACGGTCGAGCGCGTCATCAACAAGCAGAAAGGCTCTCTCCAGTACTGGGTCAAAGACTGCAAGCTCTACAAGGAGCTCCAGGGCCAGGCGCCCACCCGGCCGAGCGAGTGGAGCCACCAGCTCTCGGTGATGAAGATGTTCGACGTCCTCATCATGAACAAGGACCGCAACGCCCAGAACTTCCTCGTGGACGGCGACTGGCACATGGTCCTCATCGACCACTCGCGGGGATTCATAACCGAGGACGACATCGGAAAAGACGAGAAGAAGCTCCCCGTCCAGTTCGACCGGAAGATGGTCGAGAAGCTCCGTTCGCTGGACGCCGCCAGCCTGGAGGCGAGCTTCGAGAAGCTCCTCATGGGAGGACAGGTGAAGAGCCTGATCAAGCGGCGCGATGCGCTGCTCGCCTATCTGGACGAGCTGGTGGCGAAACAGGGCGAGGCCCGGGTGTTCTTCAACTAGTCGCTCATCGGAGCCACGCGGAATGCGGGAGGTTGCTTCATGATCGGAAACTGGCTCAAGGAGTTTCGAGAGTTCGCCTTGAAGGGCAACGTGGTGGACATGGCGGTGGGTATCATCATCGGCGCCGCCTTCGGCAAGATCGTCACCTCGCTGGTGAACGACGTCATCATGCCGCCGATCGGCCTTCTCACCGGGAACGTGGATTTCACCCAGCTCTTCATCAATCTCGGCGACACCCCCCATGCCTCGCTCGAAGCCGCCGAAGCCGCGGGGGCCCCGGTGATCAAGTACGGGCACTTCATCAACAACATCCTGGACTTCGTACTCGTCGCCGCGGCGATCTTTCTCGTCGTCCGCGCGATGAACCGCCTTCGGGCGAAACAGGAAGCGGCGCCGCCGCCCGAGCCACCTGCCGAGGTGAAGCTCCTCGGCGAGATTCGCGATCTGCTCAAAGCCGATCGCTGAGCCCGGGCCTCAGTTCGCGAGGCGGTTGTACTTCCCGAGCAATCGGCGGAGCTCGTCGTGGGGGAGCCCCTCCACGCGGTGTCCGTCGACTCCCGTCATCGTCCTTCCGGCGACGAGCGCGTTCACGATCGCTTCTTCCACCGATTCCACGGTCGCGCGGAAGATCGGGTTGAGCCCTTCGTTCGGGAGGAGAGTCACCGCGCTCGTCCCATCGGCGGACGCGGCGCCGGGGTTTGCGGTCGAAAAGGCGATGAAGATATCTCCCGAGCCGTTTCCCGAGGTCGCTCCGGTGCGCGCGAGCCCCAGGGAGGCCCGCCGCGCGAGCCGCTTCAACTGATGCGGCAATAGCGGCGCGTCGGTGGCGATGACGATGATGATCGACCCCAGAGCCTGCTCCTCGTCGCGCGGAGTCGGAACCGAGACGAGCTCCATGCCCACGGGGACACCGGCGATGGTGAGCTCCGGCCGGCCTCCAAAGTTCGCCTGCACCAGGGCGGCGACGGTGAAGCCTCCCTCGAGCCTCCGCGAGGAGGTGCCGATCCCGCCCTTGAAGCCGTAGCAGATCATCCCGGTGCCGCCGCCGACCGCTCCTTCCTCGACGGGCCCCGAGCTCGCTTTCTCGAGAGCCTCGACCGCGTGCTCCCTCTTCACGTGGAATCCATTGATGTCGTTCAGGAATCCATCGTAGGTCTCCGCCACCACCGGAAGCGACCAGGGCTGGAACAGGAATCCGCGCTCCGCCTGCCAGCGGATCACGGCGTCTCTCACCACCCCGACGCTGTGCGTGTTGGTGATGGCGATCGGGCCTTCCAGAAACCCCGACTCCTCGACCCAGGTCGTACCCGTCATCTCCCCGTTGCCGTTCAGCGTGAACCATCCGCCGAATACGGGATCCTTGCTTTTGCCGCGGGGATGGATCACGGTGACGCCGGTCCTGACCGGCCCCGTCCCCACGACGAGCGGACCTTCGCCCGAGATCAGCGTGACCTGACCGACCTCGACGCCGGGAACGTCGGTGATTGCGTTCCAACGTCCAGGAGTCCCGCCGAAGGGGACGCCGAGATCGCGGGCCCTCGGGTTTTGCGCAAGCGCCGGCCCGGCGACGAGCGCGAGGAGGAGAACGCTAGTACTTCGGCAGCCAGGCGCCGGTCGCCGGGTCCCAGGCATATTCGTAGCTCCTCTCCAGCCGCTCCGTCGCCACTCCATCGAGCTCGGGGGTCTGACTCTCGATCACGAACTTGATGGTTCCGAGGTAGGGCTCGGCCTCGTTCGCCGGCTGGGGACGCACCTCGACCGACTGTATCGTCCAGGTCACCTTCACGCCGAGGTTCGGGTTCACATCCGCTTCGGCTTCGCGCTTTTCCGTCTCGGCGCGCTGTTTGAGAAGGGCCTCCACCTCGGCTTGCGGAGGAGCAGCCTTCTTCGCCTCGGAGCAGGAGATCGCGAGCGAGCCCACGATCCACATCAGAAACGCCATTCGTTTGGGCACCATGAATAGAGAGGCTAGCAGCGTACCGATTGGGAGATCAACCACGCCGCACCCGGCCGGGAGAGGGGCTGTTGACGGACCCGAGAATGGCGTGCAGACTGGATCCGATCCCCCCGTTCATTCAGGCGCCGTCGAATCACATGGCAATGAGCGCCAAGAGAGTCGTTTCCGCCGCCGGGACGGAGCACGCGGATCAGGCTCCGCGGTTCCTGCCGCTTTCGACGATCGGGGTGCGCCTCCACTCCCCGCCCCATACCGATCGGCGGCCGGTCTTCGGAATCATCTCCAACATCTCGGCGACGGGGAGCTGCCTCATCACCAACCGGGGCCTCCCCGTGGGCATCCCTGTCGGCCTTTCGATCGAGAATCACCTCCGGAGCGACGTCCTTTCGGTCTCGGCGCGAATCGTGTGGTGCGCCGAGAGGTTCGAGCCGTTGAGGGAGATCGTCGGCTACCTGACGGGAATCCGCTTCGATCCGTCCGACGTCGAAGCGGTGCGGGGCCTGCTGGGAAACGGCTCGTTCCAGCCGATTCCCTGAGCTCTTCGCGGCCGCTTCAGAGGCTTCCGATGGCGACGAGCTTCTTCTCCAGGTACTCCTCGAGGCCCTCGGCTCCCGACTCCGCGCCGAGACCGCTGTGCTTCCAGCCAGGAAACGGGGCCTCGGCCGCCTGCGGCGCCCACTCGTTCACGCCCACCATGCCGAAGTGGAGTCCCTCGTAGCAGCGTATCGAGGTCTTGAGATCGTTGGTCCAGACGTAGGCGGCGAGGCCGTAGTCGGTGTTGTTGGCGGCGGCGATGGCTTCGTCGACGTCCGAGAAGGACGCGACGGGAAGAACGGGGCCGAAAATCTCCTCCGCGAAGACCCTCATCTCCGGTTTGACGCCCGCGAGCACCGTGGGCTCGAAGAAATATCCTCGTCCCCGCTCGGCCGGCCTTCCGCCTCCCGCGAGCACCGCGACCCCCTTCGCGCGCGCGTCCATGACCAGCGCTTCGACCCGATCCCTCTGAGCGGCGTTGATCATCGGTCCCACTTCGGTCGCGGGATCGAGCCCGTCGCCTACCTTCAGCGCCCGCACCTGGGGCGCGAGCCGCTCGGAGAACTCCTCCGCGCGGGTTCGGTGCACGAGAAAACGCTGGGGGGAGACGCAGACCTGGCCCGCGTTCCTGTACTTGGCGGCGACCGCGGACTTGGCGAGCGCCTCGAGATCGGCGTCGGGGAAGACGAGGACCGGAGCATTGCCCCCGAGCTCGAGCGAGAGACGGGTGAACGTTCGCGAGGCCCCGTCCATCAGGATCCGGCCCACGCGGACGCTTCCGGTGAAGCTGATCTTCCGGCAGAGAGGAGAGTCGAGAAACGCCTGGCCGATTCCGGCGGGCTCTCCGTTGACTAGGTTCAAGACACCTTTCGGAAGCCCGGCTTCGTGGGCGAGGTTCACGATCTCCATCGCCGTGAGCGGGGTGAGCTCCGAGGGACGGGCGACGACGGTGCATCCCGCGGCGAGCGCCGCCGTCCAGGCGCGTACCGGATTGTACGCGGGGAAGTTCCAGGCGGTGATCACCCCCACGACGCCGATGGGCTGCCGCAGCACCATCATCCGCTTGGAGGCGCGCCGCGAGGGAATCGTTCGCCCGTAAGCCCGCTTGCCCTCCTCCGAGTACCATTCGAACAGATCCGCGGCCACCTGCCATTCCCCTTTGGCCTGCGCCAGAGGCTTGCCGCTCTCTCGAACCGTGACCTCCGCGATTCGGTCGACGCGCTCGCGAATCAGGTCCGAGATTCGTCGAAGGGAGGACCCGCGCTCGTAGGCGGTCGCGGTGGACCACCCGGGGAACGCGCTCGCGGCGGCCTCGAGCGCGACCAGGGCATCGCTCTCGTTTCCGAAGGGAACGGTGGCGACGGTCTCCTCGGTCGCCGGGTTGATGACGTCCCAGGTCTTGCCGTTCGACGCCTCCGCCCAGATCCCACCGATGTATTGCTTGTAAATCGAAGTCATCTCGAGCCGCTCCTTGCGAAAGTGCTCGAGAAGCTTACCGCAACCGCGGACGTCGACGGGAATTTAGTGCCCCGGCTCGAAGACCGAGATTTCTCCCATCACGACGGTGAAGGCCGCGTGGATCGCCTGATCCGTCGTCCGTCCGGCGCAGACCGCGAGCGGAACCGACAGCCCCTGCTCCCGCAGCCGGCCGGCGCAGGCCCGCAGCGTGGCGCTCGAGGTATACAGGTAGTCGACGAGGACAACGGGAACGGCGGGGTCGAGCCTGCGGGTCACGGCGAGGTTCTCGAAGAGCTCCGCCGTGGTCGAGGATCGGTGGCCGGGCGGGGGCAGCGGACTCCTCCACCGCAGCGTGTCGACGATGTCCGCCTCCTCGACTCCGTTGGAAGCGATGGAGATGGCGAGAAGCGACGTCCAGGGGCCGGCGCTCGACTCGAGCGTGGTGCGCGACGTGGGAACGGGAACGAGCGCGAGCCGCCGCGGAAAATCGTTTTGCGCCAGATAGCGAGCGACCATCTCGCCGAACCAGTCGATCGAATCGTTGGCGTTGGTGGCGGAGAGGCGGCGCTCCTCGTCTCCAACGGGAATCCTCGACTCCCCTTCGATTCGCTCTCCCCGGAGCGCGAGGAGAAAGTTGCGGGCGTCACGATGCCGCGGTTCCTGGCGAACCGGGTCGGAGACGTAGGTCGAGAAGCAAACCACTTGGAGAGTGCTCGTCGCCACTGGAGCCGTCGCCGAGACGGCTCCGGCCTGTTCGGCCTGCTGTGACTTCTGAATGTGCATCGCAACCTCCCACCGGCGGCTCGTCGAGCCGCCGAGACTTCCCGTGATCTAGATCGTGGGGCGGGTTGGGTACTGAAAGCCTACTCATTTTCCCCATACCTGTCAATGTGTATTTTGAATATCCCCGTGCGAATCAACGACTTAACAAGTGGGTGCCACCTTCCAAAGTGATAATTCCCCACAGATCTTTCTCCTTATGTACGTGGGATTCTTCCACCGCCTGTGCCAAAACGGAATCGACGGGCCGACGGTAGCCGGGAGACGGGGATGCCAACGAAAGGGACTTGGAGGGCCTTGTTTCGTTTCGGTGTACCGCTTTTCCCTTTCGATGAAGTCGATGTCCCTCACGGAAAACCGCGGGGTGGCCCAGGAATCTCCCTCAGCTTGAGGGCGGCAGCCGTTTGAGCCCGGAAAGCCCTTCGAGCTTCCGGGAGAGCTCTTCCATCCGCCTGCGGTTGGTCCCCAGGTCCGAGTGGCCTACGCGCGAGGCCGAACGGAAATCGACGCGCTTCGCCCCGGCGTCGATCGAGAACTCCACGTCGTCGACGAACCGGAGGAGGAGCGTCGTGAACTCGGCGTGGATGTAGTCCTCCCCCGCTTCCACCACCCGGGCCCGCGGAGCTCGCGCGAGAACGTCCAGGATCGCCGCCCGGACGGGCTCGACCTCTCCCGCGAATCCGAGGGCCGGCATGCGCTTCGCGGCGTCCGTCGATTGCGTCGACACGCAGTTCGGCTTGTCGGGACAGGGCGCGAGACGACGTCCACCCATCGAAGTCGCGGCCTCAGCGGGCGCTTTTCTTCTTCGAGCCGGGCGCGGCCGGAGCGGGGTCGGAGGTCTTTCCGCCGAGGGCCGCCTTCGTGGCCTTTTCCAGGACTTCCTCGAGATCGAGGAGCGCCTTCTGGATGTCGGAGGCGCTCCGGCCGGACGCCTGAATTTCCTCCCGTTTTTCCCTCGCCTTCTCGCCGCGCGAGCACTCCATGTAGCTCGTGACGACGTCTCCCGGCGGGCGGCCGGTCTCTCGCGTCATCCGCGACAGGAAGTCGACGCCGGCATGGTTGACGAGGTGGTTCGCGGCGCCGGTCGCGATGATCTCGCGTTTCAAACGGTGCTCTCCGAAATGCTTGGAGAACACCTGGAGCCGTCTGGGGAAATAGCCCGTGAGGAATGGCAGGCCCTCGATGCTCTCGGGAAAGTCGCTCTCGAGGATGCGCGAGAACGCCCAGATCTTCACGTGAGAGAGCAAGAGGGCGAGCAGCGGTCGGGGGAGGCCCCGCGGCCGGGTCTCGCTCTCGAGGAGCTCCTTGCGGGATGGGACGTCGTTTCCCAGCCGGTCCATCACACCGTTGGTGATGAGCTCGTAGACCAGATCGACGAACTCCTCGTAGCGCGCGGCGCTCCTCCGGCCGTCGAGCGTCAGCGCCAGCGCCTGGGCGGCGTTGTCCATGAGCACCAGTCGAGCGACGTCCTCCGTCATGTCCTCCATGACCGAGCCGCGCTCGCCCACCTTCAGCTCGCCCTTCTTCACCAGCAGGTCCATCAGAATCTTGATGTTCACCTCGTGGTCGGACATGTCGACGCCGCCGGAGTTGTCGATGGCGTCGGTATTGAGGTGGCCGCCCTTGCTCCAATACTCGAGCCTGCCGCGCTGGGTGAAGCCCAGGTTTCCCCCCTCGCCGACCACTCGCGTCCTCAGGTCGGACGCGTCCACCCGGACGCGATCGTTGGTCCGGTCGCCGACGGCGACGTGCTCCTCCGTCGAGCCCTTGACGTAGGTTCCGATTCCCCCGTTGTACAGAAGGTCCACCGGCGCCGCCAGAATGCGGCGGATCATCTCCTCGCCGCTCACCTTGTCGGCCTCGATTCCGAGGAGGGCCTTCGCTTCGGGGCTCACGGGAATGCTCTTCGCCGAGCGGTCGAAGACCCCGCCCCCCTTGCTGATGAGCGAAGCCTGATAGTCGCGCCAGCTCGAGCGCGGGAGACGGAAGAGCCGCTCCCGCTCGGCGTAGCTCTTTTCGGCGTCGGGAGCGGGATCGATGAAGATGTGCACGTGATTGAAGGCGGCGACGAGACGCATGGTACGCGACAGCAGCATTCCGTTGCCGAAGACGTCCCCCGCCATGTCCCCGATACCGACCGCGGTGAAGGGCGCGTTCGAGATGTCGACCCCGAGGTTCTGGAAATGCTGCTTGATGCATTCCCAGGCGCCGCGGGCGGTGATGCCGACCTTCTTGTGGTCGTAGCCGACGCTTCCGCCAGAGGCGAAAGCGTCGCCCAGCCAGAAGCCGTAGTGCTTCGACACCGTGTTCGCGGTGTCCGACAGGTGGGCGGTGCCCTTGTCGGCGGCTACCACCAGATAGGGGTCGTCGCCGTCGTGCAGCACCACCTCCGGAGGATGGACGACCTTGCCGTCCACGATATTGTCGGTCACGTCGAGAAGCCCGGAGATGAACTCCCGATATCGATCCACGAGGTAGGCATCGAGTGAGGGCCGCGGCGGGAGCTCTCCTTTCAGCACGAACCCCCCCTTCGCGCCCACGGGCACGATGATGGCGTTCTTCACCGTCTGGGTCTTCATCAACCCGAGGATCTCGATGCGAAAGTCGTCGTGTCGGTCGCTCCAGCGAATCCCGCCGCGGGCCACCTTGCCGCCGCGCAGGTGGATTCCCTCGAGCTTGCGCGCATGGACGTAGATCTCGAAGAGCGGCTTCGGCGAGGGCATTCCCTCCACCTTGCCGCTCTCTACCTTGACGGCGATGACCGGCCGCTCGGGTCTCTGGTAGAAGTTGGTGCGCACCGAAGAAGAAATGAGGTTCGCCAGCGCTCGCAGAACCTCGTCGTCCACGAGATTCCTGACCCCGTTCAGCGCCTGTTCCAGCTCCTCTTGCGCCTTCTGCATCGCCTTCTCCCGCCCGGCGACCCCGGGGTCGAACCGCGATTCGAAGGCGCGGAACAGCGCCATGGCGACCCCGGCATTCTGCAATACCACGCCGTTCACCGTGTCCAGGCTGTAGTGAGGGCGGATCTGCTGCAGATGGTTCCGGAACGTCCGGAGCACTTCGACCTGTCTCCAGGTGAGACCGGCGGTCAGAATGAGGGCGTTGATGGCGCCATCCGTCGCCCGCTCCTCGCCGAGCGCGCGCAGGGCATCGGCGAGCCGGGACGAGCCGTCCACCACGGACGCGATCCGCTCGGGAGAATCCTCGATGTCGTAGCGATAGAGGTGCACTTTCAGCCCGTCGGGCCTGCGGATGGGGATGTGGATTTCGCCGGTGACGCGGAGCCCGAGGTTCCGCAGCGTCGCCAGGGTCTCGACGAAGCCGAGCGTCTGGACGGAGTAGAGGCTGAGGGTGAGCCGCTCCGGGTCTTTCGGCGTGCCCCCGACCTCGAGCCGATCCTCGAGCGCCTCGAGATGCTCGATATCGAGCGGGACTTCGAGCGGAGGCGTCGATTCGCGGTAGATGCCGCTTCGGGTCTCGGGCGTGACCCACCGGCCGAGGAGCTCTCTCCCCCTTCTTTCGCCGAAATGCTCGGTTAGCGCCCGGGCGACCGAGTCCTCCCAGGTGGTGACCAGTTCTTCGACGATGCGCTTCGCCGCTTCCTCGTCGATCGGATGCTCGAGCCGGTCGAGGTCGAAGTAAAACGCCAGAATCTGGACGGTGCTCGCGTCCTCGGAAGCGGTGGAGTCGACGGGACCGAAGCGCTCGGAAAGGGCCCTGGCGAGGGCCTGCTCCACCCGATAGGAGTAGCGCATTCGCGTGAAGCCCACGTAGAGCGCGGCGTAGCCTCGGCCCAGGCGGAGGTGAATGGCGATCTCGTCGTCGCCCGTCATCTGGGCGACCTGATCGAGGAAAGGCTTCAGCTCGGAGGCGGAGGCGTAGAAGAGCTCGCGCCGCGGGAAGCGGTTGAAGAGCGCGCGAATCTGGCGAAACGCGTGGGACATGGACGCGGTGTTGGAGTTCTCCAGGAGCCACCGCTGCTTTTCCCGGAGGAGCGGCACGTCGGCCGAGCGCTGCACGAAGGAGCCCTGGGAGAACCTCCCCAGGAGAAGCGTCGCGCGCTCGAGGTTCTCGTGCTCCGTCCACTGTCGGATGACGATGGCGTCGATGGGCTCGAGGTGATAGATCGCCGAGGCGTCGCGGCAATAGTCGATCTCCACCAGGGTCTTGTCGTCGGCCGCGGGCACGATCTGACTTTCCAGCTTTTCCATGACGCCGGGAAACACGACGGGAAGCAGAGCCGGGTCGCGAAAGACCCCGAGAGCGCTCTCCTCCTGCCGGTCGGCGGCCCCGTCCGCTCCGAGCCGGTAGCTCGCGACCCCCATGAAGATGAAATTCTCCTGGTTGAGCCACCGGAGGAATTCTCTCGTCGGCGCGAGGTCGTGCCCGTCGTCCCGGGACCGGAGGCGCCGGGACGAGTCGTCGACCGCGGCCAGCATGTCGTCGAAGTCCTCGAGAGCGAGGAACAGGCACTTGAGCATCGAGTAAATCTCGTGCTGTATCCGCCTCAGGCGGTCCTTGGACTCGACGTGCTCGATCCGGAAGCGGCAGAGGAGCTCCTTGTCCCCTTCCTGATAGGGATCGCCTATCCACACCACCCGCTCCCATTGCCTTCGCACCGTCAGGATGGGATGGATGGCGGAGAAAACGCGGAGACCGGCCTTGAGAAAGTAGTTCTTGAGGCTGTCGAAGATGAAAGGGGCGTCCGGAGTGTGGGTCTCGACGATGGTGGTGTCCATGGGAATGGACTTCCCGCGGACGGTATGGAGGGACTCCGCCTCGATCGAATGCCGCACCACGACGTGAAGGCCGGGGAGCCCGCGGTAGAGCTGCGTCGGAGGCGGCAGCTCCTTGACGAAGAACCGATAGTTGTCCCAGATCCGCTCCGCGAGATCGCTGGTAACGATCCCGAGCGCCATCCAGTCCGGGAGGGACGAGTAGACGACGCGGGTGAATGACGACAGGAGCTCCCACTCCTCGCCCGGCCGCGCCTTTTTCAATTGCTCGAGGACTTCCTCGAGCTTCCGGTTCTTTTCCTCGATGCTTACTCGGATCATGCGGTGCGCTCCAGCGTAACGAATGAGTTTACTTGAGGATCCGGGGGATTTCCACGCCCCCGAGGGGAGCCTTCATCGGCGGGGCAGGGTTTCTCTCGTTTCGAGGTTCGCCTCGATCTCGGCGCGCGTGCGCCAGGCGGGCCGCATCTCCTGGCGAGCGAAGAGCTCGAGTTGATCTCCGCGGTGGGGCGAGCCGGGCTGGGTCGAGCTTCCGTAGGCCGTGAGGACCCTCGCCTTCACCGGTTCGGAGAACTCGACGGCGGCGTAGTACGTGTCCCCTCCCGCGATCCGATACCGATGGTTCTCGCCGGGCTCGAAGTACGCCGTGCGGAAGGCGCCGTCCGGCTCTCCGGGAGCTCCATTC
>Ga0105095_10001125_pt1 | contig 13673 bp, 13 predicted proteins | sample PPLLak2March2015_2_FD_79180 | JGI IMG/M metagenome (GOLD analysis project Ga0105095, IMG submission 79180) | Freshwater sediment microbial communities from Prairie Pothole Lake near Jamestown, North Dakota, USA - PPLs Lake P8 Core (3) Depth... | ecosystem: Environmental > Aquatic > Freshwater >... | reverse complement strand
GGAACCGCCTGCGGCCTCTCCGCCCTCCGGTCTCACGGCGTGCTCGGGAGCCGGCTGCGGCCTGCGCACCGGCCCGGTACGCCCCCTATCTTTCTCCCGCTAACCTGCGGCGACTTCGGCACCGGCCCGGGTCGGGCCGGCCTGCCTGGCGCCATATGTGAGGGGGATGGGGCATGATTCAACGACCACGCTGGATGGCACTGAGTGCCGTGCTCACAACGGCGGCCTGCGGAGCGCCGCAGCCGCCGGGGACGGCGCTCGAGAGCTTCACGCCCGACGACCTCGCGGCCGATATCGCGGTGATCGCCTCGGATTCGTTCGCGGGCCGGGCGCCCTCGTCGGTGGGCGAGGACCGCACCATGGCCTTCCTCGAGGCCGAGTTCCAGAAGCTCGGGCTCGAGCCGGGGAATGGAACGAGCTGGTACCAGGAAGTGCCGCTCGTCCGCACCACGGTCCAGCCCGGGCCCGAGCTGGTGGTGCAGGGCGGCGGCGCGCAGGCCCGGTTCCGATACGGCAACGATTTCGTCGCGTTCTCGCGGCGGCTCGACGAGTCGGTGGCGCTCGACGCGTCTCCGCTGGTGTTCGTGGGCCACGGGGTGGTGGCCCCCGAGTACGAGTGGAACGACTACGCCGGTCTCGACGTGAAGGGCAAGACCGTGGTCGTGCTCGTGAACGATCCCGGCTTCGCCACCGGTGACACCACCATGTTCCGTGGCCCCACGATGACGTACTACGGCCGCTGGACCTACAAGTTCGAGGAGGCCGCGCGCCAGGGCGCGGCCGGCGTGCTGATCGTCCACGAGACCGCGCCGGCCGGATACGGCTGGGACGTGGTGCAGAACAGCTGGACGGGGCCGCAGTTCAACCTCGTGTCCGCCGACGGCAACGTGGGCCGGGCCGTGGTGGAGGGATGGGTCGGACTGGAAACGGCCCGGGCGCTGTTCCGGCTGGCGGGGCAGGAATACGACAGCCTCAAGGCGAAAGCACAGGTCCGCGGGTTCACCGCGGTGCCGCTCGACGTCACGGCGTCGGTCGCGCTGCGGAGCGAGATCGTGCGGTCCACGTCCCGCAACTTCATGGCCCGGCTGCGCGGCACCGATCGCGCCGACGAGTACGTCATCTACATGGGCCACTGGGACCACTTCGGCACCGATCCCAACCGCGAGGGGGACCAGATCTTCAACGGCGCGGAGGACAACGCGACCGGCGTGGCTGGACTGCTGGCCATGGCGCGGGCCTACAAGGCGCTCGCGACCCCGCCGTCACGCTCGGTGCTGTTCCTGGCCGTCACCGCCGAGGAGCAGGGGCTGCTCGGCTCCTCGTACTATGCCCAGCAGCCCGCGGTGCCCCTCGAGAAGACCGTCGCGGCGATCAACATGGACGGCATGAACGTGCTCGGCCCCATGCGGGACGTCATCGTCGTCGGGCTCGGCATGTCGCAGCTGGATGACTACGTCCAGGCGGCGGCGGCCGAGCAGGACCGCACGGTGAAGCCGGACCAGGAGCCCGAGAAGGGCTATTACTACCGCTCGGACCACTTCCCGTTCGCGAAGGTGGGCGTGCCCGCGCTCAACGCCGGCTCAGGCCAGGATCACGTCGAGCACGGCGTGGAGTGGACGCGCGCCCGGGAGGAGGAGTATCGCCTCCAGCGATACCACCAGCCGGGCGACGAGATGCTCGACAGCTGGGACCTGAGCGGCCTGGTGCAGGACCTGCAGCTGCTGTTCACGGTGGGATACCGGCTCGCGAACAGCGACGCCTTCCCGAACTGGCGGGAAGGAACAGAGTTCAAGGCGGCTCGGGATGCGATGATGCTAGGAGCGCAGTGACGGGGGGATAATGCGGGATGAAGCGGGATGGAGCGGGATGTGGGGCGAGGAGCCCGGCATCCCGCTCTTTCCGGCATCCCGCCCTATCCCGCTCCCTTGAGCACCCCGATGTACGGCAGGGTCCGGTAGCGGTCCTTGAGGTCCAGTCCGTATCCCACCACCCACACGTCCGGAATCTCGAACCCCACGTAGTCCACCGGCGCCGGCACTTCGAGGCGCGACGGCTTCGTGACCAGCGCACAGGTCCGCAGGGACGCCGGGCGCCGCACCCCGAGCAGCTCGCGCACGTACGCAAGCGTGTGGCCCGTGTCGACGATGTCTTCGACGACGACGACATGCCGGCCCCGGATGCTCTCCCGCAGGTCCATGATGAGCCGCAATGCCCCGCGCGTCGTGCCGCGCGAGCCGTAGCTCGACAGCGCCAGGAAATCGACGGCATTCGGGATGGGCAGCGCCCGCGCGAGGTCGGCCAGGAAGATGAACGCGCCCTTGAGGACGGCCACGAGCAGGAGGTCGTCGGCGTCCCGGTGGTCGGCGGCGATCGAACCCGCCAACTCCTGCACCCGTGCCGCGATCCGGTCGGCCGGGATGAGGACTTGCGGGTCGTGGGGGGGCGGGGTTGTCATGCCGGGAAACTGTCCCGCGGAACACGGTCCCCGCCAGCCACCCGGCGCGCGTCACCGGGCGCACGCCGAGTCCCTGGCGCAACTGCGCGGCGTCCAGCCCGTCCCGTGTCACCGGCTCACGGACGCCGATCCGACAGGCGGACGCCGTCTGCTGTGCCACGAGTGCGCCCCACGCGGTCGTGACCCGGGAGCTGGTCGAGTCCGCCCGGCAGGGCGACGGCGCGGGCCGCGACGTACTTTTCATCGACATTGCGGTTCCGCGGGACGTTGAGGCGTCGGTCCGGTACGTGCCGGGAGTGTGAGTGTTCGATCTGGACGATCTGAAGGAGCGGCTCGACCGGAACCGGAGCGGACGGCAGCGGGAGATTCCGGCCGTCGAGGAGTCGGCCGCGTGACGACCGCCATCCGCACCCTCCGGCTGGGCACGCGCGCCTCGGCGCTCGCGCGGTGGCAGACCGCCACCATCGCCGCGGCGCTCCGGTCCGCGCATCCCGGGCTCGCGTGTGAGGAGATCACCATCGTCACCGAAGGCGACCGGGACGGGCGGACCCCGCTGCCCGAGCTCGGCGGGAAGGGCGTGTTCACCGAGGCGCTGGAGCAGGCGCTCCGCGCGGGTGAGATCGACCTCGCCGTCCATTCCCTCAAGGACGTCCCGGTGGACGACACGCCGGGGCTGACGCTGGCGGCGCTGTGCCGGCGCGCCGATCCGCGCGACGTCGTGGTCGCGCGGGAGCGCTGGAACCTGGACACGCTGCCCCGGGGCGCCGTGGTCGGGACGTGCAGCACGCGGCGCATGGCGCAGCTTCTCGCCCACCGGCCCGACCTCTCGCTCACCGCCCTGCGGGGCAACGTGGACACTCGGGTGCGTAAGGCGCTGGACGGCGAGTACGACGCGATCGTGATCGCGGCGGCCGGGGTCATCCGCCTCGGACTCGGCGAGGCGATCTCTCAGTACCTCCCCCTTGATCTGGTGCTGCCGGCCCCGGGGCAGGGAGCGCTCGGCGTGCAATGCCGGCGCGACGACACCGGGACTCTGGCGGTCGTGCGCGGCCTCGACGAACCGGCGGTGCGCGCCGCAACGGAGGCGGAACGGGGGTTCCTCGAGGGCCTGGGGGGTGGCTGCGCCGCGCCGATCGCCGCGCACGCCACCGTCGAGGGGGACGGCGCGGCCGCGGTGGTTTCCCTTCAGGGGCTGGTGGCCTCGCTCGACGGCCGCACCATCGTCCGGGTCGGCGGCACCGGCGGGCCGGCCGACGCCCGCCAGCTCGGCCTCCGGCTGGCGGCCGACGCCCGCCTCCGCGGCGCCGACGAGCTGCTGTGAGCGCGCTCGCCGGCCGCCGGATCGTCATCACGCGCCCGCGGCAGCAGGCGGCGCCGTTCGCGGCGCTGCTCGAGCAGCGCGGTGCCCGCGTCATCATGTTCCCGACGATCATGACCCGCGCCGCGGACGCCGCGGCGGTCGATCGGGCGATCGCGGACCTCGAGGCCTATGCCTGGGTGGTGTTCCCGAGCGCCAACGCCGTGCGGTACTTCCTCGATCGGCTCGCGGCCTCCGGGCGCGGGCGTCTGCCCGCGTCGGTGCGGGTGGCCGCGGTGGGCAGCGCCACCGCGGCCCTGCTCGTGGACGGCGGCGTCCGGGTGGACGCGGTCCCGGCCGAGTTCGTCGGGACGGCCATCGCCGCGGCGCTGGGCGACGTGCGAGACCGGCGGGTGCTGCTCCCCCGCGCCGACATCGGTCGGGACGAGACCGTCGCGACGGTCGAGGCCGCGGGGGCGCGCGTGGACGCGATCACGGTGTACCACACGGTGCCGACCGCGCCGGACGCCGCGGACCTCGCCGCGCTCGCTGAAGGCGTGGATGCGGTGACGTTCACGTCCCCGTCGAGCTTCCTCAGCTTCCTGGGCCTGCTGGGAGACCGGGCGCGGCCCCTCCTCGGGCATGTCACCATCGCGTCCATCGGTCCGGTCACGTCCGCGGCCATCCGCGCCGCGGGGTTCCCCGTGCACGTGGAGCCGGCCCAACACACGACGGCGGCCCTGGCCGCCGCCCTCGACACGCACTTCGCCAGCCACGCCGCCGGCGTGGCGGGAGATCGCCCATGATGGACCGTCCCCGACGCCTGCGGCTTACGCCGCAGCTGCGCGCCCTCGTTCGTGAAACGATGCTCGAAGCGGGCGATTTCATCGCCCCCATCTTCGTGACCGCGCGGAGCGTGACCCCCCTGCCGATCACCTCCATGCCGGGCGTCGAGCAGCTACCCGTGGACCGGGCCGTCGCGGAGGCCGAGACCATCGCCCGGGCGGGGATCCGCGCGGTGATCCTGTTCGGGATCCCGGCGGCGAAGGACGCGACTGGCAGCGACGCGGCGGCGCCGGACGGCATCGTGCAGCAGGCCGTCCGCGCCATCAAGCACGCGGTGCCGGAGCTGGTGGTGGTCACGGACCTGTGCCTGTGCGAGTACACCGATCATGGCCACTGCGGCATCGTAAACGGCACCGCGGGCTACCGGGATCCCCACCTGCCGGACGGCTACGTCCTCAACGATCCGACGCTCGACATCCTGGCGCGCATCGCCGTCGTGCAGGCGGAGGCGGGCGCGGACATCGTGGCGCCGTCCGGCATGATGGACGGCGGAGTGGGCGCGATCCGCGACGCGCTCGACGACGCGGGCTTCTCCCACCTGCCCATCCTGTCGTACTCGGCCAAGTACGCGTCCGGGTTCTACGGCCCGTTCCGCGAGGCGGCGCAGGGGACCCCGCAGTTCGGCGACCGCAGCTCGCATCAGATGGACCCCGGCAACGTGCGCGAGGCCCTGCGCGAGCACGCTCTGGACGTGGCCGAAGGCGCCGACCTGCTCATGGTGAAGCCGGCGCTCGCGTACCTCGACGTCATCCGGGCGACGCGGGATGCGTTCCCCGAGCTGCCGCTCGTGGCCTACAACGTGAGCGGCGAGTACGCGATGGTAAAGGCCGCCGCCGCGCACGGCTGGATCGACGAGCGCCGGGTGGTGCTCGAGGTGCTGACCGGCATGCGCCGCGCCGGCGCGGACCTCGTCATCACCTACCATGCCAAGGACGCGGCCGCATGGCTTCGGGGCTGACGCCGGTGGGTGGTCGCATGAGGGCCGTCGACCGTTCCCGCGCCCTGTTCGCCGAGGCGCAGCAACTCATGCCCGGCGGCGTCGACTCGCCGGTCCGCGCCTTCCGCGCCGTGGGCGCGGACCCGCGGTTCATCGCGGCGGGCGAGGGTGCCCACCTCGTGGACGTCGACGGCAACCGGTACGTCGACTACATGCTGTCGTGGGGGCCGCTCATCCTCGGGCACGCGCACCCGGCCGTGGTGCGGGCCATCGCCGAGACGGCGGCGCGCGGCACCAGCTTCGGCGCGCCGAGCCCGCTCGAGCTGGAGCTGGCGCGCGCGGTGCAGGGGTTCTTCCCCGCGCTCGAGATGCTGCGGTTCGTGAGCTCGGGCACGGAGGCGACGATGAGCGCCCTGCGCCTCGCGCGGGGGTTCACGTCGCGCTCCTGCATCCTCAAGTTCGAGGGCTGCTATCACGGCCACGCGGATCTTCTCCTCGTGAAGGCCGGATCGGGTGTGGCGACGCTCGGCCTGCCCGATTCGCCCGGGGTCCCGCCGGGGACCGTGGCCGACACGCTGGTGCTGCCGTACAACGACCTCGCGGCCGTGGAGCGGCTGTTCGCCGCGCGCGGATCCGAGATCGCGGCGGTCATCGTGGAGCCCGTGGCGGGCAACATGGGCGTGGTGCCGCCCGTGGCGGGCTTTCTCGACGGGCTCCGCGCCGTGACCCGCGGCCACGGCGCGCTGCTCATCTTCGACGAGGTGATGACCGGGTTCCGTGTGGACCCGGGAGGCATGCAGCGGCTGAGCGGTGTCACGCCCGATCTCACGACGCTCGGCAAGGTGATCGGTGGCGGACTGCCCGTGGGGGCGTATGGCGGTCGCCGGGACATCATGAACCTGATCGCCCCGGCAGGCCCGGTTTACCAGGCAGGCACCCTGTCTGGCAATCCGCTCGCGATGGCCGCCGGCCTCGCCACGCTGCGTGAGCTGGCGCGTCCGGGCGTCTGGGACGGCATTGCCGCGCGCGCGGCCGCCCTGGAGGTGGCGCTCGCGGACGCGGCCCGCGCGGCCGGCGTGCCGGTCCGCGTACAGCGGGTTGGGACGATGCTCACGGCGTTCTTCACGGCGGCACCCGTCATCCGGTGGGCGGACGCCAGCCGGTGCGACACCGCCGCGTTCGGCCGGTTCTTCCGCGCGCTCCTGGAGGAGGGGGTGTACTGGGTACCGTCCCAGTTCGAGGCCGCGTTCCTCTCGGCGGCGCACGACGACGCGGCCCTCGCTCACACGGTGGCTGCCCTGCCGCGGGCGTTCCAGCACGCGCGCGGAGGCTGATTCGGGGGGATCGCGCTGGAGGCGGCGACCTCCGGGGTGTGAGCCGGCTGCTATCTTCGGGGCATGCCCCGCCATCCCGGCCTCGTGCTCGTCGCCCACCGCTACGACGCGGAAAGCACGGCGCACCTGCAGGCGCTCGTGTCCGGGGCCGGCATCCCGGGCCGCGTCGCGGCGGTCGGGACAGGCGCGTACGACGAGGTGCGCGAGGGGGTGGCCGCCCTGAAAGGCGAGCGGTGCGACGCGGTGACGCTCGTCCCGCTCATGACCTCCTCGGAGAGCGTGCTGGTGCGCGACGTTGCCGCCTTGGCGCCGCCCCTGGCGGCGGAGCACGACGTGGCGGTGGCGCTGGCGTCGGCGCTCGAGGACGCACCCGAGGCCATCGCGGTATTGAGCGACCGGGCTACCGCCCTGGCGGACCAGGTCTCGCGGCAGGCCGTGATGCTCGTCGGCCACGGTCCCAGGGGCGAGGAAGACGTGCCCGCCTGGGAGCAGCTGGGCGTGTCGCTCGCCAGTGGCGTGAAGGCCCGCGGCCGGTTCGCTGCGGTGCGGGCGGGCGTGGTGCGGGACGACGCGCCGGCCCCGGTGCGTGCCGCGGCCGTCCGGGCCGTGCGGGATCGGATCGCGCGCTACGCCGCCGACACCGGCGAGCCCGTGATCGTGGTGCCGTGGCTGGTTGGTGCGGGGCGCCTGGCGCGCACCCAGCTGCTCCAGGACCTCGTCGAGCTGGAGATCCGGTTCGACGGCACACCCATGCTGCCGCATCCCGCGATCGGCGAGTGGCTGGCGCGGGAGCTGGCCGTGGCGAGCATGGTGCTCACCCGCGCCCGTCCCGGGAGCGTGGTCAGGCTGCGGGAGCGCTGATCAACGCGGGGTGGGGCGGGCGCGCGCCAGCTCTGCCCCCACCATGCGCCGGATGGCCTCGAGTTGAACCTCGCCGCCGTAGCCGTGCCACCGGTACATGGCCCGGCCGGCCGAGTCGATGAGCACGGTGAACGGCAGGCCGAACCCGTAGTACCGGCCGCGCATGCGCCCGTCGCCGAAGCCCACGGGGTACGGGAAGCCCAGCTCGCGCACGAAGGCGACCGCGCGGTCACGGTCCACGTCCTCGGTTGCCGTGATGAACGCGAACGTGCTATCGGCCAGAGCCCGCGCGAGCGCGTCCAGCGCCGGCATCTCGGCTCGGCAGGGGCCGCACCAGCTGGCCCAGATGTTGAGCAGCACGATCCGCCCACGGTAGTCCTCCAACCGCAGCCGCCCCCCGCCCAGCCGCTCGAGGTCGAACGGCTCGACGGCGTCGCGCCGCTCGACCGGCATCGCAGTGAAGGGACTGAACGCCGGATCGCCGTCACGACGAGTCTCCCCGCCACTCCCACAGGCGACGAGCGCGACCGCGACGCACACGCTGCACGCTACACGCTGCACGCTGCACGGCCTCTCCGTTGGACATTCTGCACTCTGCATTCTGCACTCGTCATCCGCGCCCCCCGGCCAGCTTCACCGACTCCGGGCTCCGCTTCAGCCTCCACATCGCCCACGATCCGGCGGCGGGCCCGAGCGCGAGGCCCGCGAAGGCCCAGCCCCAGCCCACGGCGTCCACCGCCACGGGCACGAGCCGGATGGTCACGAGCGTGAGCAGGAAGCCGATCGCGGTCTGCGTCGTGAGCATCGTGCCCATGTACTCGGGTTCCGCGAGCTCGCTCACGCTCGTGCTGAACTGCGCGGAGTCGGCCACGATGGCGAAGCCCCACACGAGCACGAGGGACGTGACCACGATGGGGCCCACGGCCGCCGCCGCGCCCGCCGTGAGCGCGCAGCCCCCGCTGATCGCCATGCTGAGAATGGTCGTGCGCGTCCGGCCCCAGCGGTCCGCGAGATAGCCCGCGAGCAGGCTGCCCAGTCCCCCGATGCCGATGGCCGCAAACGCCACCACGGGCGCGGCCGCGTCCGGCCAGCCGGCTGCCCCGTAGGTCACGGCGAGAAAGGCGGGCAGCCAGGTCCACATCGCATACAGCTCCCACATGTGGCCGAAGTAGCCGAAGTTGGCCAGGCGGAGCGGCCGGACCGTGAGGGCGTGGCCCATGTAGCCCAGGCGGAACTTCGGCGGCGCGGTGCGGTACGGCCCGAGGTCGCAGAACGCCAGCGCAATGACGCCGCCCACCACCGCGAGCGCCGCCGCCACCAGCATGACGGCGCGCCAATCGCCGATGCCGCCCAGTGCACGCAGAAAATGGGGCGACGCGGTGCCCACGGTGATCGCTCCCACCAGCAGGCCGATGCCGAGGCCGCGGTCTTCGCGCGTCCAGGTGGCCATGATCTTCATGCCGACCGGATAGACGAGCGCGAGGGCCATGCCGGTCGCGAACCGGAGTCCGAGCGTGGGAGCGAAGCCGAGCCCCAGCAATGGGACCGCGGCGGTGCACGCCGCGCCGAGCCACGCCCCAATCGCGATCACGGCGCGTGGCGCCCAGATGTCAGGGACGTTGAACAGGGCCGAGAGCAGGGCTCCGGTGACGAACCCGAGCTGGACCGCCATCGTGAGCCACGCCGCGCCGCCGGACGAGATCCCCCACTCGGCCTGGAGCGCGGGCGCCACCGCGCTCGCCGCGAACCACAGGCCCATGGCGAGCAGCTCCGCCACGGCGAGCAGCCACAGGGTGCGCCACTTGGCGGTCATGGCGCGTCCGGCCGTTCGACGGACGCGATCACGCGGCGCACCTGCTCCAGCTCGTCCTCGTTGACCGTGTGACCGAGCGCCGGATAGACGCGCAGGGTGACGGCGCCTCCCAGCCGCTCGAGCGCCCGCGCGGATTCCGCCAAGCGCTCGGGCGGGATGTGCGGATCGTGCTCGCTGCATCCGAGGAATACCGGCGTGCCGTCGAGCGACGGCGGAAAGTCCCAGGCCGTTCCGGGCGGTCCGATGAGGCCCGCGGAGAGCCCTGCGAGTCCACCCCAGCGCGTGGCGTGCGTCGCGCCGAAGTGGAGCGCGAGGCAGCCGCCCTGCGAGAAGCCGAGCAGCACGATCCGGCGGCGCGGGACCCCGCGGGCCTCGATGGCCTCGACGGTAGCGGCCAGGAAATCGAGGGCGGACGACAGCCACGGCTCGTTGTCGTGGAACGGCGCCACGAAGCGGTTCGGATACCACGTGTGTCCCGCCGCCTCCGGCGCGCAGTATGCGGCGTCCGTGGCGTCGAGTGCCGCACCAAGCGCCAGCATGTCCTGCGCGTCGCCGCCCCGGCCGTGGACCGCGACCACGGCCACCGCCGCGTTGGCGAGCGGCGCGCCGGCGCAGTGCACGGGCTGGCCGGCATGCGGCCCGGCGGGCGCGCGGTCGAGCGCGAGACGTGGGGGAGGGGTCACATGTTCCACGAGGCGGTGAGGTCGAGGTAGTGTAGCCTGCACCTCCGGTCGGGTGAAGGCCGCGCTACATTGTCGCGATGCCGCGCATCGCCAGACTGCCGCGCGCGTTCCCCGGCCGGGACGGCGTGCCCGTCATCGCGCGTGTGGACACGCGCATCTTCACGCACCGCTACTTCACGCACTGCCTCCAGTGCGGTTTCTGCCACGACTGGTGCTGTTCCTACGGGGTGGACGTCGAGCTGCCGCGGGCCGAGGCGATCCTCGCCCACGCCGATGCGCTCGAGGCGTACACCGGCATCGCTCGGGATCGCTGGTTCGAGGACGAAATCGAGCACGATGCGGGCTTTCCGGGAGGCGCCGCTCGGCGCACCCGGGTCGAAGACGGCGCATGCGTGTTTCTCAAGCGGAGCGGGCGCGGCTGTCTGATCCACGCGTTCTGTCTCGACCGGGGGCTCGACTACCACGCGCTCAAGTCCATGGTCGATTGTCTCTTCCCTGTCACCTTCGCGGGCGACTTGCTGTGCGCGGCCGACGAGGTTCTTGACGGCGAGCTGGTGTGCATGGACCAGGGGCCGTCGCTGTTCCGCGGGGTGGAGTCCGAGCTGGCGCACTACTTCGGTTCCGATTTCGTCGCGGCCCTCGCCTCGGTCGAGGCCCGCGTGCTGCGGCAGGACTGATGCGGGCGCCGCGTGCCGTGCTGCTCGACCTCGACGGCACCGTCTGGGAAGACGACGTGGTCCTGCCCGGCGTGCCCGAGGCGGTCCAGCGGCTCCGGGTGGCCGGCATCCGGATCCGGTTCGTCACGAACATCACCCGCCTGCCGGCACGCGTGCTCCGCGAGCGCCTCGTGGCCCAGGGCATCCCGGCGACGGTCGAAGACGTCCAGACCGCGCCGGTCTCGGCCGCCGGGTGGCTGCGGCATGCCGGGGTCCGGCGCGTGGCCCTTCACGTGGCCGAGGGGACGCAGGAGGACTTCCGCGGGTTCACGATCGACGATGCGGCGCCGGAGGCCGTAGTGGTGGGCGACCTCGGGCGCGCCTGGACCTTCGATCGGCTGAATCGCGCGTTTCTCCAGGTGATGGGCGGCGCGCAGCTCGTGGCCCTCCACCGCAACCGGTACTGGCACACCGGGGGCGGGCTGGCGCTCGACGCGGGCGCATTCGTAGCGGCGCTCGAGTACGCTGCGGGCGTGGAAGCGGTGGCGGTCGGGAAGCCCAGCCACGCGTTCTTCGAGACCGCGGTGCGCGAAGTTGGTTGTGAGGCCTCGGAGGTGGTCGCTGTGGGGGACGACGTTGCGAACGACGTGGGCGGCGCGAAGCGCGCGGGGTGCCGCGCCGTGCTGGTGCGCAGCGGCAAGTACCGTCCGGGCGACGAGGAGACGCTCGAGGCGCGGCCCGATGCGGTCGCGGATTCGGTGGTGGATCTGCCGGGATTATTCGGGGTCTAGCTGCCGCCTCTCCCGCCCCTGCCGCTCCTGCGTCATCACCTCCCCGGGAGCAGGTCCAGGAACCGGTGCCCCTCTCGTTCCATCCGCCCGCCCACGGTGAAGTTCACCGGCGCGTGGAACTCCGGGCCGTCGAACACGAACGTGTGGTATTCCCCCCGCTCGCCGCAGGGATCGAGGTCGTCCGTGATCCCGATTTCGGTGAGCAGGTCGGCGTCCATTTCCCTGCCCAGGAACGGCACGGCCCGCATGTGGAGGTTCACCGAGACCACGAGCGCGCGGTAGCCGCGCTCCACCACCTCGTAGAGCAGCTCCATCGAGGGCTCCCCCCAGAGCAGCTCGATGTGCTCCAGGCCGGCTCCCGTCACCCGCGTTTCGTACCAGGCGCGCACGTCGGCGAGGGCGACGTTGCCGAACAGCATGCCGGTGCAGCCGCGCGCGCGGAGGTCGGCCAGCAGGCGGTCGAACGCCATCTCGAAGGGGTCGGGGTGCGTGCGCTTGAGGACGGGCTCGAGTCCCAACGCTCGCGCCTGGGTCTCGACCAGCAGGTGCGGCACCCCATGGAATCGCAGGCGGCCCGTGCTGCCCTCGAACACGCTGGCGAACCAGCGCACGTCGAGCCCTTGGCGTCGCGCGCGGTCGAGGGCGAGCGTCCCGTCCTTGCCTCCGCTGCTCATGAGGGCCAAGGCCATGAGCGCAGAAGATACGCCCGGGACGGGGGCCGGCTAGACGCGGCAGCGGGATGGCGGGATGAGCCGGATCAGCGGGATGGCCGGATGGCGCGCACCTGACCCTATCCCGCCATCCCGCCCATCCCGCCGCTTCCACCTCGCCGCTTCACCCCCCCGTTCGGGACCGGCCCTGGGTAGATTGTCGCTCGCATGACGCACCCCCAGCCCACCCGGTCCAGCGTGGTGACCGAAGAAAAGAAACGCCGGCTCCAGCTCTCGGACGTCACGCGCGAGGCGCGTGACCTCGTCTGGGCCCATCGTCGTCGCCTCCTGCTCGGCATCGGCCTCATGATGGTGAACCGCCTGGCCGGCCTCGTCCTGCCGGCCTCGTCCAAGTATCTGGTGGACGACGTGCTCGGAAAGACACGGAGCGACCTCCTGCTCCCGCTCGCGGCCGTGGTGGGCGGGGCGGCCTTCGTGCAGGCCATCACCGCGTTCGCCCTTTCCCAGGTGCTCGGCGTCGCCGCCCAGCGGGCCATCGCCGACATGCGGACGTCCGTGCTCACGCACGTCGAGCGCCTGCCGGTGCGGTTCTTCGACTCGACCAAGTCGGGCGTCCTGATCTCGCGCATCATGACCGACGCCGACGGCATCCGGAACCTGGTCGGGACCGGTCTCGTGCGCCTCACGGGCGGGCTGGTCACGGCGGCGGTGGCGCTGGGGTTCCTCTTCTACATCAACTGGCACCTCACGCTCGTGATCCTGGCGGTGCTGAGCACCTTCGCCGGCGCCATGGCGATCGCGTTCCGCAAGCTCCGGCCGGTCTTCCGCGAGCGGAGCAAGATCAACGCCGAAGTGACCGGCCGCCTCGCCGAATCTCTCGGGGGCATCCGGGTCGTCAAGGCGTACGTGGCCGAGCGCTCCGAGCGGCTGGTGTTTGCCCGGGGCGTGCATCGGCTGTTCCGCAACATCGCCAGGACCATCACGGGAGTCTCGGCCATCACGGCGTTCACGACGGTCGTGATCGGGGCGGTCAGCATCGTGATGATCCTGGTGGGCGGCCGCGCCATCCTCGCCGGCACGATGACGCTCGGCGACTTCCTCCAGTACCTGCTCTTCACCGGGCTGGTCGCGTTCCCCCTGATCGAGATCGCCGAGATCGGGACCCAGATCAGCGAGGCGTTCGCAGGCCTCGACCGGATCCGCGAGCTGCGCCGGATGACCACCGAGCACGACGAGGACCGCGGCAAGCCTGGCCTCGCCGACGTGCGCGGGGACATCCGGTTCGAGGACGTCGTCTTCTCCTACGTGCCCGGCACCCCGGTGATCAAG
>Ga0105095_10001124_pt1 | contig 13684 bp, 9 predicted proteins | sample PPLLak2March2015_2_FD_79180 | JGI IMG/M metagenome (GOLD analysis project Ga0105095, IMG submission 79180) | Freshwater sediment microbial communities from Prairie Pothole Lake near Jamestown, North Dakota, USA - PPLs Lake P8 Core (3) Depth... | ecosystem: Environmental > Aquatic > Freshwater >... | reverse complement strand
TTTATTCAGTTATTTCAAAAGCATACTCACCTGAACCTGAATCAATCAGAACATTATCATCGCGGGTCCTGATATTCGACAGATTAATGTTTGCCGACAGAGCAATGCCTCCTATGGTAACTTTTTCAGCCGATTTGACAGGAAGGCAGATTGTTGCTTTCGTATTTGCAGGTATTTTGACTGTTATCAGAACTTTACCGTCCTTTCTTTCCCATCCCGAGGCTACCTGTCCGTATGGACTTTCGAACGAGGCTTTTGAATATTTGATTTTATCCGATGGATGGGGCTGGATCAACAAATTCCTGTAACCCGGCTCCATTGTCTCAATCCCTGCCGATACCCTGTACATCCAGTCGCCGATCGCTCCATAGGCATAGTGATTAAAAGAGTTCATACCCGGATCCTGGAAAGTACTGTCGGTTTTCTGACCGTCCCAACGTTCCCAAATGGTGGTAGCACCCATTTTTACCGGGTACAGCCACGAAGGATAAGTTCCCTGAAGTAAAAGGTCATATGCCACATCAGCATAACCATTATCTGTAAGGACATGGCAAAGGAAAGGGGTGCCCAGGAAACCTGTGGAAAGATGGTTTCTCCTGCTTTTTATATCGCTTACAAGAAATGCTGCAGCCTTGCTTCGCAGCTCTTCAGGGAGAAGGTCAAACTTGAGGGCAAGCACATATGATGTTTGTGAGTTGGTGCCAACACGGCCGGTCGGGGTAACGTATTCTTCATTGAAGGCAATGCTGATTTTATTGAAAAGATCATTGTAGAATTTCTCATCTTCGGGTTTCCCGAGTTCCTTTGCTGCTTTTGCCATCAGGCTGGTTGAATATGCATAGAAGGCTGTGGCAATGAAATCGTGTTCGGTATGTCCGTCCGGCTCTGAATGATTATTCACCGGCGGATGATAGAACAGCCAGTCACCATATTTACTGCCGCCTTTCCAAATGAAGGAATCGCCGGCTTTCTTCCTGATATATTCGACCCAGGCCTTCATTCCCGGATATTGGGTCTCAAGGAGTTTCTTATCGCCATATACGGTATACATCGTCCAGGGAACGATTACAGCCACATCACCCCATCCTGCTGAAGGAGCCGCTGTCTTTGCATCCTGCCGGTTAAGTACATCGGGTATGACATCAGGCACTTCGCCCCCGGGTTTCTGATCGGCTGATACATCTTTAAGCCATTTAGTGAAGAATGACGACACATTATAATTAAAAGCCGCCGTCCGGCTGAATGCCTGTGCATCACCGGTCCAGCCCAGCCTTTCATCCCTCTGCGGACAGTCGGTCGGGACATCAACGAAGTTGCCTTTCTGTCCCCACTGAATATTATGCTGAAGCTGGTTAAGGAGAGCGTTTGAACTCTCGTAGGTTCCGGTTACAGGCATATCGGAATGAATAACGACTCCGGTCAGGTTATCTGTTGTGAGGTCCCCGGGAAATCCTGTCACTTCCACAAAACGGAATCCCATAAATGTAAATCTTGGTTCATAGGTTTCCTGTCCTGTTCCTGCAAGTGTGTAGGAAAGCTCACATTTTGCAACCCGAAGGTTCTCAGTGTAGAATTCACCGTATTTATCGAGCACTTCAGCATGACGAAGCCTGACCACTGTACCTTTAGGTCCCGATAAATTAAGCCTTAACCAGCCCACCATATTCTGACCCATATCAACAACAAGGCTTCCCTTTGGAGTTCTGAAGATCTTCACAGGTCTTATCTCCTCTATCTTTCTTACAGGTACACCTTCTGAAGCGATCAGGTTACCGTTTGAATAGCTGCCTGTCACCACGCTTTTCCAGTTTGCATCATTAAAACCTTTCAAATTCCATCCCGTGAGCTTTTTCGTTGCATCGTAAGTTTCCCCGTTGTAAATATCATTCATTCTGATGGCCCCGTCGTTATTCCCTTTCCATGATTCATCAGTTATTACGAGCGATTCAGTCCCGTCGGTATAGGTTATCTTCATCTGCATCAGAAGTCCGAGCCTTTTGCCGTAAATAGCCCAGTTATTTCCCCAGGCGAGTGTTCCCCTGTACCATCCGTCGCCAAGAACTGCACCCACTGCGTTTTCACCCTTTACAAGTAAAGAAGTCACATCATAAACCTGGTACTGAAGTCTTTTCAGGTATGAAGTCCAGCCCGGAGTGAGTACCTGATCGCCCACTTTTTTACCGTTCAGATGAAGTTCATAAAATCCGTGGGAGGTAACATAAACTCTTGCTGAGGCAACGGTTTTTGATACCGGGAATTCCTTCCTGAAATGAGGTGAAGGGGAATACCTGTTGGTATCACCGTTAAGTTCAATCCATTTTGCCTTCCAGTTCGCAGGGGTAAGCAATCCGGTTTCCCACCAGGCTGTTTCGCTCCACTTTGATGTCTTTCCCTTGTTATCCCATACTTTTACCTGCCAGTAATACCTCTGTCCGGGAGTTAGTTCAGAGCCTTCATAAGGAATGAGCACTGATTCTCCCGAGGTTACCTTCCCTGTCACCCAGGTGGTTTTTGATGCAGGAAATCTCTGATCGGTCGATACCCTGATCGAGAATGCCGTTTGCATAACATTGAAAGCGGGGCTCTTGATCTTCCACGAAAATCGGGGCTGTGAATTGTCAATCCCGAGAGGATTCTTTTTATGTTCAATTGTCAGGTCGTAAACCGAAAGATCCTGGGCAAACAGGCTTCCGTAAGCCATGATCAGGATAAGTAAAAGTTTAAGTGATTTCATGATAAAGTTTTAATAAAATTCAGGTTTTGAAATTTATCCAATTTTATCGGATTTCGAAAAGGTAAAATCACTAATTTTATGTTTTTTCGGAAACCAACCTTAACCTAACAATTTATCTGATGGATCCTGTTGCTGGTATTTTGCTGATAGCGCTGGGCAGTATTGGAGCTGCCAGCTTTTATGTACCGTTTAAGAAAGTAAAGGAGTGGGCATGGGAATCCTACTGGTTGTCGCAGGGTGTGGCAGCCTGGCTGATCGCCCCATGGCTTTTTGCATTGATTTTTATTCCAGGGGGTGAACTCCTGCCAATTCTCAGGGAATCTCCTTCTTCAGCAAAACTAATGGCGATGTTTTTTGGCGTTTTATGGGGATTCGGGGGACTCACCTTCGGATTGAGCATGCGTTACCTGGGGGTTGCCCTCGGACAAAGCATAGCGCTTGGATTATGCGCAGCTTTCGGTACACTAATCCCGGCAATAGTAAATGGTCAGGACCTGTTTTCAACAAGAGCGGGCATCCTTACTGTCGTTGGTGTGTCACTGACTGTAGCAGGTATTGCAGTCATCGGTTATGCGGGAGCACTTAAAAGCAGGGAGATTTCAGAAGAAGCCAGAAGGGCTGCCGTAAAGGAGTTTGCTCTGAAAAAAGGGATCCTGATAGCCATTTTTGCCGGTATAATGAGCGCCTGCTTTAATTTCGGATATGAGGCAGGCAAGCCTATTGAGGATGTCGCACTTGCACATGGGACCAATCCGCTGTTCCAGAAAAATCCAACTTTGATATTCATTCTGCTGGGAGGGTTTGTTACCAACCTGGTATACTGCGGATATCTAAATATCAGGAACGGGACATACAGGGATTACTTCTCGGTTCCGGGAAACATATTCCTTAATAACATACTCTTCACCTTCCTTGCAGGATTTTTATGGTTTCTCCAATTTCACTTCTTTGGGATGGGTTCAAGCAAATTGCCGGAAAGTATGGCAGTTTTCGGGTGGAGTATCCTGATGGCGCTTAATATTGCTATCAGCAATATCTGGGGCATAATCCTGAACGAATGGAAAGGAGCCGGGGGCAAAACAATTACAGTTCTGATAATCGGGATTATTGTTCTTATCCTTTCAACGTTTGTGGTTAAACTCAGTTAATCTTCGAAATATGAAAAGATTTGGATTTAAAATGAAACTCCATCCCGGCTTTAAGGAAGAGTATAAAAAGAGACATGGCGAAATCTGGCCTGAACTGGTAACCCTTCTTAAAAACGAGGGGATAGGCAATTATTCAATTTTTCTGGATGAGGAGACTGATACCCTGTTTGCCTACCAGGAACAATCGGGCGAGAGTTCTTCCCAGGACCTCGGCACAACTGAAGTTGTAAAAAAGTGGTGGAAATATATGGCTGATATTATGGAAACAAATCCCGACAACTCACCGGTGTCAATACCTCTTGAACAACTTTTTTATATGGAATAAATCAAATTGTTGTTTATATTTGATTCATTAACAATATTTAAACAAAATATTATGAAACCCACATGATTGACCTAAACACAAACACGTATGAAAATAATTCAATTTCAATCATGTGCGGTTCCATCTGACCTTTAAAATTAAATTATATACAGATGAAAAAAGAACTCATTAAAAACTCATATCAGCTCGCAAGGGAACATTATGCAGCACTGGGTGTCGACACAGACAAGATTATAGAGAAAATGGATAAGATTGTCATCAGTCTGCATTGCTGGCAAACTGACGATGTGGGAGGTTTTGAAAGAGAAGGAGCCGAACTGGGAGGGGGAGGCATACAGGCAACCGGTAACTTTCCGGGTAAAGCCAGGACAATTGACCAGATGAGGGATGATCTTGATAAGGTAATGTCGCTGGTTCCCGGCAGGCAAAGGCTGAACCTGCATGCCATCTACGGCGAGTTCGGAGGAAAGAAGGTTGACCGCGACCAGATAGAGGTAAAACATTTCCAGGGGTGGATAGACTGGGCGAAGAAGAGAGAAATCGGACTCGATTTTAACTGTACCTGCTTTTCTCACCCGCTTGCGGACGACGGTTTCACCCTTTCGAGTAAAAATCCGAAAGTAAGGAAGTTCTGGGTGGAACATACAAAAAGATGCAGGGCAATAGCTGCAGAAATGGGAAAGCAGCTCGGAACTCCGGCCGTTCATAATATATGGATCCCCGATGGGTCGAAAGATACGCCGGTTGACAGATATACCCTGCGAAAGCTTTTAAAAAAATCGCTTGATGAGATCTTTTCTGAAAAATATCCAAAAAAATATCTTAAAGATTCCGTTGAAAGCAAATTATTTGGCATTGGGTCCGAATCGATGGTTGTTGGATCGCACGATTTCTATCTTGGATACGCCATTAAGAACAACACAATGATTACTCTTGATAATGGCCATTTCCATCCTTCAGAACTGGTGGGGGATAAGATCTCATCCATCCTGCTTTATATTGATGAGCTTCTTCTGCATCTTACCAGGGGTGTAAGATGGGACAGCGATCATGTGGTAACCTTTAATGATGAGATTAACCTGATAGCACAGGAGATCGTCAGGGCAAAGGCTCTGGGCAGAGTCAATATAGGACTCGATTTCTTCGATGCAAGTCTGAACAGAATCGGTGCATATGTTATTGGGACAAGGGCTGCGCAGCTGGCATTTATGAATGCTCTTCTCGAACCTCATGAAACACTCGTTAAATTCGAGGAGGAAGGAAAAACATTTGAACGGCTTTCGTTGCTCGAGCTTATGAAAACAAAACCGTTAGGTGCGGTTTGGGATTATTACTGCCTGAAAAATAAAGTTCCTGTTGGTCAGGATTATATAGAAGAAATCAGCAGTTACGAAAAAGAAGTATTGCTGAAGAGATAAAAAAATATATTTTTGCTCCGATTGCTGAAATTCTGCAATCCCGAAGCGGGGAGAGGAAATAAATAACAGCTTGTAATGTAGTTATTCCGGGAAAACGAGGGATATGAAAGAGAAAGTTATTGCGATATTCGATATTGGAAAAACCAACAAGAAAATTCTCCTGTTCGACTATAATCTGAAGGTTTTGCTTGAAGAGGAAACCAGGTTTGAGGAAAAACTTGATGACGATGGATTTGAATGCGATAATATCGAACATATTGAAGAATGGATTAAGGATGAAATTAGCTCTCTGATCCATTCGGAAAAATTTGACCTGACTGCCGTAAATTTTGCCACATACGGCGCAACTCTTATTTACCTTGATTCAGCAGGAAAGCGGCTTACACCTGCCTATAATTACCTGAAGCCAATAGATGATAAGATACCCGAAAGGCTATACCGAAGATATGGAGGGCAGGATGAATTCTGCAGGAGAACAGCCTCACCCGCACTGGGGATGCTGAATTCGGGGATACAGGTGTTGTGGCTGAGGACCGAAAAACCGGAAATATTTTCCAAAGTGAGGCATATTCTTCATTTCCCGCAGTATATGTCTTATCTTATAACAGGAAAGCTATATACCGAGCATACTTCCATAGGGTGTCATACAGGGTTGTGGGACTTTGACAATATGGATTATCATCCATGGACCTATGATTATGGACTGAACCTTCCTCAGCCAGTTCCGGTAGAAACAGTAAATGAAATCTCAATCGAGGGCAAAAGCCTCTATTCGGGAATAGGTATTCATGACAGCTCAGCCTCCCTGGCGCCTTACTTTACCGGCAACAGGGGTAAATTTCTTCTTGCTTCAACGGGAACCTGGTGCATCAGCATGAATCCTTTTAATTCGGAAAAACTGACAGTTGAACAGCTCGACAGGGATTGCCTCTGTTATATGAGCGTTACCAGGCAGCCCGTTAAATCATCAAGGCTGTTTCTCGGACATATTCATGAGACCGGCGTAAAAATGCTGAACGAACATTTCAGGACAACCGATGACTTTTACAAAAATGTGAAGTACGATCCTGATCTGCTGAAAGTGCTGAAAGAAAGATACAGCGGGGACAAAAGAGCATTTTTTGAAAGCGGTCCGGGAGCAAGGGAATTCAGGGACAGGATTGACCTGTTTGACTTTAAATCGTTTGATGAAGCTTATCATCAGCTGATGATGGAACTCGGTGATCTTACAATTGACTCGGTCAGGCTTATCCTCCCGCAAAAGGATGATACCGAAAATATCTATATAACAGGAGGATTTGCTAAAAACAGGATCTTTATCAAACTCATGGCAAGAGCTTTTCCGTCCAAAAAGGTTTACACCTCGGAAATAAGTAATGCCACTGCACTTGGGGCAGCCCTCGTTCTTTTCAATTCCCTGGGTCATAAAGTTCCTGAACTCAACCTCGGACTGACCGAATGTACAATCTGATCTGTATAATAACTCCTGCATAAGACCTAAAACCAGCATGGTTAGCAATTCAAAGGGGACAACAGAACACAATGAAATAATTTCAGCGCTTGATTCATTCGATACTGTCCCTTTATATAATATGAGCAAGGCCAGTCTGATGAACAGGACAGATACAAAGTATTTGCTGTCAGTCAGGATCTTACCTGAATTGCTTCACCACCTTACCGGTAGTTATAAGGTTATGGAGATTTTCCAGGATAAGGTCTTCCCTTACAGGACCACATACTATGATACTGATGATTTCCTTTTTTATCACCAGCACATGACCGGCAAACTGGAAAGACACAAGATAAGATACAGAAAATATGAATCTTCCGGAGTCTCTTATCTTGAAATCAAGAAGAAGACCAATAAGAACAGGACTGAAAAGATCCGTATTGTGAATTCACTGAATCCTGATGGATTTGATGACAGGGCTTCATGTTTTATTGTGGCCAATTCACCATATGTCCCCGGGTGTCTTAAACCTCAGCTTATAAACACTTTTACAAGAACAACCCTGGTAAATCTGGAAACTAATGAAAGGATTACTTTTGATTTTGATCTGACCTTTTCTGACATTAAGGGGAAGAAAGTAGAGCTCCCTTTTATTTCTGTGGCTGAACTGAAAAAAGAGGGGTTGTCAAATCAATCTGATTTTCTTGGTGTTGTAAAAGATTTCCGTATCAGGCCGACTGGGTTCAGCAAATACTGTTTTGGAAGTCATTTCATACGCGGGATGCCACGTACAAATCTGCTTAAGCCCAAATTATTACTAATCAACAAAATAAAAAATGATTACTTTAAATCTCCTGCAACCTGATGCAATCAGTGAGGTCGGATCGAAGATCCTCAATAATTCAGGCTTAATCAGGCTGATCCTGAAGTTTGCCCTGAACTTTGCAGTGGTTATGGTACTTGCCAGGTGGTTGTACTATTCCGTGACCAGGCGAAAGGATTACTTATTCACCTATATATTAATCTCAACCATCGTCTTTTTCCTGTGCTACTCACTTGAAAATGTAAACCTGCAGCTTGGATTTGCCCTTGGATTATTTGCCATTTTTGGCATCCTGAGATACAGGACCGACGCTATGCCGATAAAGGAAATGACGTATTTATTCATTATAATCGGCATTTCCGTAATCAATTCCCTGTCAAATGAACAGACAGGAATATGGGTGGTGTTATTCATAAACATTGTTATCATTTTGATAACAATAAGTATGGAAAAGGTATGGCTCCTGAAACATGAAGCCTCAAAACTCGTTCTTTATGAGAAGATAAACCTTATCAACCCGGAAAATTCCCAGGACCTGCTGGAAGACCTTCAGAAAAGGACCGGGATCAAAAAGATAAACAGGTTTGAAATAGGTAAGATTGATTTTTTACGCGACACCTGCGAGATTAAAATATTTTATGACGTAACAGACCCTGAAAGCACAATATCTTACAGGAACGGGAATAAAAACAATGATGATGATGATTAGAAAAACTGCAATATTTTTCCTGTTTATCCTTCTTGCCCGCAATGCCTCCTCACAGGAAAAGGATTTCGGGATATGGTACGGCGCTCAGGCTGAATTCGAAATCATTAAAAATCTGGAGCTCGACCTGTCAACCTGCCTGAGAACCTTTGACGGGGGATCGAAGATGGATGAGGTTTACCTTGAGGCCGGAGCGATGTATAAGTTCAATGATTATTTTGCAGCAGGAGCCTCTTACAGGATAAGCAGGAACATTGAAAAGGATGATGCCTACTACATCCGCCATAAATTATTTGCGGAACTGAAAGGGACACTTCCTTTAGGAGATTTTAAATTTTCGTTGCGGGCACGGTTTCAGGAACGGTATAAGACTTATATTGATGATGAAGATGATCCAAATCCTGTTTCTCATATCAGGGGACGACTGAAAGCTCAGTACGACATTCCGTCATTTCCCCTTAATCCGTATTTGTCAGGAGAATTATTTTTCCCTGTTACATCAAAAGCAGATGAGACCATTGATAAGAAGAGGTTTATGGTCGGAATGGAATATAAATTTTCAAAGAAGCACGGCATTGAGCTTGAATATATCTTCCAGCGTGACTATCACCCCCGGTTATCAGATATGAATATAATTTCTCTCAATTACTTTATAAAACTCTGAATTTCTTATTCCTGAACGTAATAATCATATTATTATAAAACAACCTTCCCTTATGAAATCCAAAGCTGAGTTCATAGTTCCAATACTTATGCTGATTTTCTGCCTGACCGGTGCATCAGCCCAGACCCCGGCACGCCAGTGGCCTGTTTACCGCGGTTATATGTCATCAGGCGTACTTGACAATGCGAATCTTCCTGAGACTTTTGACTTTACAAGCGGGCAAAATATAAAATGGAAGACTGAAATTCCCGGAATGGGAATCTCCAGTCCGGTAATATGGGGTAATAAATTGTTTATTACTACAGCAGTGAGCGAATCAGATAAAGCCGGATTCAAGCCCGGGATCTTCGGTGATGTGACTCCGGTCGACGATTCCTCGATGCATGAATGGAAAGTAATCTGCATTGAGAAAAATACCGGAAAGGTTCTGTGGGAAAGGGTTTCCTGCAAAGGTATCCCAAAAGTGAAGAGACATCCGAAATCGACGCATGCGAATACAACAGCGGCCACCGATGGAAATTTTGTTGTAGCCTTCTTTGGATCGGAAGGGCTCTATTGCTATGATATGACAGGTAACCTTAAGTGGCAGAAAAACTTCGGAATATTAAAATCTGCATTCTTCATAATGAAAAATGCGGAATGGGAGTTTGCAAGCTCACCTGTTATTCATGATGGTGTCGTGATAATTCAGTGCGACGTGCTTGAAGACTCTTTTGTTGCCGCCTATGACCTCAAAACCGGAAAGGAGAAATGGAAGACGATGAGGGATGAGTATCCGGGCTGGTGTACTCCCAATATTTACAAAAATGGAGGGAAGACATACATTGCAGTGAACGGTTTCAAGCATCGCGGAGGATACGATTTTGAAACAGGCAGGGAAATCTGGAAGATGTCGGGGGGTGGTGATATTCAGATCCCGACGCCTGTGGTCGGGAACGATCTTATTTATTTTAACAGCGCACATGGAAAAAGCTCCCCTATAATGGCTGTACAAACCGGGGCATCAGGCGATATAACACTGAAGGAGGGTGAAACATCAAATAATTTTATAAAGTGGTACCTGCCAAGAGGCGGCTCATACATGCATACCATGCTTCTTTACCACGAAAGGCTTTACAACGTTAACTGGAACGGAACAGTCAACTGCTATGATCCCCTTACAGGCAAAGAGATCTATAACGGAAAGCTCGGCAAGGCAGGGAGCTTCATTGCATCACCTGTAGCCTCGGATGGAAAAATCTATATTGTCGATGAAGCAGGAACAGTTTACATAATTCAGGATGGCGATACATTTAACAAGCTGGCTGAAATTCCTCTAAACGACATCTGCATGACCGCCCCTGCCATCACCGATGGAATGATATACTTCAGAACTCAGAAAAACCTGATTTGTGTAGGCAGTAACTGAATATTATTCTCTCCGGAGCTGACCGGCCAGCGACCGGTCTTTAACCATCCTTGCAGCAAGGAACAGCGCCCCGAGCCCTACAGCGGTGATGCATACTATCATTCCGGCTACCAGGCTCCAGGGAATCTCCGATCCGCTCCTGAGCGACGGAAGGGTAGAAATCAGTCCTGAAACAGTACCTGTAAGAATTCCCCATAATAGTATGATTATCTGATCGTTCAGCAGTAGCCTCCGTATCTTTTTTACGGAATATCCTGTTGCGAGCATTAGTGCAAATTCCCGTTTTCTCTGGTTGAAATTACGAATCAGGATAAAACCCATCCCGGCTACACCAAGGATCATTCCAAAGGCGCCAAGGACCGTAAAAACATCAAGGTAAGTATTCGACACTTCAAAAAATGAAGCGAGCTTTTCACCAGCCGGCTCAATCGATACACCATACCCGGAGAATCTTTCCCCGAGCAATTCCATGTACCGGTCCTTCATTTCCGGGTTGCCGTCAATCAGAAAGACTGAACTTCCGGCCACCGAAGGATAATACTTTCCCAGGTTTCCCCGGTCAATGATCAAATGTCCCTGGAATACCGATGATTTGAGCCCGCCGCAAATTATTATATTCAGTTGCTGACCATTCTCAGCCCTGTATTTAAGGGTATCCCCGGTCTTCAATTTCAGACCCCACTGAAGTACCGTCTGATCAGCAATACCATAAATTGTATGGGTTCCGGGAGTATCATCAAGCAGTTCCCATGGGTTCTTATTTCCTGCGGATTTAAGCGCCGTGGCAAACGAAAACGAACCTTTCTTTATGAATTCTCCGGCATCCAGTCCCAGAAGCGGCGGGGAGGTCACATGATTCAGGTTAAGACAACTGGCATCGTCTCCTGCAAGTTTCCCTGCCTGGACAAATCTCAGGTCTTCCAATTCCGGTTCACCAAGACCAAATTCAAGCCTTCCGGCCTCAAGGTTCAGGTCTTCCTTAACCGGAATGGCCGACTCCATCCATAACTGATACCCCCCGGTACCTCCGGGAGGAAGCAGCATGCTCCCGTTTAAGCCCTGCCTGTTCGATCCCGTAACCATAACTGCAAATATCCCGGCTGCTATAAAAAATGCAGGGGTAACTGCCTGTGCCGGATTGAAAGAGTAATATTTCCGGGAATATTGGTTCTCAGCATGCTTTTGATAATCGGCCGGCCTTATTATCCGGAGATAATACTGCCGGAGTGACATGATAAGTACTGCAAAGAAAAGGGCACCTGCAACAAATGAAAGTACAATGGAGTAGTTTTGCAGGATGAGTGACAAAACCAGAGTGATTACGGCAGCAGGGAAGGAGAGGAGGATAAAAGTTAAATTACGGCCTGACCTGCGGATATTTAATCCTTTGGTTCCGGGATCTTTAAGCTCTTTCAAAAATCTGCTGCTTTTAATGAGCAACAGGAGGCCTGAGATCAGAATGGTGGTAACAAATCCTGAAATGAGAGGAAATGCTCCAAAATAAGGGGTCAGGGTATCAGTTTGTACGGCTCCGATCCAAACCGAATTTAACGCATTGATGATCAGCGTATTGATCATGTACCCCAAAAAGATCCCCGGCACTGCTCCTGCAACCGTCTGGAGCAGGCTCTCAAGGAATAATTGGTTTCTGATGAAGGAATTCTTAAAACCGAGTGCATAATATGTTCTAACCTGCTCCTTCCTTGAATCAAAATACATCGATACGGCAAGCGACAGTAATATTATGCATGAAGTCAGGATAAACATGCTCAGCGACAGGAAAAGCGAGCTGAAATCGACCCCGCTTGAGGCTGCATCCATGCTGCCTGCACTGATATCTGTAATTTTAAATCCGGTTATCCCCGGATCAAGAAATCCCTTGAGCTTAACATTGATCTGTTCAGGGTTCATCGACCGGGGAAACCTTATAGCTGTTGCCGGTCCGAAATTGTTGCCCCAGATCTCCCTGCCCGAAGTGTAACTTATGAATGCTTTTGGTGTACCCCGGTATTTATTCCAGTACTCTTCATCCTTTTCCCTGATATTATCCAGAAGGATCGGTACGCCGGCATCCCAGCCTGAACAGGTGGCGCTCCCTGCAATTCCGGGGAAATCAGGCATCAGCGAAGGATCTGCCAGATCACTCTCCTGATCCAGCACTGCGCAGATGATGAAATCCCTGCTTCTTTCTTTCAGAAGCGGCCCGGTACCGGGGTCGAACCATGTCATTTTCAACGTATCACCAACTCCTGCACCAGTATCTTCAGCAACCCAGGAGCTGATCATTATTTCATTTTCCGGAACCTGCCTTGCTCCCTGCGAAGGTATTGCTGTAACGAAGGAATAGGGGGTTAAACTACCCTCGACCTCCATAGAATTTGCCAGATAGGTTATTAAAGGCCAGGCTTCGGGGATCTTCTGAAGTACCATCGATACAATGGCACTGTCGATAAAAATTCTGTCGGAAATCAGTTCAGGCTCTCCCGATCTTTCGGATCGCCTTATTGAAAGACCTATGTCGTCTATTGTCAACAACTCCGAAATTACTGCCGCAATTGTATCAACGGGATATTCCATGGCGTTATCTATCAGCAGCCGGTTGGCTTTACTTTTGCTGCTGCCCTTATCCAGATCAATGAGATTGATAAATACATTCATCGGTACCACCTGGCTGATCCCAAGTGAAAAGTTACCTGACTGACCGTCTGTCAGGATCTTTGCGACCTTCAAAACAATCTGACCTTTATCTTCCTTTGACGGGGCAAAGGGAGCATTTGACGGTAACGGATCCAGTTCCCTGAACCGAATAATGATCTCTTCACCTTCCGAGATGCCGAGATGTTTTGCCAGGCGGTCATTTATGGCTGCGGTCCCTGGATCAACCGATATTGAATCTACTTCCATAAATTGGAAGAAATCATCGCCGATCCCGTATATCTTTGCATTAAGGGCTGTAACACCGGTTGAAAAGTTCTGAATATATCCGTCGGATTCATAAACAGATATTG
>Ga0105095_10001123_pt1 | contig 13688 bp, 9 predicted proteins | sample PPLLak2March2015_2_FD_79180 | JGI IMG/M metagenome (GOLD analysis project Ga0105095, IMG submission 79180) | Freshwater sediment microbial communities from Prairie Pothole Lake near Jamestown, North Dakota, USA - PPLs Lake P8 Core (3) Depth... | ecosystem: Environmental > Aquatic > Freshwater >... | reverse complement strand
CAGGTTGGCCAGTGAGTCCGAGATTCTGGAGATGATGACAGACCTTCAGCCGTCCGGATAGAGATTCGATCTTTCTTTAAAGAAAAGAGACAAACTCCGCCAGAAAAGGCTGGCGGGGATAGTGGGGGTTAATCTTGGAATGGAAAACGACCGCCGAAGCGCTTGGTCCGCGATCGTTTTCTAGCTCAACTTGCATTTTGAAGCTATTTTGTCCCCCGTTTCCACCTAGACCTTGACATTTCCATTAATCGGTGGGCGGCTGGCTCACACTCGTTCATCTAACTTTGACATGAGCAAACTCGCCAGCGTTAGCAGGTGTATCGCCCGAGTTCTATCGATTACTATATTCTCGTGTGCTTTCGGATTACGGATACCAATCATTGCTCCTGCATACATTTGCATATAACCCTGCTGAATATTTCTCCCAGTCTCAGACGACAAATCACCGACACGAATTATCGGCTGTTTTGGGGAAAATGCCTTATACATCAATGGCGCACCATCCAGTTCTTCTCCGTTGTCAGTTTTGACGATTTCTTTGATCACTTTATTGACTTCTTTGAAGGCAGCTTCTACTGAGTCAGCATACTGCTTTGAATCAAAACGACTCTTTGAAACTCGCGTAATTATGGGATGAAGCAGGTTCCAAAAGAATCCGTTTTCTGGGCTTTCCGGCAACTGATCAAATAAAATGATGCCTGTTCCATAACATACCGGACAAACTTCTCCGGTGGCATACCCGCTGCTATCCCATGATTTGCCGTCTCCGCCACAAAAACGGCATTTCAGTATATTTTCTGAAGATGTTCTAAAGACATTGTGTCCTTTGCCTTTGCAGACCGGGCATGGCTCTGTCTCAATCTCGTCATTGGACAAAATGTCTGGAAAACTGCCATTACCGTCACAAAAAGCACATGAGATGTAGAGCACACCGCTGTCGACCGAGTGAATAACTCCTTTTTCGAGATCAGTTAGCGCTTTCTTGACCCTGGACGTTGTTTCTTTTCTTTGTTTGTCCGTTTCGGAGTCAAAAGGTCCGCCCTCCAAAAAGTCCATTGCCCAAGCAAGAAAGCGCAAATCTTCTTCTGAAAACTCAAGCGGTATCTTGTTGTCTAATTCCATTCTCTACAAGCCTTACTGCATTCACTGGTCGAAAAGCCGCCCATCTAGTGCATAACACGCCACCTGGTAGTATATTTAGCTATATACAGGCTTATCAAAATTATACACTGAGGCTGGCATACTTCTTCGAGAAAAGGACTCCTTGATCAGGTCCGCGATCGGCTGCGGTTGAAGAATTACGCCTACCGGGCTGAGAAATCCCTCGCAAGAATCACAATCATATCGGATAATATACAAGAAATGTCTATAATCCGATATGTTTTATGAGACACACGATCTTATCTGCCTTTGAACGCCTGCCCCAGTGTATTAGTTTCTTGATTTGTGGTCTATCGGGATATCCCGATTCACACTGCCAGGCAGCTCCTCTATTAATTATCAGCCAATTGCTGAAAAAATCTTCTAAAGGTGCTACAATCTAACCAAGCAATCTCTCCCAGTCAGGCCAGCGAGAACCGCTCTTTGTCGGGCTGGGTCAAAAAGACTGGCTTGAAGGTTAGAGGTTGCGGAAACGGGTTTTTCACTCATAACCCGAAGGTCCTAGGTTCCCTTCGGGTTCGCTCAGGATAAACTCCTCCAAGCCCCGCTACAAGAAAAGCACCTGAAAGGGTGCTTTTTGCGTTAAAGATAAAGGACCGGATTAGATCCTTATATCGTGTGGGGATGCATCGCTGCGTTCAGCAGGACGCGAAGAGCACAGTGCTTATAGCTTGATCACCCATCCCTCTTCGTCATCGGGGATTCCAGTCGCTCTGGTCATACTCGTAATCATTGTGCAGGATAAACTGGGCAGCGGCGGCGCCAAGACCACCCTCCAGCCCGACCAGGATGCCAGTCTGATCGAAGACCGACGGGTAGAGTGCTGGGCGCTATCCAAGGACAGCGTGTGTCTCCGGGGCAGTGTCGTTAAATGAGAGCACGTCCAGTTGCCGCTCTGCCGCTAGATGCGCCAATCCCAGGGAAGCACGCGCCCCCAGCGCTAATGCCGCCTGGCTTACGCCTGGATTGGATAGCTATTCCTAAAATGCTGCAGGTATGCCTCCGCCTCTAGCGGCGGATCAATTTTCATGCTTGACTCCAAGTCGAAATGTGTATAAAATAAGATTGTCGAACAATTGATCATTCGACAATACAACCATCAATCGTCCTACAATGGAGGGCAGATGCGTTGAAAGAATTAACCCGCCCACCCACGTTAGCTGTAGCTGCTGCCGAAAGCATTAAGGAGGAAATTTTCCAGGGCAGATTACTGCCCGGCGCCCCGCTGCACGAAGTCGAGCTAAGCCGATCATTGAACATCTCGCGTGGAACCGTGCGCGAAGCTCTCCGCCTCCTGCAGCAGGAGGGATTTGTCGAAGTCATCCCTTACCGCGGCGCTTTCGTCTCCACGCTTACCCCGAAGATGGTCAAGGAAATCTACACCCTGCGCGCCTTGCTTGAGCCCACCGCTGTGCGATTGAGCATGGAAAATTATGTCCCCAAGCGAGAATACCTGGAGGAGATGCGCCTCCTGGTGCGCCGGATGGGGGAATTGGAACAGACCGGCGATTATGCCGAGACCATCAAGACCGATATTAAATTCCACGAGATGAGCATCCAGTTCTGCCAGCACGATCTGCTGATGGCAATGATCAAAAACTTGCAGTCGCTGACATTGATGTTCATACTCAATACCAAGCTGTACCGTTCCGACATGGTCAGTGATGAGGCTTCACACCAGGCAATATTTGATGGCATCGCCATTGGGGACCCGCAGGCCGCGGAGGAAATTGTGCGCAAGCATATCTACGATGCCGGCACATCCCTTCTGAAGCGGATGGAAGAGACCGAATGGGCCAACCAGCCTGAGGGACAGGTAGCTGCATCGGAGAGCTCAATTCATGTAGGAAATACTGTCATCAAATAGGAGGAGGGCACATTGGTCACCCCTTTTGAAGAACGAGTATTGAAAGAGCGCGCCAAGCTGCGCGGCTCGGTGGAAGCATTCAAGAAACGTGTCGAAGAATCCGGGCGCGGGCCGCGCAGCAAGCAGATCTTGCTCAAGACGATCCAATACGAGTCGACCGGTCATCTGGATTTCTCCTTGTTCCCCTGCCCACCGGTCATCGACCATGGCAAAGGTGCCAGGCTCGTCGATGTGGACGGCAATGAGTACATCGACCTGCATTCAGGCTTCACCGTCGACTCGCTGGGGCATGCCAATGAGGAGGTGAACAGCGCCATCAAAGCCCAGATGGATAAGCTGAACCACTACGCCGAGCTGCCGGTAGAGCCGCGCGCCGAGCTGGCGCGCATCCTGGCAGAGCACCACCCCGGGAATTTCGAGAAGAAAGTTATGTGGGCGGTCACGGGCGGGGAGGCGGTCGAGATAGCCATCAAGCTGGCGCGCTGGTATACCGGCAAACAGATCATCATCACCCACTGGGGAGATTATCACGGGCGCACTGCAGGCGCCATGGGGTTGACCAGCAAAGCCTTTATGATGGCTTATTGCTACCCCATTCCCCCGATGGATACCGCGGTCGTGCGTATCCCCTTCCCCTATTGTTATCGCTGCCCCTTTGGCAAAGAATACCCTTCTTGTGATCTGTTCTGCGCCGACCAGTTCGAGACCATGTTCAAAAGCAAAGAGACCTGGCTGAATAATCCCAAGGCAGAGATCACCAACGTTGCAGCCATGCTGATCGAGCCTTTCCAGAGCTCAGCGGGGTACATTATGGCGCCCCTGCCTTACTTAAAAAGGGTGAAGGAGATCGCCGAGAAGTACGATTACCTTTTCATCAGCGATGAGGTGCAGAACGGCATGGGACGCACGGGCCGTCTATGGGCTATCGAACATGCGGACGTGGCGCCGGATCTGATCACCATAGCGAAATCGCTCAGCAACGGCCTGCCGCTATCGGCAGTCACCGGGCGGCAGGAAATCATGGATTCCTGGGGACCCGGGGCGCACTCCTCCACTTTCACCGCCTATCCCCCAGCCTGTGCCGGCGGGATTAAGGTTTTCGAAATTTATGACCGCGACCACATCCTGGAACAAGCGGCAGAGAAGGGAGCGTATTTCCTGAGCGGTATTGAAGAGCTCAGCAAGCGCCATCCTTCGATCGGGCATTTCAACGGGCTGGGGCTCTACCTGGCCATCGAGTTGGTGGTTGACCGCAAGACCAAGGAGCCGGCGGGCGAAGCCGCTGGCTGGGCGCTGAGTGAGCTGGTGAAATCAGGCGTGATCTGTATCCATTCCGGCTATTACTATAACCGCCTGTGCTTTGCTCCCCCGCTGGTGATCGAAAAGACGGAGATCGACCAGGCCTTACAGGTGCTGGATCAGGTGCTGGGTAAGATGGAGCAAAAGTTCAACATTACATCGGAGTAATCATTAATGGGAGCGGTAAAAACGAACCCTCGGGAACGTGGAAACGATCGGCTATCACAATTCAAACACTGGCTATGGGATTCGAAGAATACCCTCATCTTCGTCCTGGCATTTCTCGCCTTTTGGGAATTGGGTGTGCGTATCTTTAAGGTGCCGCGCTACATCGTCCCCTCCCTGACCAGCATCTTCGGACAATTTATCTCCCATTTCGACCTGATCTGGGAGTACACCCTGGTGACCGGTTGGGAAACATTAGTTGGGTTTACCATCGCCGTAGCCGTCGGCATTCCGCTGGCGATGGTAGTAGCGTTCTCCAAGCTGCTGCGCCAGACCTTTTACCCGGCAGCGGTGGCGCTTGAGATGGTGCCAAAAATTGCCTTTGCCCCGCTGTTTGTTACCTGGTTTGGTTTCGGCTTTTTCCCAAAGATAATCATCGTCTTCCTGGTGTGCTTTTTCCCGATCTTGTTAAACGGGATATTAGGCTTCACATCCCTCAGCCCGGAGATGGGACACTTCAGCCGGTCTACAGGGGCTGATCCGCTGACCATGTTTTGGAAGATCCGGCTTCCAGCCGCATTGCCGGAGCTGTTCGTCGGCCTTAAAGGTGCGGCAGTGAACGCCACAGTAGGTGCAACGATCTCGGAATGGATCGGCGGCGATGCGGGTCTGGGTTACTACATCCAGATTGCTACCGGGCAGCTGCGCATGGACCTCGCTTTCGCCATCATTTTCATGCTGGCTTTATTGGGTCTGATCTTGTTCTACATCGTTGTGCTGCTGGAAAGGCGCATCATTCCCTGGCACGTTTCGCAGCGCGCTCCTATTGTGGGACAAACCGGATTATAAGCTCCTGCACTCTGTGGTTTCGGTTGCCAGATCGGGAAAGGAGGTTGATTGGGAGAAGAATAAGATCGTCCTGCTTTATGACCGGAAAGGGATGGGCATAGCACCTCCCGCGAGAAGATCATAGAATCATTGAGGAGAGGACCGCATGAAAGCCAAGTATATCAAACTGACATCTGCCATCCTGCTGCTGGCCCTGCTGGCAGCCTGCGCTCCACAGGCGGTCCCGACGCCTGAAAAGGTGATCGAGACTGTCACCGTGGTTGAGACCGTGATTGTTCAAGGTGAGACGGTGGTGCAGGAGAAAATCATCACCGCCACACCTGAACCAACCAAACCACCCATGGACAAAGTCACCCTGCGGGTGAACTGGTCCTTCTATGGCATCCACGCAGCATTCATATACGGCAAGGAATTAGGACTGTATGAAGCCCAGAACATCGATCTGACGGTCAAACAAGGTAATGGCTCTGGGAATGCTGTTATTCTGGTCGCCAATAAAGACAGCACCTTCGCCTACGGCTCGAACGGTGCTCTGATCAGCAACGCAACTGGAGGCGCTCCGGTCATCGCTGTGGCTTCTATCGATGCCATGGGCACCGACGCCGTGCTCTGTCGACCTGATTCGGGTATCAAGGAGTTCACGGATCTGAAGGGCAAGCAGATCATGACTACCGCCGGCGCGGGCGTAAATAACTATTTCCCGGTGGCGCTACAGTACGCTGGTATGACCATGGACGATATCGAGCTGGTGAATGTGGCCGAATCTGCCCTGGTCAGCAGCTATCTGCAGAACCTGGCGCCCTGCATCCTGGCTGGCATCGACGACAAGCCTGCCCAGATCGAGCAGGAAGGCGGCGAGCCTCCAATCATCTTCAATTATGCCAACTATGGAGTTGCCCAGCCGGGTTACGTCCTGGTTGCCCATAAAGACATGGTCGCCGAGAATCCCGACCTGGTGCAGCGCTTCGTAAAAGCCAGCCTCGATTCTGTCCTGGCTTGCCTGGATGACCGCGATGCCTGCACCAAGGCCCTGGTCGATTACAACTCGCAGCTGGCTGACACCGAAACGATGGTGCGCAAGCAGTTGGATGTATCCCTGGATATCCTCTTCTCGCCCAATAACACGGATAAGATCCTGGGCCTGAATGTGCCCGAAGATTGGGCGAATGTCCTGGAGCTCCAGAAGACGTATCTAGAGCTGGAAACCGACATGACCGCCGAACAGTTCTACACAAACGAGTTCATCCCCCAGCAGTAGTAACCAGATCGGTGGTTGGCTGGCATCACTCAAAGGGCATGAAGGATCAATACAGATGGTCATACTTTTCAACCATCCCGATGACCTTTGTGCCCTTTGGGATGAGCTTACCTGAAAGGGAAACAGGGATTGACCGAATTAATCACCATCCGGGACGTGAAGAAAGTTTACCAGAGCAGGACCGGCCCTGTGCATGCCCTTGGACCGGTAGAACTTACCGTCCATAAAGGAGAGTTCATCTCGATTGTTGGCCCATCGGGATGCGGCAAGAGCACGCTGCTGCTCATGGCAGCCGGCTTGCTGGATTTCGATGAGGGGGAGATCAGGATCGACGACCAGCCGGTCACCGGCCCGCAGACGGATATCGGCATTGTCTTTCAAACCCCGGTTCTTGTAGATTGGAGGGATGTCCTGGGCAACGTGCTGATCCAGATCGAGATGCGCAAGCTGAAGGTGGAAGACTACCGGGCGCGGGCGCGTGAGCTCTTGGAATCGGTGGGCTTACAGGAGTTCGAAAAGCGCTATCCATTCGAGCTCTCCGGCGGGATGCAGCAGCGCACAGCTTTCTGCCGCGCCCTGATCCATGACCCCTCCCTGGTATTGATGGACGAACCGCTGGGCGCTCTGGATGCTATGACGCGCGAACAACTGCGCGTCGATCTGGAACAGTTGTGGTTGAAGACGCGTAAGACCGTCCTTTTTGTTACCCACAGCATTCCCGAATCCATCCAGCTCTCCGATCGGGTGGTGATCTTTACGCCTCGACCAGGTCTGATCGAGCGGGTGATCGATATCGACTTGCCGCGGCCGCGCAGCATGGAGGTTCGCGAAAGCCCTGAATTTCAGTACTACGTGCACGAGCTGACCAGCATCTTCATGGGCTTCGGCGTCTTGAAAGAAGGCAGCCAGGCAGCTTCTTGATCCTTCCCTTGGGATTCCCATGGCACACACCCCGGCGCTAAAAGAGCGATTACCTCTCATCACCAAGATCCTATATGGCGGTGGTGATTTCGGCTTCGCCATGACCGACAGCATGATCGGGGTCCTGTTCGCCATCTACCTGGCAGACGTGGTTGGGTTAAATCCTGCCTTGGCGGCAGTATCGGTCTTTATCGGGCGCACAGCCGATTACGTCAATGATCCGATCATGGGCTATATCTCCGACCGTACTCGCAGCCGTTGGGGGCGCCGCAGACCCTTTATCTTGTTTGGTATTATCCCCTACGCTCTGTCGTTTGCTCTGATGTGGTGGATTCCACCCATCAGCAGCCAGATGGGATTAGCAGTTTACTATGGGGCAGCTTATTTCCTATACGATACCTGCGCTACTTTCGTCTACATGCCTTATTACGCGCTGACCCCGGAGCTGACTCAGGATTATGACGAACGCACATCGCTCACCAGCATACGCATGGTGTTTTCGATCATCGGCACCATGCTGGCGTTTACGCTTCCGCTGGCGATCATAGGAACGATGCGCCCACAAAACGCCAGCAGGATTTCCATAGTGGGCGCGGCGATGGGCATCCTGGCGGCGCTCCCGCTGGTGCTGACCTTCTTCGGCGTGCGCGAGCGTCCAGAGTACCTGCAGCAATCTCAGCCAGGGCTGAAGGACTCCCTGCGCGCAGCGCTGAAAAATCGCCCGTTCCTTTATACGATGGGCATATTCCTGTTCACCTGGGCGGCGCTTGAAGTCGTCCAGGCGATGCTGCTGTTCTTCCTCAAGTACCGCATGGGGCTGGAAGAGGAAAGCGATATGATCTTCGCCGTTCTCTTCGTAGCCGCCCTGCTTTCCCTGCCATTTTGGAACTGGTTGTCCGGGCGGACCGACAAACGCCTGTCTTACATCGCCGGTATGCTCTTCATGTCCGCCATCCTGGTCGCCTTGATATTCTCCCTGCCGGAATGGGGCCTGCCGGTGGTGCTGACGCTGGCGGTGCTGGCAGGCGTGGGCTTTGGGGCCGTTCAGGTCTTACCCTGGGCAATCTTGCCGGACAGCATCGAATGGGACGAGCTGCAAACCGGTCAGCGGCACGAGGGCGTATTCTACAGCCTGGTGACCCTTCTGCGCAAGATCGCCGCCTCTCTTTCGGTCCCCGTGCTGTTGTTAATGCTTGGCTGGACCGGCTATATTCCGAATGCTGCCATTCAACCACCCTCAGCCATTCTGGGTATTCGCCTGCTGACCGGACCCTATCCGGCGGTCCTGTTGCTGGTGGGAGTTGTTATTGCCTCCCGCTACCCCTTGACCCGCCAGCGTTTTGCTCAGGTGCGCCAGGAGCTGGCGAAACGGCGCCAGGCAATATGGGATCAACAGCTAAATGAGGCCACCGGTAACAGCCTGCAGCTTTTGTTTGCTTTCTTCCGCTACCTGGGTGTTGGAGTGGGAGCGGCGCTCGTGATCCTGGGAATATTTGCTCGACCCCTGCCGCTCAAGCTGGCTGGATTTATCCTTGGTATTCCCCTCCTGGCGTTCAGCTTGCTGGTCGTCTATTGGACTTTGCGCCGGAATGAAGCCGAAGTGTCAACTTCGATCGTCCTGGACTCCTGGGACATTGTGGCAGACGGGCTGCACAACTCCAACACCGACCTGATCTATTGGCAGGGAGCTTTCTATCTGGTCCATGCTGCCGCGCCGTATCACCTGGGCAGCCCGGACTGCAAGCTGGTGGTGCGGCGCTCGCCGGATGGGCATAGCTGGGAGCAGCTGAGTATATTGCAGGCGGCCCCGGACGACATCCGCGACCCGAAGTTCGCCGTGATCCAGGACCACCTTTTCCTGTATGCCTTGAAGAATAGGAGCTGGAATCCGGAGCCCTATACGACCGTCTACACCTCCAGCCACGATGGCGTGCATTGGGATCCATTCCAGGATATTGAGCCCGGTGGCTGGCTGTTCTGGAAGCCCAAGACTCCCGATGGACAGACCTATTACGTAGCGGCCTATTGGTGGGAGCATGGCAGATCAGCTCTCTTCAGCTCGATCGACGGCATCCACTGGAGCCAGCGCTCCCAAATCTACGCTGGCGATCGCAATGACGAGACGGATATCGAGTTTCTCCCCGATGGGCGCATGATCGCTACGGCGCGGCTGGAATTCAGCGAGAGCATCCTGGGGCACCCGCAAGGCTGCACGATGATTGCCACATCCAACGCACCCTATGATGCCTGGCAGGTAGGGGCAAAAAGCCCGCTGACCAGGCTCGACGGACCATCGTTGTTCCGCTACCGGGAGCGAGTGTATGCCGTTGGGCGCTACCAACCCGTCGTGCGCGGCCCGTTCGCGTACATGGGGAGTGTTTTCACCTGTAAGCGAACCTCGCTCTTCAAAGTACGTCAGGATGGGCTGGTCCGCCTCTCGGACTTGCCCAGCGCAGGCGATACGGCTTACTCAGGCGTCGTTCTGCAAGGGGATGAATTATTCGTATCGTATTACACCAGCGACATCCACAAAGACTATGTGTGGCTTGTTGGAATGTTAAACCCATCCAACATCCGCCTGGCGCGGATTTCCCTGCCAGCCCTGGATATTTTATAATTAGTGGACGTTGTGCAATTCCGGTGTAAATGGGGTATTCGAGCAGGCTGCGTCTGCCCGAACACCCCCATCCACCCCCAACTGCGTAAGTCTTTATTAGATCAGGAGGCTACAATGGATCTCAAATGCGTAAATGGAAAAATCCTGCATGTTGACCTCACCCAGGGTAAGACTTGGGTCGAAACGCCGCCAGAAGAGTTTTACCGCAAGTACGGTGGCGGCAGCGCCATGGGAGTGTACTATCTATTGAAAGAGATGCCGCCGAAGGTCGATTCCTTCTCGCCAGAGAATATCCTGACCATGTTCCTGGGCGTGCCAACCGGGCTGCCCATTTCTGGCCAATCTCGCATGGTCGCCACTGCCAAATCGCCGCTCACTGGCGCCATCGGTGACAGCCAATGTGGAGGCTTCTTTCCAGCCCAGATGAAGTACGCCGGTTACGATGGCATTGTCATTCGCGGCAGATCACCCAGGCCGGTCTACCTGTGGATCAAAGATGGCGAAGTAGAAATCCGTGATGCCAGCCACCTGTGGGGAAAGATCACCCCTGATTGTGAGGACATCATCAAGGAAGAGCTGGGGGATAACAAGATAGAGGTCCTTCAAATTGGACCTGCTGGCGAGAACCTAGTACGCTTCGCCTCAATGATCAATATGTGCAACCGTGCCAATGGTCGTACCGGCATGGGCGCTGTGATGGGCTCGAAAAACCTGAAAGCGGTGGCTGTGCGCGGTTCATGGCTGCCCAAAGCAGCTGATCCAAAGCGATTCACCGAATTATTCCGCACGGGCACGAAGCGCATCCCCGATACGCCGGCGGTCGAGTTTATGACCATTCATGGGACGACCGGCGATGTTGCCGGTGTTCAGGCTATTGGTATGCTGCCAACTCGTAACATGAACGAAGGACAGTTCGAAGGCTTCGAGACGATCACCGGCGAGCTGATGACTGAGACGATTCTCGTCAAGCGGGATACCTGCTATTCCTGCACCGTGCGCTGTAAACCCACGGTGGAGACCGAGTATAAAGGGCGTCCGGTGTCCCCGCGCTTTGGGGGTCCGGAGTATGAGACGATGGCTACCTTTGGCTCGTACTGCGCGGTGGACAACATGCATGCCGTTGCATTGGCAAACCAGCTGTGTAACCATTACGGGATGGACACGATATCGTGCGGCGCCACCATCGCTTTTGCCATGGAGTGTTATGAGAATGGTCTGCTCACCAAAGAAGATACCGGCGGGATCGACCTGCACTGGGGTAATGCCGATGCGATGGTAGAGCTGGTCGAGTTGGCTGGGAAACGCGAAGGCTTTGGAGAGTGGATTGGTGAAGGCTCGGAGCGGCTGGCAAAGCGGATTGGGAAGAATGCGGACGATTTCTTGATCACCTCCAAGGGTCAGGAAGCTCCCGCGCATATGCCGCAATTCAAGCGCTCTCTAGGGATTATCTACGCCGTCAATCCTTTTGGGGCTGACCACCAATCTTCCGAACACGACCCGTTCATCGAAGAGGGCAATGCCGACGAGATGGCCATTCGCAATATGGCGCAGCTCGGCCTGACGGAGCTGCAGGAGCCCGGTAGCCTCAACGAGTACAAGATGAAAATGGCCTCTGTCACACAGCGAGTGTATTCGGCAATGGATTCCTTTGCACTGTGCCTTTTTGTGTGGGGTGTCGGTTGGCAGCTCTACGGGCCCCAGGATACGGTGGATATGCTCAACGCAGCCACAGGCTGGGACATGGACGTAAATGAGCTGGTAACGGTCGGCGAGAGACGCATCAACCTGATGCGCGCCTTCAACATGCGCGAGGGTTTCACTCGCAAAGACGACGAAATGAAGAAGAAGTTCTTCGAGCCATTGAAAGGAACAGGACCGACTGCTGGCATCTACATGACCCGCGAACAGTTCGAGCAAATGAAAGACGAGTATTACCGCCTGAATGGCTGGGATGTTGCCAGCGGCAATCCTACACCCGAAAAGTTGAAGTCGCTGGGCCTGGAGTGGGTCCAATAACAAACCGCGGGCAGGTGGTTGAGTTCGCCGCCGGGCAGCTTCGCCATCTGGTGAAGACCTACCCGGACGAATTCCCATCCTTCACCGAGCAGGGCCGGTGGATCCGCCAGGTTTCCGGATGGACGAATTGGTGCGAGGGTTTCCTGGGCGGACAGCTCTGGTTAGTGTATCTGCTAAGCGGGGAACCCTGGTTCCGGGAACAGGCCGAGCATTACACCCGCCTGCTGGAGCCGCGCAAAAGCGACCGTTCGGTGCACGACCTGGGTTTCCTGTTCTGGCCGACGTGGAAGCGCTGGTACGACCTGGATGGGGATCCGGCGGCGAACGCAGTGCTGGTCGAAGCCGGGCGCACGCTTGCGCTTCGCTACCAGGCGAAAGGCGGCTACCTGTGCTCCTTTCAGGGTGCGCACAGCCTGTACATTGATATCATGATGAACGTAGGGCTGGTATACTACGCCGCCATCCAGACCGGGGATGGGGGGCTTTTGGAGATCGCCCGGCGGCACTGCCTGACCACATGCCGCTGTCTGGTGCGCGGCGATGGAAGCACAGCCCACGAAGGTCTCTTCGATCCCGATAATGGTCAATTCCTGCGCCAGCGTACTCAGCAAGGCTGGCGGGACGACTCGACCTGGGCGCGCGGCCAGGCCTGGGCGCTTTATGGGTTTACTACGGCCTATTCATTCAGCCGCGAGCCGGTTTTCTTGCACACGGCTGAAAGGCTGGCGGATTTCTATATCGAACACACGCCGGCACATGGCGTGCCGCCGAATGATTGGGATGAGCCTGATCCCTCGATCCCTTACGAGAGCTCGGCGGCGGCGATCGCTGCCAGCGGTTTGTTGGATCTCTCGCAGGCGACCCTGGATCCAGCGCGTCGGCGCCTGTACCGGGATTACGCTCTTATGATCATAGACACCCTGACCACACCGGAGTTCCTCGCCCGCTCCCAGCCCGGCTGGGAGGGCATCCTGCTGCATGGCATCTACCACCAGCCGCAGGGAGTGGGCGTGGATGAAAGCACAATGTGGGGTGATTATTTCTTTCTAGAAGGGCTGTATAAAATCCTTTCGGGAACAGGATAAATTATGACACTTATGCGACATACACAAGAAGAGCTGGACGCAATCCGCCGTTTCACGGTTCCGACCCTGGCGAATGCCATCGAGACCTTCGGCGTCACTCCATCCAATGAGGGCTACTGCGATGCGACCCTGCACTGCCATTACCCACACCTGCCGTTGATGGTAGGCTATGCGGTGACGGCGCGCGTCTCTACTGACCAGCCTCCCAGCCAGGCGCGACCCGGTATCTACGAGCCGGATTATTGGCGTTTTATCGCCGGTCAGCCAGGACCCAAGGTGGCTGTGGTCCAGGATATCGATAACCCACCCAAGGGAGCGATGTGGGGGGAGTGGAACAGCAATGTGCACAAGGCCCTGGGTTGCGTGGGCATGGTCACGGAAGGTGCGGCTCGCGACCTGGATGCCGTGCAAAAGCTGGGCTTCCATTTCTTCTCCACCTGCGTGCTTCCT
>Ga0105095_10001121_pt1 | contig 13696 bp, 13 predicted proteins | sample PPLLak2March2015_2_FD_79180 | JGI IMG/M metagenome (GOLD analysis project Ga0105095, IMG submission 79180) | Freshwater sediment microbial communities from Prairie Pothole Lake near Jamestown, North Dakota, USA - PPLs Lake P8 Core (3) Depth... | ecosystem: Environmental > Aquatic > Freshwater >... | reverse complement strand
CTGGTCGGTCCAGGAGATGGTGCACGGCCCCAGTCTCTGGGGCCACGAGCGCTCGTGGCTGAGTGAGGAGGGACGGGCGGAGGCGAAGCAGTTGCAGCGGCTGGCAGCAGCCGAAGGGGTGCACGCGCCAGTGCACGCCGTGGCGGGTGAGTACGACGAGGCGCCGCCCGGTTGAAGCGCCCGGATTTCCATACGGGTGGGGTGGGTACGGGCTCACTTCGTCTGGCCCGGCCCGCGTGGGCGTGCTCTATGCTTGCCGAATGCTATCCCGGGCGCTGCGGCTCCCCCAGCACGTCCGCGAGTCTTCGCGGTCCTTTCGATCGATGCGCGGCGATCGGCTTGTGGCCGGCAACCTCCCGCGCACAGTTGGAAAGGAGCTTCCCATGCAGCCCGATCCTTCCTGCCGTGTGGAACTGTTCACGCTTGCCGCCATGCTCTCCTTGGGGCTCATGCTCGCCGCACCCGCCGGCGCGCAAGCCGGAGGGCTGATGGATGCGCTGTCGCCGCAGGCCCGACGCAGCATCTATGAACTTGTGAGCTTGCCGTCGCATACGACTACTGCCGAGGCGACTACCAGATGGCTGACGACGAGGCGGACTCTATCGTAGTGCTGCTGTCCGAGGCCATTCAGGAGCTACCTCAGTACGCGGAGCTCGAACCCGATGGCCGGAGAGTGTTGCTGCTCAACCTGCTGGTGGAGATGCAACAGGAAGCAGCGGCAGCACCTGTGCCGGATTGCTCGGTGGCGCGTGTGGGCGGAAAGCGCGTTTCCTTGGAGCAATCTGCGCCGCGCAGTTGAATGAACGAGTTACGCCCGGGCGTTGGCGTGTCCAGGCTAACCACCCCGGAGCCCTCGGCGCCACGCCGAGTGCGCGATCATGGCGACGGCGTTCGCAAGTCCCGATGAGGCTACAGCCCTGTCGCGCGGTGCATCGTTCGCATCGGCGGTGCCCGAGGCGCTTCTCCAGCCAGCACTCTGCCTGCCTGATCTCGTCGAAGAGCCACAAAATCGTTCAGAGAACTAGAACGCCTTGACTCGGCATGGCGGGCCGACGCACGAAGGTCAGGTGAGCAGAATCGCTGGCTGTATGCATCACCAGCGTCTCTATGCAGAGACGTCGTCTGTTCATACAGTCGTTATTTCCACAACATCTCCGCGTCCGCTAACCCCGTGGACTTCCTCACGAAAATCCTCGTTGCCCGAATCTTGCTTAGCACGGCCCCACGGCACAAACGGTTGCTGCTGGGTTGAGTCCCTCAGGACCTGAGTAGAGGGGGCCGACTGGTGCTTGGAGGTTTCGATGGGAGGCAGAAGGCTCTTGCTCTTGGAGCCGAGCGGGAGTGACCAACGGCTGGCGGGAATGATCACCTCATGGGGCTGGGATATTCAGCCCGTTTCAATCCCCGCCCAGGCCCGCGACCTTGCGAGCAAGGGCAAGCATCTCGTAGGGCTTGTCGTCATGGACCCGCCAGAGGCCTTCGAGTTGTCTGAACTCGAGCGGCTCACCGCCAAGCCCGGGATGGAATGGATCGGCGTGCTGCCGCCGACGGCGCTGCTGCAACCCGGTCGCGCCAAGCTGATCCTCGAGAACTTCCACGACTACCACACGCTGCCGGTAGACCCGAATCGGTTATCCGTGATCCTCGGACACGCATTCGGAAAAGCCGAGCTCATGCACAACCTCGACCGCCGGCGTGACTGGCGGGGCCGGTACGATATGATCGGTGCGAGCCCGGCGATGCTTCAGCTTTACAGAAGGATGGACCGTGTCGTTGGAGTCGACTCTCCCGTGCTGATCGCCGGAGAGAGCGGAACGGGTAAGGAGTTGGTCGCACGAGCGATTCACAAGCATTCCGCGCGCGCCAAGGGGCCATTCGTTGCAGTGAACTGCGGCGAGCTCCCGGAGCACCTGATCCAGGCAGCCCTGTTCGGCCACGAGCGCGGCGCGTTCACCGGCGCCCATCAACGGCGCATCGGGAGCATCGAGGCAGCGGCGGGCGGTGTCATCTTCCTTGATGAGATCGGCGACCTGCAGCTGGACCTCCAGGCGAACCTGCTGCGCTTTCTGCAGGAAAAAACCATAGTGCGTCTGGGCTCGACGCAGCTTATTCGGGTGGACGTGCGGGTGATTGCGGCAACCAACGTCGATCTCCGGAGGGCAGTGGAGCTAGGTCGCTTCCGGGAGGATCTCTACTACCGCCTCAGCGTGCTCAATCTCCACGTGCCTCCGCTGTCTGCCCGGGAGGGCGACCTCGACCTGTTCCCAGAGCTCTTGCTCAAGCAGTTTGAAGGTATCAAGAACCCCAGAGTCCGGGGCTTCAGTCAGGACGCACTGCGTGCGATGCGCGCATATTCGTGGCCAGGCAACGTTCGTGAACTGATCAACCGTGTGCAGCATGCCTTGGTGATGAGCGAAAACCGGCTGATCACGCCGGGCGATCTCGAGCTTCCGCCACCGGCCTCAGAGACGAACGTGGCGAGTCTTTCCTCGGCGCGGGCGGCTGCTTCGCGCGATGTCATCCAGGCGGTGCTGAGAAGAACGGAGAACAATGTGTCCGAAGCGGCACGCAAGCTCGGGATATCGCGCATCACCCTGTACCGGCTGATGGAGAAGCTGGCTATCAATCGGAGCGAATGACGCGTCTGCGGCGCGAGGAAGGTGTGAAGCGATGGGAAACAAATTCAAGTCCAAACGCTCGAACGGCTCCGCTGTTGCTGTGTTGCTCCTCGCCACCGCGATTCCTGTTGCTGCGCAGCAGGGGAGTGCGGACAGCGATGTCGAAACCCTGACCCGCCGACTCGAGGCCGAGACACGCAGGCTGGAGGCGCTGCGCAGGTCCCTGGATCAAGAGCAAAAAGCCCTGCAGGATCAGAAGCGCAGACTGGAGGAACTGCGGCGCGACGTCGAGCGCGCGGCCGCGAAGCCGCCGGCCCGGTTGTCCAATCAGGCGCAGGACCAGTTGCGCGGCGGCCAGGCCGCCCAGGGCCAGAGCCAGAGCCAGAGCCAGAGCCAGAGCCAGGCGCAACCGCAGGCGGAAACGCCACCGGAAGCGCCGCCGGCGACCGTCGGGCAGGCGCCAGAGCCGACTCAGCGCCCGCCGGAGGTTGCGCCACTCGGCAAGCAGGCAGGGGTGCTTACGCCCAAAGGGGCGCTGATCGTCGAGCCTTCGCTTCAATACAGCTATTCGAGCAACAACCGCGTGGCTGTCATCGGCTTCTCGATTATCCCGGCTTTGGTGGTCGGCCTGATCGATGTGCGCACCGTTAATCGCAGCGCCTGGGTTGCCTCCCTTACCGGCCGCTATGGCGTAACCAATCGCTTGGAGTTCGAGGCAAGAGTTCCCTACGTCTACCGGAGCGATTCGACCGTAGCCCGACCTTTCAATCAAGCTGCCGCGACCGACTCTGTATTCAACGCGGACGGGAATGGGATCGGCGACGTCGAGTTCACTGCGCGGTATCAGTTCAACGAAGGCGGGATGGAGAAGCCGTACTTTATCGGTACGTTGCGTTTCAAGACCCGAACCGGGACGGATCCGTTCGAAGTCGAGCGGATATCAGTGTTTGCGGGGCAAGATCAGCTCGAAGCCGAGCTGCCGACGGGATCAGGCTTCTATGCGATCCAGCCGGGGCTCACGGTCCTGTATCCGACCGATCCGGCGGTGTTCTTCGGCAGCCTGCTGTACCTCCACAACTTCGAGCGCGACGTGGGAAACAAGTTCGGCAAGGTCGACCCCGGCGATATCTTCGAGTTCAACTTCGGCATGGGGTTGGCGCTGAACGAGCGCGCTTCGTTCAGCCTGGGCTACGACCATTCCATCATTCAGAAGCCAAAGCAGAACGGCGTGGTTCCCCCAAATGCGCTGACCACGCAGATTGGGCAGCTGGCGTTCGGCTATTCCTACAGGTTGTCGGCGCGGACTACGGTGAACACTTCGCTTGCGATTGGCGTAACCGAAGACGCACCGGACGTGCAGCTGACTTTGCGGCTCCCGATGCGAGCGTTTTGATTGGAAGGGCTGGGGAGAGGCTTGGATCCTCTCCCGGCTAATCAGCGGCCGAACCCCTTCAGGGTGAGGTGCAGGTTCGAGAACACATCGTTGCGGATCAGAGACCCGAGGCCGGAGACCTGCGCGTTGATGATGGTCAGCCCCTGAATGGTCTGATTGTTGAGCGTGTTCTGCACGACGGTGAGCACACCGGGCCCGAGATTCCTAAGGACCTCCGGCGTCACGACGTTGCCCGGACCATTCTGTATCACACTGGCCACGGTTACCGCACCCGGTGATAATGAGGCGCCCGCCGCGCTCGGTACGCTGGCCTGGGCGGGGCTCGTCGGTACCGTGGAGGCGGCGACCTGCGCTGCGCCCGCCCCGGCTGAGCCAGCGCCCGCCTGCTGCCCCGGGGTGCTCGGTGTGCTGCTCGGGTTGACGCTGCTCACTTGCGGTGGATTCGCCATTCCACTGACTCCACTGACCGGCTGGCCGCTTACCGGCTGCGGGCTGGCCCGCGCCGGGGCCACTTGGACGTTGATCGGTGGCACGTTGACCTTCACCGGGTCGACCGTCACCGCGATGGGGCCAGGTCCCTGAACGCTCACCGCCCCGGCCGAACCCTTTAACGGGAGGGACGTCAAGTCGGGAAAGGTGAGCGTCAGGGATTGCACGAGCTGGTCATTCACCCAGACCATGCGCTCCAGCCCGAACGAGATCTTGATGCCGCTGAGGTCGACGAAGCCACCGCGGTACTGATCGAGCAGGTCCCGGCTGAGCGGGTCCCAGACGACGAACACCGAAACCTGACGGGTCGGTCGAGCGTCTTGATCTGCATGAGCAGTTCGCGGCGCCACCGCCGTCAGACAGCCGAGAAGACAGCCAAGGAGGCAGATGGTGCGAAGCCGGTGCATCGCGGTTGTCATGTCAGAAATCGTTGGGGCCGGGCCGCAGGAATGTCAGCGCTGCCAGGTTGTCATGGGTCACGAACCTGCCGAGCGCCACGTGCGGCACGACGTGCCAATCGTCGGGCACGTTGAAGCGGGCGAGGTCCTGGTGGCTGTGGATCACGAAAGCGATGCGCCCGTCCCAGATCTGCTCGAAGTCCCGGCGCGGCATGACGCGGCCGCCCTTGGCCGAATCGCCCATCAGGACATGGCTGCCGGTTGCGCCCTTGATCACCACGAAGTGGTTGTAACCTCCGTCCTTGATCAGCGCGAGGAACGGCACGTTCTCCGCGAGCAGTTGATCGAACTGACCCGCGTCGATCTCGAAGCCGTCTGCGCTATAGCCATGCCCCTCGAGATAGAGCTTCATGTCCAGCAGAGAGAAGCCCTCCTTAAGGATCTTGGCCTGATCGCCGCGCGCGTACATCTCGGTAATGACTTCCCGCTCGGACACCGGCCGGCCGTAGTGGAAGGTGAGCAGCGTCGCGACCGCCGCGGCGCCGCAGCTATAGTCGAACTGTTGCGGGATCGTGGTCCGAAAGCGCATTTCCAAGAGCACCTGCTTCATGCTCTTCACTCCGACCACAAACCTGCCGCCAGCTACGTCGCTGGGCAGATCGAGCCCAGCAGCCTGAATACTCGCCGCGCCCGCCAGGCCGAACAGCCCGCCCAGCAGGCCGATAGCAATCGTCAATCCGCGCCTACGGCTGCAGTTGCACATTGACGATCGTTGCGTTCTGGATCAGGACGTTGTTCCCAGTGTTCTGAATGACCATGGGTACACCGGTGGCACCGGCGAACGATGCGCTGATCGTATTGCTTCCAGTTACGACGTTGGTCGCGGAGTTGTTCTCGACAGTTCCGCGCACGTCGTTGAGATTGGTGACGGTCTTGAACTCAGCGCCGCCGCGTTTGTCGGCCAAGGTCTTGGCCGGTACAGGCTTGCGGAGGACGCCCCGCGTCTCCTCAGCCAACGAAGGCGCGGTGGACAGGCTGATGCACGCGAAGAGCACCATGCCCGACGCTGCAAAGATAAGGTTGGGTGCGTTCCTTTTCACGGCCTGCCTCCAGGGTGATTAGGCCCGCGGGACGCGGTTGGCGTCCCGCGGGTTCCTGTGCACGCGGGACCTAGCCTTAGCGCACCTGGAGGTTGCTTTGGACGGTCACGCTCTGCTGCAGCATCGAGGAGAGCCCGCTGTTCTGGGCGTTCTTCAAGATGCCGGCCGTGGTGTTGAAGCTGTCGCCGATGGTGTTGGCCATGCTGAAACTCCCGGCGGTCACGGTGACATTGCCGCCGTTTCCACCCGTGCCGCCCTGGCCGCCGACCGCTCCGTTACCCTGGCCGCCCTGACCGCCGGTAGCGGTGTTGGTGCCGCCATCGCCGCCCGCGCCGCCGGCGTTGCCGCCACCGGAGCTACCGCCATCGCCACCGTTGCCTGCCGTAGCATTGCCATTACTGGCGTTGCCATTGCTGGCGTCGCCATTAGTGGCGCTGCCGCCGGCTCCGCCGTGCCCGGCGGTGTTGGTAGCGCTGCCACCGTTACCACCGGTGCTCGAGCCACCGGCCGCCGCACCGCCTGTGCTGCCAGCCGTCGCTCCGGTGCCGCCCGCTGCAGTATTGCCACCCGCGGTGCCACCTGTAGCGTTGGCCGTACCGCCAGTGGCGCTGGCTCCGCCGCCGTTACCCGCATTGGCCGTGGCCGTGCCGCCGTTGCCGCCGGCGCCGGCAGTACCGCCCGTCGCCGTGCCGCCAATGCCGCCGCCGCCACCCGTTGCCGTTGAGCCACCACCGTTGCCGCCATTGCCACCTTGGTTGGTGTCGCTGTTGGCATTGCCGCCGTCGCCCGCCTCGAGACCGTCACCGCCTATGCTGCCCGCGTTCAGGCTGCCGTGCCCACCGTCGGCGCTGCTGCCGGCTCGACCACCGCCACCACCGTCGCCGGCACCAGCTTTGCCACCGCTGCCGTCGTTGTAGGTCCTGCCGCCTCTGGCTCCGGCGTTGCCGCCGTCGGCCGTGGTAGAACCGCCATTAGCCTTGGCCCTGGCATCGCCACCATTCCCACTCCGGTTTCTGGCATCCCCGCCATCACCGCCCGCGGCCTTGGCGTCGCCTGCGCCACCGCTCTTCGTGCGAGCGTTGCCGCCATTGCCGCCGGTTGCGTTCCTGGCGTTGCCGCCGTCGCCGCCCCGGCCCGCCTCAGCGCTGCCATTGCTGGCGCTGCCGTTCTCGGCGCTGCCGTTGCTCGCGGTGCCACCGATCGCGCCGACCGCACCGTTTCCGCTGGTGGCTTCGCCGCCGGAGGCGCCGGTCCCATTAGAGGTCGCCGAGCCGCCCTCCCCGCCGATGCCTTTGCCGCCTTTGCCAGCCCTGCCGCCGTCGCCGCCGTTGGCCTTGTTGACGCCGCCGTCGTTGATGACGTTGCCGATACCCTGGATCGTGTTATCCGTAACGGCCCCGCTCAACTTGCTGGCGGCAACGACGTTGAACGACCCCCTCAGACCTTTGTACACATTCGTCAGGTCGTTGTTGCGGAAGTTGCCGTTGCCGTTAGCGTTGTTGGTGATGTTCTTGGTCTTGTTCTTAGTGATGTTCGTGGTCTTGGTCTTGTTGGTGGTCTTGGTCACCTCCGTCGTGCGTTGGCTGTTGTCGTTGCCGACCGTATCCAGGGTATTTGAGTTCTCAGCGGTCGAACCCTCGTTCGCCTGGGCGCCGCTGTTGCTCTTCTGCTTCGATATGGCGGTAGCCGTCTGGCTGATGTCTCCGCCTCCTGTGGTCCCGTTCGCCGGTTGCGTGACGCCGGTGTCTCCGCTGTTGGTGTTGGTGGGGTTTGCCCACAACCCAGCGGGAGCACTGAACGCCAACGCAATTGCGGTTGCTAGTAACGTTCTGTTCATATCAGTAGTCTCCGATTCGTGGTGTCGGCCACGGGGCGCTGTTGCCACGCAGCCCGATCAGCAAAGCGTTCCTCGCGCTCCACTCATTGCACCGTCAGATTGCTCTGGATGCTCATGCTCTGCTGGATCAGCGAGGACATTCCACTGTTCTGCGCGTTCACCACGATGCCCGCCGTGTTGTTGAAGCTGCCGGTGATCGTGTTCGACATGTCGAAGGTCCCGGCGCTTACCGTGATGGTGCCGCCGTTACCGCCGGTCCCACCGACGCCGCCGATCGCTCCGTTGCCCTGGCCGCCTTGCCCGCCGGTGGCGGTGTTGTTGCCGCCATGGCCGCCGGCGCCGCCGGAATTGCCGCCGCCCGAGCTGCCGCCGTTGCCACCGTTGCCAGCGGTCGCACTGCCGTTGGTGGCGCTACCGTTGGTGGCGCTGCCATTGGTAGCGGTACCGCCGGTGCCGCCGTTCCCGCCGGTATTAGAGGCATTGCCGCCAGTGCCGCCAGCGCTGGTGCCGCCGGTGGAGTTGCCGCCGGTGCTGGTCGCGGCTGCGCCGCCTGCTGCGGTGGCGATATTGCCGCCCGCTGCACCACCCGTGGCGGTCGATGGGCCACCGTTCGCGTTCGCCGTGCCGCCGGCGCCTGCGGTCGCTGAGCCACCGCCGCCGGCCCCGCCGTTGCCGCCCGCACCGCCGTTCGATGCGCCACCCGCACCGCCGGTACCGCCATTGGCCGCCGACGAAGCCCCGCCCGCACCACCATTGCCGCCGGTATTGCCGCTGCTGCTGGCATCACCGCCGGTCCCGCCGGCGCCGCCCGTGCTATTGGCGTTCAGGTTGCCGGATCCGCCGTCGGCACTGCTCCAGCCCTTGCCGCCCTTGCCGCCGTCACCGCTCCAGGCTTTGCCGCCATCGCCATCATTGCTCGAGGTACCGCCTTTGCCCCTGGCGTCGCCGCCCACAGCGTAGGCCGAGCCACCGTTCGCCTTGGCCGTCCCGGCACCGGCATCGCCACTCTTGTTCTTGGCGCTGCCGCCGTCGCCACCCCAAGCCTTGGCGTCACCGCCGGCGCCGCTCTTGGTTCTCGCGTTGCCGCCGTCGCCGCCGGTTGCACGCCTGGCGTTGCCGCCGTCTCCGCCATTACCGGCCGCCGCGCCGCCGTTGCTGGCGCCGCCGTTGGTGGCGCTGCCGTTAGTGGCGTCGCCGCCTTCCGCACCTACTGCACCGTCTCCACTCGTGCCGATCGCGCCACTGGCGCCTTGGCCGTTCGCGGTGGCACTGCCGCCGTTCCCGCCGACACCCGTCCCGCCCTTGCCGCCTTTGCCGCCATCACCACCGTTGGCCTTGTTGATGCCGCCATTCTGGATGACGTTGCCGACGTTGCTGATGCTGTTGCCACTCACGCTTCCACTCAGCTTGCTGATCGCGGCCACGTTGAACGACTTCGAGATGTCTTTGTAGATGCCGTTCAGGGTGTTGTTGCGAAAGTCGCCGTTGTCGTTAGCGGTATTGGACTCCGTGGTGTTCTTGGTCTTGTTGATGGTCTTGCTGTCGTTCTTGGTGAACGATTTGTTTATCGTCTTGTTCCTGACACTGTTGTCGTTGTCGACGTTTGTCAGGCTGTTGGTGTTGGTGGCGGTCGAACCTTCGTTCGCTTGCGCGCCCTTGTTGCTTTTCTGAACAGAGTCCGCGGTCGCGTTCTGGGTGATCGACCCGCCCGCGCTGGAGTCCGTACCGGCGCCGGTATTGCCTTCGTTGGTGTTAGTCGGGTTCGCCCACAACGCGCCTGGCGCACCAAACGCCAACGCCACTGCGGTCGCGATTAGGGTTCTCTTCATGACGGTCCCTCCGGATGAATGAGGAAGACACGGCACCATGCCGCCCTCCCTGAAGAAACCCTCATCGCAACAGTCGGGCCAGTGCGACAGAAGTCGGTTACGTCTCTGATTGCACGACGTATTCTCTGTGCTCCATCGGCAGTCTGCGGCCCGTTCACTAGGGTTCTGCTTCATTTCTGAAACGCCCTGCAGAGAGGAGTCGGGACATGTCGTTTCAGGGATACGTCGATTCAAGCAGTTGGATCGAAGTGCGAGTGTTACTCGTGTGAAACATGTGGTGGCGGCGTCCGGTGGTTGGTGCCCGAGGGCCCGTCGCACGCTCCGCGGGCTGCATCTTGTCGTGAAGCACAATCTCCTGTATTCATTCATTCGATTGCAGAACACAGGGCAGCCTGGTCACCGGAGGAGGTCACAATGACGCATCGCACGCTGGGATCCTTCTTATGTATTGGTACGTTTATTGGTACGTTTTCAGTTCTGCTGATGTCATGCGCAACCTCCAGCGAGCCCCCCGCGAGCACGGGGGCGTCGACCTCGCAGGCAGCGTTGGTCGAGGCGAGGGACCAACTCGTTGCCGACGTCCGCAAGTGCAGCGACCAGCACGGCTACGATCCCAAGCAGGTCAGCGGCATCGGCGAAAACCAGCTGGCCCCAGGCGAGCTGCAGTGGCGGCAGTGTGCCTATGATGCAGCGCGGCGCTACGTCGCTCAGAACCCGCAAATGCGTGGGCTGTACGAGCAGTTGATCGCCGAAGATATCCAGCTGACTTCCGCGCTACAGCAGGGGACCGTGACGCGGACCCAGCGCCGAGCCCGGGTTGAGGCACTTCTCGCGCAGATTCACACCGCCGAAGAAGCCCAGATGAAGAGCCATGCAGTCGAGTCGGAGCGTCAGACGGAGCAAGTGCGAGCCGTTGTCGACGGGATGCGCGGCCTCGGCCGCTGAAAGCCTAGATCGAAGGCGTTCAGGCCTGGACTTGCCTGATCTCGTCCAGAACGGGGAGGATATACCGGCGAAACTGCGCGGGATTCTCGCTCATCGGGAAGTGACCGACTTCCCGCATCACCGTCACCTTTGCACCGGGAATGCCGCTTGCCGTCCGCAGGGTGTCCTCCGGTGTGCAGGAGAAATCGTACTCCCCGGTGAGCAGATACAGCGGGCAGCGCGAGGTGTCGATGCCGCCCAGCTTACCGCGCAAGTCGGCGTCGACGCGGTAGAAGTAGAGGTCTCCCTTGAACACCCCGGGGCCGCCTTGCATGTATTGCCACAGCGTCTCATGCCGGGATTCGGCGGGGCTTTGCGGCGCGATGAGGCCGGACACGAGGGCGGCGCAGACTTCGCCGCCGTGCACGTCGCCGCGATGCAGCCAGCTCGTGTCGTACCACGGCTGCTGATGGTCGGCTGCCTCCAGGCCGATGAGGGCGCGGAACTCGGCGCCGTGCGCATGTGCAAGCTGCAGGACGATGCGTCCGCCGATCGAGCAGCCCAGGGCTACCGGGCGATCGAGGTCGAGCGCCTTGCAGAAGGCCCGGATCGTCGCGACATATCGTTCCGTAGTCAGGCGGTACTCGTACTCCTGCCAGCCTGCCGGCGGGTAGGATTTGCCGTGCCACGGCAAATCGAATGCGATGACGCGGTACTCCCGCGTCACCGCTGCGTCGCACATCAGGTGGCGGAACTGCCGCGAGTCGGCTCCGGCGGTATGCAGACACAGCAGCGGGATGCCCTGTCCTGCCTCTTCGAAGTAGATCCTGCACTGCTCGCCCATCACGGGCACGCCGGTGTAACGGCCGACAATGGGCTCGAGTCCGGCCTGTGTCATCGCGTGCCTCGCTTGCGGGGAAGGGTGAGGACATCCTTGAAATACTGCAGATGCGCCAGGAACGGCTGAAGGTCGCCTTCGAAGGACATCTCGCCACGCTTGAAGAGCGCAAAGATGTCATGCCAACCCGGCGGCGGTGGGTCCTGCCAGAGGGCGGCCCACGCTTCGACCGAGCCGCGCACGGCGAGATCCCAGGAGCACAGCAAAGGCAGCTCGGTCCGGCATTCCCGGATGCTGCCGGCGTCGATGCGCAGCAGGAACGCCGTCGATCCGATCTGGATCAGGCAGTCGGCGTTAAGCGTTCTGCCGCGCCACACCAGGTGTCGGTCGGCGTTGACCGAGTGCGGGATGAACCGTTGGAACCGGTCGGAGAGCTCCCGCTCCGATTCCGATGAGAGAGAAGTATGTGTTGGCATTGTCCCTTGCCCTGCGCCGACATTCCGGGAAGACAGCCTGGTCAGGCTGCGCCCGGGGCTCACGAGAGTGGGGGCTGGCACAGCTTTCCGCGGCAACAGCCTTACGAACTGCCTCCGCGCGCGGTAGTCTATCTGGCATGAGCCCATCCGACACGATACGCATCAACGCCGAGCACGTGGCGGCTGCGGTGCTGGTGGGCATCCTTTGCTGGCCTGCGCACGCGGCCGTGTACCACTGCACCAGCGCGACCGGCGAGACGCTGTTCACCGACACCGGCTGCCCCCCCGGCTTCACGACCACGCTCGTTGTGCCCGACGCCCCAGCGCCTACCATGCCCGCCGAGCAGCCTCACCCGGCTGAGGCAGCCGGCGGCAGCGAGCAAAGCAGGGACCAGGCTGCCGACGCCGAGCTCGAGCGGTTGAAAGTGGAAGCGGAGAATGCTCGCCTGCGCTCGGAGCTGGACCAGGAGCGGCTGCGCGCAATCGACCGCAAGCTCGATGCGCTGCTGGACGCAGCGCCCGTGTACGGTGCCGTTGGTGTCCTGCCTTTTGGCGTGGTGCCCAAGCCCTTCCCCGTTTGCAGGGGTCGGAAAGGACAGACGCCTTGGGTCAACTGCCGCCCTGATCCAGGTGATCTCAAGCCGAAGATCGTTCCCGAAGACGGCCCGTCCTGCGGCATCGTCGGGTGCACGCCGAGCATCACTCGCAGAGTGGATGGGGCCGATGTGCCACGGCGGACGCGGTAGGACAGGTGCTTCCGTGTGATGCCCGCGCCGGAGGGGATACTTGGATAACCTGGGTTCCCGCTTCCGCGGGAACGACAAGGCACACTTCGATCAGGGTTTCCCCAGCCTCCTAGGGAGCCCCTCGGCGCTGCCGGGGTGTCCACTCACGTTGCGATACTTCAGCGCTGTCGGCCCGCTCTTGCCCCGGTCCGCTGCAGCGGCTCCTCGCCCGACCGCGTCAGCGCAACCGGCCAGTCTTCCCGTGCGAACGCCGCCTGCAGGTGCTCGATCAGCGCGTTGACCTTGGCCGGCACCAGCTTCGGGGAAGGGAAGACCGCGTGGATCTCCTTACAAAGAAGACTTCCAGGCCGTCGACATCGAGTCGATCGCCAAGCCCGTCACCAAGTGGGCCGTCACGGTGCGCGAGCCGGCACTGGTGCCGCGGGTGTTCCAGCAGGCCTTCCATCTGATGCGGTCTGGCCGCCCGGGGCCGGTCTTGATCGATCTGCCCGTCGACATGCAGATGGCGGAGATCGAGTTCGACCCCGACACCTACGAGCCGCTGCCGGTCTACAAGCCGCGCGCCAGCCGCGCCCAGGTCGAGAAGGCGATGGCGATGCTGAGCGAATCCGAGCGTCCGCTGATCGTGGCAGGCGGCGGGGTCATCAATGCCGACGCTGCCGATCTGCTGGTGGAGTTCGCCGAGATTGCCGGCGTGCCCGTCATTCCCACATTGATGGCTTGGGACGCCATCCCCGACGACCATCCGCTCATGGCGGGAATGGTCGGGCTGCAGACCAGCCACCGCTACGGCAATGCGACGCTCCTCGCCTCCGACTTCGTGCTGGGTATCGGCAATCGCTGGGCGAATCGGCACACCGGGTCGGTCGACGTGTACACGCGCGGCCGCAAGTTCGTTCACGTGGATATCGAGCCGACCCAGATCGGCCGCGTCTTCATGCCCGACTATGGGATCGTATCGGACGCAAAAGCGGCGCTCGAGCTGTTCGTCGAAATCGCCCGCGAATGGCAGGCAGCCGGACGCCTGAAGGATCGGCGCGCCTGGTCG
>Ga0105095_10001116_pt1 | contig 13731 bp, 10 predicted proteins | sample PPLLak2March2015_2_FD_79180 | JGI IMG/M metagenome (GOLD analysis project Ga0105095, IMG submission 79180) | Freshwater sediment microbial communities from Prairie Pothole Lake near Jamestown, North Dakota, USA - PPLs Lake P8 Core (3) Depth... | ecosystem: Environmental > Aquatic > Freshwater >... | reverse complement strand
GGGACGGCCTTCGTCGAGATCCTCCAGAACTGCAACGTGTTCAACGACGGCGCCTTCGACGACCTCACCGACAAGGCGCGCCGGTCCGACCACACGCTCGTCCTCGAGCACGGGGCACCCATGGTCTTCGGCGGCGACCGCCGGCGCGGCCTGGCCGAGCTCGACCCGATCACCGGGCAGGCGCTCGCATGGAACCCCGATGCGCCGGGCGGCGTGACCCTCGACGCCGGCAGCGACGGGACGCTGTTCGTGGCGCCCTCCTCGATCATCGGCGGCCGGAACCGGGGCCGGGTGGCCGCGTACTCGCCCGCCACGGACTCCTGGGTGCCGTGGAGGCCCGAGCTCGGTGACGACGCGTTCTACCTCTACGAGCACACCCTGTCTCGCCGCGCGGTGTTCCTGCCCGATTGCTTCATGCCCATGGGGCGCGTCGTCGCGTGCCACCCCGCCGCGCTGCCGTCTCCAACCGGTGAGGCCGTCACGCAGTTGCAGGGTTCCACGTTCGCGAGCGTCTCCTGGATCTTGCCGGTGCCGAGTGCCGTCTGGACGGGCCTTCGCGTGGATGTCGGAAGCCGCGAGGGGGCGAGCGATCTGGCCAGCTTCGACCTGCCTGCCGATGCCACGTCGCTCTCGGGCGCGGTGCCCCCGGGATCGTATTTCGCGCGCGTGCGCACCGTTGGCCCGACGAGCACCAGCCTGCCGACGCCGGATGTCTCGTTTGCGGCAGGGCTGCCGTCTATCCCCGCGCCGCCACTGGACCCGACGGTTGCCAGCGAGGGGACGGTCCTGACGTTTCAATGGCGGCCCCCGTCAACCCACACCGCTGCCGGCTATGTGCTCGAAGCGGGCACCGGGGCGGGACTGAGCAACGTGGCCTCGCTGCCGCTGGGCGCCGGGGCCACCAGCTTCACCATCGACGCGCCCCCGGGGCGCTATTGGGGCCGGGTCCGCGCTGTGAACCTTGCCGGCGCGAGCGCGCCGTCCACGGAGCTCATCATCGATGTAGATGCGACCGCGTCGCCGTGCTATGAGATGCCGCCCCTGGCGCCGATGAACCTCGCGGCAAGCGTCGCGGGTCGCACGGTCACGCTCACCTGGGAGCAGCCCGGTACGGGGCCGGTTGCGAACATCCAGCGCATCGTCGCCGGCAGCGCGCCCGGCCTGGCCGACCTCGCTGCCATCGAGGTCTCCGGACCCGCGACGCGCTTCACGACGACGGTGCCGCCGGGGACGTACTACGTGCGGGTGATCGGCATCAATACCTGCGGCGCCAGCCCGTTCAGCAACGAGGTCCAGGTCGTGGTGCCGTAGCGCCCCTGTCGCGCAACACAGAAACGCCGGGACTGAAGTCCCGGCGTTTCTGAATCACCCGATCACTCAATCAGCCAATCACCGGATCATTCGCTCAATCCCGCAATCGCCAATCATCACTCACTCGCTCAATCTGCAATCACCAATCGCTCAATGGGTGCTATTCAGCACCCGGCCGCTGCCGGGGAGGGGCCGGGAGTGTCCCCTTGTTGGCGATGGCCTTGTTGATGGCCTCGATGGTCTTCTCCGTGCGGAAGGCCACGATCTGCTTCGCCCACTCGGTGTTCTTCGCCTCGTTCGACACGTCCACGCCGTTGATGGTGGCCTTGCCCGCCTTCACTCGGGCGTCGTAGCGCACCGAGTCCGGGTCGTCGATGAACATGTTGAGCGTGATGATCGGGTCGTCGTGCATGTTCTCGGACTTCGTCTCCTTCAGCCCGAACTGCTCCATGTGCTTCGCGACGCTCGCGTAGTCGTAGTACTCCTGGATGTGCGCGACCAGCGCCTTGCCGGCGTGCTTCGCGTTCAGCGCCTCGGCCACGGCGCGCTGGCCGGCCTGGTTGCCGCCGCTGTCGCCGATGAAGAACACCTGCTTGAAGCCGTGCGCCACGAGCGACTCCGCGGTGTCCGTGAGCAGCGCGCGGAACGTGTCCTCGCGGAGCGAGATGGTGCCGGGCGAGGTCATGTGGCCGGTGGGCGGATCGATGCCGCCCTCGGGCACGTGCTTGATCACCGGCGCGCACAGCGCGTTCCCCATCTTGCGGGCAATCGCGTCGCAGTTGGCCGTGAGCACGTAGTTGTGCTTGCCGAGTGCGAGCCAGGGCCCGTTGGGCTCGTGGCCGCCCGTGGGGATGATCACCGTGGTCTTGCCCGCGGCCATCGCGTCGCGGACGTCCATCCACGTCATCTCCTCCAGCCACACCGTGTCGGCCTTCGGCAGCGGGTTGGGGGCGTCCTTGCAGTTGAGCGGGTTGTCGCGGCAGTCGCCGCCGCCCATCGACCGCGGATCCGGCGCGCGGCGTTGCCCGCCGCCCTGCGCCTCGGCCACCGGCGCGAAGGCCAGCAGCCCGGCCACCACCGTCATCGCTCCGACACCCATCAGCGTTCTCTTCATAGACTCACTCCCCGGAATCGCCCGATGACTCAATCGTCAATCAGCGAATCAATCGCTCAATCACCAATCGCGCAATCACCAATGAATCGCCACGGTGCAATCGCCACTCTGCAATCGCCACTCATCAATGGACGCCCGTCCCCGGCTTGGCCGGCGCCGGCCCCAGCTTCACCCGGAACGCCCCGTCGTCGTAGCGCTCGCGATAGGCGGTGTGGCAGGTCTGGCACATCTTGCCCATGCTGCCCGCCGTGGCCTTTACTTCGTCCCACTTGCCCGCGGCGGCCGCAATCTCGATGGCCTCGGCCGACTTGCGCGCGTCCTGCGCCCAGCCCATCGCATCGGCCTTGCCGTGCGGCTTGAAGAACGCCTCGGTGGCGACGAACGCGGCCTTGAGGGCCGCGGCCTGCTCTTTCGCGCCGTTGGCATCCGACTTCTCGATGATGCCGCGCATCGCGCCGTTGGCCGCGCCCACCTTCTGCATCACCTTCTGGAACGCCTCTTCCTCCGCCGTCATCCGCGGCGGCAGCCGGCGCGCCACGTCGTTCATCGCGGCGTTGATCACCGAGGTGGCGACGATGGCGGGCTTGCCCGTGAACTTCGCGAGCGCGTCGGGGGGGAAGCCGGCGAGACGATCCTTCACTTTCGCGTCGGCGGGATCGAACTTCACCACCTCGCCGATGACGGTGACGTAGGTGTTCACCTCCACGGGCTCGTTCAACCGCGGCGCGAGCACGAGCACGTCCTGGCCCGTGCTCTTTGTCTTGTCCTGGTCCACCGAGAATGCGGTGGGCGAGAGCGTCTGGTCGACGGTGGCCATCATGGTGACGTTCTCGCCGATGAAGGTGTCGGGCTTGGCCGCGAGCGTGCTGGCCACGACGGGCACGAGGGGCTTCTGCGGCGTGGCCGGGGCCGCGGGTGCGGCAGGCGCGCCCTGCGGAGGCGCCCCGCCCGCGGGCGGCTTCGCCGGTGGCTGCTGCGCCTGCGGCGCGGCGACGTAAAGGATGAGACCCAGGGCGGCCGCGGAGAGCGCCAGTGTTCCAGCGCGGCGGCCGTCGAAGTTCGGGCGTGACATGACGAAGACTCCTCTATGGCTTGTTCGGCCGGCGCCACGAGCGTGGCGGCCAGCAACTGATCTGACGCATTGTAGGCGAAAGGCCGGGCGCGACGGCGCCCAGCCTTGTCTCCAATTGTCACCGCTACGCGTGTCAGTCTTCGAGGATGAACGTCACCTTCATGTTGACGCGGTATTCGATGATCTTGCCCTTCTCGATCGCCACCGTCATCTCCTGAACCCAGGCGCCCGTGACGTTCTTGAGCGTCTTGTTGGAACGTGCGATGCCCCTCTCTACGGCGTCCTCGAAGCTCTTCTTGGAACCCGCGGTGATTTCGGTGACTCGTGCAATAGCCATCGGTGCCTCCTGCGGTCACTCTGGCCCGAGCCGGCCTCCGCTGTAAAGGGCGTTACAATGCGCGGCCAAAGGGGGAAGGCCGATGCGCCGTCGTCTCGCGGTGATGGTTTCGGTGGTCGCGGCGGCCGGCGCGCACGTGGCGACCGGCGATGTCGTGGGTGCCGACTCGGTGGCGTGCGATGTGCCCGCCATCCAGGCGAAGGCGCCCGCAGGCACCAGCATCACCGCGGCGCGGGTCGTCGAGGCATCGGGCACACGCCCACGCTATTGCCAGGTGGAGGGACACGCGGCCTCCGACGGCAACACGGTGAACTTCCGGCTTGGCCTGCCCGACACGTGGAACGGCAAGTTCGTGTTCCTCGGCGTGGGCGGGCTGGGCGGCACCCTGCCGAACGTGGAACCCGGCGTGGCCCGGGGCTATGCCACCGCCTCCACCGACACCGGGCACGTCTCCAGCGACCCGGCGTGGGCGTCGAACCGCGCGAAGGAGATCGACTACGGTCACCGCGGCACGCACGTGACGACGGTGGCGAGCAAGGCGCTGACGGCATCGTTCTACGGAAGGCCGCCGCAGTACGCGTATTTCAACGGCTGCTCGAACGGCGGCCGGCAGGCGCTGATGGCGGTGCAGCGCTACCCGGACGACTTCGACGGCGTCATCGGCGGGCACCCCGCCACGGGCACGCCGATGCAGGTGGGCCGAGCCGTGGTCTACCAGCAGATGCTCTCGTCCGCCAGTAATCACCTGACGGCCGAGGCCATCGAGTTGCTGTCTGCCGCGACCCTGGACGCCTGCGACAAGACCGACGGCCTCGAGGACGGCCTCGTGTCCGACCCGCGACAGTGTCGCTTCGACCCCGCGACCCTGGTTTGCGGAAGCCCTGGTGCCACGGGGTGTCTCACGCCCGGCCAGGTGGCCACGGTGAAGCAGATCTACGCCGGCGTGAAAACGCCCGACGGCAAGACCTTCGCGCACGGTTTTCCTCCGGGGCACGAGGGCGGCTCCTCGGGGTGGCTGCAGTGGATCTCGGGCCAGGTGCCCCCCGTGGCGCGGGCCGATGGGTCGCTGGCGTACGAAGGCCGATCGCTGCCTGCCGGTCACGGCCTGATGGACTTCAACTTCAAGTTCCTCTCGCTCGACGTGGACGACGCCTCGTACGGGTGGCGCGCCTTCAACGCCGCGCGCGACCTGCCCCGCATGAAGACCATGACCGAGATACTCGGCCCGACCGACGCAAACCTCGGCACGTTCCGGAAGAGCGGGGGCAAGCTGCTGCTCTATCACGGCTGGTCCGATCCGGGCATCAGCGCGCTCGGCACGCTCGACTATTACGAGCAGGTCGTGAGGTCAGCAGGCGGGCAGCGTGAGGCCGATACGTTCGTCCGCGCCTATTTCATTCCCGGCATGCATCACTGCGGCGGCGGGCCGGGGCCGAACCAGTTCGACATGATCCCCGTGCTCGAGAACTGGGTGGAGCGCGGCGTGGCCCCGGGCGCGGTCGTCGCCTCGCGCGTGGTCGACGGCAAGGTGGTTCGAAGCCGTCCGCTCTGTCCGCAGCCGCAGGTCGCCCGATACAACGGGAAGGGAAGCGTGGACGACGCGGGCAGCTTCACCTGCAGGTAGGTCCCCGGTCGCAAGTTCACGTTCAAGGATGGCGCAGATTTCGTGGAGGACGGTGGAGCCCACCGGGTTCGGGAGCGGGTGGCTGAGCGGGTTGCTGTCGGCCATTCCCGGTCTCGTCGGGTTGGGGGCCGTGCTGTGCATCCGGTTTCCGTCGCTGCTCACGGTGCCCGAGGCCCGCGCGCTGTATTCGGTAACGCTCGTGCGGGCGCTGCTGCACCTGGTGCTGGTGTCGGGGTTCCTCCTCGGCCTGGTCAGCCTCACGCTGCGCCGCAACAAGTTGCTCGGCGTCGTCGGCACGGGGGCCGCGCTCGTGGCGGCGCTGCTGGGTGGATCGCAGGTGCCGCTTGACGGCGAGCTCTCGAGCGGGCCGTATCTCGGCCTCGACTGGTTCCTGCTGAATCTCATTGTCTATTCGGCGATCTTCATCCCGCTCGAGCGGCTGTTCGCGCGCCTGCCCGATCAGCCGCTGTTCCGCGCCACCTGGCGAACCGACTTCACCGACTTCTTCATCAGCGCGCTGCTCGTCCAGGTGACGACGCTCGTCACGATGCGGCCGGCGATGGTGCTGTTCGACTGGGCCACCTCGCCGTCGCTGCAGGCATCGGTGCGGGACCTGCCCTCGGTGCTGCAGTTCCTGGCCCTCGTGGTGGTCACCGACTTCACGCAGTACTGGGTGCACCGCGCGTTTCACGCGCTGCCGCTGTTGTGGCGGTTCCATGCCGTGCACCATTCGGCCGACCAGATGGACTGGCTGGCCGGCTCGCGCCTGCACATGGTTGACATCGCCGTCACGCGCGGCCTGACCCACGGGCCCATCTACGTGCTGGGATTTTCGGAGGGGCCGCTGATGGCCTACCTGGTGCTGGTGAGCGCGCAGGCCACGTTCATCCACGCGAACGTCCGCTTCGAATTCGGCCCCCTCCGCTGGCTAGTGGCCGCGCCGCAGTTCCACCACTGGCACCACGCCGCGGAACGGGACGCCGTCGACAAGAACTTCGCGGTGCACCTGCCGGTGCTGGATGTGATCTTCACGACGGCCTACCTGCCCGACCGGTGGCCGTCGGCCTATGGCCTCGCCGGTGGAGAGGGGGCCCCGGCCGGCTATCTCCGGCAATTCCTGTGGCCGTTCCAGCCGCGGCGGAAGGCCGACTGAGGACGCGCCGTCGGACGCGGGCTCCCGGCCGGACGCGTACAATGCCTTCATGTCCGGGTTGCCGGCCGACGCGCACATCGGGGACGTGAGCCTGACGGTGTCCGACCTCGATCGATCCATCGGCTTCTACACCGACGTGCTCGGATTCCGGTTGATGCCGCGAGAGGGGACGACGGCCGCACTCGGCGCGGGGGGCAACGCGGCACTCGTGCAACTCTCGGAGCGGCGGGGCGCGGTTCGTCAGCCGCGGCGCAGCAGCGGGCTCTATCACTTCGCGATTCTCGTGCCGAGCCGCGCGGCCCTCGGCCGATCGCTGCGGCGGCTGGCCGAGCAGCGGTGGCCGCTCACGGGGGCGGCCGATCACCTGGTGAGCGAGGCGCTGTACCTGGACGACCCCGACGGCCTCGGCATCGAGATCTATCGCGACCGGCCGCGCGATGCCTGGCGAATCGACGCCGGCGAGGTGGTGATGGCCACCGAGCCGCTGGACCTGGCCGACCTAGCGGACGAGCCCGGCGCCGACGGCGCGTGGCCGGGCCTCGAGGCCGGCACGGCCATCGGGCACGTACACCTGCACGTGCCCGAACTGGGCGGCGCCGAGCAGTTCTACTGCGAAGGTGTCGGGTTCACACCGACGCTGCGCCGGTATCCGGGCGCACTGTTCGTGGCCGCGGGCGGCTATCACCACCACCTGGGCTTGAACGTGTGGGCCGGCCTCGGGGCGCCGCCCCCACCGGAGAACGCGGTGGGGCTCAGCGCCTTCGCCATCGAGGCGCGGGCGTTGCCGCCGCGGGCGATCACGGACGAGGCCAGCGGAGTGACGGTGACGTTCCGCGCGACCTAAGGCGAGGCAGCCCGAAGCGATGAGCGACGTCGAAATCAGGCTGCCGGACCGGCGACTGCACGGCCGTTGGCTGGGAGACGAAGGGACGGCCGACCCCTACGTGCCCACTCTCGTGTTCCTGCACGAAGGCCTCGGATCGATCGACCTGTGGCGTGGATTTCCGGCGGCCCTGTGCGCCCGCACGGGCCTGCGAGGGTTTGCCTACGACCGGACAGGGTACGGCGGGTCGCGCCCGTGGCCGGCGCCGCCGGGCGCCCGCTACCTGGAGATCGAGGGCGACGTCATCCTGCCGCAGGTGCTCGACGCCGTGGGGGTGGGGACGTGCCTGCTGGTGGGGCACAGCGACGGAGGAACGATTGCCCTCAACTACGCCGCGTGCCAGCCTCCCATGCTGCGCGGCGTGGTCACCATCGGCGCGCACGTCGTCACCGAGGAACGCACCGTCTCGAGCATCCGCCAGGCCCGCGAGGCCTTTCTCACCGAGGACCTGCGTGAGCGGCTGATGAAGTACCACGGCGACAACGTGGACGGCGCGTTCGGACTGTGGAGCGAGAGCTGGCTCTCGCCAGGGTGGGCGCCCATGGATGCGGGAGGGCGGCTGCCGCGCGTCCGCGTGCCGGTGCTGGCCCTGCAGGGCGAGCACGACGAGTATGCCACCATGGTGCAGCTGCGGGCCATCCAGCGTGGGGTGTCGGGACGGTGCGAGACCCGCGTGATCCCCGAGTGCGGTCATGGTCCGCACCTGCAAGACGAGGGAACCATGGTCGATGTGATTGCGCGCTTTGCCGCCACACTGTGGCGGGGGCCCACACCCGACGCCCGGCACTCCATCGCGGGCGCCATCCTGATGCTGGCCTGTCTTCTCTTCGGGCCTGTCTCGGCCCGCGCGCAGGGCGACGGGTGCCCCGCGCCCGCGCCTCGCGCCGCCCTGCGGCAGGCGTCCGAACATCTCCAGCAGCTGGATGACGCGGCAGCGGCCGATGCGCTGCGCGCGGCATGGTCCGGCGTGCAGGAGTGCCCGGAGCTGGCGACGGCGCTGGTCGCGGTCGATGGCTGGGTCGAGGCCCGGCGCCTCGCGCCCCTCGGGGGCGCCCCCGATCGGCTGGGCGCCATCAACAACCTGCTGCGGAGACTCGACGACGACCGGGCGTCGCTGGCGGCGACCTCGACGCTGGGCCGCCTCAACCGGTACGCGGAGGCCGCGGTCCGCGCGGCGGTGGCGGCCGCGCAGGACGAGCGCGACGAGATGCAGGCGTACCTCTCGCATGCACGCGACCTGGCGGGCGCGCTCGCCGCAGCGGGCCAGTCGTCGATGTGGCCGCTGCCCATCGACGAGATCGAGGGTGAGCTGTGGCTCGAGGTGGACCGGTTCGACGACGCGCGGGCGGCATTCGCGCGAGCGTCCGAGGCCGGCCGTGGCGCGCGTGGCGTGGTCGGGCTGGCGCGAACGCTCGACCGGCTGCGGGACCAGTCTGGGGCCTGCGCCGAGTACCAGCGGGCCGAGTCGCTGCCGCTGAGCGATGCCGCGCGCCGAGACGTCCAGGGGGCGCGCGCGCGGCTGGCGTGCGGAGGCTGGTAGAGCGTGCCTCGCTACCGCCTTGAAGTGCTGGACGAGCTGGCACGGCACGGCTTGGCGCCCCGGGCGGACACGTCTCCCGAGAAGCTGCGCGAGCAGATCAACGACCTCTACCGGTTCGAGATTCGCGCGCTGCGCGACCGGTGCCGCGCCGGCGAGTTCACCACGCACCAGCTGCCCGCGCGCGTGGTCGAGCTGCGCAAGCGCTACTTGCTGCTCTCGATCCCGATGGAGCGCTGGACCGAACCCGAGCCGTAGGCCTTCGTGTCCTTCCGCCTTCGCCGAAGGCGTCGGCGGACCGCCGTAGCTTTGCGGAAGCTGGTCGTGTAGATTCTCCTCATGCAACGGATCACGGTTCCGTTTGTCAGGGACGCGCGCGGGGCGCCGCTGCGTCGCGCCACGTGGGACGAGGCGCTCGCGAAGGCCGCGGCCGGGCTGCGCGCCGTGCGGGACACGCACGGCGGGCAGGCGTTCGGTCTCTTCAGCTGCTCGAAGAGCACGAACGAGATGAACTTCGCGGCGCAGAAGTTCGCGCGCGTCGTGATGGGGTCGAACAACATCGACAGCTGCAACCGCACGTGACATGCACCAAGCGTCGCCGGTCTGGCGATGGTGTTCGGGATGGGCGGGGGCACGAGCTCCTACCAGGAGATTGAAGAGACCGACTGCGTCCTGCTCTGGGGATCGAATGCCCGGGAGACGCACCCGATCTTCTTCCATCACCTGCTGAAGGGACTGAAGCGCGGCGCGCGGATGTTCACCATCGATCCGCGGCGGACCAGCTCCGCCGAGTGGGCGGACGTGTGGGTGGGGCTCGACGTGGGCACCGACATCCCGCTGGCCAATGCCGTGGGCCGCGAGATCATCGCGGCTGGTCTCGTGAATCACGACTTCGTCACCCACGCCACCGAGGGGTTCGAGGCTTATCGCGCAGCCGTCGAGCCGTGGACGCTCGATCGCGCCTCGGCGGTGACGGGCGTGCCTGCCGACGTCATCCGGCAGATGGCCCATGCCTATGCCACGGCGAAGCGCGCGATGCTGTGCTGGACGCTCGGCATCACTGAACATCACCACGCCGTCGACAACGTGCTCGCGCTCATCAACCTGGCGCTGCTCACGGGGCACGTGGGGCGATGGGGCAGCGGCATCAACCCGCTGCGCGGCCAGAACAACGTGCAGGGCGGGGGCGACATGGGTGCGCTGCCCGACCGGTTGCCCGGGTTCCAGCACGTGGAGAACGACGAGGTCCGGCGGAAGTTCGAGCAGAAGTGGGGCGTCACCATCCCGCCCAGGCGCGGGTGGCACCTCTCGGCGATGTTCGACGCGATGGAGAGCGGCGAGCTGAAGGCCGTCTACGTCATCGGCGAGAACCCGATCCAGTCCGAGGCCGACCAGCACCGGGCGGCCCGGTTGATTGGCAAGCTCGACTTCCTGGTGGTCCAGGACCTGTTCCTGACCGACACCGCCGAGCTGGCCGACGTCGTCTTTCCCGCGGCCGCCGGCGCGTTCGAATCGGATGGCACGGTCACGTCGAGCGAGCGGCGCGTGCAGCGGTGCCGGCGCACGCTCGATCCTCCAGGCGAGGCGCGTGAGGACCTGGCCATCATCTTCGACCTGGCCCGCACGCTCGGGCACGACTGGGGCCCGCCAGACGCCGAAGCGGTGTGGAACGAGTTGCGCTCGCTGTCTCCCGTCCACGCCGGCATGAGCTACGCGCGCCTCGACGAACACCGTGGGCTGCGGTGGCCCTGTTACGACGACACGCACCCGGGCGAAGCGTTCCTGCATGGGCGGTTGTGGGAGCGCCCCGTCAAGGGGCCGCGCGCGCCGTTCCACCCCGCCGAGCACCAGGAGCCGGCGGATCCGCTCTCGGCCGAGTACCCCATCCGCCTCACGACCGGCCGGCGGCTCGCCGAGTACAACACCGGCGTGCAGACCGGCGCGTACGCGTCGCCGACGAGGAGGGGCGAGACCCTCGATCTGTCGCCGGAGGATGCCAGGCGCTACGGCATCGAGCCGGGAGAACTGGTGCGGGTCGTCTCACGGCGGGGCGAGGTGATGGTGCCCGCCTACCTCGACGACGCGCTGCGCCCGGGGCTGGCCTTCATGACCTTCCACTTCCCGGAGCAGGTGCAGACCAACCAGTTGACCATCGACACCACGGACCCCAGGTCGGGCACGGCCGAGTTCAAGGCGACGGCCATCCGTATCGAGAGGCTCGGCGTCGCCGCCCCCGTGCGTTGAACCCCTCGTGCTAGATTCGTCCCGTGGACCTGCACATTACCGGAGGTGAGCCGACCGAAGACGAGCGCGCGGCCATCGATGCGTTGCTGGGCCTGCCGGAATCGGGTTGGGAAGGCGGCGCGCGCGACATCGCGCGCGACGGGCGGACCGCCGCCGGCGGCCATTCCGTCATCGGCGATCGGCACCTGCTGCTGCCGGCCTTTCACGCCGTCCAGGACCGGATGGGCTGGGTATCGCGAGGGGCCCTGAACTACATCTGCCGGCGGCTCTCGGTGCCCCCTGCCGAGGCGTGGGGTGTGCTGACGTTCTATCACCTGCTGGCTACCGAGCCGCGACCGTTGGCTGTGGCGCACGTCTGCGACGACATCGCGTGCCGCCTCCGCGGGGCCGAGCAGGTGTGCCAGGAGTTGGAGCGGCGCCTCGGGCCGCCGTTATCGGCCGCGGACCCACACTCCGGCCCCCCCGCGATGGCCGATCTGGAGGCGGTCGGGATTCGCGAGGCGGGCCCCGGAACGGCGGATGCCGGCGTCGCGTCGGTCGGCTGGCAGCGCTCGCCGTGCCTGGGGCAGTGCGACGCGGGATCGGCGGCGCTCATCACGCGCTCTGGCGCAATGCCCGAGCGGTTCGTGCTCGCGCCGGCCCCGGATGCCTCGGCCATTATCGGGGCCTTGGCCGGCGTGCCAGCCGCGCCGGCGGCCCGGACGATCGATAGCCTGGGGACGCCGAGGCTCCTCGCGCGCGTGGGCGTGGTGGATCCCGCGAGCCTGGACAGCTACCGGGCGCACGGCGGCTACCGCGCGCTGGCCCGCGCCATCGAGTTGGGCCCGGAGCAGGTCATCGCCCAGGTGACCGCCTCGAAGCTGCTCGGCCGCGGCGGCGCCGCGTTTCCCACTGGGCGCAAGTGGGACGCGGTTCGGCGCCAGCCGGCCACGCCGCGCTATGTCGTGTGCAACGCGGACGAGAGCGAGCCCGGTACCTTCAAGGACCGCGTGTTGATGGAGCAGGACCCGTTTGCCGTGGTCGAGGCGATGACCATCTGCGGCCTGGCGACGGGCGCCACGCGGGGATTCATCTATATTCGCGGCGAATACCCGCTGGCCGAAGCGCGCATCAGATCGGCCATCGCGGTGGCGAAGCAGGCCGGCCTGCTGGGCCCGGACATCCTGGCGTCGGGCGAAGCATTCGACATCGAGATTCGCCGCGGGGGCGGGGCGTACATCTGCGGCGAGGAGACCGCGCTCTTCAATTCCATCGAGGGCAAGCGTGGCGAGCCACGGTCGAAGCCGCCGTTCCCCGCGGAGGTGGGCGTCTTCGGCCAGCCCACCGTGGCCAACAACGTCGAGACGCTGGTGAACGTGCTGGACATCCTGCTCGAAGGCGGCGAGGCGTGGGCGCGCACGGGCACCGCGGCGTCCACGGGCACGCGGCTGTTCTGCCTGTCGGGCCACGTCGAGCGCCCGGGTCTCTACGAAGTGCCCTTCGGCGCGACACTGAGGGAGATGATCGACCTCGCCGGCGGTGTCTCCGGCGGGCGCGACCTCAGGGCGGTGCTGCTGGGAGGCGCTGCCGGCAGCTTCGTCGGCCCCGAGCACCTCGACCTGCCGCTCACGTTCGAAGGTGTGCGCGCCGCGGGCGCCACGCTCGGCTCGGGCGTCATCATGGTCTACGACGAGACCGCCGACATCGCAGACTCGCTGCATCGCATCGCGGAGTTCTTCCGCCACGAATCGTGCGGTCAATGCGTCCCGTGCCGCGTGGGCACCGTCCGACAGGCTGAGCTCCTGCCCGCCCTGTCTGCGCCATCTGCGTCATCTGCGGCTTCGTCGGTATCGGCGTCGTCTGTGTTCTCGGAGTTGTCCGCGGCGATGAAGGACGCCTCCATCTGCGGCCTCGGCCAGACCGCCTCGGCGGCCATCGAATCGGCGTTGAGGCTCGGCCTCGTCCAGACCGAAGTGAGAGGTGAGAAGTGACACCTGAGCCCATCTGGTTTCGTTTGCCGCCACCGGCATCTCAGCTGCCTGAGCGGCCGCCGCAGGCCGGGGCGGCGGTGGTGTCGGCCACCATCGACGGCCGTCCCGTCGAGGCGCCCGCGGGCGCGACCATCCTGGACGCGTGTCGCGATGCCGGCATCGAGGTGCCGACGCTCTGCTATCTGGAGACGCTGACGCCGGTCAACGCGTGCCGTGTGTGCGTGGTGGAGGTGGAAGGCGCGCGGGTGCTGGCCCCCGCGTGCTCGCGCAAGCTCGAGCCCGGCATGGCCATCCGCACCCGCTCGCCGCGCGTGGACCTGTCACGCAAGCTCGTGCTGGAGCTGCTGGCCTCGTCGGTCGATCTTACAACCGCGCCGTCGCTCGAGCCGATGATGCGCGAGTACGGCGCCGACCCCGCGCGGTTCGGGTCTGCTCCCGCGACGGTGTCGCAACAGCCGAAGGTCGACAACGACCTCTACATGCGCG
>Ga0105095_10001110_pt1 | contig 13775 bp, 11 predicted proteins | sample PPLLak2March2015_2_FD_79180 | JGI IMG/M metagenome (GOLD analysis project Ga0105095, IMG submission 79180) | Freshwater sediment microbial communities from Prairie Pothole Lake near Jamestown, North Dakota, USA - PPLs Lake P8 Core (3) Depth... | ecosystem: Environmental > Aquatic > Freshwater >... | reverse complement strand
GGGGCCTGTCGTTGTGGAGCCAGAGGGCGGACGCGAAGAGGCAGAAGAGCCCGAGGACGATAGCGGCATCGGCGATGTTGAAGATCCCCGTCCGGATCTCCCCGAATCCGACACGCAGGAAGTCCACCACCCGGCCGTCGCGCATCAGGCGATCGATGAGGTTCGACGCTCCCCCGCCGATCACCAGGGACCATCCCACGAGCTCGACCGGCTTCGTAGCCTGAAAGAGCCGCGCGCTGAAGACCAGGAGCAGCCCGCTCACGCCCACGGTGAAGAGCCAGAACCGCGTGGAGTGGTGGAAATCAGCGCCCAGTCCCAGGAAGGCGCCGGGGTTCTCGGAATAGAACAGCTCGACGAATCCGCCGACCAGAGTGTAGGGAATCGCGTCGATGAAGCTCGACGCGGCGACGTGCTTCGTCACCTGGTCGCAGGCCACCGTCATCAGCAGGAGCAGAATCGCGACGGCCCACCGGCGCGGGTTTTCGAGCATTCCGTTCCTCATGTCCTCAGGGCGCGGTCGCGACGCTGTCAGGATGCACGCGGGAGTGGCGGGTCCGCAAGTGCCCGGAGACAACCACCCCCTCGAGCTCGAGGAGGGCCTCCTTCTTCTCGAGGCCGCCTCCGTAATCGGTGAGAGACCCATCCTTGCCCACCACCCGATGGCAGGGGATCACGATCGAGATCGGGTTCTTTCCGTTCGCCGCACCCGCGGCCCGGATGGCCCTCGGCCGTCCAGTCCGCCTCGCGAGCTCGCTGTACGAGAGGGTCTCGCCGAAGGGGATCCGCTGGAGCTCCGACCACACCCGACGCTGAAACGGAGTTCCCACCGGGGCGAGAGGGAGCGAAAAGGACCGGCGCTTTCCCTCGAAATAGGCGGTGATCTGCTCCTCCGCCCTGCGCAGGAGGGGGAACGCCGGGTCTTCCTCCCATTCCCGCGGAATCGATATCGCTCCGTGGCGGCCGACGAGGAAATCCAGCTTCCGGAGCCCCTCTCGATCTCCCGCCACGACGACTGTCCCGAGAGGGCTCGTGAAAAGACGGCACTTCATGGCACCGCCGCGAGCTTCCGCTCGAGCGGCTGCAGGATCTCCCGATCGAAGATCTCGACCAGATGCTCCGTGTCCCGGTAGCGGTAGGGCTCGATCGCCCAGAGGCCCGGAAGCTCCGGCGGCTCTTCGCCGTCGGGCATGATGACCTGGAGCGGCAGGTCCTTGAGCGTGAAGCTGAACGGCTGGAGCTCCTTCGCGAAGGCGCGGCTGCCCGCCAGGTCGGCGATGACGAACCTCGCGAGATGCGCCAGGTTCGCGATGAACGAGCGAAGCATCGGCCCGACGGGCCTCTCGAGATCGATGGCGAGGGGCGCGTATTGCGACCGGCGGACCTCCTCCCGAATGGCGTCGAGGTGCGGCCGGCGCCATTGGGGAAAACGGCCGATGATGAGCGCGACCCGGAGCGAGCTCCGGCCGATGAGCTCCCGCCACCGGGGCTCCCTGAGGAGCGCCTCCATCAGGTGGGCCATCTCGAGATCGTCGACGAGCACCGCGGCCTCGTCGGAAGGAGTGAGCGCGAGGTTCGAGGTGACGATCCCCTCGTGCCTCGCGCCCGCGATGATCGCCTCGTCGAGGCGGCTCTCGGTGAGAATCGCCTGCGCGAGGTTGCAATTCATCACCAGCGCCCGGGAGAGCTCGCAATGGCTGAGCTTGGCCCCCCCGAGGTTCGTCTGCACCATCTCCGCTTCGACCAGCCGCGCTCCGGTGAGATCCGCTTTCGAGAGATCGGCGCGTTTGAGGCAGGCGCGGCTCAGGTTCACCTGGTTCATGTCCGCGCTGATGAATCGGCTGCTCTCGAGCCGTGCCTCGGTGAGGTTCGCGAGGGGCAGCTGAGCCCGCCTGACGTCGGCCTCCGCGAGCTCCGCCCCGCTCAGGCTCGCTCCCGTGAGGTTGGCCTCGTAGAGCACCGCCTTCCACAAGTGAGCTCTCGCCGCCTCGGCGCGCGTGAGATCGGCCTGGCGCAAGTTCGCCATCGGAAGCCGCGCGCCCTCGAGCATCGCTCCCGGAAGCTTCGCCCCCTCCAGGTTCGCCGCTGAAAGGATGGCTCGTTTGAGATTCGCGACCGGGAGCTGGGCCTTGTCCATCACCGCGCGGGAGGCGTTCGCCATCTGGAGCTGGCCTCCCGAGAGATTGGCACGGGAGAGGCGCGTCTCGACGAGCTGGGCCCGGGTGAGGTCGGCGCCCGTCAGATCGGCTTCGACCATCGACGCCTGGGAGAGGTTCGCGCCCGTGAGCCGCGCCCTCTGGAGGATGGCGCCGTCGAACCGCGCTCGCGGCGCCTTCGCCTGTGAAAGCTGCGCCTCGATGAGGCGGGCGCCGGAGAGCGTCGCGTCCGCGAGGTTGGCGCCGGTCAGGTTCGCGCCGTGGAGATCGGCCCCATCGAGATTCAGTCCCTGAAGCTCCGCTCGCGAAAGGTTGGGGGACTGAGACTCAGGGTGCTCCTCGCGGAACCGGTTCCACGTCTCCGTCCCCCGGCGCAGGACGTCCACTAGATCCGGGTCGGCCATGGACGCGCATTGTATCCGGAACCGGGGTTTTCAATATCGAATATTCCCGCCTCGCCGAAGCCCGCAGGGCGAAGGCGGGTCAGGACGGGGGGAAGAAAGCCCGGAACGTCGAACCGCTGCCGGGAACGGTGTCGACGGTGAGGAAGCCGCCGTGGGACCGGACCGCGCCGAGCACCGTAGTGAGGCCAAGCCCGCGATGCCGCGGCTTGGTGGAGAAGAACGGAACGAGAATCTTGGACAGCGTCTCCTCGTCCATTCCGGTTCCGTTGTCGGAGACCTCGAGAAAGAGGTAGCTCCCCGGGCTCTTGCCCTTGCCGAGGTACGCGCGATTCAGGAGCTCGGCGTCGACCTCGGTCGTGCCGGTGGCGACGCGGATCCACCCGTTCTCATCGGAGACGGCGTCGGAGGCGTTCACGACGAGAGCGAAGACGAGCTCGGCGAGCTGGCGCCCGTCGCCCCGGAGGGACGGGAGCGGACCTTCCTCACCCCTGTCTGTCGAAGGCAGCTCCAGGGTCACTCCCGGCTTCACCGCCGCCCGGAGGCTGTGCTCGCCCTCCTTGAGCAAATCGCCGAGCTGGACGCGCTGAACGTCGGCGCGCCCGTTCCTGGAGAGGGCGGAGAGGGTGCCGGTCAGAGCGTTGGCGGACAGAGCCGCCTCTTCTATCTCCTCCACCCCCCGCCGCAACGGCGAGTCCGGAGGCAGCTCCGAGAGCGCGACACCCGTCTGGCTCAGGATTCCCGCGAGCAGGGGCTCAACCTCGCGGGCGAGACCGCTCGCGAGCACCTCGAGCCCCTCGACTTTTCCCGCCCGGAGGTGCTCTTCGCGCTCTACCGCCGACTTCTTTCGATCGCGCGCGAGCTTCTCGTTCTCGCGCTTCAGCTCGGAGAGCTCGCTCTCGAGGTGTCGCTGCACTTCGAGCTGCTGGAGGCGCTGCTCGTCGATTCGCGCCATGGTCTCCCGCGCCTGGCGAAGCTGGGTCTCGCGCCTCTCGGTGACGTCCCGCAGGATGCCGATGCCGCCCAGGATCTCGCCGGAGTCCTCCGTGAGGGGAGAATAGTATCCGTCGAAGTAGACCTGCCGAGCGGTGTCTTCGTGGGTGTAGGCGCGGTTTCTCGAGATCGAGGTAGTCCCCGCGAGGGCGTCGCGGAAGTAGCGGTCCTCGCCCAGATCCTTCAACTGCGGCAGCACCTGGAGCGCGTTCTTCCCCAGGACTTTGCTCTTTCGTTCTCCCAGGATCCGCTCCATCGCGGGATTCCAGTACGTCAGGTTGAAGCTGCGATCGAAAGCCATGATCCCATCGACGCTCCGGTTCGTGAGCCGGCTGAAGAACGCCCACTGGCGGCGGAGGCGGGCTTCGGAACGCTTGCGCTCGGTGACGTCGCGGGAGACGAGAAGGAGAAGCTCCTGGCCGTCGGACGTGGCGAGCCCCACCGAGACTTCGACGGGGAAACGGGTCCCGTCCTTGCGGCGATGGACTCCCTCGAGATAGAGGACGTTGGGAGCGTTGCGGACGCTCTCGACCCAGTCGTGCCATGCCGTCGACGGCGTGAGCGGAAGGGCGACCTCGATGTGGTTCAGTGAGAGCTCGAGGATTTCTTCCCGGGAATAGCCGAGGACCCGGGTGGCCGTCTGGTTGACGTCGAGAAAGCGCCCGCTCGCGGGGTGGATGACGAGAATCGCCTCGCCCGACTGATCCAGCAGGTTTCGAAAGCGCTCCCGCTCGAGCTCCCGCCTCTTGCGGGAGGTGATCTCGTGGAAGACCGCGAGGATGTCCTGTTCGTAGTGCTCCAGGTCCTCGATGCTGCGGGTGGCCTCGACCGTCGCCCGGATGGAACGCTCGAGGCGGTCTGCGTTGAGCTGCGATTCGTCGCGGTCCAGCTTCTTGGTGAGGGCGACGATGGTCTCGCGGTTCAGCGGATGGGTGGCTTGATTCTCGAGGTTCCGGAGAATCCGCCGGAACTCTCGAAGATGTCCGACATAATCATCCAAGCCCCACCCCCCAGCTCGCGCACCCGTCCCGTCAACCCCCGGGAACAGGAACCTGCCCCGGCCTCGGGGCCGTGAGCGGGCGAGAATGTACCTCCGTTCTCCTCCCGGTAGCAAACTCCGCTCGGAGGCACTTGCGGGGGGATGGACGCCGCCGTTAGGCTTGGAGGACCCCCAAACCCGGAAGAGATCGATGTCGAAACGCCCAGGTCTCCTCGCGATCGCCACGGTGCTCTTTCCTCTGACGGCGGGCGCCCGGGACGGAACGCTCACCGCGAAGACCCGGGCGAAGCTTCAGGAATGGTATGACGGCATCGGAGCGCCTCTCGCTCACGAGACGTTCGGCGCATACCTCGCGCGAACCGCCTTCTTTCAGCAGGGAGCCGGATACGAGCCGGTACCGGCGCCCACCGCGCCCGAGACGCTCCGGGTGGAGCTCTCTCGATTCGAGTGCGTCACCTTCATCGAGTCGAGCCTCGCCGTGGCTCGCTGCGGGTTTCGGGGAGACGCGACCGAGTCCTGCTTCGAGCGCGAGCTCGTCGCCTCCCGCTACCGCGGCGGCACCCTCTCCGACTACGCGTCGAGGCTCCACTACTTCGACGATTGGATCGACGACAACGAGGCGCGCAGGCGCCTGGAGAACGTGACGTCCGCGCTCGGCGGCGAGCCGCTGACCCGCAGCTACTTCCATATCAGCTCGCGGGTGCTCCCCCGCGCGGACGTTTCGAGGGATGCTCTCGCGTCGCTCACTCGCGAAGTCGCCGCGACGGAAGCGCGGCTGAGCCGGACACCCCATCTGGTCCTCTCCCGCGACCGAGCCCCCCGGGTCCTGGACCAGCTCGAGGACGGCGACCTCGTGGCATTCGTCCGCGAGCGGTCGGGCCTGCTAATCCACCACGCGGGGTTCATCTACCGCTCGGGCGGCACGCCGAGGCTTCTTCACGCTTCGAGCTACCACGGGCGGGTGGTCCTCACCCGGGAGGACGTCGCGAGTTATCTGCTGAGACGCCCCGAGCGTCAGGGAATCGTGGTAGCGAGACCCTCGAGCCCCTGAAGCATCACGAAGAACGCAAGGCGCAAGGACTCGCCAAGACGCAAGGAAGAAACATTTATCGACTGGTGGAGAGGAAGGCGCGGAGCAGGTTTCGAGACACCTCGAGGCGATAGGCCCGCGTCGAGCGAAGGTCGTCGATGGGGGATACGTCGCTCTCCAGGAGCTCGACCGCCTGTTCGACGAGCCTCGACGTCGGCTTCTGCCCCGCCAGGAGAGACTCGACGGAAGCAAGTCTGCGCACCGTCGGCGCCATGCTTCCCAGAGCGAACCGGATCTCGCGAACCCGTCCGTCGCTCGAGAACCAGAGAAGCCCCGCGGCCACCGTCTTGGAGATCGCCGATGCCGCCCTGGTTCCCACTTTGCGGAAACACTGCCTTGCGGGACGGCGGGGAAAGTCGATCTCGATCGATTCGATGAGCTCGTCCGCGGCGAGGGCGGTCTTCTTCACTCCGGTGAAGACGGAAAGAAGAGGGAGAGCTCGCGACGCCCCGGCGGATCGCAGCCGCACGCGGGCCTCGTAGACCGCGAGCGGAGCGAAGGTGTCCCCCGCGGGGGAAGCGTTCGCGAGGTTTCCGGCGAGCGTGCCTCGCGCCTGGATCTGGCGCCCGCCGATGGTGGCGCAGGCCTGGACGAGAAGCGGAAGACGCTTTCGAATCCCCGGGTGGAGCTGGATCTCGCGGTGGGTGACCAGCGCTCCGATGCGAACCCCGGTCTTCGTCTCCGTTATGCGTTTCCAGGGCGCGAGTCGGGAGAGATCGAGGATGGTGCATCCGTTCGCCTCGCCGGCGTTCCAGGCAACCATGAAATCCGTCCCGCCCGCCAGAGGAACGGCGCCGGGATGCTTCGCGTAGAGGCGAAGGGCCTCCTCGACGCTCCGGGGCCGAAGGAGCGTCATGCTCCGCGCGTCACCGCGCACGGGAGCGCCTCTTCCGTTCTCGCTTCGCCGCGTCCACCACGGCGGCCACGATGTGCTGATAGCCGGTGCACCGGCAGAGATTTCCCGCGAGAGCGTCCCGGACCGCCTCCGGGTCCGCGGCTCCTCCTCGGCGCAAGTGGGCGACCGCGGTCATCAGCATTCCCGGCGTGCAGATCCCGCATTGGGCCGCCCCGCGGTCGAGAAACGACTGCTGAAGCGGGGAAAGCCGGGACGAAGCACCAAGACTCTCGACGGTCAGAACCCGCGAGCCCTCCGCCTGCGCCACCGGAATCAGACAAGAGTTCACGGGCTCGCCGTCGAGGATGACGGTACAGGCGCCGCACTCGCCTTCGCCGCAGCCCTCCTTCGTTCCCGTGAGCTCGAAGTCCTCCCGGAGGACATCGAGGAGCCGCTTGAAGGCGGGCCCGCGATAGCGGCGCTTCTTACGATTGACGGTGAGCTCGATCATGCATGGCCTTGGAGATGCGCTCTGGGAGTAGGGGAAGCTCGGTCAGGAAGAGCCCCGTCGCCTGGTGGATCGCGGCGGCGACCGCGGGAGCGGGAACGTCCATGGGAAGCTCGCCCACTCCCTTCGCGCCGAAAGGCCCGCGCGAGTAGGGCTTCTCCACGATCTCGACGCGCATCTCCGGCGTATCGAGAGTCGTCGGAATCACGTAATTGGTGAAGCTCGCGTTCGCCATGGCGCCGTTCTCGAAAACGGCGTTCTCCAGGAGGGCGTAGCCGAGCGCCTGCGCCGTGCCTCCGGCGATCTGCCCTTCCACCAGCAGCGGGTTTATGGCCCGCCCGACGTCCTGGGCGGTGAAGAGATCCTTCACCTTCACTTCGTAGGTGAGCTTGTCGATCTCCACTTCGAGGACTATCGCCGCATAGCCGTAGACGCCGTAGGCGTCGCCTCGGTAAGCGGTATCGTCCCAGGTGATGTCGCTCGGGGGCTCGTACTCCTGAACGAAGCCGAAAGGGCGTCCGTTCGCGCAGAGCTTCCGGGCAGCGCGCTTCAACACGGCCGGGGTCGGGGGCCAGGCGATTCCTTCCTTCTCCAGGGCGCGTCTCAGCGCGTCCGCCGAGCGCTTCAGGAGCCCGCCCACGATCATGCAGGTCCGGCTCGCGACCGTCGGTCCGCTGTTCGGGACTTTCGCGGTGTCCGGAGTCGAGACCCGGATCCAATCGTAGGGAACCTCGAGCGCGTCGGCGACGATCGAAGCGAGGATGCTCGTCGTCCCCTGGCCGATCTCGGTCGAGGCCGCCTCCACTTCGAGGTCGCCGTTCGGAAGGAGCGAAACGGTGGCGCGGCTCCGAAGGTAAACCTCGCCGCTCCCGGTGAAGCCGGCGCCATGGAACACCGCGGCGAGTCCGACCCCGCGCCAGCTCGGCGCCGACTTCCTCCGGTTCCAGCGCTCGCACTCCTTCTTCCGCGGAAGGTAGCGGCTCACCGCGACGGCGCGGTCGAGCACTTCCTTCGCCCCCACGCTCTCGTTCAGCACTTGCCCGGTGGCGGTCACCGAGCCCTCGCGAAAGAGGTTCTTCCGGCGAACGGCGAGAGCGTCGAGCCCGAGGTGGGCGGCGACCTTCTCCACCTGCATCTCGGCCGCGAAAAGAGTCTGCGGGGCTCCGAAACCCCGGAACGCGCCGTTGGGAGGGGTGTTGGTCTTGACGACCTGCCCGACGACGCGCACGTTCGGACACTCGTACGGTCCGGTTGCGTGGAGGACCCCTCGGGAGAGAACCACGGAAGACAGGGTCGCGTAGGCGCCCCCGTCCATGAGGACGTCGATCTCCTGGACCACGAGGGTCCCGTCTTTCTTGACGCCGGTGCGATGTCGGATGCGGGCCGGGTGCCGCTTCGTCGTGGCCCGCATGTCCTCGGCGCGGTCGTAAACGATCTTCACCGGCCGCTTCGCCTTCAGCGCGAGAACGGCAGCGTGGCCCGCGATGAGATTCGGGTACTCCTCCTTTCCCCCGAAGCCTCCTCCGGTGGTGGTCTGAATGACCCGAATCTTTTCCGGCGCTCTGGGAAAGAGCCCGAGCATCGCCTTGTGCACGTAATAAGGACACTGCATCGAGCCCATGACCACCAGGGTTCCGTCCTCCTCCTCCCAGGCGGCGACGCCGTTGTTCTCGATGTAGGCCTGCTCCTGGTGGGGAACCCGATACTCCCCTTCCACCACCACGTCGGCCTCACGGAACCCGGCCTCGAGATCTCCCTTGACGATCTCGTATCGCTTGAACACGGCGCCGTTCGCGAGGGCTTCCTCCATCGTGAGCACCGGCTCGCCTTCGTCATAGACGACGAGGACGCGCCCGAGCGCTTCATAGGCCTTCGCGCGATCGGGATGCCCGAGAATCAGGATGGGCTCCTCGAGGTGGTTGACCTCGTGGGACGCGAGAAGCGGCTGGTCCTTCTCGATCAGGAGAACCGAGTTCTCGCCGGGGATGTCGGAGGCGGCGGCGACGACCACCGAGCTCCAGTCGAACGACGGATCGAAGCGAATTTCCCGGATGGTCCCCAGCGCGACTCTGGAGCGGAGCGTGACCCCGTGGAGCGCTCCCTCGAGCGGGTAGTCGTCGATGTACCGGGCTTCGCCCGTGAGCTTTTCCGGGCCTTCCTTGCGGCGGGAGCTCGTGCCGACCGACGTCATTCCGCTATCTTAACAGCGGCCGCTCGGCGTCGGCGCTTCAAGTAGCGCGTCAGCGCGCGACGCGCACCTTGAACTCCTTGCGAACGCAATCCCGTTGGTACGACTTGCAGACCCGCACCGACAAGTCGGCCGTTCCGGGCCCCACTCCTTCCAGCAGAACGCAGCGTCCGCCGGCGCACCGCGGCTTTGGCTCGGAGAAGGCGGCCACCTCGGGAGCGGCCGAGCTCCAGGTTGCCTCGCAGTGGCGACAGACCTCACCGGAGGGGAAGACAGCCCGCACCTCCAGAAAGGCACTCTCGCCCGCATGGAGGTTTGGCGACGGCTCGGGCTCGAGCTCGACGAGAAGGGACGGCCGAACGAAGAGATCCTCTCTCACCTTCTCGTTGGCAGCGGCGCGCACGCCCAGGTCGATCGCATCGTGGCATGCGATTGCGGAGAGCGACAGGATGACGACAGCCCCGAGACGCATGGCGCGCGGCAATTCTCGAAGAGAAAGATGGATACTGTCAACCTGGGGGATTGGCGCACCGATGTACGTCAGTCCACGAGATCCACCTTCCGCACCTCGATGCGACCGTCGTAGCGGAGATGGGGTCCGGTCTTCGCGATCTCGACGGCCTCGTCGTAGCTCCCGGCGTTCACGATGTAGTACCCGCCCAGGACCTCCTTCGCTTCGGCGAACGGACCGTCGGTCACCAGGATTTCGCTCCCGCGCTTCGCGAGGTGCCGGCCGCCCTCGTCCGTGAGCTTGTGGCTCCCGACCAGCTTTCCCTCGGCGGCGAGCCTCTGGCCCCAGGCCTGGTACTCCGCGATGACCGACTCCATCTCCTTCCGGGTGATGTCCGCGAACTCGCTCGGATTCTCGTGGAGAAGCAGCATAAACTGAGCCATGGCGTCCCCTTTCGTTCCCGGAGTATGACGAAAAGAACCTTCCGGAATCGACATTTTCTATCGCTGGCGCTCGCGGTCGCGGGCTGTGCCGCTCCCCCCGATGGGGAAAAACCTGCGGCCGAGGTTTCCCCGAAGCTGCTTGGAAAGGCCCCTCCCGCGACCGGAGGCTACCCTTCCGTCGTCATGCTCTCGCCCGAGGTTCCGATCGAGACACCGATTCCCGCGGAGCCGGCCCTCATGGATCAGTACGGGACCGCGTTCCGTCCGAAGCTCCTCGTCGTCCGACCAGGTCAGCCCGTCGATTTCAAGAACAGCGAGGACGTTCTCCACAACGTGCACGTCATCGAAGCGGATACGCGGGAGACGGAGTTCAACGTGGGAACGCCCGTGGTGGGCGCCTACCGCCACGTTTTCGAGCGCGAGGGCGCTTACGACGTTTCGTGCAATATTCATCCCTCCATGGCGGCGTTCGTGATCGTGACCGCGGCGCCGTTCGTCGCCGTCGCCGACAGTCAGGGGAACTTCGAGCTCGATGCCGTCCCGGAGGGGAATTACGACGTCCGGGTGTGGAACCTGGATCCGAAGCGCCGGAGCGAACGGAGGATCACTCTCGACGCCGCCACGAAGAGCTTGACGCTCACCGACTCTTGAAGGGAAAGCCCCAGAGGCTCCGCACGCTCCCGGGTGCGAACGCCTGGCGCGAGAGCTTCGAGCCGGAAACCACGAGCATCCCGTAGATCCCAATCCCGGTAAGCAGGATCGCCGACGCGAGAACGGCGGGCCCGGCGGACATCGTGGTCCCGTCCGCGGCGAGCGCCACCCAATCCCATGAGAAGTGAAGCGCGACCGCCGCCGAGAACGAGAGGACGAACGCTCGCCTCCATCCCGGGGCTCCCGTGCGGCCGATCCCCACTCCAAAGCCGGCGATCCCTCCCATCACCAGGTGTCCGAGGAGACGCACGAGCTCCTGGGGAAAGAGGAAGAGCTCGGCAGCGCTTCTCGCCTGGAGAAAGTAGAGAGACTCCTCCACCGCCATCCCGAGACCGATGACGGAGCCGTAGATGATTCCGTCCATCGGGTCGTCGAATTCGCTGGGAAACGCGAAGGCGATGGCCACGACCGCGGCGAGACGCGTAGTTTCCTCGAGAATCGCCGCGACCGCGGCCTCCGCCGCGTTGGCGTCCACGAGGCCGAGAGCCCAGAGCTCGGTCGCGGCGACCACCCGCATCGTCGCGAACCCGAGCGCCGCCGCGAGAACGATCAGATACCAGGGCTCGCGGTTATAGAGGTCGTAGCGATAGACGAGAACCGCGGCGAGAAACGCCGACAGGCAAACGGCGAAATAAAGGCTCACGGCTTCGCCTTTCACGAGCAGGGTGCTCAACACTCGGTCCGCACCCTGCGCGAGCGGAGCGAGCCCGGCGCGAATGCGCCGAGAAGGCGCACGCCGCGGGGCTGGGGCCCCGCGGCATTATTGCACTCTTGATTCTCGAGCTGGGTTGGTAGCGGGGGGCGGATTCGAACCGCCGACCTAAGGGTTATGAGTCCTTCGCTCTAACCGCCTGAGCTACCCCGCCACTTCGGGGAAGTTTGCTATTTTAGCCGATCTCGACTCTCGATGCGGGACACGATTTGGCACCCAGCTTGCAATAACACCTTGCGGGACTCGAAAACGGGTCGCTGGCGTTCCAAAACGGTGCATCAATGTTGGGGGGTGCACCGTGGCGGGTTCAGCGCGCCGGAGGCGAGACCGGCTCTTTGGGGGTTTAGCTCCCATGGTTGGGGTGCCGGTCTCGCCCAATTCTTTTTTGGGGTCCTCCCACAAAAGAACGCAAAGACGCAAAGACGCAAGGGGCGCGCAAGGAAGAAAATGGGAAAATTCCCTGCGTCTTGACGTCTTCGCGTCTGTGCGTTCCTTTCCCCCCTTCCCGTCGTCCGGCCTAGACGCAAATTTCGCCTGTTCCACCTCCTGTTCCATTTCGGGACTCCGGTTTTCCCTTCCCAACCCGGAATCCAGTTGTTATCCTTTTTCTCAATCACACACAGCCGAGGTTCCAGGCTTTCCGGCGGCGTTCGCGTCGCCGCGTCGAGGAGTTTCGTCATGGAAACGATGACCGAGGAACAGGTACAGCTCGAGGCGGTCGCTCCTGCTCTGAAGGCCTGCCCCCTGTTCCAGGCGCTGAAAGAGGAGCACTACTCTCAGATCCTGAAGATTGCCGAGCCCGTTCGATTCGCGGCCGAAGAGCAGATCGTGGAGGCGGGAAGCGCCGCCGACGCCTTCTACGTCATCCTGGATGGCGAGGCGGCGATCCGCCTGACCAGTCCCTCCGGGGAATCGGTCGAGATCGGCCGCATTCCCAAGGGCGCTACGTTCGGCGAGATGGGCCTGCTCCTCGGGCGGAAGAGAACCGCATCCGTCGCCGCCGTGACCGACCTCACCGCGCTGAAGTTCAGCGAGAAGGCCTTCGACACCATGTTCCAGAAGATCCCGAAGTTCGGGCTCGGCCTCTCGCAGGGGCTCGCCCATCGCCTGGACGAGGTGTCGGCCCAGATTCCGCTTCCGAAGTACGACGCGCGCAAGGGAGCTCCGGGAACCGACGTTCTCAAGCTCATCCCCAAGGAGTTCTGCCAGCGCCATCGGGTGCTGCCTCTCGAAGTCGACGGCAACATTCTCACCGTCGGCGTCGTCGACGATCCCTCGACCGCGGTGGTCTCCGCCATCCGCAAGCATGTCCCGAGCATGGAGCTCAACACCGTCCGCACCGACCTTCCGTTCTTCAACGAGGTGATGCAGACGCACTCCGGCGTTCACACCATCTCACGCGGCGCCGAGGCGGCGGAGCCGGAGAAAGGCCGATCCCCCGAGCTCGACGCCCTCCTCTCGCAGATGGTCGCCGAGGGCGCCTCCGATCTTCATCTCTCCGCCGGCCACCGGCCCCGGTGGCGGATCAACGGAGACATGCAGGAAGTGGCGGACGCGCCGACGCTCGGCGCCTCGCAGGTATTCGAGCTCTTGAAGCCGGTCATGGCGGAGCGCCACCGAACCGAGTTTCTCGAAGACAGCGATTCCGATTTCGCCTACGCCGTTCCCGGGCTCGCGCGGTTTCGCGTCAATCTCTTCCGCGACCACCACGGGACCGGCGCCGTGTTTCGCCAGATCCCCTCGACCATTCTGAGCCTCGAGCAGCTCGGCTTTCCCCCGGTGCTCAAGGACCTCTGCGAGATCCCCAAGGGGTTGGTGCTGGTGACCGGACCCACAGGCTGCGGAAAGTCCACGACGCTCGCGGCGATGCTCGATCACATCAACAAGACCCGAAAGCTCCACATCGTGACTCTGGAGGATCCCATCGAGTTCGTGCACCAGAGCAGCCAGTGCCTGGTGAACCAACGAGAGGTCGGCGGTCACACCAAGTCATTCGGCCGCGGGCTCCGCTCCGCCCTCCGCGAGGACCCCGACGTGGTCCTGGTGGGCGAGCTGCGCGACCTCGAGACGATCTCTCTCGCCCTCGAGACCGCCAACACCGGTCACCTGGTATTCGCCACTCTCCACACCAACTCGGCGGTGAGCACCATCGACCGCATCATCGATCAGTTCCCGGCGCACGAGCAGTCGCAGATCCGGAGCGTGCTCGCGGACGTGCTCCGGGCCGTCGTCACCCAGACTCTGATCAAGAAGAAGGAAGGCGGCCGCATCGCCGCGCTCGAGATCATGG
>Ga0105095_10001109_pt1 | contig 13781 bp, 15 predicted proteins | sample PPLLak2March2015_2_FD_79180 | JGI IMG/M metagenome (GOLD analysis project Ga0105095, IMG submission 79180) | Freshwater sediment microbial communities from Prairie Pothole Lake near Jamestown, North Dakota, USA - PPLs Lake P8 Core (3) Depth... | ecosystem: Environmental > Aquatic > Freshwater >... | reverse complement strand
CCCGCCGCCGCCGTACGGCGCATCATCCGTCGTCCGGTGACGATCGAGCGCGTGCTCGCGTATATCATGCAGGTGGACATCAAGCAGGCCGGCGGTCTGGGCCCTGCCGAGGATGCTGGCGCTCAAGTACGCCTGCATGGCAGCAGGCAGGATGGTGAAGACGTCGATGCGCATACGGAAACGATCCGGGTGAAGCCGCCCATGCCGCCGTCCGGCGGCCCCGGAGGCCTACCCGCCGTCTATCTCCCCCTGGTCACGCGCCTTGCAGGATGGCGCACCCGCGATCACGCGGGCAGGCGCGGGTGTTGCGGATTATAGCATGCCGTCCGGGTGCTTCCCGGCGGCACGCAATTGCCATGCGGTGACAACCTGGCGGGTCGCGGCGAAGGCCAGCGGCGGCACTTCGTCCGCTCCGAAGAAACCGGCTTCGTCCACGTCGTCACCGGCATGCAGCTCACCGCCGAGCAGCTCAGCTTGATACACAATCACAATGCTGGCGCCACGCGGATGCTCACGCCCGCCGATGACATCCACAAGCGGACCGGCGCGCACCGTCAGCGCGGTCTCCTCCAGGCATTCACGCTCGGCAGCCCGGCGCGGATCCTCGTCTGCATCGATGAAGCCAGCCGGCAGCGTCCAGCGCCCTTGTTCGGGCGCAACGCCTCGTCGACAGAGCAGGATGCGACCTCGCTCCTCGACCAGGACTGCCGCAGCCACCTTGGGATCAACAAAGTGGATCCGCCCGCAGTTCGGGCAGACCGGTCGCTCCCGACCGAAGGCCTGACGCATCTCGAATGCGCTTCCGCAGGCAGGGCAGAAGCGAATCGGGTCCTGCTCGGCCACTAGGCGTACCGCCGCAGTAGGAGCGCGGCCAGGATCAGGGCCGCCGCCGCCCCGCCCAGGACGATCTCGATCCACTTCAGAAGTCCCAGCCCCTGGGAGGAGGCGGGCTCGGGCTGCGCCGCCGGCGCCGCCACAGCCGTCGGAGGCATGGTCGGCGTGGGGGTCGGCAGCGGCGCGGCGGCCAGCATCGCCTCCGGCGTTGCTTCTTCGAGGGTGCCGCCGCCGGTCGCATCGGGTACCGCGCCGACCTCGCCCACGACCGTCTCCCGCGGCAGGGCGCGTTCGGCGGCCGGTGCGGTGGCGGTGCCGGCCGGTGCCATGAGTGCCGCCGCAGGCGGCTCCTCAGCCGGGGCTTCGCTCGCGGCCATACTCTCCAGCACCATCTCCGCCTCGGGGGTCTGGAGGACAAAAGCCTGTGTCAGCGCAGAATCCTCGGCAGCCGGCGCGGCGGCGCCCAACTGCATCGGCGAGGCCATCAGCAGGTCTAGACCGCTGACGGCCAGGAAGGCGACGGTGGCCAGCGCAGCGGCCCAACGAATCGCCGGTTGGGCGGAATGGCGGCGGCGCAGCCCGGCCTGGGCGGCGGTGAGCATGAAGTTGCGGGGGACGGCAACACTCGGCGTCAGTCGCAGCACGCGCCGGGTCAGGCGCAGGTCGTCCAGGGCGCTGCGCAGGGAGGCTTCACTAGAAAGCCGCTGCTCGAGGCGGGCCGCGTCGGCCGCGAGCAGCGCGCCGTCCAGGTAAGAGGAAAGAGCCTCCAGATCACGCGTGGGCAGATCATTCAAGCCAGTCATGGAGCGGTCTCACCTTCCAGACGGAAGGCGGAGGGGAATAGTTCCCGCGACCGTTCCAGGCAGTCGCGCAGCCGCAGGCGCGCCCGCGCCAGCCGGCTCTTGACCGTCCCCAGGGGCTTGCCCAGAGCGACGGCGATCTCCCGATAGTCGTAGCCCTGAACATCCGCCAGGATGGCCACCACGCGGAACTCGACCGGCAGTCCCTCGAGGCAGCCCTGGATGGCGCGGCCTAGCTCGGCGCGCTCGGCGGCCGCCTCGGGAAGCTCGTGCTGCGAGATCAGGCTTGCCGGACCTTCGTCCTCGGGACCGGAGTCAGCGTCCGTCAGCGTATCGAGCGAGGCTTCCGGTCGTCGCTTGCGCCAGCGGAGTTCGTCGTAGCAGGCGTTGGTGACAATTCGCAGCAGCCAACCGCGAAAGGAGCCGCCGCGGAATCCGCGCAGATTGCGAAAGGCGGAGATGAACGCTTCCTGCGTCGCGTCGGCGGCCGCGTCGGTCTCACCGATGATCCGGTAGGCGAGGTTATAGACCTGAGTCTGATAGGCAAGCACCAGACCGTTGAACGCTTGCAGATCGCCGCGCTGCGCCTGGCGTATGAGTCCGGGTTCGTCCATGTCGGGCAAATCATAGCGCGGCCGGGAGGCTTCGACAAGCGTCCGCGCGCCGGCAGCCAGCGTGTAACGACGTCCGGGGCCGAGGCCGGCCGCGAGGCGCGATCCGATTCGCCGCGGCCGTCAGCCTCCGGCCCGTCGAGCGACCCGGGCGTAGAACGCCCTCCAGGACAGGAGCCCGACGAGCGATACCGCGGCCATGACCAGGACGAAGATGGGGACGATATCGCTGTGGAGCCAGAGCGATCGCAGCCATGCACCGAGCGGGGCGGCGGCCAGGGCGGCCGCGATGACGCGCGGCAGCGATCGGTAAGATCGGGCGAGCTCCGGGCGCAACAGCCCGAGCAACAATGCGGCCAACAGCCAGGCGCCCGTGAACGGCACCCAGGTGGCCGCCATCCGCCCCGCCGCCTGCATCTCGAGCTCCTGATGGGAGGCGAAGCCTGCCAACGTCGCCGCCAGGTAGACCCCGGCATCTCCGAATGCAAGCGTGAGGGCTCCTTTCGCGCGAGCCTTCGATGCTTCCTGCAGATCCATGGTCCATCCAGCCGTCAGCCCGCACCCGCGCGCCCATGGTAAGGCTGCCCCGTCCGGAGGGCAAGCGAACGCAAGGCGCCTGGACTGCGTCCAGGCGCCTTGAGGATCATGCAACCGACCGACTGTCAGGGGATGACCGTCACCTGACCGGACATCGCCGCACCTCCCACGCCGCCGTGGGCCGAGCAGTGGTACAGGTACACGCCAGGCGTCTCGAAAGCGAAAGAGAACGACCCTTCCTGCTCGAACAGGCCGCTGTCCCACAGCCCGTCATCGCTCGTGCTCGAGTGCCGGGCCGAATCGAGGTTGGTCCAGCGAACGGTCGTCCCGGCCTGGACCACGAGATTGCGCGGGCTGAAGGCGAAGCCGGTCATCTGCACCTCGGCCGTTGGGCCCTCGCTCACTTGCAGGCCGAAACGCGGGTTGGTCTCCTCGCCCGCGACGGGGACGTCCGATCCGGGAAACTCGTACGTGCCGACCGCCCCGGCGTCCTCGTGCAGCATGGCATACAGCCAGGGCGTGGCTGCGCTGACGTCGAGCTCAACGCTCACCTGCGTGTTCACGCCCGCGCTGACCGGCGCGTAGCCCACCACCGGGCCAGGCCCTCCATTGACCTCCGTATGGATGACGATCCAACCCGGTCCAGTCGCCACGACTTTGTCGATGGTCACCGTCCCGTCGACGACGCTCTGGTCCACCGCGAGCACCTGCGGTTCCTGCGCCGCCAGGTTCACGTTGAAGGGTACATTCGTCCGTTCGCCGGCCAGCGGAACGTCGGCCCCGGGGAACTCATACGTGCCCACCACGCCGGCATCCGTGTGCAACATGGCAAACAGCACCGGGGTGGCGTCGCCCGAATCGATGTCCACAACGACATCGGTCGAAGCCCCGCCAGGCACGGCGGCGTAGCCGATCACCGGGCCAGGGCCGCCATTCGAGTCGGTGTGGATCACCACCCACGCAGGCCCGCTGGTCTCGACTTCGTCGACGCGCACCTGTCCGCCGCTGGCGTCCTGATCACTGACGACCACAAAGGCTTCTGCCGACGAGGCCGCGGTCGGCGCTTGCTCGTCCCTGTACCCATACCCGCCGCTCCCTGCCCCGGCGCCGCAGGCCCCCAAAAGCAGGGCCGCGATACTCCCCAGCAATACCAGTCTCGTCCTCATCACCTATCCTCCAGTTTGGCGTTTCATCAATCGCCTTCACCCCCTCATACGAAGAATGGAGCCGGATTGGATGTACGCCGGGAGTGTGAAAGGGCGGAGAATCGTGCGGCGCCGTTCCCGGCGCCGCACACCACAAGGCGACTGGCTGGCTTAGATCTCGGCGCCGAGGATTCGCGGACCGGTCGGGGCCAGGCTGCCGCCCGCAGGCTCGAGCGTGACGCCGATTTCATCGAAGGTTCCCACAGCCGCAGGAGAATGCAGGACGACCGAGGTGAAGGGCAGATCTCCAGCCGAGGAGAACGTACCCGCGCTCTGACGATCGCCACGCGCATCGATCAGCCACGCCTGATACACCTGCCCCGCTTGTGCTTCCGGCAGGCCCCAGATGTGCAGGACCGCGATCGAGCGCTCGGGCTCATACAGAATCGTCCCGCCGATGCCCTCGCCCTGGAGCAGCGCCACCTGCGTGCCCGGGTAGCTGGCTAACGCCAGCGCAGTGCGGTCCGTCTCCTGGTGTTCCGCCAGTTGCGCCTGCTGTGATTGCAGCCGGTTCAGCTGCCAGACCAGGACGGCATTCAGGCCGAGGACGGCCACGAGCGCGGCTGCGGCTGCCCAGCGCATCCACGGCCTGGCCGGGCGGGCGGCGCCGGGTTGCGCCAGGCGGGCGATCAGCCGGGCGCGCACCCGCGCCGGCGGCCGCACCGGCTTCGGGAGGTGCAGCAGGCCGTGAGCCACCTGTTCATGATCCGCCAGCGCCCGGCGGCAGGCCGCGCATCCGTGCAGGTGCGCTTCCACGCGGCCGAGCTCGTCCACGTCCAGCGCGTGCAAAGCGTAGGCGGCCAGGAGTTCGCGGATCGGCCCACACCCCTCACTCGTCACCCTGCACCTCTCCATCATGATGTACGCCGGCGGCCGCCTGTTTGGATGTAGAGGACGGCTGAGCCTCCGGGTCGAGCCAGGCCCGACGCAGGCGCTCCATGCCCAGGCGCAAGCGCGTCTTGATCGTCCCCAACGGTTGGTTCAACTCTGCTGCGATCTCACTGTGGGAGAGCCCGTGATAGTAGGCCAGCTCGATGACCCGGCGCTGGTCCCGCGGCAGGTCTTCGAGCGCGAAGCGTAGCGTCTGCCAGCGGGCCTCCTCGGTCTCGCTGCCGGGATCGAGAAGATCCGGTTCCTGGTCCTCCCCGCCGGGGATGTCCGTCTCGATCGGGCGGCGACCCTCCAGACGGACCCGGTCGAGCGCCGTCCGGCGGGCGATGGTGAGCAGCCAGCCCGACAGATTTCCTCTCCCGGGGGCAAAGGTCCGGGCCCGCGTCCACAGTTTGAGGAAGGTCTCCTGGGTGACCTCCTCGGCCGGGCCGCTGTCGCCCAGGATGCGCAGCGACAACGCGAAGACACGCGCCGAATAGCGGTCATACAGCGTCAGGAACGCCGAGCGGTCGCCTTGTGCAACCCGGCCCACGAGCTGGGCGGCCTCCTCCATCGGCGAATCGGACATGGTGGTTCAGATTATACGCGCAGTCCGCGGGGTCGGTTCGCCTGCGGCCCGGCGCCGGGCTCTCGAGTACCACTCAGAAGGCCGGCATCGTGTCCAGGATCTCCTGGATGGACGCCCAGATCGCGGCCTCCTTGTCCGCCAGGGCAGCCAGTCGTGGGGGTATCTCGGAGAGCGCCTCCCCCGGATCGGCTGCCTGGCTGGCCCGCTGGAATGCGGAGGCGACCTCTTGCCAGTCGGCACCGGCGCTCAGCAGGGCGCTCCCCGCGTCGGCCAGTGCAGGCGCACTGAGGAGGCCGGCGGCCTCGTTCAGGAATCGAGCGTACATGAGTCGAAACAGGCCGCCTCCCGTCCCGCCGGCAGCGTCGACAAACAAGAAGGCAGACAGGCAGGCCTGGCGCAGGCCTGGTCCGTCCATCCGGGCCGGCCACTTGCGCACTTCGTTGGCGGCCTTGTGGATGCCTCTCACCCCCAGATTGGCGATCGGCGCCCCGAGCATCCCCTGGCAGACCTCACTCAGCGCCCGATGGACCTCCTCCGGATGAGGGGAGCGCATTTCTGCGAAATCGAATGTGTACCAGGTGTTGCGCGGCGGGAACGGCCGATAGGTTGAGCCGCGAGCCCGGGCAAGATCCTCGAGCGAGACCGCATGCATGGCTGGGTCCCGATCGGCGATCAAGACCTGTCCAGTGGAAGCGTCGTATCCGGCAGCGACGATGACGTGGTAACCGAAGTGGAATCCCTCGGGCAAGTTGTCGAAGTACGGGAGGAACCCCATGTCGACCTGCAGCATGACGGGCTCGCCCGCCTCCAATTGGGCCACCAGCGCGGCTTGCGCGTTCCTCTCACTACCGGTGCTGTGACGTTCAATGCGGACGCCGGTCCGCCGGCCGGTTGTTATCTCCAGTCCTTCCTCACCGGGCCGGCCAACGTTCGCCCGACCCCCGAGCATAGGGGCAGCCCCGCGTGGATGCCAGTAGACGAATCCCAGCCCGGATCCGATGCCCAGGAGCATGTCCTCGCTCAGCCTGTGACCGCGGAAGTGGTAGATGTGCAGCATCGACCCGGTGACGCAGTGGTGAGTTGACAGCGACTTGAATCCAGGGAAGGGGAAGACGGTCACACCGGACCTCACTTCGTTCGAGGGCCGTCGACTAGCGGCGGGCCGTTTTGGCGACCGCATGGCGCAGGACCGTGCGGAGCTTCTCGGGTCTGGCGCGGCGTGGGTCTCCCAGGTAGATCTCGTGGTGTCTCCCCTGGAAGATGTAGCCATTCTCGCCGGCGAAATTCCTCATGAGCTCGACGGTGCGCTGCTCGTCGACGTACGGACCGACGTGCATGATCTGCAGGCTGAGACCCTCCTTGAACTTCTCCAAGCGCAGCTTCCCGATCGCCGGATTGTTCCTCTTCCGGCGCAGCTGCTCGATGCCCTTCTTGAACATCGCCGGCGTGATGTGGTCGGGCTGCAGGATCATGGCCGTCCAATGCCAGGGACGGGCGAGGTCGAAATCGAAGGCGCGCTTGCCCGTCCCCCACAAAGCCTCCAGCGCCATGACCGGGTAGTCGATGGGATTGGTGGCACGCAGCTTGGACATGAACTTCAGGGTGAAGGTGATCCCGTACAGCGCCGTCAAGGCCTCTTGGAAGGCCTTGGACGTAGACGGACCCTCGCCCGGCTGGATCACGCCGTCAACCATGGCGAACTTGAAGGCCGGGACCCGTACGACCTCCACCCGTTTGCTGGACGGTGCGTACAAGTGCTTGAGCTGGCGACGCAGGTCAAGCGTCTTCATCGATGCTCCTCCTTGGCGGGGTTCGCCGGGGACGCGGACGCCCGCCGCTTCACCTGTCGAATGAAAGCCTCCAGCCAGCGCAGCTCTGCCTCTCCCACCGTTTCCCCGTGCGCGAACATGGCTTCAACGTAGTAGGGCACCGGGCGCTGGGCGTCGCGGCGCTGGCGCATTCGCTGGAGACGGTCGTTCAAGGCTTTGCGATGGCGCTCGAGCGCCTTCAGCGCTTCTGCCGGCGGAAGCCCGGGCAGGTTGGCCAGACCAAGCTGCAGAGGGGATGACGGCCGCGTCGTGCTGGCCAGTGCCTGCAGGGCTTCCTCACGAAGTGCTGTCCGCCCGGCTGCCGTGGACCGATAGACCATCCGCGCCGGGCCGCGCCCGCCCGGGGCGGGATGTGCGCCCACCAGTCCCTTGCGTTCCAGCTTCTTGAGCAAGTAGTAGATCGATGAGAAGCCCACCTCGGTCCATTCACGAACGCCGCGCTCCTCGATGACCCGCTCGATCTCGTAGCCATGACGAGGGCGTTCGCAGACCAGGGTGAGGATGGCCAGTTCAGCGTTGGTGAGCATCGGGTCAGGCAGGCTCGGTATTCTATAGCTAGAATACCGGAAGCGGACCGGGCTGTCAAGGGGGGATCAGCCCAGATCGGATCGCGACCCACAGACTTCACGGGAGGGGGCGCCGGGCCGCCGGAATGTAAGGGCCGCCCAGCGGCCGCCTGTGCCGGAGGCTGAAGAGCAGCCGCTCAGGCCCCGGGGAGGACCCCCAGCCCGGCCTGCGCCGCGGATTGGCGCATCCAGCCTCGCAGCTCGGTCTCAACCTCCACTGCGAGGGACGGCCGGCTGGTCTCCTGGAGCAGCGCTTCCACACGCGCTCGGGCCCGGGCGAAGGCATCCAGGCTGCCGCCTTCCGCCCACGCTCGCAGCGAACCCCGGTCGGTCACGGGAGAGGGCAGGCGCTGCTCGAGGCGGAAGAGTTCTCGCGTTTCGCGCAGTTTAAGGAAGTCAGCGGCATGCCCGACCTGGGCGAACGTCCCCATGGCCAGGCTGTCTTGCCGGATGGCGATGCCGGCCGTCAGCCGCTGCGCCATTTCGATCGCTTCAGCGTCGAGCACCAGCTTCTCCGCGCTCTGGCAGGCCAGGAAATCCAACATCCCGGCGCCCGAGATCATGTTGATCCCGGCCAGCGTTCCCAACAGCGCGCTGACGCCGCTCTCCAGGCCGGATTGAGAGTCCACGCTTTTCGCGTCGCTGGCGCCCAGGTAGGCATGGGTGGGCAGGCCCAGGTGTCTGCCAACCTGCGCGTAGGCAATGTCGATCATGGCCGTCTCGATGGCACCCATGGGCGTGGAGGCGGTACGCATGTCGAAGATCGCCGGCGCCCCGCCCCAGACGATCGGCGCGCCCGGCGAGGCAGTCTGGTGAATCACGATCCCGCTCAGACACTCGGCCGCATGCTGCACGACGGCCCCGATCAGCGTCACCGGTGCCGTGGCCCCGGCCAGCGGCATGGAGACGATCTGCGCCGGGATGCCCGCGCGTGCCAGGTCGATCAGATTCTGCCCGGCGAACTCGGTCCAACACAGCGGCGGCGACGGGCAGACGTCGAAGACCGCGCGAGGACGGGCTCGCAGCCTTTGCTCGCCGCCGCTGTCGAGGGCCAGAAGCTCGGCCATGCGCGGCACGCCGTCTGGCCGGAAGGCGCCGGTGACGACCGGCTTGTCGGAATGCAGCAGGACCAGGAAGAGCCGGTAGACGTCGCCGATCGAGGCGGGGACATCGTGACACACCACAGCAGTCGATTGGGCTTCGAAGGCGGGCAACCTCTCGGCCACCCGCACCAGCCGCACCAGGTCAGCCGACTCCGAGTTGCGATGTTCGAGTGTGACGGGGTCGAGGACGTGAACGGCGCACGAGCCGGGGTCGAAGTGCACTGCCTGCCCGCCGTATTCCACAACGGCCTCCCCGGCGCGGTCGTAGAGGTGGAACGACCGCGGCGCGCTGGCCAGCCCCCGCCGGACGGCGGCCTCGGGAATGCGCACCACCTCCCCGTTCACCTCAGCGCCGGCGGCGCGAAGTTCCTGGCGCGCCGCCTGCGAGTCAACGCGCACCCCGGGGGCAAGCAGCAACTGCAGTGATTCGTCTAGAACCCGGTCGATGAGCTCAGGATCCAGGAGTTCGATGTGTGGCCGCATGAACGCCGCCGGTCAGGATTGGCCGGCTTCGGCCGCTGCAATGATCCGTGTCAGTTCCGCCCCCAGCCGTGGATCGAGCGGATCGGCTCGATGGGTGTTCAGGATGTCCTGGGCACGGGCGCGGGCCCAATCGCGGGCGCCGTCCCGCTTCGACTCCCACTGCTCGTAGGTCCGGCGATCCATCAGCCGCGGCTGCCAGAGCTCGCGCATGTGCTGCTTGGTGTGCTTCTGTGTCAGGAAGTGGCCGCCCGGGCCGACGGCCGCAATGGTCTCCAGCGCCAGCGTTTCGTCGGTGACCTGGATTCCCTGCAGCGTGTGGCGCACGATGCTGTAGATCTCACAGTCCATCACCATCTGCTCATAGGACAGAATGCGGCTGCCATGCAGCAGCCCGCAGCCGAGGAGCATGTCGGAGAGGGTCAGCGAGGCCATGAAGGACGAGAAGCTCCCGTCGACGGCGGCTTGCCAATCCGGCTCCTTGGCGCCGGTGGCGAAGGCACCCATCGAGAGCGGCACGTTGTAGTAGTCGGCCAGCAGGTTGGTGGCCGCGCCGAAAAGGTAGTCCTCCGGCGCGCCACCGGTGTAGGCGCCGCTGCGCAGGTCCATGGCCGTCTGTGCGGCGGCGTAGTAGACCGGCGTGCCGGGGTAGGCCATCTCGATCATCGCCAGCGCGCTGATCACCTCGGCATTGCCGACCACCAGGTTCCCGGCCAGGGTCGCCGGGCCGGTCGAGGCACAGGAAGCCATGGTCATGAAGCCGACCGGCAGCCCGGCCTCGGCGGCGGCCAGCCCGGCCTCCAGGCTGCCGCGGTCGTGACCCAAGGGGCTGGTGGTGCACTGCATGATCGACAGGACCGGACGGCGCCGCAGCGCCTGGCGCCCCCCGGCGACGGTGGAGGCCATTTCGATGGCCGCGTGCATCTCGGCCCGGCTGACAATGCTCTCCGTCTGTAGATGCTTGGTGGTGTTGTGCCAAGCCGCTTCCAGTTCGTGCAAGCCGCGCGTCTCGGTCGGGCAATCCTGGGCCGAGACCATCGACCACCAGAAGGCGACCTCCTCGAGGGCGTCGGCCATGCGGGCGGCGTCGGCGGCGTCGGCCTTGGTCGACGTGCGCCGCTGACCCGTGGCCAGGTCGATCACCTCAACCCCGCAGCCGTCCGTTCCCAAGTAGACATGCCGCCCGTCCAAAGGCAGATCCTGGGCCGGATCGCGCGCCGCCAGCGTGTAGACCGGCGGCGCCTGACGCAGCGCCGACTCGATCGCCTGCCCGGGCACGCGCGCCACCATCGTCGCCCGGTCGACCTGGGCGCCGTGGGCCTCGAGGACGTCCAGCGCCTGCGGCGAGGGGAAGCGCACCCCGACCTTCTCGATCACATCCAGGGTGGCCGTGTGCAGGCGGGCCACATCCTGCGCGCTCAGGATCGAGAGCGAGAGGCGCGGCTCGGCGATCGACAGGATGCGCCCGCTCACGACTTCTTCACCATCAGATCCTTGGCGACCTGCAGCGCACCCAGGGCATCCTCGCTGTATCCGTCGGCGCCGATCTGCTCCGCCCAGCTGCGCGACACCGGCGCACCGCCGACCATGACCTTCACCCGCGGGCGCAGCCCGGCTGCCTCCAGCGCCTGGATCACCTTAGCCTGTCCCGGCATGGTCGTCGTCAGCAGCGCCGACACTCCCACCAGATCCGCCTCGATCTCGGCAGCCTTGGCAGCGAACTTCTCGAAGGGCACGTCGACGCCCAGATCGTGGACCTCGAATCCGCCGGTCGACAGCATCAGCGCCACCAGGCTCTTGCCGATCTCGTGAATGTCGCCCTTGACCGTCCCCAGCACAGCCCGGCCGAGGACCTGGCGTTCGACCCCGCTCGCGCGCAGGGCCGGCTCGAGTACGGCCAGTCCCTTCTTCATCGCTTCAGCCGCCATCATCAGGTCGGGAACGAATGCCTGCCCGCAGCCGAATTGCTCCCCGACGGTGGTCATGCCCGGGACGAAACCCTGGTTGATAGCCGTCAGCGGTTCGAGGCCGGTCTCCAGCGCCTGGCGCGCGAGCGCCTCGGCCTGCTCACTCTCCCCGTCGATCACACTCTGCCGCATCGCAGCGAGGATCTCCTGTGTCACACCGCCTCCTTTGTCCTGCCTGCCGGATTCTATCGCGCCGCACTCCACGGGCAAGGATCGCCGGCGAACCGCGGCCGGTCGTGTTAGGATAGCCCGTCCTCAGGCTCACAACATCTAAGCGGGAGTCAGCATGGGAGAATCCGTTTCCTCCCGGCCCGAAGACGGGCCGCCGCTCCGCATCTGGGACGTCGATCGACTGGCGGCGCTGGCACGCGGCCTGCCGGTCCGCAAAGTGCGCCTGTCCGCGCTGACCGACCTGGACCGCGTCGGCTGGCACGGACAGCCGGACAACTACGGACGGCTCACATGCCGCGAGGTGGCCGACCATGGCCGCCGGATCTATCAAGCCGATCTGGCGCGCCCGATCCTGCTCTCGGCCGAAGGGCACCTGCTCGACGGTTTCCACCGCATCTGCAAAGCGTACCTGACGGGAGTAGAGGAACTTCCGGCAATCCAGTTCGAGAACACACCCGAACCGGACCGGCTCCGGCCCCTCCCCGAGTGGCTGGCGCGGACACTGTGACCGGGTGAGAGACCGGCCCTGTTGGCGGACGCGGATCGCGTTCGCCTGCTCTAAGTCCCCGGGGCATTGGACGGAGATATGCTTCGACTCAGCGCCGCTCGCCTGGCTGACTACCGGGCGCGCACCTTCCACCTGACCAGCCGCCTGCGCAACACGCGGCAAGCCCTGTCCTTCGTCGAGGCGCGCGGCTTCGTGTTCTTCTGGCCGATCCGCGGCTGCGATCTCCCCAGCCTGTGGGTGGCCACGGCAGGCAACCGTCCGGTCCCCAGCCAGCACGACGACCCGGCCCACATCACCTGGCGCTGGAAGGATGAGATGCTGGACCGGAAGCTCTGGCACTACGCCAAGCTGCTGCGCGGCCGGGCGACCATCGTCAGCCTGAAGATCCTGCCCTACTTCTATGCGCTGTCGGAACGCGTGGCCGATCTGGACGACTATCGCCTGGCCTACGAGGCCGGCGGGTTGTCGCGGGCGGCAGCCGACGTGGCCGAGGCGCTGCGGCGTCACGGCGCGCTGGATACCGTCCAGCTGCGCCGCGAGGCGCACCTGAGCTCGGAGGCGGCGAAAGCGCGCTTCGATCACGCGTTGGTCGAACTGCAGCGAGGCCTATGGGTGGTCCCGATCGGGGTAGCCGAGGCGGGCGCCTGGCGCTATGCCTTCATCTATGAGCTGCTCGACCGCTGGCTCCCGGGGATCGCCGCGCGGGCGCGTTCGATCAGCCGCCCGGCGGCGCGTTCCCACCTGACCGGGGTCTACCTGCGCTCGGCGGGTGCGGCCGTGTGCCCGGCGCTGGCGCGCCTGTTTGGGTGGCGCATGGCCGAGGCCCAGTTGGCGCTCGAAAGCGCAGCCGCGGCCGGCCAGGCCGTTGCGCTCAACGACGGGCGCTGGGCCACCCCGGCGCTGTGGCCCAGGCGAACCGCCCCTGATCGCACACGCCGGTCTCGTTAGAAACCATCCCGGCGCAGGCTGAAGCTCAGCCTGCGCCGGAGAGACTGCGGCCACGCCTGCTTGGATCAGCCTTTGGCGAGTTCCTTCTTCAACGCCCGACCCAGCCGAGCGATCCCCTCGTTGATCGTCTCTTCATTCGAGTACGAGAAATTCATGCGCATGCAGTGTTCGCCGCCCATCTCTCCCGGATAGAACGCGAAGCCGGGGACGTAGGCGACTTTTTCTGCCACCGCCTTCTTGAGGAAGTCGGCGGTGTTGATGGCGTCGGACGTCCGCACCCACAGGAACAATCCCCCTTGCGGCACCGTCCAGGATACGCCCTCGGGGAAGTGCTCGGCCATGGCTTCGACCATCGCGTCCCGGCGCTGATGATAGACACGCCGCAGCGTCTTGACATGCTGACGCAGGATCCCGCGCTGGCAGATGTCGTTGGCCACCATTTGGACGAATGTGCCCGTATGCAGGTCGGCGCCCTGCTTGGCCTGGACCAGGCGGTGGATGAGCGGCTTCGGCGCCACTACCCAGGCCAGTCGGATCCCGGGGGCCAGCGTCTTCGAGAACGTGCTCAGGTAGATCGTCCGCTCCGGCGCCATGCGGAATACGGGGGTCAAATCCTCGCCTTCGAAGCGCAGCTCGCCATAGGGATCGTCTTCCACCAAAATCAGGTCGTGCTCACGGGCGATGGCGACCAGTTCCTCACGCCGCGCCTGGGAGAGGGTTGTGCCGGCCGGGTTGTGAAAGTTCGGCAGCACGTAGATCAGCT
>Ga0105095_10001107_pt1 | contig 13794 bp, 11 predicted proteins | sample PPLLak2March2015_2_FD_79180 | JGI IMG/M metagenome (GOLD analysis project Ga0105095, IMG submission 79180) | Freshwater sediment microbial communities from Prairie Pothole Lake near Jamestown, North Dakota, USA - PPLs Lake P8 Core (3) Depth... | ecosystem: Environmental > Aquatic > Freshwater >... | reverse complement strand
CCCATATCCACAAAATTCCATTCAGGACGGTTATTGCTGATAGTAGCTATCCTGTCTCCTTTTTTAAGTCCAAAGGCAAACAGGCCATAGCTTATAAGTGTCACATTTTCAACATACTGGGCAGAAGAATATTTCACCCATACACCATCTTCTTTACCAGCCAGTGCATCATCCTTAATGTTTTTCTCCCTGTAGAGATCAAGAATGTCAAATGTCCTTGTTACTTCCATTGGAATAAGTTTTTGGTTCGGCCAAATATAAGAATTAAATATAAATCACGCTACAAGTTATAATCTGTAAGCCGCAAGGTTACAAAGCCGCAAGGTTGAAAGGTTGGAAGGTTGAAAGGTTCCAAAGTTGCAAATTCCAGATTCGCAAATTCCAGATTCATAAGATCTGATTCTATAAATCTGATGAACCTGATAAATCTGATGAATCTGATGAATCTAATGAAACTGATAAACTTAAACCGCAGAAATACTCTTTTGAAGAATTTCGAGTGCCTTGGTAATAGCGTTAACGATTCCTTCCGGTTTTTTGCCGCCGGCTGTGGCATAGAATGCCTGGCCTCCGCCTCCGCCATCAATTTCGGGGGCTATTTCCCTGATGATGACCCTTGCATCAAGATTATATTTCTTAACCACCTCTTCGGAAATCATTACCGACAGATGAGCCTTACCATTGAGGTTAGTTCCTGTCACAAGGAAAAGGTCGGGGATCTGATCTTTTAATTCATAAACAAGGTCCTTTATATTCTCAGCTGATTTCAGGTAGATTTCTTCAGCAATTACATTGATATTCCCGATCTTGCGGACATTACCTTTAAGATTATTTCTGGCAATAGCTCTTATTTCATTTTGAATTTCCCCGAACTGGTATTTAATATCAGTATTTTCTTTTATAATTTTCTGAACGGCAACCGGAATATCATGGGTTTTGAAAAGCTGTTTTATCTCATTGAGAATATTAAAGTTATGCCTGATCCAGTCTTCTGCACCTCTGCCTGACCTGGCTTCAATTCGCCGTATGCCTGCTGCAATGGCGCTCTCCTGTATAATAATAAAGTACCCAATATCTCCGGTCCTTTTAACATGTGTTCCGCCACATAACTCAACAGAATCGCCAAAACGGATTACCCTGACATTTTCGCCGTATTTCTCACCGAAAAAAGCCAGTGCGCCCATTTTTCGGGCTTTATCCATTGGAACAGACCGTTTTTCTTCCAGCGCCAGGTTTTGCCGGATCAAATCATTGACAACCGATTCAATACGAGTGAGTTCATCATCTGTGACTTTCTGGAAATGCGGGAAATCAAACCTCAGGTAATCGGGATGGACAAGAGATCCTTTTTGTTCCACATGCTGTCCCAGTACCTGCCTCATTGCAAAGTGGAGAAGATGAGTTGAGGTATGATTCCTGGCAGTATCTGATCTGATGCCTTCAGTAACAACAGCATGAAATGCACCCGCCAGGTCAGAAGGCAGCTTCGATGATATATGAAGGATCAGGTTATTCTCTTTTTGTGTATCCACGATAGTTATCTTTTCTCCGCCGGATTCTATATATCCCTGGTCACCAACCTGTCCTCCGCTTTCGGCGTAAAAAGGTGTTTTATCAAAAACCATCTGATAAAAATCTGCTCCTTTTTTTGTAATCCTGCGGAATTTGACAATCCTGATATTGGTATCAATTGTGTCATAACCAATAAATTCCGTTGTTTCAGCAGGAATAAGTTCTATCCATTCATCAGCCGTCACCTGTGCGTCATCTTTTGATCTTGATTTCTGCTTCTGCATTTCTGCGTCAAATTCCGGCAGATTAACTTCAAGCCCCTTTTCCCTCAGTATAAGTTGTGTGAGGTCGAGAGGGAAACCATATGTATCATAAAGAATAAAAGCGGATTTTCCGTCTACAGTCTTTTTTTGTTTTTTCAGGGATTCTCCGGCTAACTGGTCAAGCATGTGAATGCCTTTATCGAGGGTTTTCAGGAATGATGTTTCTTCCTCGCGGATGACTTTCTGTACCTGTGGAGCCTGTTTTTTTATTTCCGGGAAGGCGTCGCCCATTACCTCTCCAAGAACGGGCACCAGGTGGTATATAAACGGATCTTTCTGCTGCAGGAATGTATATCCATACCTGAGGGCACGACGAAGGATCCTCCTGATCACATACCCTGCCTTGTTATTTGAAGGCAGCTGTCCGTCTGTTATTGCAAATGCAATAGCCCGCAAATGATCAGCTATAACCCGCATGGCAATATCAGAATCCTTGCTATGTCCGTATCTTATTCCGGTCAGCTTTGATACTTCGCTTATTATTGGCTGAAACAGGTCCGTATCATAATTGGAAGATTTTGACTGAAGCACCATACACAATCGCTCCAGTCCAAGACCGGTATCAACATGCTTCCTGGGGAGCGATTCGAGCTGGCCGTTGTTTTTTCTGTTATACTCGATAAACACAAGGTTCCATAATTCAATAACCTGTGGATTTGATTTGTTGACGAGGTCACTGCCCGGAATTTTCTTCCTTTCTTTATCGGGACGGATATCGACGTGAATTTCAGAACAGGGACCGCATGGCCCTGTTTCTCCCATTTCCCAGAAATTGTCTTTATGGGAACCTTTAAGGATATGATGAGAGCTCGCATGTTTAAGCCAGAAACGGTATGCTTCCTCATCAGCATCGAGGCCATCTTCGCTGTCACCCTCGAATACAGTAACATAAAGCCTGTCGGATCCAATACCGAGCTTTTCCGTGAGATAATCCCATGCAAAGGCAATAGCATCTTCCTTGAAGTAATCACCGAAGGACCAGTTACCAAGCATTTCAAACATCGTGTGATGATAGGTGTCAATTCCGACTTCCTCAAGGTCATTATGCTTTCCTGATACACGAAGGCATTTCTGGGTATTGGCAATCCTTTTATATTGTTCAGGCTGGTTACCGAGAAATATATCCTTGAACTGGTTCATGCCTGCATTAGTAAACATAAGCGTAGGGTCATTTTTGATGACCATCGGTGCGGAAGGAATTATATGATGATCTTTTTCCCTGAAAAAATCCAGGAAGGATTGCCTGATTTCTTTTGAAGTCATTTGCCCATGCACTCTGTTTGCAATTAGCTTACAGGAAGTTGTAAAAATAACTTTTTTTTTACTGAGATTTGGTTGGATATAGTTTAATTTTTAACTTAGGCGAATAAGTTTCAGCTAATGTTTCAAAGAAGGTTCAAATTTGATCCGAAGGCTCTTCGTTATGTTCAGGTTAAAAGAACCCTGAAATCCAGGCTATTAACTGCACTTCTCTTTGGCTCCATGACCGTACTTCTGACGGCCCTGATAATAAATGTAACAGATCATCTGGATATAAGGATTAAATACAGGCATCTTAAAAAAGTTAACAGCAAACTGGTTGATAAGTATCAGCAGCTAAGCGTGGAGATGGATAATTTTGACAGGTTGCTCGCCGATTACCAGTTGACGGATGACAGTATATACAGATGTATACTTGGCATTGATCCTCTTCCGGCATTCTCAAGAAAACCAGGTTATGGTGGTAGTGACCTTTACCATTACCTGGAAGGATTTCCTTCATCTGACATGATGATCAATACTTCCATACGTCTGGAACATATCGGAATGAGAACCGACCTTCAGAAAAACTCTTTCACAGACCTCGACAGGCTTGCTTATGACAAAAAGTCGCTATTTAGTTCGATACCAGCGATTCAGCCTATATCCCTGAATGATTTCTTCTGGCTCAGCTCTGATTTTGGTTACCGCATTGATCCATTTTCAAGGATGAAAACATTTCACAACGGCCTTGATTTTGCGTCTGAACCAGGTCGCAATGTATATGCTACAGGTGATGGCATTGTTGATTTCATAAGAAATTCTAACGGAGGTTATGGAAAGGAAATAATAATAGATCATAGATTCGGGTATACTTCCAGATATGCACACCTGCAAAAGATCATGGTAGAGCCGGGACAGAAGGTCCGGCGTGGACAGGTCATTGGATTGCTTGGTAATTCGGGTAGATCAACAGGTCCGCATCTGCATTATGGGGTAACCTATTTTGACAAAGCTGTAAATCCTTATTTCTACTATTCCGGTGATCTGAGCCCGGAGGAATATAATAAAATTACCTCCTTCGCAGATTAAATTGATATTTAGTGATTTGCGCGTATTAAAATAATTTTATACTTTAGTCCGGCGATTTCAATTTATTATGGCAAAAGTAAAATACAAGTTTAATCCTGATTCCCTTAGTTATGTCAGGATTAAAAAGAGTTTTGGCCAAAGATTATTGGTTATTCTTTCATACCTGTTTGTTTTACTTACAGCTGCTGTTATTTTGAATCTGCTTTATTCAGGATTTTTTAATACGCCCAAGGAGAAAAGGCTGATAAGAGAAAATAATCAGCTCCTCTTTCAGTATGAACTTATTAATGAAAAGATTGCAAATCTCGAAAATGTCCTGTCGGACATAGAAAATCGCGATGATAATATTTACCGGACCATTTTCAATGCTGAACCTATTCCCAGGTCTATACGTGATGCAGGTTTCGGAGGAGTAAACAGATATGAATACCTCGATGGATTTAACAACTCAGATGTTGTTGTTGAAACTGCCAAAAAACTGGATAAGATTACGAAAGCTGTTTATGTACAGAGCAAGTCTTATGATGAAATAATCGGGCTTGCGATGAACAGGGAGGACCAGCTTGCCTGTCTTCCTGCAATTCAGCCAATATCCAATAAAGACCTGACAAGGACCGCATCAGGCTGGGGATTCAGGATACATCCAATATATAAGATACTGAAGTTTCACTACGGTATGGATTTTACAGCACCCACAGGTACAGAGGTTTATGCAACGGGTGATGGCAGGATAATTACTGTTGAATGGTCAAGGAGGGGATACGGCAACCAGATCATCATTGATCATGCATATGGATACAAAACCATGTATGCCCACATGAGTGATTTTAATGTCAGGCTTGGCCAGGAAGTCAAGCGTGGTGATGTTATAGGATTTGTTGGCAACACCGGCCTGTCCACTGCACCTCATCTGCATTATGAAGTCTATCTGAATAATAAGAAAGTCAATCCCATTAACTATTATTTTAATGACCTCAGCCCGGAAGAATTCGACCGCATGATTGAACTGTCTTTGCGTTCCGGCCAGACATTTGATTAATCTACAATCCATAAAAGTCCCTGTATTAATACTATTTCTGCCTGTCGTCTTCTTTTTTTCCACAGTATTCAGCCAGTCACAGGAAGCATATTCCCCTGAAATCAAAATACATATCGGTACGTTTCTGGGCAATGAACAAAGGAATTATTATGGCAATGAAGCGCCGGATAACCTGGATGTAATATGGAAACATTATCTGGGTAAGGGAAAAACCGTCATTTCGAGGAATCTGGGTGAAAAGATCTGGGCGGGAGCTGGCTGGACAGGACAGCCGCTGGTAATTGAAGAGGATTCCAATCTGTACCTTATCCAGGGAGCATATGACCACAACCTGAAGAAGATAAGTGCTGACAGCGGGAAGCTTGTATGGCAGTATAAGTTTGATGATGTGGTGAAAGGTACCGGTACTATTTGGGAAAATCCGAATGATACCAATTTGGAAACAAGATTCATGATTCTTCAGGGCAGCCGGCTTGGAGTCGGGAACTATCTTGATACCAAGCATATACCAAGTTTTCGTGCAATAAGCTATATGACAGGGCAGGAAATGTGGCGGCTGGATATGAAATGGACTGATTCATACAGTCGTGATGCAGATGGTTCGCCCCTGGTTATAAATGATACAGTTTATGCAGGATTTGAAAATTCTCTTTTCACAGTACTTGATCCTGATCCCGGGAAAGCAGTCCTTATAGATAATATGCTTCAACCCTTTATTATTCAGGAAAGGAAATTATATCTGAAGGAAGATGTGTTTGATCATAAATATAATATCGTGACAGAATCATCCCCTTGCAGGCTCGGAAATCATATTTATATAGCATCCGGTTCAGGTCATGTATGGGGATATAATCTCGATTCCATGAAACTTGACTGGGATTTCAGAACAGGTTCGGATATGGATGGAACAGTCGTGGTTACCAGCGACAGCTGCCTGCTGGTTACAATCGAAAAACAATATATTCCAGGCCACGGGGGTGCTTTTAAACTCGATCCTTCGAAGGATCCTGATAATTGTGTAATATGGTACTATCCTGTAGCCGACAGCATACTCTCTTCGTGGGACGGAGGAATTATCGGAAGTACAGGCATTTCAGATTCATATGCGGGATATTCTGAAAAACCTTACGCTGCATTCATTGGAATTGACGGTTATCTCTGTGTTGTAAGCCATCAGGAGACAGAACCAGGGAAAATGGTGCCCGGCCCCGATAGTTTTAAATTATATCCATGCCCGAAACTTGTTTTTAGAAAATATATCGGCCCTTCTATCTCTACACCTGTCTTTGTAGGGAATAAACTGATAGCTGCAAGCTATCACGGGATATGGCTTTTTCAATATAATAATGAGAATTATTTTGCCCTAACAGACAGGTTCTCAGCCACATTTGAATCCACTCCTGTTGTGTGGAACGATAAGATATATATAGCTTCACGCAACGGATATCTTTATTGTTTTGGCTCAGAGTAAATAATGATTGTTTATTTAAAGCTTTTTTTATAATTTAGATTTGTCAATTGAACCAGGTAATTACCTCAAATCATACCCTGATGCCTTATAAGGACAGAAAAGTGGAAAAACTTTTTTATACGATCGGTGAGGTTGCAGAAATGTTTAATGTTAATACCTCACTGATAAGGTTCTGGGAGAGCGAATTCGATATCATTAAGCCGAAGAAGAATAAAAAGGGGAACCGTCTGTTTACAAAGGAAGATATCGATAACTTCCATATTATTTATCACCTTGTGAAAGAACGGGGAATGACCCTCAGGGGTGCCCAGAAAAAACTCAAAGAGAACAGGGACGATACCGTCAACAACCTTGAAGTCATTAACTCTCTGAATAATATTAAAAAAATGCTCCTGGATATCAAGGAAGAAATGAATGACTAACTTAGCTTCTTTGTCTGCTGATGAAAATCAAGGAAATCATTTCATGCCTCGAATCATATGCTCCGCTGTCGTTTCAGGAATCATATGATAATTCCGGTCTGATAGCCGGCGATCCTTTACAGGAAATTAATAGCATACTAATATGCATTGATGTAACCGAAGAGGTTATAGATGAAGCTATTAAGCTTGATTGTGGATTGATCATTTCCCACCATCCGCTTATCTTCAGACCGATAAAAAAACTTTCGGGAGACAATTGGGCAGGGAGGTGTCTTATTAAGGCAGTCCGGAACGACATTGCTCTTTATGCCGCACATACTAATGTGGATGCTGTACGTCAGGGAGTAAATATGAAAATTGCCGGTAAACTTGGCTTAATAAATACTCAGATCCTTATCCCCAGGAAGGAAGAATTACGGAAACTTGTATTTTTTGTTCCTTCCGCCTATGCTGATAAAGTCAGGGAGAAAGTATTTGAAGCGGGTGCCGGGCATATTGGAAACTATGATCAATGCAGTTTTAACGCTCCGGGTGATGGGACCTTCAGGGGTTCTGAAGATACCAATCCCTTTGCAGGGGTAAAGGGGAAGTTCCATGTCGAAAAGGAGACAAGGGTTGAAACGATCTATCCGGTTTACAGGGAATCTGCGGTTATAAAAGCACTGCTTCAGGCTCATCCTTATGAAGAAGTTGCTTATGATATATATCCCCTTGCAAATGTTTTCCATCAGGCCGGTACAGGTATGGTTGGAGAACTTCCTGAACCTGTCAGCGAAACTGTATTTCTAAAAGACCTGAAGAAAATTTTCAGGGCCGGCATTATCCGGCACTCCGGATTACTTAAGAAAAAAATAAAAAAAGTTGCGGTATGCGGAGGAAGCGGAGGTCAATTCCTGGATGAGGCTATTAATAGCGGGGCTGGTATTTATATTACATCGGATATCAGGTATCATCAGTTTTTTGATGCCGACCGGAAGATTATTATCGCAGATATAGGGCACTTCGAAAGTGAACAATTTACGACAGAATTATTTCATGAACTAATATTGAAAAATTTCCCTAAATTTGCGGTTCATTTTTCGGGTGTAAATACAAATCCTGTTAATTATTTTTAAATATGGCAGCAGCAAAAAAACATGTAGAAGAAGTGACCGAAATGTCGGTTGAGGATAAGTTAAAGGCTCTTTTTGAACTTCAGCAGGTTGATTCGGGAATTGACCGCATCAAAATACTTCGCGGGGAATTGCCTCTGGAAGTGCAGGATCTTGAAGATGAGGTTGAAGGGCTTGAAACGCGTATTAAGAATTTTGAGAAAGAAATTAGTGTCCTTCAGGAATCTATTACCAAGAAAAATAATGAAATTGTAACATCAAAAGGACTTATTAAAAAATACCAGGATCAGCAGAATAATGTAAGAAATAACAGGGAATTCGATTCAATTTCGAAAGAAATTGAATTTCAGACTCTCGAGATTGAACTTTCTGAAAAAAGGAAAAAAGAGTTTTCACTTCAGGTAGACGATAAAAAGGCACAAATTGCAGAATCGCAAAAACTACTGGATGAAAGAAAGGGAGACCTGCAGAATAAGAAATCTGAACTTGATGAGATCATATCTGATACCAAAAAGGAGGAAGAGAACCTGAATAAACGGACCTCTGAAATTCAAAAAATTGTGGAACAGAGACTGGTTATTGCATATCAGAAGATTCGTACAAACGCCAGAAACGGTCTGGCAGTAGTATCGGTCCAGCGCGATGCCTGCGGCGGATGTTTTAATAAGATCCCCCCTCAGAGGCAGCTTGATATCCGTTCCCACAAAAAGATTATTGTTTGTGAATATTGTGGCAGGATTCTGGTGGATTTTGGAGGTGAAGAGCAGTCAGAAGAAAAATAACCAATCCCGAATGAAACGACCATCCTGGATAAACAACTATCCCGGCTAGACAAACATTCCCTGTTAACGATCCTCAGGAATATTTTTAAGTCTCTTACTTGTATCATCATAAAACTCTTCCAGTTTTAGCAATTCCTCATCAGTAAGTTTTAATTGTTCACTTTCCTTATCGGTCGGGTTAGCTGGAATAATCCTTAACCTGGGTATTTCATTAATGACAGGTTTTTGCACCCAGACAGGCTTATATGAAAAACCTGTCGGGATCGTCTTTTCAGTTTTAGTAAGTTCAAGCGTAAAAATGATGCCGCCATTCCTGTATCTTTCCCGCTGGTTAGAAACAAAATTTCCAAGGGAGTAAACAACAGGCAGGAAATCAGTTGAATCAGCTCCATTGTACAGGATCTCAAAAGGCTGAACCACATGAGGATGAGATCCGATTATGGCGTCGACACCTTCATTTGCAAGGAACCTCGCCACGGATTTCTGGACTTTATTTCCTTCCAGTTCATATTCATTACCCCAGTGCATACAGGCAATAATAAAATCAGGATTTGCTTTCCGGGCTTTTTGAATATCATTCCGGATCAGCAAGGTATCAATATAATTGACAATATTGGGCGGAGAAGATATCAGTCCATTTGTGCCATATGTATAATTCAGAATGGCGAGCAGTATATTATTTTTTTCTACAATAAGCGGATACCTTGTTTCTCTGTCCTCCCCTGATTCAAATGAGCCGGTTAAAATAAGTCCTTCACGGCCGGTAACCTCAATAGTACGCTCAAGCCCTTCCTTTCCTCTGTCGAGAGCGTGGTTATTGGCATTAATAAGAATATCGAATCCGGCTTCCCTGAGTGCGACAGCAAGTTCATCCGGGCTGGAGAACTGGGGATACCCCGTATATGGTTCTCCCCCCAGGGTAACTTCAAGATTTCCTATTGCAATATCAGCTTTCTGAATGTATGGTTTGAGGGAGGAAAAGCAAAAACTATAATCATACGCCCCGCTGTCATTATAATATGCCGCATTTATCTGGGCATCATGCCCCATGATATCACCGGCAAACAGGATACTCAGGCGGCTTGTATCTCCAGGAAATGATCCTGCACATATCTGTTGACCGCCTGTACATAATAAAAATAGCAGAATGATATATTTTTCCAGATTTTTCAGATTTATTATTTAAAGAGAGATATAAATTCTGCACCAGCCGGCATTGTAACCTTGTACCTTGCACCTTGTACCTTGCACTCTCTTTTATTCCTCACCAGCTTCCGCCGGCTCCACCGCCACCGAAATGGCCCCCGCCTCCTCCGCCGAAACCACCTCCGCCAAATCCGCCGAATCCTCCGGAACCGGTCTTGAAATCCTTAAAACTGCCTTTATGTGAATTTTTTGAACCGTTGAGAAGGAACAAAGCCAGCCAGAATGGAAGATTATTGCGTCCGGCTGAGTAATACTTTGATTTTCTGGCACCAAAAACGGAGAAGACTATTATCATTATAATTAATGGTAACAGTACTTCAAGTAAGGGAGAAGAATTTTCTTTTGACGCCAGATATTTCTCAGCTGTGTATTCACCCCTTGTAAGCCCGATGATTGTGTTAGTTGCTGCATCAAGTCCCGCGTAGTAATTCTGCTGTTTGAAATGAGGTACCATCTCAAGGTCGACAAGCCGGTTGGCAATTGCATCAGGGACGGCTCCTTCGAGTCCATAACCGGTTGCAACAAAGGCATCTCCATGCACCCTGTCGGCCGAGGGATTGAGAAGGATTACTATCCCGTTATCTTTTCCCGCTGTCCCAACGCCCCATTTCTCACCTACCTGGTAAGCAAAATCTGAGATAGCGTACCCCTTCAGGTCATCAACAATTACAATGTAGATCTGTGTGGAGGTCTCATAATAAAAGGATTGCAATTTGCTTTCAAGTTGTTGTAAATCACCCGGATCCAGAAGCCCGGAAAAATCATTCACCATCCGGGGCGGAGACATCGGATCAGGGATGTCCTGTGCCATAAGAGACTGACACAGAATAAATACTGAAGTCAGGAGTATGGTAACTTTTTTAATCATATGATTAACAGATCTCTACTTTTCACTGTACGATATTTCATCCGGCAACTCATTGATATCATCAGATTGACGTGGAAAATGTTTTTTTAACTGAGTACCTGCACTAATTATACCTGTCTCCAGTCCGCCAGTGAAATCACCTTCATGGAATTTATTTGACACCATATCCAGTATTTTATCCCAGTAATCTTCAGGCACCACTGCACTGATCCCGGCATCGCCCAGTATGGCTACCTTGTGGTCATCATAAGACATAAAGATTAAAACACCATTTCTCATGTTAGTTTTATGCATGTCCAGTTTTTCAAAAAGATAGGCTGCACGATCGGTAGGTTCACCCAGACAATTCCTTTCGACATGAACGCGTATCTCACCTGACGTATTGGATTCAGCATTTCGGATCGCCTCCAGAATACGGACCTTCTGTTCCTTAGAAAAGAATTTTGACGGCCTCATTATTAAAATTCAACTGTTGGAGGGACATCGCTGCCTTCGCGGGCTTCAAAATATTCCTTCTTATCGAATCCGAAAATTTTAGCAACAATAAGCTGAGGAAATTTCCTTATAAACTGGTTAAAGGTCATAGTGGCAGTATTAAATTTCTGCCTTTCAACAGCAATCCTGTTTTCTGTGCCTTCAAGCTGGGCCTGGAGATCAAGGAATCCCTGGTTGGCTTTCAGGTCAGGATATTTTTCAACAACTACCAGAAGCCTTGATAATGCTGAGCTCAGCTCATCCTGCGCCTGCTGAAACTGCTGAAGCATATCGGCATTCATATTTTCAGCATTAATATTAATACTTGTAGCCTTTGCCCTGGCTTCAATAACCTTGGTGAGAGTTTCCTGCTCATATTCTGCGTAACCTTTAACAGTAGCAACAAGATTCGGGATAAGATCGGCACGCCTCTGATAAGCGTTTTCAACCTGTGCCCACTGGGAAGTTACACCTTCATCAAGCTGGATCATCTGGTTATAACCACAACCTGAAAGAAATGGGACCAGCAGGAGCATCAATCCTGCCTGCCAGATTCTGCGAAATGATATTTTCATTTTTGTGCTGGTTTTTGTTTGTTTCAAATTAAAAGTTCAAAATTATAAAATTAAACCTTGGATATTATAAATAATCGAAGTGATTTATCAATTAACTTTGAATACTGGAAGAATGGAATACTGGAATAAAAAGAAATGACTAAAATTTGAAATGAGCTAAAATTTGAAATTTAATTTTAGTCATTCTAAATTTTTAATTTTAGGCATTGTATTAATCTGATAATCTGTAATCTGATAATCTGATAATCCGATGAATCTGATAAATCGAAAGAGATGAATACAGAAGAAATCAAAAAGGAAATTTTGTGCGGGATACCTGAAGAGATTCCGCCTGCCCTGATTTATGATACAACAGTCAATCATGCTCCCCGAAGGAAGGATATTCTGACTGGGGATGAGAAAAAGCTGGCTTTAAAAAATGCCTTAAGATATTTCAGAAAGGAGCATCATTCAGTACTTGCTCCTGAATTTCTTGATGAATTAAACCAGTATGGCAGGATCTACATGTATCGCTACAGGCCTCGTTACAGGATAACTGCCGGGAATATCGATGCTTATCCCTGTAAATCAAGACATGCAGCGGCTATCATGATGATGGTGAATAACAATCTGGATGAAGATGTTGCTCAGCATCCCCATGAGCTCATTACATATGGCGGAAACGGGGCTGTTTTTCAGAACTGGGCTCAATACCTGCTTACAATGAAATATCTTGCTACCATGAGTGATGAGCAGACCCTGGTTCTGTATTCGGGTCATCCAATGGGACTGTTCCCTAGCCATAAAGAAGCTCCAAGAGTTGTGGTCACCAATGGTATGGTCATCCCAAATTACTCATCGCCAGATGATTATGAAAGATTCAATGCGCTTGGTGTAACCCAGTACGGACAGATGACAGCCGGATCATTCATGTATATCGGGCCGCAGGGAATTGTGCACGGCACTGCCATTACTGTGATCAATGCCGGCAGGAAGATCAGCAAGGGTAAAGACGACGGGCTATCAGGGAAGGTCTTTGTAACATCAGGACTCGGTGGTATGTCGGGAGCTCAGCCAAAAGCTACAGTAATTGCAGGCGGGATATGCCTGGTGGCAGAAATAAATCCCAAAGCAATAATGAAGCGGAAATCCCAGGGATGGATTGATGAAGTCTATGATACACCGGATAAAGCTATATCGAGAGTAAATTTAGCAAGGACGAACAGGGAAGCTGTTTCAGTTGCCTACGCAGGGAATATTGTAGATCTATGGGAAAAGCTTGCCAGAGATGGGATATCGGTTGAACTGGGTTCGGACCAGACTTCACTGCATAATCCCTTTGCAGGCGGGTATTATCCTGCAGGTCTGAGTTTTGATGAATCAAACAGGCTTATGACATCTGATCAGGAAAAGTTCAGGATTGCTGTCCGGGAGTCATTGAAACGCCAGGTTACAGCGATCAATACACTGGCAGGGAGAGGAATGTATTTCTGGGATTATGGGAATGCTTTTCTTCTTGAGTCGGGCAGGGCTGGTGCGGAAGTTTTTAAACCTGACGGAGGTTACCGCTATCCATCATATGTCGAGGATATAATGGGACCATTGTTTTTTGATTATGGATTTGGTCCATTCCGGTGGGTTTGCACTTCAAATGATCCAAAAGATCTTGAGTTGACTGACCGGATTGCCATTGAAGTGCT
>Ga0105095_10001102_pt1 | contig 13815 bp, 10 predicted proteins | sample PPLLak2March2015_2_FD_79180 | JGI IMG/M metagenome (GOLD analysis project Ga0105095, IMG submission 79180) | Freshwater sediment microbial communities from Prairie Pothole Lake near Jamestown, North Dakota, USA - PPLs Lake P8 Core (3) Depth... | ecosystem: Environmental > Aquatic > Freshwater >... | reverse complement strand
GTTGCTGTAATCGGTCAAACCTCCTCCGATCGTAATAATATCCTTGCTGTGCTGGGTGAATGCCAGTACGCTATCGATATACATGGCGTAGCCGCCTTCCGTAAACCTGAGTGTTACATTTTTCCATGCATTGCCCCCGATAAAATTCGAATCGAGTTGATAGCTCTGCAGGTTGGCGTCAAACCAGCCGCCGATGGCGTTGTATCCCAGGTAGGAACCGTTACTGAAGTACATCCTGCCCAGCTGGGCGTCGTACAATGCCAGCAATGAACCCAGTACCTTGATGGAGTCGCTTCCATGATAGTTATAGACATCGAAAGAAATCTGGGCTCCATTGAAATCCTTGCCTTTAAATGGATTCTGATACCAGAGTTTTGGCGCTGCCAGCTTTGATGCCAGCGGTGCCACATCGATCACGAGATCGGGTCCGAAAGTGGTTGTATACGCCGTATCAACAGCGCTTATATCAATACCCTCTTCAACAGAAGGCGTACTGCTGAATTTGATATTCTTAAGATAGCTGTACTGTAGATCCCAGAAAGTACCGTCAGGCCTTGTGTTGCTGCTCCACCAGGAACCTGTGCCGAATACCAATGTATCGGCGTTTTGCAGGAAGGTGATGACGTTGCTGTGATCTGTCAAGCCTCCTCCTGTGGTGATATGCTTGCTGTACTTGTTATAAGCTAAAACATCGTTAACATACAGGGAATAACCGTCAGCTGAAAATCTGAGCTTTACGTTTTTCCATACATTGCCCCCGATAAAATTAGAATCGAGAGAGTAGCTCTGCAGGTTGGCATCATACCAGCCGCCTGTGGCGTTGTAACCCAGGTAGGAGCCATTGCTGAAGTACATTCTGCCCAATTGATTGTCGTAGAAGGCTAACAATGCACCCAGCACCTTAATGGAGTCACTGCCTAAATAATTATTGACATCAAATGAAATTTCAGCATTGGTAAACTCCTTGCCTTTAAAAGGATTCGCAAACCAAAGTTTTGGAGAGTCCAGCTTGGATGCTATTGTTGCCACATCGATCACAAGGTCAGTGTCAACAGTTTTCGTGTAAGCCGCATCAATAGCGCTGATGTCAATTACTGTTTGTGCATTGATTGTCAATGACACAACCAGTAGTAATAAGAGTAAAATTTTTCTCATGTTCAATAAAATTTAAGTTAGACATTAAATTAATTTATTTGCTTTTTATGCTGCATTGCATTGAGATAAAGAGCTATACATCACAATTTATATACAGGCCGGGCCTGAATATCAATGTTATAAAAATAGTTTATCCCCGCGATGATGAGGGGGACAATTGAATATTTGCGGTGGATAAAATGGTAAAAATTGATATAATGAGCATTTCAGGAAAAAGTATTAAATTACATGACTTAAAAGCCTTTTAGTATGAAACAACCTTGTAAAAACTCCTGGAAAGGTAGAATTGTTCAGATCAGGTCACAATTAACTTTCATGGCTGTATTATTTATTACTTTTGGCTCCTGCAAACAATCAGACCAGCCCAGTTCGGACAAAAAGGATCAGCCTGCCGGTACCTTCACACCCAATCCAAAAAAATCGGAAATACAGGAGGTTAAAACACTGGCAACCGGAAATTCCGCACCGGACTTTAACCTGCCTGATATATCCGGCAAGTTCTTTACGCTTGATGATTTCAGCGATGCCCCTGTGCTGGTGGTTATTTTCACCTGCAATCATTGTCCCACTGCCCAGGCATATGAAGACAGAATTATTGCTTTTACAAAGGATTACAAGCCAAAAGATATATCGGTTGTCGCCATTATGCCGAACAGCGCATTTGGACTTTTACCGGAAGAATGCGGATATTCTGATCTCGATGACACCTATGAAAGCATGATCATCAGGGCAAAAGATAAAGCATTTAATTTCCCTTATCTGTATGATGGCGATGACCAGTCGGTTGCTGTAAAATACGGCCCTACAGCTACTCCGCATGCTTTCGTGTTTGACAGTAAACGCAGGCTTGCCTATTCAGGCCGCCTGGATACATCCGAAAAGCCGGGCACGGCCAATGCGGATGACCTCAGAAAGGCAGTTGATGCGGTACTGGAAGGGAAACCTGTCGAAGAGCCTGTAAACAAAGCATTTGGCTGTTCCATAAAATGGTCCTGGAAATCGGAATGGGCCGATAAGGTAAATAAGGACTGGGCAGCCAAAACGGTTACCCTGGAAAAAACCGGCAACAAGGGCATTGCTTCCATCCTCAGGAATGATTCACAAAAACTGCGGCTGATCAATGTCTGGGCTACCTGGTGTGCCCCCTGCATAATTGAATACCCTGAGTTGCTGAATCTGCAAAGGATGTATGGCAACAGGGCTTTTGAATTCATATCCATTTCAGCCGATAAGCCTGATAAATATGATGAAACCCTCAGTTTCCTGAAACAGAAGCAATCAGCTATCGCAAATTATATTGTTGAGAATCCGGATAAGTATGCCCTGATAGAGGCTATAGATCCGGAATGGAACGGAGCTTTGCCTTATTCCCTAATGGTCGAACCGGGAGGGAAAATTGTATATAAATGCCAGGGAGCGGTCGATCTGCAGGAATTGAAAAAGAAGATAGTTGAACATCCTTTGCTGGGGAGATATTACTAACAGCATGAAACCCCGGCAGAATGCTGAAAACCCAGTAGTGATATGAACATTCATGAATGAAAAAATGAAATATATGTTGTTATTGCTTGCATTTATAAATGCCGGCATTAAACCAGGACTTGCGCAATCCAATACCTCCATGGACATCCTCCTTTTTTCCAAGACCATCGGATACCGGCATGAAGCTATACCCCAGGGAATAAATGCCTTTGTGGAACTGGGAGAAAAAAACGGATGGTCTGTCACCTGCACCGAAGATTCAACCCTCTTTAAAAAGAACTACTTAAAAAGGTTTGATGTTATCGTATTCCTGCTCACCGGCGGTGATATCCTCAATAAGAAACAGCAAAGGGCATTTCAGCATTATATTCATTCGGGTGGTGGTCTTGTTACTGTGCATACGGGTACTTATACCTTGCAGAACTGGCCCTGGTTCAGCGGGTTGATAGGCGGGATCTTTACGGCCCATCCCCCGGAGCAGCCCGCTGTATTAAAAATAGAGGACAGGCATCATCCCGCTGTAAGCTTCCTGCCCGATTCTGTGTGGATATGGAAAGATGAATGGTACAGTTTTAATCATAATCCAAGGCAGGATGCCCGGGTTTTAATTTCTGTAGATGAGAGTACTTATAATATTGAGGATGACCGCTGGTTCAAAGGAGTTAACATGCGGATGGGTGACCATCCTGTGGTATGGTGTCACGAGAACGAGGGAGGAAGGGTGTTTCAGACTGCGCTTGGACATTCCCCGGATGCATACCATAACCCGTTATTCCGGCAGCATCTGACGGGGGCTGTCTTATGGGCTGGAAGAAAGGTTGATAATGGAAATTTTTAATTCGGTGATGCCAGTCTGCAGGAATGATTAAAAATTAGAACTGTCTATGCAAAATATAAGTCTTATCAGGATGTTTTTAATGAGCGTGGTTATGTTATTGGTAGGTAGTGTCTTTACCAAAGGTGCGCAATACGATACAAACTATTACTGTTATGTTTCTCTCAGGGGCGATGATACCATTGCAGTATATAAGATGGATACCCGGAACGGTTCCCTTGAAAAAATATACAATGAGCCTGTCAGCGGTGGTCCGGCTTCCCTGGCTTTGCACCCTTCAAAACAATATTTATATGTTGCCCGGCGCTCAGACAACGCCATTTCAGCTTATCAAATCGATCCGGCGACCGGAAGGTTAAAATTTATTAATGCGGTTCCTGCGGTGGATAATCCGGTTTATATATCCACTGATAAGAGCGGCCGCTTTCTTTTGTCGGCTTATTATAATGCCGGCAAGGCTGCACTGTATCCCATCGATACGAATGGCTCTTTGCAACCTGTTGCCGCGGCAACGGTGTCAACTGATGTAAATCCCCACGCCATTATAACAGATCCGGATAACCGCTTTTTATACATCACCAATATGACCGGCAACAGCATACTTCAGTATCAGTTCAACGCTGCTTCAGGGATGTTAACGGCCATTGATCCGGCCGTGGTTTTGCCCCCGGCAGGAACCGGACCGCGGCATCTTGTGTTTCACGGGTCAGGAAAATATGTTTATGTGGTCAATGAAACGGGCAACAGCATTACAGCCTATCGTGCTGATGATATTTCAGGTGCGCTGACAGAATTTCAGACGATATCAACCCTACCTGCAGGTTATGCAGGGGCAAACAAGTGTGCTGACATTCACATCACCCCTGATAACCGTTTTCTCTACGCTTCCAACCGCGGCCACGAAAGCTTAGCTGCATTTGAGATCGATGCTGATAACGATTCCCTTGTATCGGTGGGTTATTACAATACGGTAAAAAGTCCCCGTGAATTTGATATTGATCCTTCGGGTACTTATCTGTATGCCGCAGGTGAAACGTCAGGTGACCTGGCATGGTACCGGATTGACAAAATATCGGGCGTTCCTGACTCGCTGGGATGTTTCACCGCGGGGGACACTCCCTCATGGGTAGTAACGGTGGATAGGGTGAATTCCGCAACCTCTTCTGATATTGTAATACCTGCTCAGGATCCTTCAGGTCATAACCTGAAAATTTGTCCCAATCCTTTTGGATCAATGACTTCCATCCGATGGTTTATGGACAGGGCTGCACATATTAATATTTCTATATATGATGTTTCCGGGCAGCTGGTATCAGAACTGGTGAATGGTCAGGTTCCGGTCGGAAACTGTTCCTTTGACTGGGAAACGGCAAGCGGGAGTGTAAACAACAGCATTTATTATTGTAAACTTGAGACTGATAATTGCTGCGATGTTATAAAAATGGTGCATGTGCAATGAATGTCTGAACCGCAGATTAATCATATTTAAGGATTGAGCGGATGGTATTTGGAATTAATGAGTCTTTTTAGTTCAAGGCTTTTTAAAATCTTCCATAATAATTACCTATAACGCAAACAAAAAAACACTAACAGATTGCCAATATACAAAAAATCAGCTTAATCCAATAATCTGTTATAATCCAGGTTCAGATATTTTTTATTTCAATATAAAAATAAAATCTCCGCCCTCGTCACCCACATTGCGAATTACGCCAAACTGGGGGGAATTGGGACTGTTATTGCCGACCGGGATCTCGATATCCTGGAATAGCTGGCTGGCGGAAAGATACTTAGCCTGATTGTTCTCCAGCCGGTCAGCCAGGTACTTAAAAAATATGCTTTTATTGGGTACGGTTTGCAATACTCCGCTGGTTATGGCCTTGCGGCTTTTCAATTCGTATTTTTTCTGATAGGCCATCGGGGCATCTTCAGCGATGGAACGTGTTTTAAATATACTACCGCTGAAACATGCATCGGAAATCAGCAATGTATGCCTTGAACGGATCCGTTTCAGGTTGGCCACCAGCACATCATTATAGATCCAGTTGGAAGTATATTCCTTTTCAGCATCAGCCGGAAGCCAGTAACCCAGTTCCGTCTCCTCATCATAGTGGCCATGGCCGGCATAAAAGATCAGCAGGTTATCCTTATCTGTAATGATCTTGCTAAGATCGTCAAATGCCCTCTGTATAGCAGCGCGGTCCGGATTCTTAAGCAATATGGTGGTCTGTTCTGCAAACTCATAATTGTTAGTCAGTACCTGAGCTAGCCTTTCCGCGTCCAGCAATGGATACCCGTCAAGATCTGTGATCAGGGGATCATTATAATCACTGATTCCGATGATCAGGGCATAGTATTTCCCGCCTTCTGTAAGCGAGGCAATCTCGCTAATTATAGTATCATCCCGGTGAATGAAGTATGTCTTTGTTATGCTGTTCCGGCTCATGTCCGTTGCTTTCACATAAATGTCGTTGTCTCCTACTTTCAGGTTTATCTGCGCCTTGAAGTCACCGGAAGCTGAAACAGAAGCTTTCTGATCATTAACAATCACCTCAAAAACTCCTCCGGCATCTTTAGCCCTTCCAACCAGGGAAATCTGATCGATATGGTTTGGAACCGGCTGAAATATCTTTGGATTGATCATAGCTGGGGATAAAATTTCTAACTCAGGGAAATTATCATCAACTATTGATAATGTTAAATCGTGTTTGACCTGACCGATGTAAAGCAAATATTCCTTTGCCCTTTCGGAAGGCTCGGCATTCATCGATTTTTCGAGGTATTTAATGGCTAGATCCAGATTGTTCAGTTTATAATAAACAATACCCAATTCCCGGTTGGGGTAGTATTCAATAAAGTTAACGCCATAAGTCCGGGCCTGTTTGTCATCCGTTTCCCTTATCTTTATGGCTTTTTCAAAACTGGCAATGGCCAGGTTCAGGCTGTCATTGCCGGCATATTTCAATCCGGTTTCATAGTATTCAAAAAATTCCTGTCCGAAGCTTGATCCAGTGAGCAGAATAAAGAAAAGTATACTTATGACTGTTCGCATAAAACGAAGTTAAAGAGATAGAATCATCGAAAGAGTAAAAAAATGAAATATTTTTTCTTCAAAATAATTTTGTTCAAGGATTACTATATTCCGGTTAAATAAATAGCGTTCGTATGCCAGGTCAATAGAAAGGTGTTGAATTATTAGACCTGTTCCGAAATTCAAAGAATGAGCATAAACCTGTTCATGGGATACCTGATCGCTTAAACGGGTCGGATTATTTTTCCATCCTGCCCTGACAGGAATAAGTGCAAATCTTGGATGGATTATATATTCTGCACCTATGCGAAATTGGTGCAGATTGTCATTACATTCTAACAACTTGAATTTATCTTCATAAGGCCCGTAATCCATAGTATCTGTATGAGTTGTTATCAGAGATTTATAAAAGGTATAATTAATAATGTAATCTTTATTCTTAAAAGGCTTTATATCATAGTCGCAGGCAATCGTTAGATAGTCCCCGATCCTGTATGATATCCCCATAGCCATTATTCCGGGAAAATGAAATTTTTCGATCCCGTCAAATGTTTCTAAATAAGTGGTATCAATACTGTTTTTATATTGGAAGTCAAGCTTGAATCTGGCGTAATAATCGTTCTTAAGCACAAATTTACTTTCATATTTCAGGGCAAAGCGCAAGGGTAAATGAAAAGTTGAAAAATCAAGCAAAATACCTGCATTAAAGTTACTACCCTTGTATTTGAAGGTCTCGGCGGTTTCAATTGTATTAAGATCATAAGGATAGGCTACCTTATTATCCCAATCCCTTGTGTTGGTATAATCATAACCGTCTGCTTCGTTACCCAGCGAGAACCATTGATTGTAAGTAATGCCGATACCCAGAAACCGTGTAATGGAAAATGCCCCTGAAACAGAAAATGAATTAACGGTTACTTTATTTTTATAGTTACTATAGCCCGCGCTGGTATCATTTCCGGTGGAATAGGCGGATTTACAGTTTATTTTGTTTTGGTAACTGACACCAAAAACCAGATCTCTCATTTTTATTTTTAACGGATAAACTATTCCGGCATAGTCGATGCTGTATTGTGGATTATAAATGTTTCTGCTATAAAGTATATGTTTGTATTTTGTTGCCGTTAAAGAGTTTACAAAGGCAACCTCTGGTTTTTTGATCTGTACCATTCCGGAAGGATTCCATGACATAGCCATGGCATCATCAGCAATGGCATTGAAAGCATAGGCCATCCCGGCTGCTCTGGCTCCCTTTCCGAGAAGGTCATAGTCTTTCTGGGCTTGAACAGAAGGGATAATAAAAATCAAACCAGCTATCAGCAGAATCCCTCTTAAATGTCGCTTTTTAGCGCTGATATTCATTAGATTATGAATAGGTTTGGTGACTTGGTTTAACCCTCTATCAAATATACCGAAAAAGCGGATTACAGTCAATAATATATCAACATTAGTTAAACCGCCAGATCTATTTAAAATGCCAAATAGCTGAGACAGTAAAGAAGTGAAACAGTTTTTTCTCACTTCTGTTTTTTTCATCCATCCTATTGTACCAGTATGGTTCATAGGCCATGTCAATAGCAATATTTTTCAATATTAATCCTGCTCCGGCATTTACCGAATGAGCCAAAATCCGTTTTATTGCTATGAAGTTCTTATCATACGTGTTCAAAGTAGTCGGATTTATTTTCCAGCCTGCTCTGGCGGGAATAAGACCGAATTTTGGATGGAAGATATATTCCAATCCGATCCTGTATTGATTCAAGATTACCTTGGAATATTGAAAGGTACCTTCTATATCTATTATGGTATCAGCAATAGATTTTGTCTGGTTGTTGGTGGAAAAACTATAATTATAAGAGTAATTCGAACTCTCTTGATTGTCATGATAAAGCCATAGGTCAATATCAAATGCCAGTGTTAAATAATCACCGGGCCTGAAAGACAGTCCATTGGTTAATATTCCGGGGAATTCATATTTTCTAATACCTTTTTGCATTTCTATCCAGGTTGTATCATCCTTGTCATAATAATGATGATCTGTAACGTTGGTATAATCATATTCATCCTTTAATACAAACCCTCCTTCATACTTAAGGCCATAACGTAATGGAAGATTAAATGATGAGAAATCCACCATGATTCCTACAGTATAATTATTGCCGGTGTAGCTGAAATGCTCAGTTGTTTCATAAATTGTTTCATCAGGGAAGGAATCTGATTCATAGAGTTGTTTGGTATAATAAAGCTCATAGGTATAGTCTTTATTTCCCAATGAAAACCAATGATTATAAGAAGTCCCGGCACTAAAAAATCGGTTAATTGAAAATGCGGTACAGATCGAAACTGAATTTACGGTCAAATTATTTTTACCATGACTTTCAGTAAAAATACTTGGTAGATTTTTAAAGCTCGATTTGTAATTCATTTTATTTTGATATCCAATTCCAAAAACCAAATCTTTCTTCTTTAACTTTAACGGGTATACGAAACCAAGATAATCAAAAAAGTAGATTGGCTTGTAATCATTTTCATATATTGCATGTCTGTATTCTGTACTGACAAGACTGTTTACTATGGCAATTTCCGGTTTTTTAATTTGTGCTAAACCTGCAGGATTCCAGGATATAGCCGTGGCATCGTCCGCAACAGCATTGAATGCATAGGCCATGCCGGCAGCTCTTGCTCCCTTTCCAAGAAGATCATATTCCCGCTGTGCGCAAACAGAGGTGAAAACAAACACGAAACCAATCAGTAATATAAGCCCTTTCCTGAACTGAAAGTTTGCGATGATATACATGCTTTTATGAATAGGTTTTGTATACCTGCTTTTGTTCCATTTCAAAAATACTTAAAAAGCGGATATAAGTCAATAGGGGGGAGAAGAGGTAGGCGGTAAGCAATATGTCAATAATCAATGCCTAAACCGCTAACCAGCTAAAAACCTAAACCGCTATATTCCAGACGGCATGACCTCCAGACTGCACGACCTGTCTGCCGGCAGGCAGGCTGCACGACTTTATATTATCTGCTACTATGAATCAAATTTGGAAAGCAGATCCGGTATGTGAAATTTTAATCAAGCAAACGAATTAAACAAACTGCCTGCTGATAACATTACAATGATAGCGATCACATAAATGGCCAATATGACGATGAGCAGAATGCCCATAAACCTGTAATGCAGTTTTAAATATTTAAAGGCCAGTGTCATCAATGAAGTATCCGAATTCATTATAGCCTGCCTGGAATGCCGGGAGAACATCAGTAAATAATAAAAAGGGAAAAAATAGGCAACCATCACCAGTATCATTGGTATAAAAGCCAGTAATTCGAACATGCCCAACATACGAAAGGCGGAGGTGGAATATGCGAATACCATTATCAGTACCATCAATCCAAGAAAAACGAAACCTGCAATGGCCAAAAAATTTGTCCACATTCGGGTTTCTTTGAGATGATTCAGTCCGTTGGTTTCCAATTCGAGATTTCTGGATTCCGGTTTGTTCTCAGGTGCGTTTTCCATAGCTTGTATTTTTAAGGTTAATTTCTATATCGGCTCATTTCTTTTTTTTCTTTTCTGCCATGAAAATGCCGTTCCCAGTATGATGCAACAGTAGAAGACAAATTCAAAGAATGGCATTATACTGGCAGCGACGGGACTTGCCCCCTGAAGCAGCGGCGGTTTGTCCAATATCCCCCGGTAAATGGCCCAGATATGGGTAATAATGCCCCATAGTCCTCCCAGCAGGCAAAAGCTGATAACAGGATTGCCGGGCAACCTGGTTGCTGCCCACCAGATGAACAGCCCTGCCAGTGCAAAGAAGACACCCATCGCAGGCGGAATGAGCCATCGCGACCAGGACGGAAATACAAACTGATAAACCGGTTCCCAGAAAATACTTACCATGATCATCCAGACCAGCAGCCAGAAAATGCCGCTGATAATCGTCACCGGCCATTTTAGCTGGTGAAACAGCCGTGATTCAAGGAATCTTGACAGGTATGCAACCAAAACCGTGTCAAACAATGCAAAAAGAACGGCAGCCCTGATGAGGACTTCGGTCGTTACTTTTACCCCTTCCAAATGCATTGTTTCCGATTTTGATTGTTTGATGCAATATAGAAAAAATTAGGATTCCGGCAATGTACAATCTGTCAATTTGTAAACCTGCCTGCTCCCGATGCATCGGGATTCGGCAGGCAGGTCTGTAAATCCTTATATGTCCATAGTCCACAGAATACACAATAACTATTAAGCCTGCAAATATTCAAACAAAAATAATTGTTTACATTTGCTGCCGACAAATAATTGCATTAATCATTAATTAAACGATAATGAAATCAAAAATTCTGTTTTGTTTTTTTCTGATAGGGCTGTTGGTTATGCCTGCAATGTCGCAAAATGCCAGTGTTTTAACGAATGAACTTGATTCGGTTTCATACAGCCTGGGCATTTTGCTGGGATCAAGCATAGAAAAGGCGGGAATAAAGGAATATAAGGAAGATATGTTTATGCTGGGCATAAGGGATGTTAACGGCGGGAAGCAGCAGCTATTGTCTGCCGAGCAGTCCAACATGGTGATCAATACATACCTGGCAAAACTGAATGAGATGAAAGCGGTGGTTAATCTTCTGGAAGGCCAGAAATTCCTCGATGAAAACGGGAAGAAAGAAGGCGTGATTACCCTTCCGAGCGGACTGCAATATAAAGTGATCAGGGAAGGAGAAGGAGCATCACCTGCGGATACCAGTGTTGTAACAGTACACTATACCGGCACGCTGATGAACGGAGAAGTGTTTGACAGTTCCGTGGAACGGGGCGAGCCCGCACAATTCCCCGTTAACGGTGTTATTGCAGGGTGGACCGAAGCCCTTCAGCTTATGAAACCCGGCGCTAACTGGATATTGTATATTCCTCCGCAATTGGGCTACGGCGAATACGGCACAAGGGGCATTGAGCCTAACGCGGTGCTGATCTTTGATGTACAGTTGATATCGGTACAATAGTGCCGGATTTCTCGCAAAGACGGGAAGAAATATAGGTTTCTCGCAAAGGCGCAAACACGCAAAGAATAGAAAAAACAAATCCGTATATTCTTCTTTGCGCTTTCGCGAGAAATTTTAACCTTTTATAATACCACAATCTTCTTCAAAAATGTGTTTTCTCCCACCCTCATTTTTACCATATACAATCCCTTCTGCATTGCGGTAAGATCAATGCTGATGTCATGCTCTGCAGGCTCCAGGCTGCCGGCAAAAGGCTGACTGACCAGGCTGCCGTTTGCATTGTATAATTCCACCGTTACAGTATTAACCCGGTTCAGGATAAACCGCAGATGAACATTATCGCTGGCCGGATTAGGGAAGGCCAGCAGATAATCAATTTCCGGGACAACCGGATCCGGATTCAAACCGGTTCCGGTAAACAGGGTGCCTTTAAGCTCCCGTCCGGCAGGCAGTTTTTCACCGTCTTTACCGGCAATATAGGAGGCGATCCAATCGGGTCTTTGGGGCAAATCATTACCGGTCATGAACTTTTCATTCCATTCCTGATCGTTATACCGGTAAAAATTGTCGGTGACCTCATAATGAAACGAAGAGACAGGGCCTGCAAAAGCCATCAGCTGATCAGGATTGACGGGATTGGGGGCAAGGAAGATGCCGGCATTGATATACCCGTTCCCGACATGAACTACATGGCCGACAACAGTGCCGGACTCATCCGTGGGCTGTGTATGGATATCGGCCACGATAAAATCAGGATTATAGCCGTTAAAGGTCTCAAAGAAGAGATCGTTGAACCATCCGGAGACCGAAGGTCCTGATGCCATATAGGAGTTGATCATGGTCTTCAGGAAAGTTATCTCCTCTTCATTCACCGGTACACCGGATAGCTCCTTTTGAGAAACAGTCTTGAAAATTCCCATGATCTCGGCATAACGTTTGTAATAATCAACAATATAATTATTACTGTTCAACGACGTACCCTCAAATACCTCCTTGAAAAACAGGGATGCATGCTGTGCAAAGAGCTGGATCCTTTCATAGAATTCCGGGTAGGGTTCGATGTAAGTATAGGGATATGAACAGCCGGTACCACCGGTATAAGATTGTTTTCCATACAGAATATTATCATGTCGCAAGGCAGCCCACGAAGTTAGTTGTGTGTTCAGTTTTTCATGATGCCATGCGGTGGTTTGCATGAAATAGGGAAGGTTGTCGGAAGATGCCGGAGGATTCAGACCCCGGATAGCGGAAAGCCATGTGTTGTAAAGGGACTGTTGCCAGAAATCTTCATCGTAGGCATCCACCAGATATTTCAGGGAAGATACCTTATAGGCATACTGGTATTTTTCCAGTTCATCTTTCAGCAAAACCATGGCATCTTCATTCCCCATTACTGCCATAATATCAAGCGGGTCGGGGAGGCCTCTGTAGATTTTCACATTGTTCTGTATGATCCTGTCATAAACCACTTCACTTGTTATGTAGGAATCGATGAGAAATTTCTGTCCCATCAGCCTGAATGACACGGGGAGTTTGCCCGGGTCGGCGGAAAACGGGTCGACATAAAAGAAATTCGACATTATTTTCTGGCCATAATCATCCGATGCATTCAGGGTATCATCGAATTGCTGGTAAACCGGTTCATTAAATAAATCAACGGGACTTTCAAGCATCAGGGTTGTCAGCCCATTAAGCTCATCCGGCGTCATGTTGTCAGCCGGGCCTACCAGGAATTCAATGATTTTCTCATGGGTATCCAGCAAATCCTTTTCACCGCATGAATGCAACAGCTCATTCAGCAAAACGGCTCCCAACTTCATCCTGCGCAGTTCATCCACGGTCCAGTCAGGCTCCCATGGATTTTCGGGAGGAGCGGTAAGCAGAAAGTCAATGCGCCCCAGCCACATCATAGCCCTGAAATAGTTCTCCAGGGTAATTTCTCCTGCGGGGGTATAGATGGTTTTGGTGTAATGTCCGCGGGGTTTGAACTGGCTGAAATCTATATTGCGGGTCCTGGATGTTTCAGTAAACAGGACCATGGATGTCATCTTTTCGTCCCTGACGGACTGCATTACTTCATCATATTTATCCCGTGCGTTTTCCTGCGGCAAATAGTTTTTACCGGTTGCCAGGGAATAGGCAATAGCTGCATAAAGATCAATATCCGACAAGGCATCCCGGAGCCGGACATCATCCTTATATTTATTATACAGGGAAGGATAAGCGGTATACAACTCCTTCAGCATCATATTCAGATTCGGTTCAAGGAATTGCCATTCCAGCGTCTGCAATATGGCATCGTAAG